>Ga0302324_100005620_pt1 | contig 27310 bp, 23 predicted proteins | sample Palsa_T0_1_FD_201949 | JGI IMG/M metagenome (GOLD analysis project Ga0302324, IMG submission 201949) | Peat permafrost microbial communities from Stordalen Mire near Abisko, Sweden - Palsa_T0_1 | ecosystem: Environmental > Terrestrial > Soil > Palsa > Peat permafrost | place: Sweden: Abisko...
CCGAATTGACTGGTGAAGACTCCCAGATCGGCTTCGACCGAGGGATAGTCGAAACCGTCCACAATTCCGATGATCTGGTCGGCGCCTTGATTGGCGATCTGGTCGACGCCATAGGCATGCCGCATCTGTTGCGGCGTATACCCGGTAGGCGTCCTGCTATCGGTTCCGGGTTTGCGGAGATAAGGGCGATGCGCATCTTGCTCCAGGACCGAAAGCTGGGCGTGCGCGTAAGAGTGTGCGGCAACGGCTAGAGCTACTGCTGCGAGCGTGTTCTTGAACATGGCAATCCGACAAGGATATCAGGAAGCGGGCTGACAGATACCGAAGTCCTTGACGATTTTTGGTGACTCCAAGACAAACGTCTTGCCGGTGTGCTTCGGCTTGCCCTTCAACGTCATTCGATCGCCCGGCTTGACGCCTGCGGTGTCGCCAGACAGTGCGTAGTTCCGCTTGTCTTTGTCGTCCGTCACACTCAACCCATTGGCTCCGGGGTTGACACAACCTGTAATAGCTATCTGTCTCGACTTATAGTGAAGGATGAGAACGGTAGTAAGTACCCCGATGGCCACGGCCGCCACCACAATTCCGATCACAATTTCGTCGCCCAGCTTCTGGAAACCTCCCCCACTATTCGAATTCAACAGATGGGGGCGCAACGCCAACCGAGGTTTATCGGCTGGAGCGGGAGCGGCGAGCGCTACGCTAAGAACCAATATCAGAATTCCACGCCAGAGAGATTTCCAAGTCATCTGATTCTACCTGCCGGAGGCCTTGCCGACCAGCGCGCGCTGACGCGGCGCCGACGCCTTGCGCCACTCTTCCCAATCCCGGGTAGCCGTTCTGACCATTTCGCCGGCCGCGCCGGACAGCCACTTATTGCCGCGCCGTTTCAGATCGCGCAGAATGACGCGCGCCTCCCCGCCGGCCAGGTGTACGTTGGCCGTTTCGGCGCCCATGGCATGCAGCAACCGGAGCTCATCGCGCTCCCTGGGCAGCGCGGAGAGTTCGATGCGCGAACAGTCCGGCGCCAGGCGGCGCACGATCCACGCTCCCTTCAGTTTCACGTAGGGATCGCAGCAGCGCACCGCCGTATCCAGAATCTGCTGATACCGGAGGCGGGACGAGCCTTTCGCTCCGCACGCCCACCAGCAGGCCGACGGGGCCATGGCCTTGGCTTCCCGCGCGATCTTGGCGCCTTCCCATTCGGCCAGCGCCACGAACCGCTGCCGGCCCAGGCTGCCCTTTCCCGCCACGCGATGCACGTGCCGGCACGAGAGGTCCGACTGGGGCAGCATGCGGGCAATGCCTTTCGCGGCTCCGGCCGGAATCTTGCCATGGACGGCGGGCAAGCTTTCGAGTTTTTCCCAGAACGTACGGACCTCCTTCAAACGGTGCACGGCCATTTCGCGCAGGGCGGCGTGGTACTCGGCCAGAACGAATGGGCAGCCGCCACGGACCAGCCATTCAGTGTAACCCTCTAGAATTGCGCGTGCCGCGTCCTGCATAGCGATCGCCAGGTGGTTCTCCGCAATGGCAAGCTGCGCGCTGGCGGCCAATCGTACCAGGTCGTTGGTATATGAGAGAGGCCAGGTCTCGTCAAAATCGTTAACTCCCCAGATCAGCCGGCCTTCGGAATCGCGCCACGTTCCGAAATTTTCGACGTGCAGATCGCCCACAGCGAGCACTTGGGGGGCGGAAGCCAGATCGCCGCACACTTCCGGCCAGAGTTGCGCCCAGCGATAATAGGTCGCGCGGAAAAACGGGAACAGCGCGGCGGACATCGCGTCGTGCTTCAGTTTCAAATCCGGCTCGACGATGGTTAGTTCCGTGGCGAGCCACGCTTCGTAGCGCTTAGTGGCCTTCAGAATGTCCATCATGGTCGAAATTATACCAGCCGGGGTGTCAGCATCCATTTCAAGACGCCGTGCGGCGCGCTGGAGAAGTTCTCCTGATCGATGCATACCAGGGCCGCTTTCTTCAGATCGACTTGCAACGCCGAAGTGCCCAGCAGAAACGCCACGGTCATGCCGAGCAGCGGCTGGTGGCCGGCGAGCAGCAGGGCCTTCTCGCGGTAATGGGCGCAGATCTCGTCCCAGACTTCTTCGGGCGACCCTTCGGGCACCAGCACTCCGGTTTCGACGATCTTGCGGCATCCCAGCATTTGCCCGGCGAGGCGGGCCGTCTCGACCGCGCGGCGATAGGGGCTGGTCAGGATAAGCGAAGGCGCCACGCCCGCCGTCCGCGCCCTATCGAGGACGCGCCCTAGCTTCTCGCGGCCTGCTTCGGTGAGCGCGCGCCCCGCATCCGAATCGCCGGCGCCGGCTTCTTCCGCGATACCATGGCGCAGAATGTAGATCTCCATTACGATCCCGCTCTATCCGGATGTCCGCCGCGACGCGCGCCGCGCTGGCCGTGCCGCCGCGCCGTTAACCTTTTCAAACGAGAGCGCCGCGATATGCCGCTGCAACTCGGCAAAAATGGCGTCGGCCGGCTGCATGGCATCCACAATAGTGAATCCGTAAGGCACCGCCATGGAATCCAGCGCCTGTATGAGGCGGCGTTGATAGCGCACGAAGCTTTGGAACTTGTCTTCGCCGAAGCGCACATCCATGCCGCTCTCCCAATAATCGAAAGCCCCGCGGCCCAGCACCACGCGCGATACCAGGTCTTTCACCCGCGCCTTAAGATAGTAAACCGCGTGCGGGACGAGCGCAAAGCCGGCTACCTGCTCGATCCACTTGCGATCTTCGCCGCGCGCAATGGCCCGCGCCATGATCGAGAAGATGTAACGGTCGATCAGCACCACGAAGCCCGCCCGCAGCGCCGGGATGATCTCGTTCTCCAGGCGGTCCGCGAAATCCGTGGTGTAGAACAGCGTCATGGTGATGGTTCCCAGGGTATTGCCTTTCTTGGCTTCCTGGATGCCCTTGCCGGCCAGCGCCGAACGGGCCATGCCGCTGTCGAGTACCGCGTGGCCTTCCTGCTCGAGCCATTGGCGCAGTTGCCGGATCTGGGTGCTGCGGCCTACCGCGTCCGGACCTTCGATGACGATCAACTTGCCGCGCAACTCCGAACAATCCACGCCGGGCAGTGGTTCGCTATAGAACTGCAGCGGCGCTCGCGATTGCCGCGGTTCTCGGGGTCCCATTGTCCTCCTTCTGCGGGGTGCGCAAGACTCCGGTTCGCAGCACTTCGCCCAGGCGGTCCAGCACGATTTGGCGCATCTGCCGCTGCTGCTCTTCGATGGAGAGCGTGGCGTCGATGACGTGGAAGCCCATGTCCGAGGCCATGGCCTCGTACTCGTCGAGGATGCGGCCCTGGAATATACGGAAGCTCTCCTCCACGTTGCGGCTGAGTCCCAGGTCCATGCCCGCTTCATAATACTTGATGGCGTCGCGACCGCCTAGAATGCGGCCGATAGCCACATCCAGGGGCACGCGAAAGTAGAAGCTGAGGTTGGGGCGCAGAGCGAAACTGTACAGGTTGCGCACCCAGTTGCGGCTGGCGCCACGCGCCACGTCGCGGGCAAAAGCCGTGTAGGCGTAGCGGTCGGCGCATACCAGGGCGCCCGCTTTGACCAGCGGCAGCACGTAGCTCTCCAGGCGATCCGCGAAATCGGTGGCGTGGATCAGGCTGAAGGTCGTCGGGGTGAACATCTCCTTCTTCTTGCCGCGGCGGGTGGTCTGCTGCACCAGTGGCGAGGAGTTCCACTCGCTGAAAGCGACCGCATACCCGCGCGCGCGCAGCCAGTGGCTGAGCAGCGTAATCTGCGTGGATTTGCCCGATCCATCGATTCCCTCTACCACGATTAACTTGCCCTTATACCGGTTCGGAAGCATGCCTGAAGGCGGGACGGGCCGCCGGGTGTTTATTATAGCTCTTTCTACCGCTAAACTAACATTGGACCGTTAGAGACCGTGGACTATCAGACACTGGAGCCATAATGCACTCGTTCCGGCAGGATTTCCGCTATGCGCTGCGCATGCTGCGCAAAAACCTTGGGCTAACCATCGTGATCGTGCTGTCCCTGGCCATCGGGATCGGCGCCAATTCGGCGGTCTTCAGCGTGGTGGATGCGCTTCTGTTGCGGCCGCTACCCTATCCACAGCCCGAACGGCTGGCGGCCATCTGGCTGCATTCGCCGGGTATCGGTATCTATCGCGATTGGCCGTCTCCGGGCCAGTACATCGACATCCGGAATGAGAACCATTCGTTCGACGAAATGTCCATCTCGCGGCTCACCGGTTTTACCCTGACCGGATTCGATCAACCCGAGCGGATCGACGGCATGCAGACCTCCTCGGGCCTCTTGCACATGCTGGGTGCCCGGCCGCTGCTGGGACGTGTACTGCGTCCCGAAGAGGACCAGCCGGGCAAGCCGCAGGTGGCCATCCTTAGTTACGGACTCTGGAAAAGACTGTTCAACTCCGATGCGAAGATCGTGGGACGCAGTATCACGCTCAATGGCAAACCATTCACCGTCGCCGGAGCGCTGCGGCCCGAGTTCCGGCTCAACTCGGAAGTGATGCCGGCGGAGGGGCCCTTGGACAAAGTGGATATCTTCCTGCCGCTTCCGTTGGGCGCCGACGCCGTGCAGCGGCGAGGCGATGAGAACTACAACCTGATCGTGAAGCTGAAGCCTGGCGTAACCGTGCAACAAGCGCAAGCCGACATCGATATCATCGCCACCCGCATCCGGCAAAAGGACAAGCGCGACCGTACCTTCGGCATGACTGTAATCGGCCTGCTTGACCAGGTCGTGGGCGACGTGCGGCGCGCCATGCTGGTGTTGCTGGGATCGGTGGTTCTGGTGCTGCTGAGCGCTTGCGCGAATGTCGCCAATCTACTGTTGACGCGCGCGGCGGGCCGCGAAAAGGAGGTGGCCATTCGCACAGCTTTGGGCGCCGGATGGCAGCGCCTCGTGCGCCAGTTAATGACCGAAAGCATCCTGCTGGCGGTGCTGGGCGGCGCGGCCGGTCTGGCCATCGCCCAAGCTAGCCTGTACCTGATGCGCGCCATCAATCCGGGTAATATTCCGCGGCTGGAGGAGATCTCCATTAACGGCCCCGTGCTGCTGTTCACCTTCGGGATCGCGACCGTCGCCGGGCTCTTGTTCGGCCTCGCGCCGGCCTGGCGCGCGATCAAGCTGGACTTGAACACGTCCCTGAAATCTGGCGGACGCAGCGGCCAGACCGATGGCGGTCTGTTGGTGTCACGGCATCGGCTGCGCGGCCTGCTGGTGGTTTCCGAGTTGGCATTTTCGCTGATGCTGTTGATCGGTGCGGGATTGCTGATCCGCAGCTTTGTGCTGCTCCAGAATGTATCGCCCGGGTTCGCCGCCGATCATGTGCTTTCGATGCACCTGGCGGCTGGCGGCCCAAGGTATCCCGATCGCAAAGCAGTCCTGCAATTCTACCGGGAGATCGGCGACCGGATAAGCCGCCTGCCGGGTGTGACTGCCGAAGGCCATATTGAGGTGCTTCCTCTCACCGGCGCGATAGCTTGGGGAGGTATCAACGCGGAGGGCTACACCCCACAGCCAGGCCAGGAACTGCAAGTGGATCAGCGGGCGGCCAGCACGGATTACTTTCGCGCCATGAAAATTCCTCTGCTGAAGGGCCGCTATTTCGACGACCACGATACCAGTGACGGCCAGCCGGTGGCCATCATCGACGAGCAGTTCGCGCAGCGCTTCTGGCCGCGGGACAATCCCATCGGCAAGCACGTCTGGTTCGACCCCAAGAAGCCTATTACCATCGCCGGCGTGGTCGGCATGGTGAAGCAGTACGGCCTCGACAGTGGAAGCAAAATGGTGGCCTATTTTCCGCACCAGCAGGCGCCGGACGGCTGGATGTATCTGGTGGCGCGCACCTCCGCAAATCCGGCGGAACTGGCAAATGCGATCGTGCGCGAGATCCACGCCGTGGATGCGGGCGTGCCGGTCTACGACATCCGCACCATGCAGGACCGGCTATACGATTCGTTGGCCCGGCAGCGCTTCGCCACCACCATGCTGGGTGCTTTCGCGGCTTTTGCCCTGCTGCTTGCGGCTGTGGGAGTCTATGGCGTGATCTCTTACCTGGTCACGCAAAGCACCCACGATATCGGCGTACGCGTGGCCTTGGGGGCGCAGTCCGGGCAGATTCTCGGCCTGGTCCTGCGGCAGGGCATGGTGCTCGCCGTGGTGGGCATCGGAGCGGGCTTAATCGGTTCGGCCGTGCTGACGCGCGTGATGGCCGGCCTGTTATTCGGGGTTAGCGCCACTGACGCCCTCACCTTCGGTTCGGTCGCCGCGATCCTGGGGGTGGTGGCCTTTGCCGCCAGCATGATTCCGGCGCGCCGCGCTACGGGAGTAGATCCGATGACCGCCCTGCGAGAGGAATAGCGGCATGCCCCGATACGCGGCTATCGATATCGGCAGCAACTCCATTCGCATGGAAGCGGCGGAGTTGGCGCCGGGATCGGAGATGCGCGTACTGGCCTCCGAGCGCGTGGTCACGCGGCTTGGCGAGAGCGTGTTCCAAATCGGTGTCATCGCGCCGGAAGCCATGGAGCTGACCTGCACGGTGCTGGCGCGTATGGCGCAGCAATATCAAAAACTGGACGTAGTGGGGGTGCGCGCGGTGGCCACCAGCGCCGTGCGCGACTCGCGCAATCAGGTTGAGTTCGTCGAGCGCGCCTCGCTGGCCATCGGCGCTCCGGTCGAGATCATTTCCGGGCGCGAGGAAGCGCGCCTCATTCATCTGGGCGTACAAGCGCGCTGGCCGCATCCGAACCGCCGACTGCTGATCGTCGATATCGGCGGTGGCAGCGCGGAGCTTATCTCCAGCGAGAACGGCCGCATGCGCGATTCGTTTTCGAAGCCCCTGGGCGCCGTGCGGTTGCGCGAGATCTTTCTGCGGAACGATCCGCCCTTACCCACCGAGCTGCACCAGATGCACGAATATATCGAGGAAAAGCTGGCGGGAGTCGGCCGGCGTTTCGGCACGGCGCATTGGGATCGGGTAGCCGGCACGTCGGCGACCGCCTCGGCATTAGTCTGCGCTGTCAACCGCATTCCACGCACCAAGCGGGACCAGGCCGACCGTATGCGCGCCTCCGCTCGCGAGGTGCGCCGCCTGTATAAGAAGCTATGTACGCTCGATCTGGCGGGGCGGCGCAAGATTACCGGTATCGGACCGAAGCGCGCTGAAATCATCGTGCCCGGCATCGCCGTGGTGCTGCGGGTGCTTGAAGATCTCCAACTGCCCTGCCTGTACTATTCGTCTGCCGGCGTGCGCGACGGCATCATTGCGGACCTCCATGCCCGCGGTGTGGGTCGCGAGTTGGCCCAGCTCAGCCTCGATCAGCGCAAAGAAGTGGAACAGACCAGCCGGCGCTATGGCGTGGCCCTGCCGCACGCTCGCAAAGTGGCCGGTCTGGCGCATGTCCTGTTCACGGACCTGCAGCCGCTGCACCAGTTGCCGCCGCATTTTGGCAAGCTGCTCGAAGCCGCCGCCTACTTGCACGACGCCGGCCACTATGTCGCCGACGCCAATCATCACAAGCATTCTTATTATCTGGTGAGCAACTCCGACATGCCCGGCTTCACCAATCGCGAGCGCGAGCTGATCGCCAACCTGTGCCGCTATCATCGCAAGAGCATGCCGGGGCCGACGCACGCCAACTGGCAGTCCCTGAACGCGGAGGATAAGCGCGTGGTGTTGCTCCTGATTCCGCTGCTGCGGCTGGCGGATAATCTGGATGTGAGCCACGAGGCGCGCATTCAATCGCTGAGCTGCCGCATACGCGACGCCCAGGTGGTGCTGCAAGTGGGTTCTTCGGCGGACATCAGCCTGGAGCAATGGGCGGCGGAACGCGCCGGCGAGGTATTCCGGCAGGTCTACAATCGGACCATCGCTACTCAAAAGGTGCAGGCGGATGCCGTCGGTTCGTAACCCCGCGCCTTCGATGCGGGCGTTCGCCTTGCAGCAAACGCGCACGCTGCTGCGGCGGCTGGCGTATCAGGTGAGCCGCGCCTCGCGGCCTGGCGATCCACGGATGGTCGACGACTTGCGAGCGGCGGTCGGGCGCTTAAACCGGTGTCTGCGCGTGTTCGGCCAGTTCCTGCCGGCCGGCAAAAGCAAGAAGGTGCACCACGAGCTCCAAGAGGTTATGGACCTGGCCGATGCGCTGCGCGATTGGGATATGGCGCTGGAGTTGCTGCGTGAGGCGCGCATACCAGCCGGCTCGAACGGCTCAAAATTGACCGTAACGCTGTCGCGGGAACGCAAAGAAGCCGAGACCAGGCTGCGCGCCGGAGCGCGCCGGTTGGTCCGGCGGAGCTTCTCGCAAAAGTGGCGCGCCGGGCTGAGGCTTTGACCGTGGCGAAGAGGATCAAATGGGACGAGGCGGCTACGGCGGCGCAGAATGCTCGGCGCAAGCTGCCGGCGCTGGTGAAAGAGTACTTCGCGCAAGGCCGTGCGATGGTGCGCGGGAAGCCGTCGCCGGCTGCCATCCACCGTTTCATGCTGCGGACCGGCCGGCTCGCTTATAGCCTGGAGCTGTTCCAATCCTGCTATGGGCCGGGGCTTGCGCACCGGCTGGACGCGCTGCGGCGGGTCGGGCAGTTTTTGCAGGATCTCGACGATTGCGCGGCGGCACGTCGCATCTATGGCGGAATGTCGGGCGTACGTCTGCGGCGTTTCTTGGACGACCGCGCGCACCGCAAGGTGGCCGAGTTCCGGGCGTGCTGGACCGGGGAAGTGGACGCGAAGGGACAGGAACGGGCCTGGCGCGACTATCTCGCCCGGGCGCGGCAGGCGCGCTAGGTAAACCCCGGCTGTCTCGACCGAGCCGCGAGCGTAAGCGACCGGTCGCATTCCCGAGAGCGACTTCGAAGCCGTCCGCGAAACACACTTTGTTTGCGGGTTCCGGCCAGCCGCCGCCCAATTATTTGAGGCTTGCATAATATAATTCAGTAACAGCCGGGCCCGCGGTTGTGGCGCACGCTTCAGCGTGCCGCCGTGGGCTTCAGCCTACGGCTAGACGGCGACCTGAAGTTCGCCGAAGCCCGCTCAAGCGTGCGCCACCCGATTGCCGGATCTGTCACCAAATTAGACGAAACTCAATCGTGTTCCTTCCAACTGCGTTAGACTGTCCCGCATTACTGGAGCCCCCCGGAACGTGCTACAAAATTGGCGCATGGACACCGAAAAACCCGTGCAGCCCGACGTTGAAGCTCTGGAAATATACCAGCGCCACGCCGGTGCAATGGGCGCCTGTTACGAATTGGGGCGTAGAATTGCGCGATCGGCTCACAATTGGCACGATCGAGGTTGATCCGCCCGAACACCATGAGATCTGTCGTCAGCACAAGATTGTAAACATCCCGTTTCTGGCGATTTATCGCGACGGTTCTTTGGTTGGGACCGTGACCGGGCTGCACAAGCAGAAAATCTTGGAGCGTCTGGCTGAACTCGTTGCCGTCTATTCATGAAGTCGCCCGGTTCGATAACAGCACGGAAACGCGCCAGCCTTGCAATCGTGATCCGGTTCATAACGGCTTTTGCCGGCTTGGGCATGCGTACCACTTCCCGCCGTGTTGTGTAACCACTCTCGGCAAGGGCACCGTTCAGCGGTGGCGCGAGCGCTCTCTCTCCTCCTGCTCACCGTTCAAATCGCAGACAAGCTCTTCCCAGATAAATCTCATCTCCCGGGCGCAGCCGCTCGCCGCGCCGGTTGCCTGCCGGAATCTCGATGGATTTTCCGTCGCGAAACACCCGCGTGCCGTATTCGCTTTCGTCGTCGCAGATGCGGTACTCGCCGGAGGCACGCTCGAATTTTATGTGCGCGTGAGCCCTGGATACAGTGGCGTTAGCCTCCTCGCCGCCCTCTGCAAACACCACGTCGTTGCGCCGGACCACGCGCTGCTGGCTGTCGGTAAGCTCGTGCATGCGCCCGATATTGATGCGCGGCTTCTCCATCGTGCAGCTCTCCGGGTCAGCTTTGCCGCGCACCACCACCAGCCGGCCGGGCGTGAAGGCGGGCTTCGTTTCCGGCACAACCGCGGGCAGTTCCACCGGCGGCGTCTCGCGAATCGCATATTCGATCTCGAAGACCTTGGCGCCTTCCTCGAGCGTCTCCACGTCAACCGTAAAAGCGCCCGGAACCTCGCAGCGGGCCCCTTTCAGTGCGTCGCGTATATCATTTTCCAGGCGCCGGTCCTGTCCAAACGCCGTCTGAAACAGCGCGCGCCTCCCTGCGTCGGGCGAAGCCAGCCGTACCCGAAGGTAGTTGTACGGAAGCACGTGCCTGCCTCGCTGCACCGTCTGAATCCTGCCTTCAATCTCTTCCAAAATGGCGCGATGCACCAGTAATAGCTCGTCGGATTCCGCTGGTCCGAAGGCCCGCTCGGTCCATTTGCGGAAAGTACGCTCGATGGTCTTTTCCACTTCCGAGAAGAAGCTCATGGCTGGTTCCCCGCCCCAATCAGGCCCAGGCTGCGCGCCGCCGCCACCACCGCCGCGCCCGCCGGAGCTGCGTAAGTGCCGCCATACTGGCCGTTCTCGATCAACACCGCGAACGCGATTTGTTTCGCGGTCGAAGCATGCCCCTGCCCCGCCGGCGCGAAGCCGATAAACCAGGCGTGTGAAGGCGCATCCGCCAGCTCCGCCGTGCCGGTCTTGCCCGCGATCGGGATGGCCGCATCGGCCGCGCGCCGCCCGGTGCCCTGGGTCACCACTTCGCGCATGAAGCGGCCCACGGTGGCGGCCACATCCGGACCGATCACCGCTTGCGGCGCTTGCGTGCGGTCGTTGCTTACGTCCGTGATCCAGCGTCCCGCGGGCATCATCCCGCCGTTTGCGACCGTGGCCGCCACGCGCGCCATCTGGAACGGCGAAGCCACCACCTGCCCTTGCCCATACGAACTTTGCGGCAGCGTCTTGCGGAGTTGTTGCGGCGTGTTCGGAGCGGCCATCGAAATCCCCAGCAAGCTCCCGGTGTCGAACAGCGGCTTGGCCCCCACGTTGTAAAGACCCAACTGCGCGAAATACGCATTGCAGGAAACGATCACGGCGCGTTCCATGTCGATGGTTCCGTGCGGCGTCTTGTCCTCTACGTCGTCGCGTATGGGCCGGCTCGAGCCGCGCAAGTAGTTGCCCACGCGGCCGTCCGGGAGGCGTATGCAGGAGTAAGTCTGTTTGGCCAGCTCTGCATTAGCGCGCAGCGCCGCCATAGCAGTCACCACTTTGAAAGTAGAGCCGGGAGGATAGAGGCCGTACCGCGCGCGATCCAGATATGGATTAGCCGTATCCTCGGCGGCGTCATTGGCAGGCCCGGCCGGTGCGGCGTCCTCACCCGGTCCGATGGGCGGCAGCGGATAACTCACCAGAGCCAGCAGGTCCCCGTTGGCCGGATCCAGCACCACCATGGCGCCCTTATCCTGACCGGCTTGCTGTAAAGCCTTTTTCAGAATCTCGCCCGCGCGCACCTGCAGGCGCGCATCGATCGACATATGCACGTCGCGCGCCCGATCGAGCACCCGGCGCACCGCCGGATCGTTCGGCTCGTAGCGATGCCGCAGCAATGGCACCAGCTCGCGCAGGTCGTAGCGCACGATGCGCTCCGTCTTGCCCGTCTTCGGATTCTGCACGTCCACCAGCGTGGGCCGGTCGTCGTAACCGCGCAGCCGCGTGGCCGAATCGCGCTCCACGAACGAAGTGTTGCTGGCGCCCCAGCGTATGCGCGTGCGCAGATCGCCCAGCAAGCCGAAGGTCAGGCCCTCGAACGGATAATGCCGGCTCTCGGTGCGCGAGCAGACCTGGTCTATATTGATGCCCAGCTGCCGGTATTGCGCCCGATGCTTCTCCAGATCGTCCCAACTGCTGGTGGCCAGCGGAATCCCGTTGCGGTCGTAGATTCCCCCTTTCGGAATCTCGGCCATCACTTCCTGGAAACGTGGGTTGTATTGATAGCGGCGGGCGCCGTCCGCCTGCACCACCAGGGTACCTTCGCCTACGATCGGACCGCTGCGCAGCGCCTGCACGTAAGCTGCTTTAGCCAAGACAATCGCGGCCAGCGCGCCCAGCACCAGGCCGGCCGCCTCAAGCGGCGCGCGAAACGGCGCATTGCGTTGGGTATCTCCGCCACGGCTAGAGATTGACAGCAGTGCCGCCATCACCAGGAAATTCGCCAGCATCGAAGTGCGGCCATAACTCAGGAACGGTGTCACCACGCCGGAAAGCGGCAGCACTCCCAACGATCCTCCGGCGATCAGCAGGATCTGCAAGCCCATGGCTACCGCCAGACCCGTCGCCAGAAAGAATTCGTAGTCGCTGCGCGCGCGCAAGGCAATTCGCGACGCGCGATACAGCAGAAATCCGTACAGCGCGAACACCGCCAGCAGGCCCACAAATCCCCATTCTTCGCCCAGCGCTGAAAGAATCAGGTCGGTGTGCGCCGCCGGCACCAGTTGCGGATCGCCCAGGCCCAGGCCGGTTCCGAACAGTCCGCCGGTCGCGTACGCCCACAGCGATTGCGCCAGCTGATCGCCGCCATGTATGAGGTTGCTCCAAGGCGATGCCCACATCGAAACGCGCTCGTAAACGGTGTGCGGAAATCTCAGGAAATAGCCGCCCATGAAACCGGCGAACAGGAACAACAACCCCGCCACCGCGATCAACGCCCCCCGGCGCGCGATCGAGTACAGCGCCAGGAACAGGCAAGTGAATATCATGGCCGGCCCCATGTCTTTCTGCAGGAAGAAAAACAACAGGGAAAGCCCGCCGCATGCGAAAACCGGAATGGTGTATTCGAGCGGCGGAATACCGCCAAAGCGATCGAAGCGCGTGAGCGCCGGACGGTGCTCACGGGCGTGCCGCAGAATGTCCCAGCGCTGCGCGAAGTAGCCCGCCAAAAATAAAATCAGCAGGAGACGGATCAGCTCGACCGGTTGAAAACCGAACAGGTTGACCTTCGCATCGCTCGTGCCCGGACCATACCCGAACACAATCAATAGCACTGAAAGGACGAAGCTCGCGATCAGCGGCACATAGCTCAGTTTGCCGAACAGGCGCTCGTAATCGAGGGCGCTGGCGGCCGCCAGCAGGACCGCCCCCGCGGCTACGCCTTGGGCAAAATCCACGAACAGCAGGTTATCGCGCACCGGATCGCGCAGGCTGACCATGAGTATCAGGCCGATGCCGGTGAGCAATAGAATACCAGGCAGCAGCGCGGTATCGCCCTGAAACGCGCGCGCGTTCCACCACAGGTGTACCGCCCAGAATGCCGCAAAAAATAGGGCCACCCAGGTGAAAAACGCGCGCCGGAACTGCGCCGGCCGCCGCGTCACGAACAACGGCTTCAATTGCCGGAATTGTTCACCGGTCAGCAGCGTAAGACCGCGCTGGCCGCCTCGCCCGGCAAGCGCCTTCAAACCGCGCGTCCCCCGGATCTCCGCTTCGGTCACCCGCAGCCTGGCCAGCGCGCCTACGTTCGGCAGGGCGCCGGATGCATCGTAGATCCGCCGCGCCACGAATTGCCGCTCGGCGGGCTCCGCAATTATCCCCAGAAACGGCAGCAGCTCCTCGCGCGTGCCCAGGTCGTTGAGGTTCAATAGTTGCTTGCCTGGCAGGCCGCTCTCGATCCGGGCGAAGTTGCGCGACTTCGCCTGATAAACCAGCACGAATCCGAAAAGCAGAACCAACGAGCCTGCCAGCAGCCACAACGCTTCACCGCGCCGCCAGGCTATCGCGCGCCGCGGCTGCACCCTCGCAGAGGCTGTGCTGCGCGTCACAGCCATTAGCGTGCTGCTCCCGCTCCTAATTCCACCAGCCGGAATTGCACGCTCTCCAGGCTGCCCTGGACCCGCACGATGTTAGCGCTGGCATTGCTGTAGGGCACGATGCTCTGGTACAGATCGAGCGCCCGCCGGTAATCTGCCGCGGCCTTCTGGATCTGGTCCTTCTCCTGCGGCAATCCGCGAACGTTGCGCGAGTCCCACCACAGCCGGTCGCCGCGATCGCGATATCCGTCCCCCAGCAGGGCCTTTTCACGGTTGCCCAGCTTATAGCCCAGCCGCTCGGCTTCCTGCAGCGCGGCGTAAGCCTTGTCGATGTCCTTCAAGCCGTAAACGTAAACCCGCGCGAGCCCCAGCTCCGGGTCGGGCGAATGTGGCAACAGTCGCTGCGACTCGTCGAACTTCTGCACGGCTTCGTTCAGCAGCGAGGCATTGTGGCGGCCGCTTCCATCGATACGGTCGATGTGGCCTTCGCACAGCCGCACCTTGCCGCGCACGGATTCGTCGCCCGCATCCAGCTCCAGCGCCCTTGCCAGGTACCCCCGGGCGCGCTTCCAGTCATTCTCGTAAACCGGCTGCGTCTCACTGTTGCGGTAAGTCTCGATCACCCTGTCCGCCGCGGCCTCCAGCCGTCTCTTCACCGAATGACGCGGACCGTACAAGGCCAGCGATCGCCCATTATCCTTGGCTATGTCCGCCCAACGGTGCCACACCGCATCGGGGTCCGTAAGCACCTCGGAGTTGATATCGCGGTCCAATTGCTGTCCGTGGTTCCAGAGGACCAGGTCCGCCGCCGCCGCATAAATGGCGTAAACGATCGCCAGTACGGCGATAACGGCGATTACCCGCTTGGCTTGGCGCATCAAAGGCGTCTCTGGCTTCGCCGCGCCCGCGCCCCGGGCGGCCACGCCAAACTTGACCGGCCTGGCCGTGCGGCGCGTGCCATCGTCCTCGTCCGCCCCCCGATGGTACGTGCGCCGCGTCACATCCGCGTCTTCCTCCCGCTCCGCGCCTACTTCCCCACCCGCGCGGAACGCCGCCAAGTCGCCGGCCAGCTCGGTGGCCGACTGGTAGCGCCGGTCCGGATCCGGCTGCATGGATTTCATCAGGACGCGGCGCAGCGACTCCGGGCAAGGGTCCGGCGCGGGCGGCGCGGGAATACGCGACCGTATCATGCGCTCTAACCGCTCCGTGCTCTCCGCCCGATAAGGCTGCGACGCGGTCACCATTTCGTACAGCAGCACGCCCAGCGACCAGAGGTCCGACATGAAATTCACATCGCCGGAATCCAGCCGCTCGGGCGATGCATACGGTACGCTGCCAAATTCGTTGCGCGTCAGCTTACGCGAGAGCGACAGCGCCTTAGCAATGCCGAAATCCAGCACCCGCACACAATTGCGCGTGTCGATGCGGATGTTTTTAGGCTTGATGTCGCCGTGTACGATGCGCAGCGTATGCGCATGCTGCAAGGTTTCGCAAATGGCCAGCGCGATATCCACGGCCTCGTCCGTGGGCACCGGCCCGTCACGCATCAGGTCGGAAAGGTCCCGCCCTTCGACGTATTCCATGGCCACCCCGAAGTAGCCGTCCGTGTCGCACGCTTCGAAAATCTTCACCACGCGCGGGTCGATCGCCGCCAGCTTCCTCTGCAGCTCCGATCCGCGGCGCTCGGCTTCGATGGTTTCGCGCGAATCGGCATCCGCTCCCAGCTCGATCACTTTCAGCGCCACCGTGCGGTCCTGCTCGGTATCGTGCGCCAGGTACACATCCGCCATGCCGCCGCGTCCCAGCTTGCTGAGGATCTCGTACTTGCCGATCTTCCGCTTTTCCGGAATCACCATCAGCGCGCTGCTCCTCGCGGCGTTCGCGCCGGCGGCTTGGCGGCCAGGAAAAAGTTGAACTTCATAGCCGACACGCGATCCGGCCCGGCCGGCATGCCGATCGGATCGCCACCATTGTCGCCGCCATTGTACCCAAAGACATTCCCGTTCAGCACCGGCCGCGCCGGTTCCTCTATCAGCACGCCCTGCCCCGTTTCGTGCGGCCGCCGCCCATTATGCAGGATCGCATTATACAAAAGCCACGGCGCGGCGTTACCGGAAATATGAACGCCTCTGTCGCGGCAGTCTTGAATGGAATTGGCACGCAGCACCGGCTTGGAATTGCCGCGAATCTCTATGCCCGTGTAAGCGCCCACGATTTCGCTGTCCTGCAGTTCCAGGTCGGAATCCGCGATCGCCACTCCGGTAGCCAGCGGCGCTTTTTCGTCCGCCAGGATGCGGAATCCGGAAACGCGCGCGCCCTTGACGCCCTCCGCGACGATCGCTATGCCGGCGACGCCGGCCGTGCCGTTCTCATCCGGAGCGGCCCGCAGAATCGCCACGTCCGGCCTGCGGCTTCTCACCGTAACACCGCTCTTGAGGCGGAGCTGTTCTGCGTATTCTCCGATAGAGACTTCCACGGTATCGCCCGGCCGGGCATTCTCGAGCGCCTCGTGAATGCTGGTGAAACCACCTGGGCCGACATTGAGCGTCCGGGCCGGTGGTGGCGGCGGCGTGCGCCGGGCATCCAGCAGGCCAAAATAGAGCACCCCCGCACAGATAAAGGCGGCGCACACAAAGCCATATACAAATAGCGCCAGCTTGCCGGCAAAAAGATTCCGGGCCGGCGGTGCCACGGTTTCCGGCACGTGGCGCGCCGCCGCGAACTGATCGCCTTCCACGATCAGCACCGTGACGTTGTCCTTGCCGCCCTCGCGGTTGGCCGCATCGATCAGCTCATGGACCGCGTCATCCGGATGTCCCGCGTTACCCACTACCGTGCGCAGAATTTCCCCCGAGGTCACCTGGTCGCTCAGGCCGTCGCTGCATAGCAGCAGCGCGCTATCCGGCTCGAACGCGATGCGCAGCACTTCGATGAAATCCGCGTCGTCCGGCGCGTGCTCCTCGGAGCCCACATCACGGTAGACTTCATTGCGCCGCGGATGCCGCATGGCTTCCGCTTCCGAGATCTCGCCGCGGTCCTCGCGCTCGCCTACCGGCGAATGATCGTGCGTGCACTTGCGTATCTCTCCCTGCCGAATCTTGTAGAGCCGTGAATCGCCCACGTGCCCGATGGTGGCGGTCCCGTTGTCCACCACCGCCACCGTCAGCACGCAAGCCATTCCCTGCCATTCGGGATTCGCGCCGGCCTCCCGCAGTATCTCGTTATTCGCCACGGTGATCGCTTCGCGTATGCGCTCTTCGGTCGAGCCGGTCTGGCGCTCCAGCCGCGCCCGTACGCGCCCCATGGCGATATCCGCCGCCTTCTCGCCCGCGGCGTGCCCGCCGATTCCGTCGATCACCAGAAAAATGCCGCGGTCGGGGTCTAAGTGCAGCCGGTCTTCATTGTTCGTACGGACCATGCCGGGATGGCTGTCGCCCGCGCAGCGTAATTTGGTCCTGGCCACCATCGACTCGTGCACTACTTATGCGCGGAAAAATCCAGGAACACCACTTCCGCCAGACCGATGCGCGCCTTCTCCGGCAGATTCACTTCCACGTTCTTATCGCGCTTCTCGCCATCCACGAATTCCACGCTCGTGGGAATCTTCTCGCCGTTGACCGTGGTTCCCAGCCGGCTCAGGTCCTTGATGAAGAACTTCCCGCTGTCGGCGTCTCTGCGCAGCCGCACGTGCTCCCGTGAAACATCCGGCAACGTAGCCAGTTTCAGATCGGTCCAGTAGTCCCGGCCGCCGCGCCCGATCACGATCTGGTTCTTGGTCATGCGGTAGGTCTGCCGCCCCGCCTTATCTTCATACTCGATGGCCGCATACGCCTCCATCTCCTCGGTGGCCGGCAGTTGCTCTTCATACTTCTGGGAAACGGTGGTCTCGCCGCCCAGCCGGCGCGTCGCGATGCGCTTGGTCATGCTGCCGGCGCCGTATTCCGGCTTGGCCGGCAGCGCCAACTCGGAGTAGATCACGATATCGCCGGGCGCGACGTCTTCCTCGCTGTTCTCGAAGAATTCGACGCGCCACCCGCCATCCGGCGTTTCAACTTTGGCCGCGGGCTTACGCGCCAGCTTCAGCCGCGCACCCAGCGAGGCGCGATTCTGTTCCGCGATCTCCGCATCCAGCGCTTTGCGGGTTTCCTCCCGCATACGTGGAAAAATGCCGCGTAGCCGCTCGAAATCGTCAGGATGCAGATAGACGTGGTAGATCGCGGGCGGCAGCGCGCTGTACTGTAGCGGCTCCAGGCCTTCTCGCATGTTCCGGACGATTTCCTGAATGATATCCCGCGCGGTGGCGGGCCGGCCGGCTGTCATCCATGCGGCTCCTTACTAGATTCTAACATCCGCGTTTCATACCGCTCGAAATGCGTAAGTCAGGCGGGAAACGGCGCAAATGATTCCGCAAAGGGATCCATCCCTCACGCAGGATCACGCCTCCGTAGGGTATCCCTCCATCGCTGCCGTGCGTGGTCGCGCCATAGATTTCGCCATTCGGGCCCCATGGTGGTCGTTCCGAAGATCGCTCCGCTGTCGCCGAGGGCGATCGTGGCCGCGGAATCTCCATCGTTTGGGAGTCAGGGTGTAGATCACGATTACGTTCCAGGCTTGGCCAGGGGCTGCCGGTGGCTTCAACTGGAAAACGGCGCCCGGCGAGAAAGCTCCTTGTCGGCGCGCCATATACCACTCCGTTGGGCCCGGCGATCAGGCTGATGGGGTAAACGGGCGCGTCGAAGTATAGCGCCGTTCTGCCCGCCGCTCAGGTCCGCGTTACAGTAATTGACATGCATCGCAAGCTGATTCTGGTCTGCCTCGCGGCGTCCCTGTCGCCGGCCGCCGTGCCTGACATCGTAAGAGTCGATAACGGCCGCGTGAAGGGCGTGGTGAATAATGGCGTAACCGCGTTCAAAGGCATTCCCTTCGCCGCGCCGCCGGTAGGCCCGCTCCGCTGGAAAGCGCCCCAACCCCCGTCGCGCTGGAAAGGTGTCCGCACAGCCCTGGACTTCGGTCCGCGGTGTATGCAGGGGAATATCTATGACGACATGGTTTTCCGCGATAAGGGACCCGCCGAAGACTGCCTCTACCTAAATGTCTGGACGCCTGCCACGTCCGCAAAAGCGCGCCTGCCGGTGATGGTGTGGATTTACGGGGGCGGCTTCGCGGCGGGCGCTGCCTCCGAGCCGCGCCAGGATGGCCAGAACCTGGCGAAGAAAGGCGTCGTGGTGGTCAGCATGAACTACCGCCTCAACGTATTTGGATTCTTCGCGCACGCCGAACTGGCCGGGGAATCGGAACATCACTCGTCCGGCAACTACGGTTTGCTCGACCAGTTAGCCGCCCTCCGATGGGTGCACAAGAATGTTGCCGGTTTCGGCGGCGATCCCGCCAACGTGACCATCTTCGGGGAATCCGCGGGTTCGTTTTCCGTCAGTGCGCTGATGGCATCGCCGCTGGCACAGGGCCTGTTTCACCGCGCCATCGGCGAGAGCGGCGCTTTCTTCGGCTCTGTGCTCAGTTTGAAGCCGCTGTCTCGGAGCGAAGAGGCCGACGCTAAATTCGCGGAGTCCCTCGGTGCGCATTCTCTCGCCGAGTTGCGCGCCAGGCCCGCCGCGGAACTCCTCGACGCGGCAGTCAAGCAGAACCCCATCCGGTTCGCGCCGAATATCGATGGATACTTCCTGCCGCGAAGTGTGCGTGAGATCTTCGCCGGCGGCCAACAGAGTCACGTGCCATTACTGGCGGGATGGAATCGCGACGAAGGCAGCTATCACAGCATCTTCCAGAAGGACGAGCCCACCGCGACGAATTTCGTGGCGTACGCGCACCAGCATTTCGGTGACCGGGCCGGCCGGTTCCTGGAGCTCTACCCGGCTGAGAACGACGACCAGGCCAAACGATCGGCGCAGGATCTGGCGGGCGACCAGTTCATCGCTTTCTCCACCTGGAAGTGGCTCGAGATGCAGGGCGCCACGGGAAACTCGACGCTCTACCGCTATGAGTTCGACGATGCTCCGCCCGCGGCTGCGAACGCGGAGGCAACCGCCTATCATTCGGCCGAGATCGAGTTCGTGTTCGGCGCGTTGGCTTCGAAGAACCTGCCCTGGCGGCCGGAAGACAACGCACTGTCGGATCTCATGTCTTCCTATTGGGCGAACTTCGCCAGGATCGGCGACCCCAACGGCACGGGCTTACCGGCCTGGCCCGCTTACGGCAAGGAGAGCTACGCGGTGATGCACCTGGACGCCAACTCGCACCAGGCCCCCGACGATCACCGTAGCCGTTACGAGTTTTTGGACAAGCCGGAGTAGACGACTCTTTCTTGGCCTCAGTAGTGGTAGCGGGCCTGCAGAAAGTCGATGCGGGTTTCGCTGACCTTATAAACGAGGCGGTGCTCTTGGGTGATTCGTCTGGACCAGGCGCCCGCCAGCACATATTTCAGCGGCTCCGGCTTGCCGATGCCCGTGAAAGGATCCTTTAGCACGGCTTCCACCAGTTGAAGAATACGCATTGCAGTATTCCGATCGGCTTCCATCCAGAAGCGCAAATCCTGCCGGAACTCCGCATGGAATACTGCGTCCCTTTCAGCGGCCCTTGCCAAGACCGATCTCCCGGCGCAGATCGTCGAGCGACGCCGGCTTTCCGATTTGGCGGTTGGCCCGGCGAAGCGCTCTCAGCAACCGCTGCGAATTGCGCGGCGAGCGGAGCAAATGCGCCGTCTCCTCCAGGCTGGCCAATTCCGCCGCCGGAATCAAGGCAACGTCGCGAGCTCCCCGGCGGCGCACGATGACTACCTCCTGGTCCTCCACTACGGTGTCCAGCACGGAGGCCAGCTTGTCGCGCAAAGTTGTATAGGTAGTCTCAATGGCCATATTCTTCCTTTGCACACATTGTACAGGATTCCTGTACGGGCCTGAGTTCGACCTAATATTGGTGACAAATCCGGCGATCGCGTGGCGCACGCTTCAGCGTGCTGCGGCGAACTTCAGTTCGCCGTGCGGCCCGTAGGCTGAAGCCTACGGCAGCACGCTGAAGCGTGCGCCACGTTTACACCCCTACCCATTCCCATAAGCCCAAGCCGAAGACTCGACCATTCGTGCGGATGCAAACGAGGTGGCCGCTCTCCGCCAGCACCTGATGAGCAATCTTGGAAGCTACCCAGGCGTTATAAGTGGTCCTATCCAGAACGCAAACTCGCGCGACGCCGCTGCGCAGTTCCGCCACCAGTTTTTCCCGGTCGGTCAGCTCGTTGAGGTTGCGATCTCCGTACCACTGCATCTGGTTGAGTTCGTCATACCGGGCTTGGCCGGAATCATAGAATGCGACCCGCTCTCCGGCAGAGGTCGCCGCAGTCGCCGCCAGCGCGATTGGCCGGATCTCAGCCGCCTCCCAATGCGTCCGGGGAAATGCCGCCACAGCCAGCGCGACCAACCCCAGCACCGGGGTCGCAATACGTAAGCCGCTGCGCAGAACGTGCGCCGGCGCCAGCTTCATCAGGCCAACCGCCGACAGAATGGAGAAAGCCGGATACGCTGGAAGCATGTATCGCAGCACACGGCTGCGTGTCACCGAGCAAAGCGCAAAGACTACCGCCGCCCACCAGACCAGCAGCCACCGTCTCCGATCCTGGCCGCGAATCACCACCACAGCGCCGGCAATCATCAGCGGGAGCCACGGCCAATAGGACTTCGCCAGCATCCAAATGTATTCGAACGGCCCGGTAAACCGCCGCCATGACGGCGAGAGCGGTCCGTAGACTTCGTTCCGGAGCCAGGTCGAGTGTACATCGAAGAACCACCCGCCATATTGCATCATGTTCGCGTAAAAGACGGCCACGGGCACGACCGCTATTGCCAGCGACGGAATCGCATAACGCCATACCGGTCGGCGCCGGCGCGCCGCCAGATCGATCGCGAACAGCGCGGGCAGCGCCAGACCCATCATGCTCCGGGTCATCAGGGCTAAGGCCGTGCACAACCCCGTGGCCAGGTACCAGCGCGCATCTTCCTCAGTGAGCCACCAGGCGCAAACGGCGCAGAGAAAGAAAAATGTAAACGGCACGTCTGTCATCGCGCGCGCCGCGTACTTGAGGAAATATATGGACGTGGCCATCACCAACATGGCCAGCACAGCCGCCAGCGGACTTTCCGTGAGCCTGCGCGCCAGCCACCCGACCAGCAGGATCGTGCCGAAACCGCATAACGCCGAGGGCAGCCTGGCCAGCGCGTCGGAAAAGCCGAACACCGAGAACAAGACAGCCTGCATCCACTCCAGCAGGGGCGTGTTTTCCATGGCAGGATAGCCGTTGCTGTGCAGGGTCAGCCAGTCTCCCGAACGCACGATTGCCTTGGCGATATGGGCGTATTGCGCGTCGTCGTATCCGGCCAGATCTCCCGTGCGGAGAGGCGAGAAAAGAAGAATAGCGGAAAGGATGGTCAAGGCCCAGAAGTACTTGCGCACGCTCTACGCCAAGTATATCGCCGATGCCCCCAGCACCCTGTACGCTCTTCTGGCCACCATCAGTTCCTCGTTAGTGGCGAGCGCCAGCACGGCAACCTTTCCGTTGGATACCATGCGATCGCCGCTGCCGTGCTCGTTGGCTTCCGTGTCGAGCGAAATTCCCAGAAATTCGAGGCCCTGGCAGCAGGCCGCCCGCAGCCTTGCGGAGTTCTCGCCAATGCCTCCGGTGAAGGCCACCGCGTCGAGTCCTCCCATGGCGGCGGCGTATGCGCCAATGGTCTTCTTCACCTGGTATACAAAAACCTGCAGAGCTTCGGCGGCGCGGCTGTTGCCTTGCGCGGCGGCGAGTTCGAGATCGCGTACATCGCCGCCTTGAATGCCGGAGAGCCCCGCCAGGCCGCCGCCCTTGGCCAGTTGCCCGCGCACCTGATCGCTGGTCCAGCCGTACCGCTCCATCATGAAGAGCACCGCGAAGACGTCCAGATCGCCGTGGCGCGTGGCATTCTCCAAGCCGGATTGCGGCGAGAAGCCCATGGTCGTGTCCACCGACCGGCCGCGGTCGATGGCGCACATCGACGAGCTGCCACCCAGGTGACAACTCACCAGGCGCGTCTGGCTGCCCAGCAGCTCGGCAGCGCGCTCCGCGATGTATTGGTGCGAGGCTCCGTGGAATCCATACTTGCGCACGCCCTCCGCCCGCCATTGCTCCGGTACGCCATACAGGCACGCGTAGTCCGGAATGGTGGCGTGAAATTCGGGCTCGAATGCGGCTACCAGCGGCGTGCCCGGCATGCTTTCGCGGAATGCCTGCATAGCAGCCAGATAGATAGCGTTGTGGGCGGGAGCAGCGGGCAGGAACTCGACGAGAGCTGCCAGCACGCCGTCATCGATTAGATGTGTACCTCGGTATTTCGATCCGCCGTGTACGGCCTTAAAAGCCACCGCATCCACCCCAACGCCGCCCGTACGGATCTGGCCCATGGCTTCACGATAATCCTCTACACGCTCGATGCGGCCCCTGCCGAGCAGTTTCTCGGAAGGCATCTCCAGGATCTGGTACTTGAGCGAAGTCGAGCCCAGATTCGGAATCAGCAGATTCATTTGAGTCCGTGGTATTGGGCGTGTATGGCCGTGAGGTTCTTCGTTGCCATCGCCTGGAACGGGCTCTTCACCGCCGCGCACGCTTTGTAGAAATTGGCGGCTTCCTGAATCTTCTCCATCTTGTAATTCGCGTAGGCCAGCAGATAAAGCACTTCCGGACGGATCGCGACGTTGGCTTCCACCAGCGGCAGAGCCTGGCGCAAGTCCTTGTCGGCAGCGGCGAATTTGCCTTGATTGTAATAATCTTTCCCGCTCATGTAGTAGGCCAATCCGAGAATAGTATTCTTGCGCTTGCTCCAATCCGCATCGGCCACGCCTTCCGGCTTGGGCGCGGCATTCGTGATTTCCACCAGCTTGGCTGTGTAGGTGTGGATCTTTCCGCTGTCCTTTTTCTTCAACGAATCGTCGGCCAGCACCAGCAGCATGTCTTCGTTGGCTTGGCCCGCATCGACCGCCTGCTGTGCCAGCGCCAACGCCTTGTCGTTGGCACCCGCTTTTTGGTAGGCCACAAACATCACGCCTTTGGCCTTGGCCAGATATTCGCTCTTGGGGTTGCGCTGCTGCAGGGCTTCCAGCAGTTCGGCCTGCTTCTTCGGGTCCGGCGTCTGCAGGGCCATCGCGTAGAGCGAGTACTCGGTATAGGTGTTCACCTGTTTGGCATAGTCCACGCGGGCCTTCCAGTTCTCGACCTGATCTTCCTCCTTGGGTTGCGGCGAGGCGACCACCTTCTGCGCTAATTCGGCGGTCTTCGCCGACCACTTCTTGACCAGGTCGGGATCTTTCTTCATCTCGGCGGCCTTCAGCGTCTGTTGAGCCGACTCCACGCACTCGGGTGGCATGGCGTCGAGCTTCTCTCCAACCGCCAGCGCTTTGTCGGCGTCATTAGCTTTCACGTAGCTGTCCAGCATCTGCTCATATACCCAGCCGATGGCCTCGTTCTTGGGATACTGGCCGGCAAACTGTTCCAGCAACACCAGTTTCTTGGCGCCGTCCGACTCCTGGCTGGCCTGCTGTAGCAATTGCCCCTCCGGAGTGGCGGCGTTAAGCTCCGCGAGCTGGTGACACTGGGCCCGGCCATTGCCAACAGCCACAACGAACGAAAACACGAACGAACAAAGGACGATAGGCGTCTTCATGCGTAGCCTCCCCAAACTGCGGAATGTTATCACACATCGGGCGGCTTAAGATAGAGGAGCTGCTTTTGAATAACGCCTAGGCTCTGAAGATCGGTGCCACTCCGACCGTTCCCGCCAGCAAAGTCTGGCGCTCGGCGGCGCTCAGCGGTTTGAATTCCGAGGCCAGCTCCAACGCTATCTGGAACAGCCGCTCGTCTCCAGGCGGAATGGCCGCGGTGACGTCTTCGGAAAGCGTGAAGCGCAGCGCTTGCCGGGCTAAGTCACCTTGCTCGATCGGCTGATACCAGCATTTCGGCTGGGTTTTTTGGGCGCCCTCGGGCCACTTGGTATATGCAAGCGACTTCAGCGCCAGCCGCGCCACGCCCTTCTCCTTCGCGCGGGCCAGTATCTGCGGACCGAATGCGCCTTGACCGTATAACACAAAGTTCACCGGAAAAAGAATGGAGTCGAGCTGGAACGCGTCCATCAGCGCCAGCACGGCTTCCGCGGAATGCGCGGAGCATCCCAGGTAGCGCGCCTTGCCCTGCTCGCGGGCCTTGAGGAATGCCTCCGCCGCGCCGCCCGGTCCCAGGATCTGCTCTACGTCGCTAAGTGAGCTGACCGCGTGGAACTGGTAAAGATCGAAGTGATCGGTATGCAGCCGTTCGAGGGAGCGGTCCAGCTCTTTTTGCGCAGACGCTGCATCGCGCGCGGTGGTTTTGCATGCCAGGAAGATATTCCGGCGATAAGGCGCCAAGGCGTTGCCAAGCTTGATTTCGGCCTCGCCATCGCCGTATGTGGGCGCTACATCGAAATAGTTCACACCGCGCCCGATGGCATCGGCGACCATGCGGCCGGCGCTCGTCGGCTCCTGGCCAACTACCACCATGCCGCCGAAGCCGATGATGGATAGGTTTACGTCGTCGCGATAGCGCCTGCGCGGGAGTGTTTTTCTGGCCTGAGCCAGCCGGGTTACGGCAGGCCCCAGGGCCGATCTCAGGAAGTTGCGCCGCTCCATTGTGACATTGTATATCGCTGGGCGCGCTCTCCAGGAAATTGCGCCGCGGCGAACCTCGCGGATTATCTCAGCTTTTCCTCCACGCTCCGCACTTTATCCTCCATATGCTGCTCGCGGTCGGTCCGTGTACCGAACCGCAGGGTGGACGACAGGCGCGGCACGCCCATGGCATGCAGGATCTCGTGACAGCGTTTGATGGCGGCGAACACTTCGTCCCACTCTCCCTCGATGTTGGTGCCATAGGCGTGGAGCCTGGTCTTGAGGCCGGCATCGGCCAGCACCCGCTCGCAGGCGGCGACTTCCTTGGACACCGAAGTTCCGATGCCGATCGGGACCACGCAAAGATCTGCAATGACATTCATCTTCACAGTCTATCGAGATCTGTTATGCTAACGCTCACGAATATGCCCAAACCAGCCAAGCCGCCGGTGCGACAGAAGCGCGCCAAATCCGAAGTGCAGGAAGAGTTCGAGGAGATTCGCCGTGAAGTCGGAACTGCTCGCGAGTCGGCCGATCCTAAGGCTGAAGAGGCCGCCCGCCTGCGCGCCGATGAGATCCGCCACGCAGTGGACGGGGCCAGCGTGGAAGGCGTGGTGCAGACCATCTCCGGCCTGGGGCTGGAGATTTCGAAGGCGCTTTCCGATATCTCGGGGAAGCTGACTCAGGAGGTCGAGCGCCTCTCGGCCTCGCGCGAAGCCGTTAACCTGGAGCGCGCCGAATTAGCGCGGCTGCACAAGATCGACATCGCCGCCACGGCGCTCGACCAGTTGGTGCAGGATCACGCGCGCGAAAAGGAGCGGCTGGAAGCCGAAATCGCCGCGCAACGCGCAATGTGGGAAGAGGAGTCGCGCAATACCGAGCGGGAGCGCAAAGAGCAGGAAGAGACCTTGAAGAAAGCGCGGCTGCGCGAAATCGAAGAATACGAATACAAGAAGAACCTGGAGCGCAAGAAGGCTCAGGACAAGTACGAGGAGGACCTTCGGCTGCAGGAGAAGAAAAACAAGGAACGCCAGGAAGCGCTCGAAAAGAGCTGGCAGCAGCGCGAAGCCGCGTTGAAGGAACAGGAGCAGGAGTTGATCCGGCTGCGCAAGGAGGCTCAGGAATTCCCCGAGACGGTGAAGACCGAGTCCGAAAAAGCGGCGGTGCTGGCGAGCAGGGGCGCGGAACAGAAATTCGCCCAGGAGATCCTGCTGTTGAAGAAGGAAGCCGACACCGAGAAGCGCCTTTCGAGTCTGCAAGTGAAGACTCTGGAAGAGACTATCGTCCGGCAGGCGGCCCAGATCTCCGCGCTACAGAAGCAGGTGGACGAGGCCAAGCAGCAGGTGCAGGACATAGCGGTGAAGGCCATAGAAGGAGCTTCGGGCGCGAAGGCGCTGGCGCATATCAATCAGATCGCCATGGAGCAGGCCAAGCGCCCGCAGCAGTGAGTATAGTGGATGTTTTCAGAAGTCGCTCACGTATTCCGAAGGCCTCGTGGCCATTGACGGCACAACAGCCGTACTTGTCTGGAACCGCCACGGCCGACCGGATTCCCGAAGCCCACGGCGGTTCAAGTGGGCGACCTCAACAAGTGCGTTGCCCTGTTATCACCAATTGGCAAATGAACTTGGCGAAAACCGGACTTTGAGGGAACCGCGGCTGAGTCTTCTGGGACGTGGAGACGCGACTGGTAAAGGCGAGAGCGTTCTCGGGACTGAACTAACTGCTGAATACAAGGCCTCTTGTTCAGGGCATTCGACGGAATCTGCCGACCGCAGGCACTTGCATCGATATTCCCGCAGAACGCAGCATGCTACGATGGCCGACCAGGCTCTTCGGGAGCACCCAATGTCACGTCTGTTAGCCGCAACG
>Ga0302324_100005627_pt1 | contig 27298 bp, 20 predicted proteins | sample Palsa_T0_1_FD_201949 | JGI IMG/M metagenome (GOLD analysis project Ga0302324, IMG submission 201949) | Peat permafrost microbial communities from Stordalen Mire near Abisko, Sweden - Palsa_T0_1 | ecosystem: Environmental > Terrestrial > Soil > Palsa > Peat permafrost | place: Sweden: Abisko...
ACGAGATGGAGCATCTGCGCCGCGCCGATGACTGGACAAACCTGCTGCAGAAGATCGCTCTGGTTCTAATCCCGCTGAACCCGGCGCTGCTATGGGTAGAGCGCCGTCTCTGCGCAGAACGGGAGTTGGCCTGCGACGACAGCGTTCTGCGCTCCAGTTGCGGCCGCAAGGCCTACGCAATCTGCCTTACGCATCTGGCAGAGTACTCCATGCTGCGCCGCAGCCTTTCGCTGGTGCTGGGCGCATGGGAGCGGCAGTCGGAACTGGTGCGGCGTGTTCATCGCATCCTGCGGCGGCCCAGTGAATCGATGAGCCGCAAGCAGACCTGGGCTTTGACAGCCAGCCTGACCGCAGGCGTGCTGGTCTGTGCTTTCGGCCTGGCGCACAGCCCGCAACTCGTCAGCTTTGCACCTGCTGCGCAGTCTCAACAAGCCCAGCTTGTGGCGCCGTTCATGAATCTCCGCGCCGTGAATGCTGAATACTTCGGCCAGGCGCAATCGGCATCGACTGCGGCCCATGTGCAGATGGTGAAGGCAATCATGCCGTCTACGCAGCTTCAATCCACTGCAACAGCGAAACCGGTGCAGAGAGGCGCTGCATTGCGCAGCGTACGCCGGCATCCTGCTCAGAGCCGGCAGGCCTGGGTCGTGATGACCGCGTGGTCTGGGAATGAAGCAGGGGCGCAAATGGTGTTCACCGTGGCGCAAACGAGCCGGATACAGAGCGACCAGACACAACAGGCGCCGCGCGCTCAGGACAAGCAAGGCCTGGAAAATCAGAACGCGCAAAGACAGGTCAGAATCAAACGCGTATCGTATGCCGCCGTGCCTTTTGGGAACGGCTGGCTGATCATTCAGATTTAAGCATGCATTCCCCAAGAACGAAACCCTAACCAACAACCCCTAACCGGCAAGCAGGAGAAGATGGACCATGAATCAAGCAACTAATCAATTAGTAGGATCGGCGAAGAAACTGGCAATTCCGGCGGCCGTTGTGGGCGCCTTCGCGCTCGGCGCGGCTCTCTTTGTTGGTCACGGCAATGTTCACGCCGCCAGCGGAACGGCGGCCATGCCCATCGACGACAACAGCGTGGAAGCCCTCACATCGCTCGACCGAGCCATGGAAGCAGTGGCGGCGCGCGTTACCCCCGCCGTTGTGAACGTGGCGGTAACCTCACGCGGCAGTGGCGAGATGGACGCCTCCGACGGCCAGCAACAAGGCCAGATGCAGGGCCTGCCTCCCGGCCTGCAACAGTTCTTCGGGCAACTGCCGTTCGGACAGGGCAAGCCCCAAGGACCGCAGATTGAGCATGGGGTAGGCAGCGGCATCATCATTTCGCCTGACGGCTACATCGTTACCAACGATCACGTGGTGGACGGCGCTACTAACATCAAGGTCACGCTCCATGACCGCCGCATTCTGAACGCGAAAGTCGTCGGCATAGACAAGCTGAACGATCTGGCCGTAATCAAGGTCAATGCCAGCGACCTGCCCGCGATTGCCTGGGGCGACTCCACCAAGTTGCAGCCGGGCCAGACGGTGTTGGCGTTTGGCAGCCCCTTTGGCTACTTCCAGTTCTCGGTGACGCGCGGAATTGTGAGTGCGGTCAACCGGCCTAACCCCTACTCGGATGATCCGCGCAAGCCGGGCAACTTCATCCAGACAGACGCGGCAATCAATCCCGGCAACTCCGGCGGTGCGCTCGTCAACGCGCATGGTGAACTCGTCGGCATTAACACATTCATCATCTCCAACAGCGGTTCGTTCGCGGGAGCAGGCTTTGCCATTCCCTCGCAGATCGTGCGCGCCACAGCCGAGCAGCTGATCAAGAGCGGCAAAGTCGAGCACGGCTATCTCGGCATCAGCATGAACGACGTGACGCCAGAGAACGCTCACTTCTTCAATCTGCAGAACGCGGAGGGTGCGATTGTTGCGCAGGTCACGCCTGACTCGCCGGCAAGCCGCGGCGGTTTAGAGACCGGCGACGTGATCACGCGCGTGAATGACAGCGAGGTGGTGAACGGAAGCACGCTGCAAGTCGCGGTGAGCGAGATGGCTCCGGGAACAAAGATCACGCTAGGCGTCATTCGCAATGGCAAGCCGGAAACCTTAAACCTGACCGTGGGCCAATTCCATGGCAACAGCGAAGTGGCCGGCAACGATAGCCGGGACGAATCGGGGTCCGCAAAGACAGCAAAGCTGGGCCTCGCGGTGAGCAACCTGACGGCGGATGCTCGCCAGCAGATCAATGCTCCGGATCAGATCAAAGGCGTGGTTGTGCAGAGCGTTCGTCCGGCCAGCCCTGCCGATGAAGCGGGCATCCAGCCCGGCGATGTGATTCTCGAAGTCAACCGCAAGCCCGCCGAGTCAGCAAGCCAGTTTGCCAACGAAGTGCACCAGGATCAGGATGGGAAGGATATACTGCTGCTCGTCTGGTCCAAGGGCAACGCCAGCTATCGCACCATTCATCCTGACCAGGGATGAGCTGAAAATTTGGCGCGAAAAAGCAACGCCGCCGTGGGGTGAAACGGCGGCATTGCTGCGTTCGCGGGACTTCTCACATGGCCCAATTCTGTGCCGATCGTCAATAATCGTTCCCATCTTCGTCTGGATCGGATGGTCCTCCGCGCTGCGCAGCGGTGACTGCCGAGAACGGCTTCATTTCGTATTCATTGGGCGGAATGCCGCCGGCGAGATAGCGCACAAAATAATCCCATCGCCTGCGCGTCATGTACTGCGTGGCCGGCCCGTAGCCGTGGGCGACGTTGGGGATGAGCAGCAGATCGAAATCCTTGTTGGCCTTGATCAACGCATCCACAACGAGCAGAGTATTGTTCGGCGGAACGTTGTCGTCCATGGTGCCGTGCGCCAGCAGCAGGTGGCCTTTCAGATCTTTTGCGTAGTTCTGGTTGGCCTGCGAGTCGTAGTTGCTGGTGCCGTCTGCATTCTTGACCTCGATGCCGGCCCATTTCTCGGCCCAGTCGTCTTCGTAGTCGCGATTATCGTGATTGCCACTCTCCGCAATGCCGACTTTGAAGAAGTCAGGATAGTGAAACATGGCCGCGGCAGTCGCGTTGCCGCCGCCGGAGTGCCCGTACATGCCGACGCGATCGAGATCGATAAACGGAGACTGCGCCGCCAGGTCCTTCATGCCGCTCACCTGGTCGGGGATGGTGTTGTCTCCAAGATTTGCGTAATAGGCCTCGTGAAAAGTCTTCGAGCGGAACGGCGTGCCCATGCCGTCGATGCAGACAACGACGAACCCGAGTTCGGCGAGGGACTGCATGTCGCGATGCGCGGGCGAGAAGTCGCGGTCTCCGCAGGAGCCGGTCTGCGGACCGGGATAGACCTGGTTGATGATCGGGTATTTGTTTGACGCATCAAACTTGCTGGGCTTGAACATGAACCCGTAGAGATCGGTCTTGCCGTCGCGCGCTTTCACTTTGATCGGGACCGGTGGAACCCAGCCGTAGGCCAGCAACTTCGAGATATCCTGCTTGGCAACTTCCATCACGATCTTTCCATCGCTGTTACGGACGACGGTAGTCAACGGCTCGGTGGGCGTGGAGTATCCGTCGACAAAATAGCGGCCGTCGGTTGAGGCCTTGATATTGTGGTCGGCGTTTTCCGGTGTCAGCAGTTTCAGCTCGGTGCCGTCGAAGTGCACGCTGTAGAAATGCCGGAAGTAGGGATCGCGATCAGGTTCCTTGCCCACGCCGACAAAGTAAATTGTGCGCGTGCTCTGATCCACGTAGAGTACCTGGGTTACATTGCCGGGGCCATGCGTAATCTGGTTCTTGAGCATGCCGGTAGTGAGGTCGTATAGGTAGAGATCGCCCCAGTCGTCGCGCTCACTGAACCAGAGAATCTCATTCGATTTCGGCAGATAATGCCAGTTGACTTTGCCGTTGCCGCTCTCAAAAAACTTGGGAGCCGTCTCGCTCATCACTTCGCGAACTTCGCCCGTTTCAGTGTCGGCAACGCGCAGCCACTCCTGCTTGTGATCCCGCGAAGTGGAGACAAAGGCCAGGTGCGCGTCATCGGGACTCCACTCAACATCGACCCAGCCTGAGCCGCGGCACGCCACATCGTCGCACAGAGTCGATCGATGCTGGTCGCGAGGCATCTTCAGCCGCAAGACTTTGCGCGTTGGCACATCGATGATCACGCGCTCAATCATTGTGACGTCTTTGTCGCCGACGAGAGGATACTTCCAGGCTTTCAACGCCGGATGGCTGTTGGTGACGGGGACGAGATACATCTCGCCGGTCTTGCGCTGATCCTGCTGGAAGGTTGCGATCTTCGTCGAGTCGGTCGACCAGAGCAGGATCGCGGCGTCGGAGTGTTGCCAGCCGGCGTTGTCGGTGGCGTAGCCATAATCCTTGACTCCGTCGGTGGTGAGTTGTGTCTCCGCGCCGGTCGCCAGGTCGCGCACCCACAAATTCCAATCGCGGATGAACGCGCCGAGCTTCTTGTCGGGAGAAACAGTGAGCGGGGATCCTTTATCTACGTGATCGGCAGCTTGCGGAGGCCCCGGCTCATCCGACACAGAATAGAGGCGCTTGCAGGATGCTGGCGTTGCGCGGAGATCGCAGCGCCAGGTCGCTCCGGAAGCCGTCAGGGTCAACACGTCGTCGCCGTCAGAGAATGCGAGATCGGAAAGAGCGAGATGTTTCGGCTCATCCTTGATGGAGTTCGATGCCGCGTGGAGCGCCGCAGCAAGCTTGACCTGATCGAAGGCCGGTGCGCGCGTGCCCTTGGCGGGATCGACCAGAACATAGGTCACGCCACTTGTGCCTGCATCCCGGTACCAGAAGCGGCTGTCATTGAGCCATTGTGCGCGGACCACGCCCTGGTAGGCCAGGGGATTGACGTTGTAACTCATGAACCTTTCGGCGGCAGCGTAGTCTTCGTTTGTATATTGCTTCGGCTGCTGCGCAAAGGCTGCGCATGAAGTGATGAATGCGACGAGGGCGATGGCAGCCGCTCTCACAGAGGAGTTACTGGCTTTCAACATTGCGATGATTCCTTTGGTCGTTGGGGCTTTGTGCAGGGCTAAGTGATTAGACGCGATTCGTTCGCTCGATTTACGGTGTCTGGCAATTTTATAACGGCAGGCAGGGCGTGGCGGAATCGGTCAAGGCTGAGCAAAATAAAAAGGCGGCGCGACCCTGCTGGCCGCGCCGCCTGTATGCGAACACTGGAATCGGTTTAGAACAAATTCCAGAGCGACTGGTTGTAGACCTCGTGGTGGTATTGAACTTCAGAGCCCTTCACAAATGTTCCCAACTCACGCGGCGAGCGGTTGGCGGCGGCCTGCTTCAGATCGGCAAAACGACCCTGCACATCCGCGCCGAGAATCTCTGAAATCCACGACGAGTTCTTGAAATCCTCGATGGCCGACTGGATATTGTCGGGCAGATAGCGCTGCGCCTGGCGCAGGTTCGTGATCTTTGCCTTTGTGCCATCGATGCCGGTCTTGAAGATTGAGTACATGGTGAGGTAGGGGTTGGCGTCGGGAGCAACGGAGCGCACCTCGACGCGCATGGAGCGCGAGTTGCCGATGGGAACGCGGATCATGGACCCGCGATCCGTGGCCGAGGCCTTGATCTGGTTGGGCGCTTCGAAGTGCGGGTCAAGGCGGCGGTACGAGTTCACGCTGGGGTTGAGGATGAGGCAAATGTCGAGAGCGTGGCTGAGAATGCGGTCGATGAAATCCCAACCAAGCTTGGAGAGCTTCTCCTGGCCGTTCTGATCCCACATCAGGTTGGTGTTGCACTTAGAGATGGAGACGTTGGTATGCATGCCGCTGCCGTTGACGCCGACGACAGGCTTGGGCAGGAAGCAGGCCGTGAATCCCATGTTGGTGGCGATCTGGCGAGTGAGCAGTTTGTAGAGCTGAATCTGATCGGCCGCGGCCACCACTTCGCCGTAGCCGTAATTGATTTCGAACTGGCTGGGCGCGACTTCAGGGTGGTCCTTCTCGTTCTGGAATCCCATGGCCCGCTGCACTTCGGCTGCCGTGTCAATGAACTGGCGCAGCGGATCGAGGGGCAGCACGTGATAGTAGCCGCCAGTGTTGATGAATTCGAACTTGCCCGTCTGATGGTAGATCTTCTCGGCATCCCGGCCGGCAAACAGGAAGCCTTCAATCTCATTGGCGGCGTTGAGCGTGTACTTCTTCTCGGCGTAAAGCTTGTCGGCGTAATGCTTGAGCACTCCGCGCAGGTCGCCGGAATAGGGAGTGCCGTCCTTGTCGATCACAGTTCCGAAGACCAGCACCTTGCCGTTGCCGAACACGTCGGCTGGGACCCAGTAGAAGGCGCTCCAATCGATGCCCAGGCGCAGATCGCTTTCTTTCTGCGCGGTAAACCCACGGATGGAAGAGCCGTCAAAGGTCAGGTTCTCGTAAGCGCCGAGCAGAAACTTCTTATCGTAATCGAGCAAATGCAGGCGGCCTTCCAGGTCGCTGAACAGGACTGTGACGGCCTTGATGCGCTTCTCGTCGGTGAGGTACTTGATGCGTTTGTCGCGGACTTCGTCTGCGGCCACGCGGTTGGCGCGATCTGCTTTGGCTTCAAGGTTTCTCTCTTCCAACTCCTCATACGAAAGAGCAAGGAAATTGCGATACTCGGTGGACATGGATCTCCTTTTTGTGGAAAAACATACGGGTGCTTGATCGGGTCCGGCCGCCAGTCTTCGAAAGCGAGGCGCCCAGCATCAAAACGGGCGTACAGGGGTGGAAAGCCGGTTCAGCTTCCCACTTCTGTACGCCCGTTTTTGGGACTGAATCATCACTTGAACAGAACAGGCTACACCATGCGCCTTCCCCGTTCAAGCATTCACCTGTCTGCGCCTGCCCGTCGTTCCTACGGCGTTCGGGCTCGAAGGCCGTAGGAATCGAGCTGATTCCGGGGGGCGAAGCCCCAAGCGCCCTCCGGAAGTTGCGATCCGGAACCTGCGATTTGCGATTGCCTCCGGGTTTCCGCTATCCCACGGCAAGCCTCAGGCTGTAACCAACTCAGGCTTGGGCACGCTGTTGATTGTCTTGAGGATGCGCGAGACGATCTGGTAGGGGTCGCCTTCGGAGTTCGGGCGGCGATCTTCCAGATAGCCCTTATAACCGTTTTTGATGAAGTTGACAGGCAGCCGGACCGAAGCGCCTCGATCCGAGAGGCCATAGCTGAATTTGTCGATGGACTGGGTTTCGTGCAGGCCAGTCAAACGCATATGGTTATCCGGGCCATACACGGCGATGTGCTCGGGGATGTATTGCTCGAATGCCTTCATCAGGGATTCAAGGTACTCCTTGCCACCCACTTCGCGAAGGTACTTGGTGGAGAAGTTGCAGTGCATGCCTGAGCCGTTCCAGTCGCCCTTGAGGGGCTTGCAATGCAATACGAGATCCACTTCGTACTTCTCGCAGAGCCGCATCATCAGGTAGCGTGCAACCCAGGTGTCGTCCGCGGCTTTGGCGGAGCCTTTGGCGAAGATCTGGAACTCCCACTGGCCTTTGGCAACTTCGGCGTTGATGCCCTCATGGTTGATGCCGGCGGCGAGACAAAGTTCCCAGTGGGTGTCGACGATTTCACGAGCGATGCTGCCCATGTACTTGTAGCCGACGCCGCAGTAGTACGGACCTTGAGGCTGAAGAGGAAAGCCGTCTTTCGGCCAACCGACGGGACGCCCTTCCTTATAGAGGAAGTACTCCTGCTCAAGACCTACCCACAGGTCAGGGTCGTCCTCGATGGTTGCGCGCATGTTGGTGGAATGCGGCGTTCCATCCGGGTGCATCACTTCGCTGAGTACGATATAGCCGTCCGTCTTGGTCGCGTCAGGATACAAGGCCACGGGTTTTAGCACGCAGTCAGACTTGCTGCCCTCGGCCTGCATGGTTGAGCTGCCATCAAAACCCCAAAGCGGTATATCTGCAAGGGTGGGTGGCTTCTCAAACGATTTGAGCAGGCTTTTGCCGCGCAGGTCGGGAACGGGCTTCTTGCCGTCAAGCCAGATGTATTCCAATTTGTACTTTGTCATGGGTCTCCTCAGGCAGAAAAAGGGTTGGATATGCAACCAAATCGTAGGGCTTTGGGCATAAGGAACCCGTTAAGATTTCTCACACTGGCTGTGGATTTCCGGCCGGCTATCGATGACGCGCGATGAGGAACATCAACAGCAGGATGACGACCGGAATCATGGCCAGACCGCCGTAATAGAGTATCTTGCGCGATAGCTGGGATTTGCGCTTTTGCCAGTCGCGCAGCTCCGCGCGGTCTTCCACCCCAACCTGGTCGATGTGCTCCAGGTCGCGCTTGAATTCGCGGGCGCTGGCGTAGCGATTTTTCGCGTCTCGTTCCAGGGCGCGATACAGAATCTCCTGCAATTGCGGGGAGATAGACGGGTCCGCGACCGAGGGCGGCATAGGGTGGTTCAGCAGCCGCTCGTTCATGGCGGCCATGGGATTGGGTCCGGTAAAGGGCAGCTTTCCGGTAAGCATCTCGTAGAGGATCACACCCATGGAATAGAGGTCCGACCGCCCATCGCCTCGCTTGCCCTTCACCTGCTCGGGAGAAATGTAGTTGGGAGTTCCAATGGCGGCGGTGAAGTTGGCATAGGTGAGGCGCTTGGCGGAGGCGTCGCCGGCGATGCCGAAATCGATGAGCTTGATGTTGTCGTCGGCATCGACCATGATGTTTTCCGGCTTCAGGTCGCGATGGACAACGCCGTTGGCGTGGATGTATTCCAGGGCGTCGAGCACGCCGTTGGCGATGCGGAGGGCCCGTTCCTGCGGAATGCGGCCTTCATCCAGGATCTCGCGCAGCAGCCGGCCGTCGCACCACTCCATCACCATGTAAATGCGGGAACGCGGTTCACTCCCAAAGACGCGCATGACTTTGGGGTGGTCCAGCTTCTCGCCGATGTCCGCCTCGCGCTTGAAACGGTCGAAAAGGACAGGGTCGGCTTCGAGATCGGGGTGGGGGATCTTGATGGCGACAGTCCGATTGTCGCGCGTGTCGATGGCGCGATAGATGGAGGCCATGCCGCTGCGCGCGACCGGGGCTTCAATGCGATAGGAGTCGAGGGTGGAACCGGCTTCGAAGCCGTCGTGATACCCCATGAAGCGGACACTCCATTCAGTCAATCTTTCTTACTTTACCGGGAAGCGGGGAGCTCAAAGTAAGGATTCCATAAGTCCCTGCCAATTGTTCGAAGGGTGCGAATCACGAAGGCAGCCGGTACGGCCGGCCTCTGTACATTCCCACCTGCTCAACGCCGCGCACGCGGATGACCTGGGCTGTTGTGTTGTCGCCGCCGTCAATCTCCACAGCCCGAGCCACCAGTTCGCGCGCGATCTCATCGATGTCCTTCTTCTGCGACACAATCCCGGCGATGTCCCTCTCGCTCATCTCGTCATGCACGCCGTCGGTTGAGAGTACGAGCACGTCGCCAACCTGCAAGGTGATGGTGGTGGTGTCCGGCGCGACAAACATCTCCGGGCCGAGCGAGCGGATGAGCACATGGCGCGATTCAGATTCGGCGACGTCGGCGGCCGAAATCAGGCCGAGCTTTCGCTGCTGGGCAACCCATGTGTGGTCCTGCGTGATCTGCCTGGCCTGCCCATTGCGCACCAGGTAACAACGCGAGTCGCCGACGTGGGAGACAATGGCCTGATCATGGCGCATGGCGCAGGCAACGAGTGTGGTGGCCATGCGCTTGCCGCGATACTGGGGCGCCATGGTGCAATCGTGAACCGCGGCGTTGGCGTGCTGGATCAGGCGCGGCAAAAGGCCTGCGAGCATGGTGCCGGCCTGAGCCTTGCCGAATCCCTCGATGAGCGTGGACATGGCGGTTGCCGAGGCAACTTCGCCAAGATCCATTCCGCCCACTCCGTCGGCTACGGCAAATAAATAACCATGCGATTGGGCCTGCTGGCGCGAAGAGGGGATAAACGATCCCATCGCATCTTCGTTGTTGGTGCGAACCTTGCCGAAATCGCTTGCCTGGCCGAACTGTACTTCCAACATGGGCGACGCCGCCTGAAAACAGCCTCCGCAGGGCTGCGGGGAAAACGATCTTTATCGATTGTGGTACACCGGAACCAAAAACACCACTGGGTGGTTCTCCGCTGCTTGCCTCTCAACAAGCCATGGATGCCACCCAGACGATGCGATTCGATTGAGTCGAGCTATTACTTGGTGGCGAGCAGTACGGATTTGCCCTTGGACTGCGACGATCGTATGAAGTAAATGGCCCCGTAGAGGCCCCACGCGCCGGAAATCCCCAGCGCGCACAGCGGCTCCATTTTTGTGCCCAGGTTGAAAAATGGGCCGGCCACATAAAAGCCCATGCAGACCAGGTTGGCGATGAGGCCGAAGCCGGGAATGAGCCAGTGCTTGAGGAGGTTGAAGTCTGGACGCCCAGTGAACGCTACCATGCACAGGAAGCAACTGAGCGCGTAAAGGATGAACGTACCGAAGTTGGAAGTGAGCGTGATGGCGAGCAGAGAGTTGGGCAGGGCCGCCAGCTTGTCGTGAGACAAATAACCTACGCTGGAGAAGAGGCCATGCGGCAGGGCTGCAATGGTTGCATCGGAGGGCGCAGCTGCGTCGCCGAAGACCAGCGCAACGGCAACCACGCCGATGACAGCCGAGATGACGGCTAGCGTCCAGATGGCGCGACGGGGCGAAAGCGATCCGGCATGGAGAATCCCAAAGTGCTCGGGAGCCTCATCGTCCTTGCCCATGGCGTAAGTGACGCGGGCGCCGGTGTTCATGCAGCTCAACGTGGTGCCGATCAGCGCGAAGAAGACGGTGATGGCTTCCGCCAGCATGAAGTACTTGCCGTGTCCCTGGCCGAGCAGCGCGTCGCCGACAATGATCATCATGTCGCCAATGGGCGCCGCCGAGCCGGAAGCGCTGGTCATGGGGTAGCCGGAATTGAGAAAGTAGTTGGCTGCAAAATACTCGATCAGGTAACAGACCAGGCCCTGAATCAACAGCGAGGCAATAACGGCGATCGGTATATGTTTGGTTGGGTTCTTGGCCTCGCCTCCCATCGAGGTTACCGATTCGAAGCCGACCAGGATGAGAATGGCAACCGTGGCCTGAATGAAGAGATAACTGATCTTGTGCGGAGCAACCACCGACGCGGCGGAGGTATGAGTGAGGAAGGCGCCGGTTGCGTCTGTTTCCGGGTAGGTGATCACGAAGGGAACAGGCTTGCCGGCTGAATCGAGCAGCGGGAGGGGATTGCCGCTGGCGTCGCGGATCGTTGCCCCGGTTTTGTCGGTCTGGAATTGATAAGTGTAGGTGGCGAGCGACTGTGAGTCGTATTGGAAGCCGGGCGATCCTGAAGGATGATTGGCTCGATAACCCAGCGCCAGCACGCTGAAGACGATGAGTGCAGAGATCTGGATCACGTTGATGGCCAGGTTGACGGCAGTGGAAGCGCCCGCGCCCTTGGCGGCGATCCAAGCAACAAAGAAGGAGAAGACCACGGCAACCAGGGCCATGAAGACGGGGCCTGGATTGGACCCGCTCATGAAGTTTGGCCAGAGGAATCCTACGATGTAGCCGCAGAAAACGCCCGTCACGGCCACCATCACGCCGGGGTAGACCCAGTAATAGAGGTGCGAGCCCCAGCCGACGATGAACTTGGCCACGCGGGCGTATTTGAAGGCCTTGTCCTTGGACAGCAAGGCCTGCTCGGCGTAGTAGTAGCTGGAGCCGGTGCCGGGATAGAGCTTGGAGATTTCCGCGTAAGCGACCGCGGTGGCCAGACAAAGTGCGAGGGCAGCGAGGATGCCTATCCACATTGCCGGAGCGGTGGATGGCTGACCCGCGACGCCGGTGTTGGCCTGAATACCGAAGGTAAGCCAGAGGAAGGCCCCTGGAGCGATGAGGGCCATTGCGTTGCTGGTCAACCCGGTAAGGCCCAGGGTGGCCTGCATCTGAGGTGCGCTTTGTTCTGCCATGAGCATTCTCCTAGAAGAGTGAGGTTCGTGGTCGGCTCCCGGCGGGTGGCCCCGGGACTTTCGTTGGATTGGCCCGTCGAGCGTTTGCGTTCGGGCGAATGCGGGGATTCAGTGGGTATGCTGAATCCTAAAGTTGGCGCAATAAAGATGAAATGAGGAATCTGAAAAGAGAATCGGGACTTGAGAACCCGAGCGGATACAAGGGTTTAGAGTGATTCTCATTCAGGCGAACTGCTGCTGCTGTTTCATGGGGTCAAAATCGGGGGAAATTGACCCCAGTTGAGCGATTCACTTATGAACCGGGAATACTTTCGCTACCGCTTTGGCCCGAAGAAGGCAACCAGCGCAAATGTGAGCGTGGATTGCTGGTCCACCAGGGAGGCCGCATCCTTGTGGAAGACCGACTGGTTTGAGAAGTCGCCGCGATATTCAAAACGCGCCAGCAACCCCTCCACCCACTTGTACTCGTAGGTGAAAGTGAACTCCTCGATGTGCTGCTTGGTGCCCGTCTGGAAGCCGTCTGCATCGTTGAAATACTCGCCGCGGAGGCTGACGGCCGACTTGGCGTTTGCCTGAATGTGAACCGCTCCAGCCACGCCCTCCCAGGTGTTGGTCTTGTTGTCGCCCTGGGCCTGAATGGCGTCCTTGTTCGCGCCGAAATCGAAGTTGATGTAGGCGTTGATCTTCCCCGGCGGTGTCAACAGCAGGGTAGTGTCGATCAGGTTGCGGATGCCGTAGGCCGTGTTATTGTTCTCCGGGCCGACCAGGTAGTTGAGGGTCCAGGCGTACTTGGGCTTGGTATACGCGCTGGTAAACGCGCCCGAAACCCCGCCCTGGTTCTTGGAGACGTTGTTCCACCCGTTAAAGAGTTGAAAGCCGATGGTCTCGGTCTTCGAAACCGGCAACGAAGTGCGAACACCGAAGTGCCAATAGGGAATGGCGTTCACAAACAGCAGCGAGCGGGAGTAGTTCCAGTTGTCTTTTGACTCAATCACTTCCGCGCCCGCCGACGTCACAAACTTGCCGAAATCGAGTTCGAAGCCCTTCGCCTTGGGCGGCTTGAGGCTGAGGAACGCCTGCTCAATGTAGTTGAGCTGATCAGCCGAACTGCTGTTCGTTGGCGCGGCGTTGATCAGATCGTTGGTGCGGCCGTAGATGAAGTCGACGTGAGCGCCCACCGGGTCAGGATCGTGATTGAGCGAGAATTTTGCAGCGCTCAGATTGAACTGGTCAGTCTTGTCGTTGAAATTGTAGAGGTCGTTGACCTGGCCATTGTTGGCTGCCGTGGGCTGGTTGACATTGAAACTGTAATAGCCGTCGATCAAGCCGCTGATATCCATCGGGCCCACGCTCCAGGTGGGTGCGGCCGGAGCTGCTGGAGCTGCCGCCGGCTGGTCGGCTGGTCCAGGTGCTGGTGCAGGTGCTGCGGCAGGAGCCGGGACCGGAGTTGCCGCAGGGGCAGGGGGAGCGGGTGTTTGTGCACCGGCTACGAGGGCCATTGCCAGGCTCGCGGCAGCCATCGTTTGCAGCATGCGAAGGGGATGTTGATGAATCGGCACTTTTCCTCCAAAAGAAAAAAGATTTGTGGGATAACGCAGTCAAATTGAACAAACCAGTCAGCCACTTCTTTCCGCACACACCTCCCCCTCGTGCTCCAAGGCCTTTGGATCACGTTGGTAAAAGGCGCACAGGTTTCCTGAGGGGAGCGACTACTTCCCTTGGAAGTCACCCGGTCATTGCGGGGTTGAGTTAAGTAATGCAAAGATTACATAAGGAACGTGTGAAGATTATGAAAAGATATCCTTATGCAATTCCCGGCTACTTACTAACTCTTTGGGCTGAAGACCAGGCAATTATGCCGAAATCGAGCGAAGCGAACACATCGAACTAAAACGATTCACAACATGCGCATTCCGGCGGCGACGTGCCTGATAAACTTTCTCCAAGCCAAACCAGAATTGATGCGGTGGATGACTCGCGAAGGGATGGCGCGACTGACGGCCGGCATCGCGGGAAAATCTCGCGGATGGCAGCCCTGCCAAAGTCGATATTTTCTGAATTTGGTCGAATTCAAGAGGTGGTTCGCTGGTTGGCTGGAAGCTACATCCCGGAGCAGGCGACTTTCGCAGCAAAGAGGGGCCGCGGATTGCGCGCTCTCCTGTTTGTGCTTGAGTGTGCGCTGGGAATCGTCGCCGTGGTCCTGGTGGCGGCGCTGACTCAGTGGTCTCACTGGATGCTCCCCGTGGCGGTCCTTCTGTACCTCCTTATCGTAGTTGCGACCGCCTTGCTCAGCGGCTTCTGGCAGGCGGTCATTGTCTCGCTTTCGGCGGTTGGATTGCAGGCCTTCTTCGCCACGCGTCAGCCGCAGTACAACCTGGCCGCGGACCCGGTGAACTCGGTCACGCTGGTGGTGTTTGTGCTGGTGGCACTTACGGTAAGCCGGTTGTCCTCGCGCGTGACCGACCACGCGCGCGAAGCCGAGTCGCGCGGCGGGCAGATGTACGATCTTTATGAATTCACGAGGCGCACGCTGCAGATGAATCTGCATGTAGAGCCCGGACCGCAACTGGCCGAGCTGGTGCACGACATTTTTGCGCTCGAGGCTGTAGCCGTCTTCGACGCCGACCTGCACAGCGTGTACCAGGCAGGCTTTTGGGGAGTGGACCCGCAGGAGATGGCACAGAACGTCTACTACTTCGAGACCTCGGACGATAACCCGGAGACCGGGCTGGGACGCCGCGTGGTCCGCCTGGGCACGGTGGCCGTGGGCAGCCTGCTGGTGCGCGGCGAAACGACGCCCTTGGTCAACAACGCCATTGCTTCGCTGATCGCCATCACCTTCGACCGTTACCGCGCCTTTGCAAATGAAAGCCGCATTGAGACCGAACGCCGCACCGAGCAGTTGCGCGCTACCGTTCTCGACAGCCTGGCGCACGCCTACAAGACGCCGCTGACGGCAATTCGCGCGGCTTCCACGGGCCTGGGCGAGATGGGCCATCTGTCGCAAGGGCAGGCGGAACTTGTGGCGTTGATCGACGAACAGACCGGCCTCCTCAACGAGTTGACCACTCGCCTGCTGACCACCGCGCGCCTCGACGCCGGCGAGGTGGCGCTTCATGCGTCGCCGGTGGGCGTGGCCTCGCTGATTGAAGAGGTGGTTGCCAGCCTGGCCGACCGCCTGGCGACCATGAAAGTGGTGATCAGGCTGGAGGACGACGACCTGGTTGTCTCCTGCGACCGCCAGTTGATGGTGATGCTGCTGACGCAATATATCGACAACGCTTGCAAATACTCAATCTTTGGCACCACCATCACCATTCGCGTGGTGCGCGGGCGCGCCGAGGCCATCTTTTCCGTACACAGCTACGGCGCTGTGATTCCGATGGCGGACAGGGAGCGCATTTTCAACCGTTACTATCGATCTTCCACACAATCGAACCGAACCTCGGGAACGGGGATCGGTCTTTCCGTGGCCAAGCGTGTTGCAGTGATTCACGGCGGTTATGTGTGGGTCACAAGTGAAGAAGCGGAGGGGACGACGTTTTATGCGGCGATTCCCGCTCCGGTCGAGAAGAGGAACGCCCGATGAACCAGCAAGCCCTTCGTATTCTTGTTGTCGACGACGAATCCGCCATCCGCAGAGCACTGCGGCCTCCGCTCGTGGAACTCGGCTTTCAGGTCGCCGAGGCCTCTCGCGGAGAAGAGGCGCTGCAAATGCTGCGCACCACCACCTTCGATGCCGTGTTGCTCGACGTAAACATGCCCGGCATTGGGGGCGTGGAAACGCTGCGCCGGATTCGCGCCTTTGCGCCGCGGCTGCCCATCCTGATGCTCACGGTGCGCGACAAGGAAGAGGAAAAAGTGGAGGCTCTCGATTTGGGCGCCGACGATTACGTCACCAAGCCTTTCAGCACGCGGGAACTGATTGCCCGAGTGCGGGCCGCCATCCGGCGCGTAAAATCGCCGATCCGCGCCGAGGACGCGCCGCTTGAGATTGGGGAAATCCGGCTCGATCCGGTCAAGCGCAACGTAACCAAGCGCGGCCAGGCGGTGCATCTCACCCGCAAGGAGTTCGATATTCTCCATTGCCTGATGATTCGCGCCGGCCGCGTGGTGACCTACGCCCGCCTGCTGAGCGCCGTATGGGGCGCCGATTGCCGCGAAGAGGTGGAGTATCTGCGCACCTTCGTCCGCCAGTTGCGCAAGAAGATCGAGGACGATCCGTCAACCCCGGTCTACCTGCTGACGGATGTGTATGTCGGATACCGTTTTGCCGACGCACAGATGTTTCAGGAGGAGGCGGCAGCGATTGGCGCGTCCCACGCCGACCACCCCGACCCTCCGCCGGGAAGCACGTCGTAAAGACGCAGCGGCTCAGCCAACCTATTCGTCGTAATGCAGCAGGCTGAAGACTTCGTATTCCTTGAAGCGCTCGCGGCCCTTGAGAAAATCGAGTTCGATGGCGAAAGCCAGGCCGGCAATCTCGCCGCCCAGTTGCTTGACAAGCTTCACGGTCGCCTCCATGGTGCCGCCGGTAGCGAGCAGGTCGTCTACGAGCACCACGCGCTGGCCGGGCTGGATGGCATCCAGATGAATCTCCAGTGCGTCAGACCCGTATTCGAGATCGTAGGTCACGCGGGCCACGGGAGCCGGCAGCTTGCGCGGCTTGCGCACCGGCACAAACCCGGCGTTGAGCCTGTAAGCCAGCGCCGGCCCGAAAATGAATCCGCGCGCCTCAATTCCCAGCACCAGGTCGATCTTGTGTTCCAGATAGTGCGCGGCCAGCATGTCGATGAGCTTGGCGAACCCCGTTTTGTCCTTAAGCACGGTGGTGATGTCGTAAAACAGAATCCCCGGCTTGGGAAAGTCGGGCACCGTGCGCACCAGCGCCTTCAGGGATTGCACATCGATTGCCTTCAGTTCGTCAGACATGCTTGCCATTACTCCTCGATCGGTCTTGCTTGGAATTTGCGGAAAAGAACAGGCGGGATTACGGTTCGGCTCCCGTGTTGATTATAGGGGACGAGCTAACAGCTGACAGCAGACAGTTCAAAACCGGAAGTCTTGCAACTGATAGCTGTTAGCTGTCAGCTGCCTTTCTACCACGCCCCCTCAATCCGGAACGAACTCAGCCCCGTTGCTTCATTTTCGTCGAGATAATGCTCAATCAGACGATCGACGCGGCTGCCGCGCGGGCCGCGGCGCAAGCTGGCGCGCAATTCCGCCAGGTCGGCTTCGTCGCCATGCGCAACCACTTCCACGTCGCCGTCTTCGGTGTTGCGCACCCAGCCGCGCAGGTCCAGTTCGCTGGCCTCACGGTGTACGTACCACCGGAACCCAACGCCCTGCACGCGACCTTGAATAAGAAAATGAAGGACCATGGCTTTCGAACCAAGCCCAGTTTTGCAGATTGCCTTGGGCCGCGCAACCAGCGAAAGTTTTCAGTGTGCCCACGCTCGATGCAGCACTTCGGCACAGGGCTGAATGCGCGTTCAATCGCATCGCGTTTCTGCCTGAGCAAACTCGCTATTCCGGGCGCTCCACGGGCGGCTTTCTCTCGTCCACCACGGCAAACCCATCGGGTAGTTCGAAGAGTTTCGGGTCGGCCTCGGCAAGGCCGATGTCAGACAGCGTGAAAGCCTGCTTGCCCACATTTGGATTCACCAGCTCGGAGTAAAGGTTGATGCCCAGCGTCGTCGCGTACCAGAACTCTCTGTGGGAAGTGAAGGGCTGGTCGCTGCCCATCACGCCGGCGTTCAAGTTCGAAGTGTCACGGGTTCCGCGGGTGTCAATCCCTTCGATGGTGCGTATGCCCAGGTCCTCGTGCGTTCTGAAACCTGCGTTGTCTGGCAAAGGGCCTGTTGTTCCAATGGCCGGCTTGTACACCATCTCTGGCGTTTCGCTGTAGTTTTGCAGGTAGCAGCGATGCGGGGTTTGCTTCAGGTAACAGTTATAGAGCGTGTGCGCGTTCGGGTCGGCGATCTGAATGAGGTACAAGTTCGAGTCGGATTCCGAACCTCTGGGAGCCAGCATCACGCGCTGTTCGTAGATGCGGCCATGGCTGTCCCGCGCCACCTGGCGCTTGTTGACAAACGTGTACGTGCCGCCGCCCATCATGGGCCGGGTCCACTCGGTGTGGACCGTGGCCGTGAAGGGCGCGTTGAGCAGCGGGGGAATGTAAATGCTCTGCAGCACTTCGTTGACGCCGCCGTCGCGCATCACCACGTGGGTTGTCCCGCCGTCCTGCTTGTCGGCGGTTTGGGCGCTGGCCGCGGCGCAAAATAAAGCACAGCCGGCTGCCGTGAATGCAGAATGGACGAGAAGATTAGCAAGGGGCTTCATAAGTACCTCCGCCGATGCTAATTGAACTATAGCGCGATTGTTCGTGTTCCGGATAGAGAGATTTGCATCCCCCTCCGCCCGCCTCGCTTCGCATCAACTACACTGGTGAGCATGGTCTTCGTCCTCGACAACTACGATTCGTTTACCTACAACCTTGTCCAGTACCTGGGCGAACTGGGCGCGGAGGTCGAGGTCTATCGCAACGACGAGTTGACGGTGGAGCAGGTGGAGGCGATGAAGCCGGAGCGCATTCTGCTCTCGCCCGGCCCTTGTACCCCTGGCGAGGCCGGAATTCTGGTTCCGCTGATCCGGGCGATGGCCGGTTCGCCGCGGCGAACGCCAATTCTCGGCGTTTGCCTGGGCCATCAGGCCATCGGCGAGGCGTTTGGCGGTAATGTGGTGCGCGCGGAGCATCTGATGCACGGCAAGACCAGCGCCATCGAGCACGATGGCAAGGGCATCTTTTCGAGCCTTCCCACCCCGCTCACCTGCACCCGCTACCACTCGCTGATCGTCGAGGAGGATTCACTGCCTGCCGAACTCGCGGTGACGGCGCGAACGGCGGAGAATGGTTCGGGGACCAAAAGGAGTTCCGTGATCATGGGCCTGCGTCACCGCACACTGCCCATTGAAGGCGTGCAGTTCCATCCCGAAAGCGTGTTGACCGAAGGCGGCCACCAGATGATTCGCAACTTCCTGGACATGTAGGCGCTATGCAAGAGCCGGTCTCATTTCGAATGCGTCGCAGCCGGTTCCCAAGCTGGACGAGCCACGCCTGGACTCTTGCGTTTGCTGCAGCTTTGCTGGCGTCGTCCTCGCTCGCGGCACAGGATCCCAACACGCCGACCGCGCCTCCGGCCGCCGCGTCCACTCCCACCGATGACCCCGCTTCGCCATCCGATGCCGCGCCGGCAATCGTTCGCCCACTCGCCATTGTTCCGCTCGACGCCAAGATTCCCGGCGCAGCGGCCGAGGTCACCGGCGCGCTTCAGGTTTACAATGGCCGGGCCTTCATCGCCAGCAACGGAGCAATCACCGCCGGCCCCACCACTACCCAGGTCACATTGCCGTATCGCGGCACACTGCGGGTGTGCGCGTCCACCACCGTCAAGCTGGCAGCCGACTCCAGCGTCCCCGCCGGCGAAACTCCTGGCCTGATGATCGCCATGGAGCGCGGCGCTATCGAGGCCAGCTTCGCCACCGGGCGCAACTCCGATATTCTGCTCACGCCTGATTTTCGCATCCTCATCGGCAGTCCCGGCGCGGCGGAGGTGAAGGTGCGCCTGGGCGCCAACGGCGACACCTGTGTGGATAACGCGGGAACAAATGCGCCCTATGTGCTGGTAACGAGCGTCTTCGACGGCGCGTCCTACCGAGTGCAGTCGGGGCAGCGCGTCATGTTCCAGCACGGCAGCCTGCACGACGTGGTGGATCAGGAAAAGGAGCCCTGCGGCTGCCCCCCGACGGAAAAGGGCGGTAACGATTTTCCTCTGGCGCAGAGCGAAGGCCTGGCCCCGACGCTGCATCCTGCTCCCGTAACCGAGGGGCCTCGCGGACAAGCCACCCAGACCACCGACGCCCTTGCATACAATGCCGCCGACCACCAACCCAAACCCGCCGAAGTAGCGCCTCCGGCAACAACGCAGATGCCGGCCGCGTCCCCGATTGCCCCCGCAAGCGCTCCCGCCACACCACCCGCACCGCAAAAGAAGCACGGCTTCTTTCACAGCGTAGGCCACTTCTTCAAGCGCGTCTTCGGCGCGGATTAAGGAACAAAGGAACTGCGATGCCGTTCTTCGCGTAACGACTCCAACCGGCGTCCGGTCCCTGCGGAGCTGGCGGAGGTCGGTTATGGCAATTTTGAAGCACCGTCGAAATTCGGAAACCGAAGATCACGATTCCGACGATCGACTTCGAACCATTCCTTTGTGGCTGGGAGCTATTGTGATTCTTGGCGCCGCTTTAACCGCGGCCGGCGCGGTGATCGCGCTGGTCCGTCCCATCATGCTCGTCTCTCCGCAGGCCGAGATCAATGACGCAGTCCGCATCTATGCCGGATACCTGGTTGCACGGAATCTTGCTATCGCCATCATGCTTCTGGGCCTGTTGCTCATCGGCGCGCGACGAGCTCTTGGCAATCTGATGGTGCTGGTTGGGTTCATCCAGCTTTTCGATGCATGCATGGACGTTGCAGAACGTCGATGGACCATCGCTCCCGGAGTGCTTGTCTTCGGATTGATTTTCCTGTTTGCCGCCGTCCGGTTATGCGACGATCTTCCGTTCTGGAAACTTGAAGCCTGGAGGCGTTGATTGACCTACGCCCTTGGCTCATCTGCAATCCGCAATCTGTCATCTGCTTTTATAGTTCCCGCGCCTGCTCGATAGCACGAATCATCGCTTCGCAACACGGGTTTGGTGAACTACAAGAATCTGGCCTTTCCGCTCTCCCTCGGTGATCCGCACATAAATCGTGTAGTGCTCCGTTCCTTCCTTCACGATGGTGAGGCCGTCGAAATACATAGTTTGATTCGTCACCTCGATCAACCGGTGGCGAATATAACCGTTGTTGCCCTCCCAGGCTGCCAGTTCACTCGAGAAATGTTTGACGCGAAACTCAATTGACCCATTGACTTCAACAAAATCGTTGATTTCATAAAACCAGATGGAGCCGTCGCTCCCCCAGCCTCGGGAAATGCCCGGCATATGGCCTCCCACAGGCGAGAGCGAAGTGGCCTGCTGCATGCCTCCTTCGAGACTACCCTGCCAGTCTCCTACAAGCCATTGCACGTCATTGATGCTCGCTCGCGGACTAACGGAGCCGTCTGTCCAGGTGCGCACCATTGAGCTCGCCGGCGGGCTTTGGGCGAGAGTCACCACGGATAGAGAAAAAGCCAGAAGTATGCTTTTCTGCCAAAGTGTCATTTACAGCTCCCGCGCCCGCTCAATGGCGCGAATCACCGCCTGCGCCTTATTGATCGACTCCTGGTACTCAAGCTCGGGCACTGAATCCGCCACGATGCCCGCACCCGCTTGCACGTACCCTTTGCCGCCAATGGCGAGCATAGACCTGATAGCGATGCAGGAGTCGAGGTTGCCGGAGAAGTCGGCGTAGAGCACAGCTCCGCCGTAGGTGCCACGACGAGAAGGCTCCAGCTCCTCGATGATCTCCATGGCGCGCACTTTTGGGGCGCCGGAAAGCGTGCCGGCAGGGAAGCAGGCCCGCAGGGCATCGACGGCGGTGAGTTCGGGTTTCAATCGCCCTTCAATGGTGCTCACGATATGCATCACGTGCGAATAGCGCTCGACAAACATCAGGCGGTCGACTTTAACAGAACCGAACTGGCTTACGCGGCCCACGTCGTTGCGGCCCAGGTCGACGAGCATCACGTGCTCGGCGCGCTCCTTCTCGTCTCCGAGCATCTCCTCGGCCAGCGCCTGATCTTCCTTGTCGGTTGCTCCGCGCGGGCGCGTTCCGGCAATGGGCCGATACTCCACCTTGCCCTGGTGTACGCGCACCAGCAACTCCGGCGACGACCCTGCCAATTCGATCGTCGGCGATGCAGTTGCCCTCTTCTTCGAGGAGCCACGCGAAGCTCCCGGCCGCCCGCCAAGGGCACCCTCCGGCGCAAAGCGCAGGAAGTACATATACGGGCTGGGATTCACAGTGCGCAGAGAACGGTAGACCTGAAAGCTGTCTGCTCCCGGCTCAACGTCGAAGCGCTGCGAGAGTACGGCCTGAAAAATATCGCCCGCCGCGATGTAATCCTTGGTGCGGGCCACGGCTGCCAGGTAGTTCTTTTTTGTCGTCCGGTGCTTTACCTTGAGCTTGCCGGGCCTGCTTTCGCTCCGGCCCCTTTGCACGGGAACCTTGGGCAGCGGACGAGCAAGCCTTTTTTCCAGCCTTGCCAGCCGCTTCACAGCGTTCTCATATGCGCCGGCCGGTTTGCCGCGTGTCACGTCAGCCGTGACCACCAGCCATATCTCCTTGCGAACATGGTCAAAGGCCAGCACTTCGTCAAAGAAAAGCAAGCAGGCATCGGGAACTCCGAGCTCGTCGGCGGCCTTCTCAGGCAGGCGCTCAATCTGCCGAACGGCGTCATAGGAAAAAAAGCCAACCGCGCCAGCAGTGAATGGCGGCAATCCCTTGAGCCGCGCCGGCTTGTGTCCGCCAAGCGCCTGGCGCAGCATTTCGAAGATGTCGCCCTCGCTCAGCGTCGTCTTCCGGCCCTCGGTGATGGCGATCGCACGCCCCCGCGCCACGATCCGCTTAAAAGGCTCGATGCCAATAAAGGTGTAGCGGCCTACCTGCTCGCCGCCCTCCACGGATTCCAGCAGAAAGCACTCGCGTTCCGGCCAGGCCGCGCGCAGAAATGCGGAAACAGGGGTTTCGAGGTCCGCCGTGAGCGTGCGGCAGACGGGGACCAGCGTGTGCTCTTTGGCGAGGGAGAGAAACTCCTTGCGCGTGGGCAGAACGGGATGCGTTTGGGCTTTCACTTCTGATCAGTTTAACTGCGCAGAGTGGGGAACTCGATCCATGTGACCCTGTCGGCCCGGAACTCGAATGCGTCGATGTTTCCTTCTGACCGAATTCCGCGTCCAAACAGGGGCCGATTATAGAGCACTGCATAATCGGGTTTACTACGAATCGATCGTAACGATCGCGTTTTCGGGCCATTACCGAAGAGTCAACTGCTGCCGCGGAGGGGTTCCCGATGTGGTTCCAGATGGCTCGAAGGTGCTATCCGAAAGGCTTGACGGGGCTCTCTGGGCGAGCCTAGACTCACTGGGGTTTGGGCTTGTGTGGAACGAACCACGAGCTCAACTGCCGGATCGAGCCAAAGTTCGCTCAGGACCGGCGAGAAAGTTCTCCGTTAAAACGGAGGAAATCCTGTTGTTTCAGCGGTTTGTGGTGGGCGCTTCCCCGGCTCACTCCTCGCGCGGCAGGGAAATCGAAATGGAGAAGTGTATGGCAATCGCAACACCGGCAATGACGTTAGACCAGGAGATCAACCCCTGGGAGGCACAAAGCGCACGATTTGAGTTCGCGGCACGCAAGCTGAATCTGGATGAAGGCTTATGGAAGGTGCTCAGCACCCCGTCGCGCGAGATCATCGTGCATTTTCCAGTCACGATGGATAACGGCAAGATCGATATGTTTACCGGTTTCCGGGTACAGCACAACATCGCCCGCGGTCCCGGCAAGGGCGGCATCCGCTATGCGCCAGATGTGACGCTCGACGAGGTACGCGCGTTGGCCAGTTGGATGACCTGGAAATGCGCGGTCGTCAACATTCCCTTCGGCGGCGCCAAGGGCGGAGTGATCTGCGATCCCAAGAACATGAGCCAGGGCGAGCTGGAGCGCATGACCCGACGCTACACCTCGGAGATCATCGATTTCATCGGGCCGGAAAAAGACGTTCCCGCGCCCGACGTAAACACCAACGAGCAAACGATGGCCTGGATCATGGACACCTACTCCATGCACGTAGGCCACACGGTTACCAGCGTGGTCACCGGCAAACCGCTCAACATCGGCGGCTCGCGCGGCCGCGTTGAAGCCACCGGGCGCGGCGTGATGGTGATGTGCGGGGAGAGCCTGCGCTATCTGAACATGCCCGTCGACGGCTGCCGCGTCATCATTCAGGGCTTCGGCAATGTGGGTTCGAATGCCGCACGGCTGATGCTCGAACATGGCTACAAGATTGTCGGCATCGCCGAGAAGGAAGGCGGCCTTTGCAATCCGAATGGCATCGACATTCACCAGTTGGTTGAGTACAAGTATCGCAACGGCACCACGCTCGGCTTCCGCGGCGCAGAGGCCATGCCCAGCGAAGAGCTGATGCTCAACGACTGCGAAATCCTCATCCCCGCCGCCACCGAGAATGTAATCACCAGCCGCAATGCCGACCGCATCAAGGCGCGCATTGTGGTGGAAGGCGCAAACGGCCCGACTACCGCAGTGGCCGATGAGATTCTGGCCGACAAGCGCATCTTCATTGTGCCGGATATTCTGGCCAACGCCGGCGGAGTCACGGCCAGTTACTTCGAGTGGGTGCAGGACCGACAGGGCTACTTCTGGAAGGAAGCCATCGTCAACGAGCAACTGGAAACAATTCTGCGCGACAGCTTTGACGACGTGGTCCGCTACGCCGAAGCGCACAACGTGAACAACCGCATCGCCGCCTACATGCTGGCCATCGATCGCGTGGCCTTCACCATCAAGCAGCGCGGCATTTACGCATAACTTGGCCAACGGAAGGTAGCTTTTCAATTACAACTAAGACGGGATGGGCTTAACGCTCATCCCGTTTTTTTCTTCGCATCCCGCCTAACCAATGTCGCGCCGTTGCCCTCTAACTCTTGAACACGGAGGAGAAAGACAATGGCTCGCTTCACTCACCCGCTCTCGCGGTGTATCGCGATGTTATTGGTGGGCGCGCTGCTTGGTATCTCAGCGCCCCTTGCTTCAGCCCGGCCACTTACCGCGGATACCGCCCATGCGCGCATTCTCAAGCGCGGCATCGGTAACTGGGTTGGTGTCGAGTTACAAAACGGCACAGAATTCTGGGGCAGAATTGTAAGTGTCGATGAACAGACATTCGGCCTGCAGCTTCATAACGACCCGGCCGTCACGCCGGTGCGATACAGCGACGTGGTTGGCCTTCACCTCGGTATCTCGCATGGAGCGTTCTGGGCCTTTACCGCTGCGGGCATTGCCAGTGTAGCGATATTCGCGGTGGTGGCACACCATGAGTTGTCAAAACAGCCGACGTTTCCAACCCAACCCTCAGAGCCATTGTTTCCGTAAGGCGGGTTCAGCTGCACTGTATTCATTGAGCGGGATCGCCGTAGAAGATCCCGCGGCCATGCGTGCCCACGTAGACGCGGCCATAAATCCGCGGGTCGCCGGCGATCTGCAGCACCAGTCCCCATTGGTGTTGGTCGTCATTGACGCGGACCCAGGTGCGCGCTTCGTCATCCGACCGAAAAACGCCCGGCTGTCCCCGGACAGTTCCGACCAGGTAGAGCGCCGGATAGGAGCTGTTGGGCGCGGCTTTGCCGAAGCCGAATGCGTGAATCTCATCCACGCCCGGCAGTCGCGCGAACAGCAAGCTTCCGGTTGCCCAATTGAGCGGCTGAACCAGATGATAGAGGCCGTCGAAGGCCGGCAGCCAAAGGTCAGCGGCGCGGCCCGGCGTCGCATACACGCGATCCTGGCCTCCCCGGTTATCGCCGCGCGCTGTTGCAGGCTGCACTTGCGGAGCATCCTGCAAAGTGAAACCTTGCGCGGAAAACGTAGCTCCTCCATCGTTGCTGCGATAGAGCGTCGCGTTTGCCAGCGAAACGGCGTAGAACGAATTCGGCTCGACAGGGTCGGCGATCACACGCACGCCTGAAGGCAAGCCCTGCACTGACTTCCAGGTTGCTCCCATATCCCGCGTCACGGAAGCCGCTTCACGCTGCGGGGTCCAGATCCATGCAGCTCCGTCCGCAGAAACAGCGATGGTTCCCGCGCGGCTTGTCGGCGTGGGCGCGGCCGGCGTGGGTTTCCAGCTGCGGCCCTCATCGAGCGAGTAGCCGATATTCCCGTCGGGCTTGTGTTCCGCGTTGTTGCCCACGCGGACAATCAACTCCGGCCGCAATTCGGCGGAAACCACGCCGGTGGTGTTGCCCAGGCGCGGCGGAGCCGACGCACCCTCAGGCGCTGGATGATCCAGGTCCCAGTGAACAAAGCTGCCGTAGTCGCCGATGGCGCTAAGCAGGTGCGCTCCCCGCGCAGGACTGTCGAGTTCGAGCGCAACGGTCTCTTCGATTCCAGTCGCAAGGATGCTCCAGTGCGTGGGTTGGCCCCGATCCGCGGCGGTCAGGTCGAATGTCTCCCAACCGCCGTACCCGGTGGTAAACACCGCGTGGTCCGAATTGAGCGGATCGATCTCAATGTCGAACAGCCAATGAATGGGCGTTGGTTTGACATAGGGCGCAAGGCTGTAATCGTAGATGCCGCCCCCGGCCGCGCCTCCTTTGAAGATCGTGGTCCATGTTTGGCCTCCGTCGAGAGAGCGGAAAATTTCTTCGCTGCCCGCCGACCCTGGCCGTCCGAAGGAACTGGCGATCACGGTGCGTGGGTGATGCGCATCGACGGCGACGGCCGCGTATCCGAATTGCTTGCTGCCGGCCACGGGATGGTCCGGCGTAATGTCGGTCCATGCGCCGGTTTGCGTGTCGAGCTTCCAAACGGCGCCGTCGGTCATGTGCGATGGGCCGGGAGCGGTGCCGTATGCGATGTAGAGGAATCCGTCGCTCGAAAGAGCTGCGCGCGTGGGGCGATACTGTTGGGGCGCGCCGGCAACTTCCTGCCAGGTTACGCCGGCGTCATGCGAGACGAAGAGGTTGGGCCGTCCCATGAGCGAGACGCCCGCGTAGATGGTTTGTGTCGCCAAGATCGGTGCGTCATGCGCATTGGGAGGCGACAGGAATTTGACGAAGACAATTCCGCTTCCGCGCAACGGCATGTGCTGCCAGCGTTGTTCAGGAGTCTCACCGGGAACAGGCGCGGGTGGCGGCGGAATGGCCTCAGTGACATCGGGGAAGCCGGTAACGCGCGTCCATGTTGCGCCGCGATCCTCAGACCGCCAAAGTCCGTCGTGCCGAGTCCCGAGAAAAAGAATGCGGCCATCGCCCGGATCGACAACAAGGCGTTCGCCGTTCCCGCGGCCGTCTTCGTTGCCGCCGAATTTGAACGGCACGTCGGTCCGCTGAAAGGTGTGGCCGCTGTCATCCGAACGCAGGATCGCCCCGTTGGGTGTGCGCGCATTGGTGTAGGTGCCGCAAGCCAGATAGACGGCTTTGGGGTCTGCGGGATCGACCGCGATGGACTCGATTCCCATCAGGTTCAGGTCCTTGTAGGGAACCCAGTCCAGCATCGGCTGCCAGCGATTGGCGGCGCCGTCCCAGCGGTAAGCGGAGCCCATGTCGGTGCGC
>Ga0302324_100005633_pt1 | contig 27286 bp, 31 predicted proteins | sample Palsa_T0_1_FD_201949 | JGI IMG/M metagenome (GOLD analysis project Ga0302324, IMG submission 201949) | Peat permafrost microbial communities from Stordalen Mire near Abisko, Sweden - Palsa_T0_1 | ecosystem: Environmental > Terrestrial > Soil > Palsa > Peat permafrost | place: Sweden: Abisko...
CCGCTGCGGAGGAATCGGCAAACGTGACCGCCGCGTCGGCGCCCGGAGCCGCGTCCGGCAGCAGGGCCTCAATGCGGGCCTCATCGTCATCGGTCAGCTTTCTGCCGCCGGCCCCGAAGAATTTGATGCCGTTGTCGGCGCTGGGATTGTGCGAAGCGGTGACGATCGCTCCCAGCGGGGCGTCCATCGTCCGGACGGCCCGCGCGAGAGCCGGCGTGGGCAGAATGCCGAGCCGGATCGGCCGAAGGCCACTCGCGCCCAGCCCGCTCGCCAGCGCCGCCGCCAGAGAGTCCCCCGAGAAGCGCGTGTCCCGCCCGATCACCGCCAGCCCGCGGCCGCCCGCCCAGCGGGCGGCGGCCACGCCCAAGCGAGCGGCGAATTGCTCGTTGATCAGCGGACCGCCGTAGACCCCGCGCACTCCGTCCGTCCCGAAATACTTGCGAGCAGCGGTCATCGGTAAAATTCCCGGGTCGCGGCGATCTTCTTCCGGACCGCGCCGCCGAGCAGCAGTTCGCGCGCGCGGCCGATCCCGTCGGCCGGCCGAGGCGCGCGGCCGCAGATCCAAAGCGCGACCGCGGCGTTCAGCGCTATCGTATCGACGAGTCCGGCCGGGCCCCTGCCGTCCAGCAGCGCGTCGACCAGGGCGAGATTGGCGGCGAGATCACCCCCCCGCAGGTCCGTGAACGGCGCGGCGGGCAGCCCGAAATCCGCCGCGCGCCATTCCGCCGCCAGGTCGCGCAGCCGCCCGGCGCCGCGCACCTGGTTCACCGTGGCCGTGGTGAGTTCATCGATGCCGTGTTCCGGATCGATGACTCCGTGCGCGACCAGACCCGCCTCGATCCCGAGGACATCCAGCGCGGCGGCGAGGCGCGGCACCCAGACCGGAGAGAAGGCGCCGAGCAGGATGCGAGCGGGACGGCCGGGATTAACGAGCGGCCCCAGGATATTGAAAACAGTGCGCTGCCCGCGCCCGGCGAGGGTGCGGCGCACCGGTGTGATGTGCCGGAAAGCCGGATGGTAGGCGGGCGCATAGAAAAAGGCGAAGCCGAGCTCGGCCAGGGCCCGCCGCTGCGTTTCGGGCGCCGCCTCCAGGTCCACGCCCAGGCCGGCCAGCAGGTCGGCGCTGCCGCATTTCGAGGTGATCCCGCGGTTGCCGTGCTTCATCACCGTCACGCCCGCGCTCGCCAGGACCAGGACGACCATGCTGGAGATGTTGAAACCGCCGGCGTGGTCGCCGCCGGTGCCAACGACATCGATCGCCTCGGCCGCCCAGGCGTCGACGCCGGGATCGACCGCCCGTGCCCGGAAGGCAACCGCCAAAGCCGCCACCTCCGCCGCCGTCTCCCCCTTCGCGGCGAAGGCGGTGAGAAACTCGCCCTTCGCCGCTTCGCTCTCGTCGGTCGCCGCCAGCGCCCCAGCCGCCGTTTCCATCTGCTCCGGCATGAGGTCGCGACGGGCAACGAGTTGCGCCGTCAGTTCGGCAAGGGGCGAGGCGACCATCGGCCTAGATAGAAGACGGAAGGCCCCTTCGTCATCCACCATTTTCGGATGTTCATTCCATAATCATTACCACCCTTCGTTTCGCCCCCCCCTTCTCACTTGACGCCCCGGGCTGCCGTCCTTTACTCAAACCCTCTGCAGCCCGATTTCGGCCCTTTTTGGGCCGGGGTCACCGCTCCCATTTTTCGAATCATCATGGCTAATCCGAAACGCAAACAATCCAAGCGCCGCAGTGCTAACCGGCGTGCTGCCAACGCGTTCATAGCGCCCCAATTCGCCACAGATCCCACCGATGGCTCTTTGGTGCGGCCGCACCGCATCAATCCGAAAACCGGCATGTATCGGGGCCGGCAGGTGCTCGACATCGAGGCCTGAAGATCGGCATGTCCTCTTCCGGCGCCACGGGTCGCATCGCCGTCGACGCCATGGGCGGCGATCTGGGACCGTCGGAGATCGTCGTGGCGGTCAAGCTGGCGTTCCAGCAGTTTCCCGAGCTCAATGCGGTCACTCTGGTGGGCGACGAAGCGGTGCTGAAGCCGCTGGTGGTTAGCGCCGGCCTGCATCGCAATCCCCGGCTTTCCCTCCTGCACGCCTCCGAAGTCATCACGATGGAGGACAAACCGCTGATGGCGTTGAAGCGCAAGCGGGACTCCTCGATGGTCCGCGCCATCGAGCTGGTCAAGAATGGCGACGCCAGCGTGGTGGTCAGCTGCGGCAACACGGGGGCCTTGATGGCGGGCGGCACGCTGCGGCTGCGCACCATGGAGGGGATCGCCCGGCCCGCCCTCGCGGCGATCGTGCCCCGCGAAGGCGGCCATTTTGTCCTGATCGACGCCGGCGCCAACCCGGAGGCGCGGCCCGAGTACCTCGTGCACAACGCCATTCTCGGCAGCCATTATTGCCGCGTCGTGCTCGGCGTTTCCCATCCGCGGGTCGGCCTGATGACGATCGGCACCGAGGAAGGCAAGGGCAATGCCCTGATCGCGGAGACCAACGAGCAACTGCGGCGGATCAGCGAGATCGTCAATTACGTCGGACCGATCGAGGGCTTCGACGTCTTTGCCGAAAAGGTCGATGTGGTTGTCTGCGACGGCTTTGTCGGCAACATCATGGTCAAGAGCTGGGAGTCGCTCGTGAGCTTCTTCACCGACATCCTCCGCACCGAGCTGCGGGCCAATCCGATGCGCGCGGCCGGGGCCCTGCTCTCCAAGGGGGCCTTTGCCGCCCTGCGCGACCGGATCGACCCCGAGCGCTATGGCGGAGCCCAGCTGCTCGGCGTGCGCGGCAACGTCTTCAAGGCCCACGGCTCCTCCAACCGCCATGCGATCAAGAGCGCCCTGCAGGCGGCGAGCAAGCTGATCGCCGCGGACATGAATCATCGGATCGAGGCCGACATCGCCCGGGCCAATGAGGCGCTGGCGCGGCCGGTCGCTTCCCTAACCGACCGGTGATATCCGGTGCCCGCTGGCGCCCCGCGCCGAAGGCACCGGGCGTTCCTTCGTTCCGCGCATGTCCCCCCGCTCACCCGTCATTCTCGGCACCGGATCGTACGCCCCCGAGCGCGTCCTGACCAACGACGAATTCTCGCGAAGCGTGGACACCTCGGACGAGTGGATCCGCAGCCGCAGCGGCATCCGCGAGCGGCGGATCGCGGCCCCCGGCGAGGGCACTTCGGACATGGCCGTGCACGCGGCGCGGCGCGCCCTGGCCGACGCCCACGTTTCGGCAGCCGACGTGGACCTGCTGGTCGTGGCCACGATCACGCCCGATCTGCCGATGCCGGCCGTCGCCTGCATCATCCAGCACAAGCTCGGCCTGCCGACGGCCGCCGCCTGTTTCGACCTCAACGCGGCCTGCTCGGGCTTCATCTATGCGCTGGACACCGCCTGCGCCATGCTGGCCTCGGGTCGCTATCACCGGGCCCTGGTCATCGGCGCGGAGAAGCTTTCGAGCATCGTCGATTGGAAGGACCGCTCCACCTGCGTCCTTTTCGGCGACGGCGCCGGCGCCGTGGTCCTCGGGCCCGATCCCGACGTCTCGGCGGGCCAGCGGCGCGGGCTCCTCGGCACCCGACTCGGCACCTTCGGGGACAGCGTGGAGCTGCTCTGCATCCCCGCCGGCGGGAGCACGACCCCCGCCTCGGCGAAGTCCGTGGCGGCCAGCGGGCACTTCATCAAGATGAAGGGCCGGGAGATCTTCAAAATGGCGGTCCGGGCGATGGAGGAGGCCGCCCGCGATATCTTGGAACAACAGGGGGTGAGCACGAATCAGATTGCCCTAGTGATTCCCCACCAGGCCAATCTCCGCATCATCGAGGCGATCGCCGAGTACCTCGAGCTGCCGCTGGATCGCTTCTTCGTCAACGTGGACCGCTACGGCAACACCTCCGCCGCCTCGATTCCGATCGCCTTGGACGAGGCCCGCCGCGCCGGCCGGATCAAGACGGGGGATATTATCCTCCTCGTGGCCTTTGGGGCGGGCTTGACCTACGGCAGCGCGCTGGTTCGCTGGTAGCCCTTCGTCGCCATTGTCATGCGTCTACCTTCCCCCCCCGCTCTGCGCACCCTGTTTTTAGTCCTGCTGGGGCTGGGCGTGGCCGGAACCGAGGCGCGGGCCGACCTCGTCTGGAACCCCCAGACCGGCTGGCGGATCGAGGGCGGAGCCCTGACCGGGCTGGTGGGAACCGAAGGCCGCAACGCCCTCGACCAGATGAATGCCGCCCGCCGGGCCGAGGATAACGGCCACCGGCTCAAGGCGATCCACATGTACGACAAGATCGCCAAGAAATACGGCAGCTCGATCTACGCGGCGGAGGCCTATTACCGCATCGGACACCTGCGGCTGGCCCGCAAGCAATACTACAAGGCCTTCGAGGCCTTCGAGGTCGAGATCGCCCGGTATCCCAATGAGTCGCGCTTCAATGAGCTGATCGGCGAGGAGTATCGCATCGCCAGCCAGATGCTGGATGGGGCGCGCAACCATATCTGGGGCTGGCTGCCGCTCTTTCCCAATCGGGAGCGCGCCCTCTCCTATCTCGCCGCGGTGGCGCTCAACGCCCCCTACAGCGATTACGCCCCGCTGGGCCTGATGGCCCTCGCCCGCGGCGAGGAGCAGATGAAGAACACCGGGGAGGCGATCGACGCCCTCGACCAGATGGTCAACACCTACCAGCAGAGCGTGCTCGTGCCCTCGGCCTATCTGGAACTGGCCCGGGCGCACGCCGCCTTGGTGGAGGGCGCCTATTACGACCAGGCGGAGACGCGTGAAGCCATCACCTATTTCGAGGACTTTATGATCCTCTTCCCCGGCGATCCGAACATCGGCAAGGCCGCGCAGGGCCTGGACGCGATGAAAAAGGTGCTGGCCGAGAGCAAGATCAAGATCGGCGACTTTTACTACTACAAACGCGACAATTACACCGCAGCCCGCGTCTTCTACAATGAGGCCATCACCGCCTATCCCGACTCGGATGCCGCGAACCTGGCCAAGAAGAAGCTTACCTTGGTCGAGGCGAGCGCCGCCAACACCCTGCTGCCCGGCGGCGCCAAGAAGAAGCATTTCCTGTTCTTCTGACAGGCCGCCATGCGCGCCCGCGTCCTGGCCTCCGCCCTTTGCCTTTGCCTCGTCGGATGCTCCCACTACCGGCTCGGCACTTCCGGCAAGCTGGACTTTTCAACCCTCTATATCGCGCCGGTGACCAACAAGGTCGTGACGCTGCCGCAGGGGCAGGCCCCCGTCACCACCCAAGTGCGCCAGGTCTTCGCGGAGGACGGGCGCGTTGGGTTGGTGGATTCCCCGCAGGAAGCGGACGCGACCCTGACCGTCGTCCTCACCAGCTATAAGCGCGAGGTCGCGGCGGTGCGGGAAAACGACACCGGGTTGGCGAGCAAGTTCGTGGTCACGCTTGGCGCCACCTGCACGCTGCGCGACAACCGGTCGGGCAAGCTTTACTTCGACAAGCGGGTGGTCACCGTCCAGCGCGGAGTCTACACCGACAATGGGGTGCCTTCCGGCCCCGCGACCGGCAACCAGCTGCAGGCCGAATACAACACGATGCCGCTGCTGGCCGGCGATCTGGCCAACCGGCTGGACCACGTCGTTCTGGACGTTTGGTAGCCCGCACCCGCCATGAAACATCCCCCGCTGCTCGCCCCTTCCCTCCTCGCCAGCGACCATGCGCACCTGGCAGACGGCGCCGCCGCGGTGGAGCAGCTCCGCATTCCCTGGCTCCATCTCGACATCATGGATGGGCATTTCGTGCCCAATCTCTCGTTCGGACCGGAGACCCTCGCCGCGCTGCGCCGGGCCGGCGTGAAGCTCTTCTTCGACACCCATCTGATGCTGGACGAACCGCACAAGTTCATCGAGGCCTTCGTCCAGGCCGGCGCCGACCGGCTCAGCATCCACATCGAACCGGAATACGATGTCATCGGCACGCTGGCCCGGATCCGCCAGCTGGGACGCCACGCGGGCATCGTCCTCAACCCGGGCACGCCGGCCTCGGCCGTCGAGGCCCTGCTGGCCCAGGTCGACCTGGTCCTGGTGATGACCGTCCAGCCGGGATTCGGCGGCCAAGCCTTCCGGAGCGACCAGCTGGCAAAGATTGCGCAGATCCAAGCCTGGCGCGAGGAGCGCAACCTCAGCTTTCGACTCGAGGTCGACGGCGGCATCGACCTGGCCACCGCCGCGGAATGCCACCGGGCCGGCGCGGACACCTTCGTCGTCGGCACCTCCTTCTTCAAGGCCCCGGACCAAGCGGCCTTCGCGGCCGGGATTGCGGGATTGGGCAATTGGTAGGGCGGGTTGTCCCCAACCCGCCGTTCGCTCCGGCCGCCTCGGAAGTCTGCTCGGCGCGTTGGGGACAACGCGCGCTACCTCAAACCTAGTTCGCCGAACAGCACCCCCAGCAACATCATCGGCCTGACCCCTTTGCCATCGCCTCGGCCCGCGCGTATTGGTGCCGGAAGCCGTCGGCCAGCTCCCGGGCCATTCGAACCTCGGCCACCCGGTCCCGCGAAGTGAGGGCCCGGGTGATGTCACCGCCCGCGCGGTCGTAGGTCACGGCTGACATATCCTGCAGAATCGCCAGAGCCTGGGAACGGGAGGGTTCCGGTGCGGCGTTGATCGCGCGCCAGGCTTCAGCCAGCTCATCGTGGGTGTCCGCGCACATGACGCGGACGATGAAGGCCATCTCCTCGAAGCGGGGCGCCGTCCACTCCGGCTGGTAGACGAGCTGCTCCGTGCCTGCGTAGGGGTCCCCCTCCAGGTCGCTGCGCAGTGGCTTCCATTCCTCATGATCGTAGAAGTCGCGCCGCACCGGCAGGCGGCGCAGGGCGAATTCGCGTGGGCCGCCCGGGGTCCCGGGCAGAAAATTCCAGAGCTTCTGGCCATCCAGCGAAAGGACGTATTCGAGGAAGGCTCGGCCCGGGCCCTGGTTCTTCGCACCCCTGAGGAGCCCGATCGGATCGACCGAGTATGCGGTGCCTCCCGCCGGCGCCACGAAACCCATCCGGCCGGCCGCCCCGCGCCGCCGCAGCGCTTCCTCCTGCTGCCTGCCATAGAAGTCGATGCAGATGCCCGCGGCGCAGTCGCCACTGGCGACGTCAATCGGCGGCTTCTGCGAGCTATCGGTGAAATACCGGGCGTTGGCGCCGATCCGCTGGATAAGCCGCAGACCGCTGATCCAGCCGGCGCGCAGCGCCGCCGCCTCCGGCTCGTTCGCCGCCACGCGGCGGTGCATCTCCTGCTGGATGACGTTCTCAAAGGCGGTGGCCATGGAGCTGCTCTTGGTGGGATCGCACAGGGCGATTTCACCGTAGTAGCGCGGATCGCCGAGATCGCTCCACTGCGCGGGAGGCCGGTCGAAGCCGAGCCGGCGGATGGCGTCGAGGTTGTAGATAATCCCGTAGGAACTGGTGACCGAGCCAAGCCAGCGGTCCCGGGGATCGCGGTAAACCTCGCCGTCGAAGGTCGCGGGCAGCACGCCCGCCGTGAACCATTCCGGGTGCAGCCGGGAGAGGCCGCTGTCCACGAGAATGCCGGCCGCCGCCTGCTTCTCGAAGTTATAGGTGTCGCCGCCGAAGAAGACATCGATGCCGCAGCTGACCGCGGAGGCCAGGAACGCGGATCGGGCCTGCCGGGCAGCGGCGGAGGCCGATTCCGGAAGATGTCCGTCGAGGAAGGCCCCCTGAATCTCCTCGCTCCAAGGCCGGCCGAGACGGCCGGTCCACTCGTTCTGGAACGAACCCACGTATTGCCCCTGAATGAACCGCACGATCTCGCTGGTGCCGCCGAGGACGCGCCAGTCGACGGCCACTGTCCGGCCCGTCTTCGCGAGGTACCAGGCCTCGAAGCCCAGTTCAAATTCGTGGCGAATCGCCTCGTTGTTGGGGGTGACGATGACGACCGTGTCGTCGGCCCGGCCCGGAGCCTGGCGCTTGGGCCGCAGGAGAAACGGCACGGCGACGGTGGCCGCCAGGAGGAGAATGATGACGGCCCGCCTCATGGCAGCAGCGCTTGGCCTCCGGCGCTATTCGGCGAGCACCACGACGTCCTCGGGCTCGACGCTGGCGAACAATTCGCCGCGGGCCGGCGGAACGGCGAACCGCGGATTGCGCTCGAATATCTTCAGCTTGGCGGCCCCGGCCTCGAAGTCGTATTGCGCCGTCTCCCCGAGATAGAGCGCAGAGCCGATCCGGCCGCGGACTCCGTTGCGCGCCGGCGCGTGGTCCCCGAGCGTCCAGCATTCGGGCCGGATCGAGATGGTGACCGCGGCGCCCGCCGCCGGCTGCGCCCGCGGATCACCCATCACCCCCTCGAACCGGCCGACCGCGGTCTCGACCGTGGCGAGCGCGCCGTCGATGGCCAGCAGCCGACCGGGAATGAAATCCGTCTCGCCGATGAAATCAGCCACGCTCCGGCGGACGGGCCGGCGGTAGATCTCCCGCGGAGTCCCGACCTGGAGGATGCGGCCGCCGTCCAGGATCGCCATGCGGTCCGAGATCGAAAGCGCCTCCTTCTGGTCGTGCGTGACGTACACGGTGGTCAGCTTGAATTCCTTGCAGACCCGGCGAATCTCCGCCCGCATCTCCAGCCGCAGCCGGGCATCGAGGTTCGAGAGCGGCTCGTCGAGCAGGAGGCAGCGCGGCCGGATGACCAGGGCGCGGGCGAGGGCGACGCGTTGCTGCTGGCCGCCGGAAAGCTGGTTGGGCCGGCGTTCGGCGTAGCCGCCCATATGCACCGATTCGAGCGCCTCCCCCACCCGCCGCACGATCTCGGGGCGGGGCACCCGGCGCTCCTCGAGTCCAAAGGCCACGTTCTCCGCCACGCTCATGTGCGGCCAGAGCGCGTAGCTTTGGAACATCATGCCGGTGCTGCGCTTATGCGGGGCGAGGCGGGTCACGTCCTCATCGCCGAAGAGGATCCTGCCCTCGTCGGGGATATAGAAACCGGCCAGACAGCGCAGCAGCGTCGTCTTGCCGCATCCGCTCGGGCCCAGCAGAAAAAAAAGCTCGCCAGGCGCGATTTCCAGGTCGATCCGGTCGAGCGCGGTCAACGGGCCGAAGCGCTTTGTCAGGTTCTGGATGCGAATGGAAATCATGCCACGACGACCGGCAGCCGACGCAAGGTTCGGCGTCCGTTTTAGTCAAAAGAATACGGCGCTTTGCCCGGTCCCCGGACGGATAAATCCGCTGACGATTTTTGCTGACCGCGCGCGGCAGAGCAGAAAGTTTAACCGTTCCCATGCCCGCCAAAAAAAAGGCCCCCTTCCATCCCGACCTCGAAAGCATCCTTTTCACCGAGCAGGAGATAAAGCGGCGGGTGCGGTCCCTCGGCCAGGAGCTGAAGGGGGCCTATGGCGACGGCGAGTTCACCATCGTGTCGATCATCAACGGCGCCGTTCTCTTCACCGCCGACCTGATGCGCGAGATCGACAACCCTGTCCGGCTCGACTGCATCCGCATCTCCAGCTACGGTGAAAAAACCAAGTCGGCCGGCACGCCCCAGATCGTGCACAGCCTCACCCTCGACATCGCCAAGCGCCACGTCCTTCTGATCGACGACATCCTCGACACCGGCAAGACCATCGCCCTGGTCAGCGGCCTGGTGCGCAAGCTCAACCCCGCCAGCCTCCGCGTCTGCGTGCTCCTGGACAAGAAGGGCCGGCGCGAGGTTCCCTTTGAGGCGGACTTCGTGGGCTTCAAGATCCCCGACAAGTTTGTCGTCGGCTACGGCCTGGACTTCGCCGAGCGGTACCGGAACCTTCCCTGCATCGGCGTCCTCCGGCCCGAGCTGCAGAATCCGCCGGAGTGGGCTTGATCGGCAGCCCCGTCTGCCGATCAATCCGCCGAAGCCTTGGCGAAGGCGGAGCCGGGCACCGTCAGCGCTTTCCCTTTCGAAGCTTCACCGCCCCGGCGGTCTTCAGATAGCTGCCCGACTTCAGGGAATTGATCTGGTCGCGCAGCAGCGCGGCCCGCTCGAACTCCAGCCGGCCGGCGGCCTCCTGCATCTCCTCCTCGAGTTCGGCGACGACGGCGGCCACATCGTCGACCTTTTCGGCCACGGAAGCCTCGGGGTGGTCGCCGGAACCGTCGTAGGTATGCAGGCTGGCCTGGACCCCGCGCCGGATGCCGGTCGGGGTGATGCCGTGCTCCCGGTTGTAGGCCAGCTGCCGCTCCCGGCGGTGCTTGGTCACCTCGAGGGTGCGGCGGATCGACTCGGTGATGTGGTCCGCGTAGAAGATGACCCGCCCCCTCTCGTGCCGGGCGGCCCGCCCGGCCGTCTGGATGAGGCTCGTGTAGCTCCGGAGGAAGCCCTCCTTGTCCGCGTCGAGGACCGCCACCAGCGCGACCTCCGGGAGGTCGAGGCCCTCCCGCAGGAGATTGATCCCGATCAGGACGTCGAAATTGCCCAGCCGGAGATTGCGGAGGATCTCCACCCGCTCGATGGCGTCGATGTCCGAATGGAGGTATTCCACCCGGATCTTCGCCTCGCGAAAATGCGCGGTGAGATCCTCGGACAGCCGCTTGGTCAGGGTGGTCACGAGCACCCGCTCCCCCGCCAGGGCCGCCTGGCGGACCTCCGTCATCAGGTTCTCAACCTGTCCCTGAGTGGGACGGAGGGTGATCTCCGGGTCGAGGAGGCCGGTGGGACGGACCAGCTGCTCCGCCACGACCTGGGAGTGCTCGAGCTCGTATTGGGCGGGCGTCGCCGAAACGAAGAGCATCGGCCCGGCGATCTCGAGGAATTCGGCAAAATTCTGGGGCCGGTTGTCGAGGGCCGAGGGCAGGCGGAAGCCGAAATCCACCAAGGTCTTCTTCCGCGCGATGTCCCCGTTGTACATGGCGCCGATCTGCGAGACGGTCGCGTGGCTCTCGTCGATCATCAGGAGGTAATCCTTGGGGAAGAAGTCGATGAGGCAAAAGGGGCGTTCGCCCGCCTTGCGGCCGGTGAGGTGGCGCGAGTAGTTCTCGATCCCGTTGCAGAAGCCCATCTCCTGCAGCATCTCGAGGTCGTAGTTCGTGCGCATGGCGATCCGCTGGGCCTCGAGGTAGCGGCCCTGCTGCTCGTACCAGGCGATCCGCTCGGCCAGTTCGGCCCGGATGGCGACAATGGCGGGCTCGAGCCTGCCGCGGGTCGTCACGTACTGGTTCGCCGGATAGAGGTCGAAGTGGTCCAGCTCGCGGATCACCTCCCCGGTCAGCGGTTCGAACTCCCGGATCCGCTCGATCTCCTCGCCGAAGAACTCGACGCGCAGGCCGTGCTCCATGTAGGCAGGCATGACGTCGACCACGTCGCCGCGCACCCGGAAACGGCCGCGCTTCAGTTCGTAGTCGTTCCGCTCATAGAGGTTGTCGACCAGGCGCTCGAGGAAGACGTTCCGCCCCAGATGGCTGCCGCGCTGCAGCGGGATCCGCATCTCGGTGAAAGCCTCGGGCGAGCCCAGCCCGTAGATGCAAGAGACGCTCGCCACCACGATCACGTCCCGCCGGCTGATCAGCGCGCTGGTCGTCGCCATGCGCATCCGCTCGAGCTCCTCATTGCGCGAGGAGTCCTTCTCGATGAAGGTGTCGCTCGAGGGCACGTAGGCCTCGGGCTGGTAGTAGTCGAAGTAGCTGACGAAGTATTCGACCGCGTTCTCCGGGAAAAAGCTCTTGAACTCCGAGTAGAGCTGCGCGGCCAGAGTCTTGTTGTGGGAGATGATCAGCGTGGGCCGCTCGCAGCGCGCGATGACATTCGCCATCGTGAAGGTCTTGCCCGAGCCCGTCACCCCGAGCAGGGTCTGGAACCGGTTCCCCGTCTGGATCGACGCCGTCAGCTGGTCGATCGCCTGGGGCTGGTCGCCGGTGGGCTTGAACTCGGCGTTGAGCTTGAAGAGCATCGGCCAAGGGAACAGCAGCCGGCCCCGGTCGGCAACTCTGTTGCCGGTTCTGATGAGTCGGCGGGGAGCGCTGGCCGTCAGCCTCGCGGCTCATGCCAATTGGCAGTGGGTGAACACCCCATGGCTCCAACGGGTGGTCAGGCTTGTGCGCCGTGCTGAGCGCCAAGATGGTCTTTTCCCGGCCGCGACTTCACCGCCCGTGAAAACTGAATCTACCCGCCCTACCCTGCCCGCCGAGAGCAGCGGGGACGGTAGTGCCACCAGAGGCGATTTTGCCGAGTCGGTTCCGGAATCCGCGGGTCAGCGGATTGATAACGCCGCGGTGCACGGCGAACCGAAACGCATCCTCGTCGTCGACGACGATTCGATCGTGTGCGGGTTGGTGGCGGCCGCGTTGGAGGCCGCCGGTCATCAGGTCAAAACTGCCGCGGACGGCGAAGCCGCCTGGGGAACCCTGTTGGCCGGCCACTACGATCTGCTGGTAACCGACGACATTATGCCCAAAGCCTCGGGCTTGGCCTTGGTCCGGCGGATCCGCGTAGCGGCCATAGCGTTGCCGATCATTGTGGCTTCAGAAAGACTGGACGCTGCGGATGTGGTCAGACTGAACCGCGACCCTTGGGCGCGATTCGACGCTTTCGTCCGCAAGCCGGTGGCTCCCTCCGAACTCCTTGCGACGGTGCACAGCCTGCTGGCCGCGGAGTGAGGCCCCGACGCGTCCTCTAGAAAGTGTGGATGAAAAGGCCCGAGCGCAGCTTGGGCTCGAACCAGGTGCTCTTGGGGGGCATGATCTGGTCCGCGTCGGCGATGTCCATCAGCTGGCCGACGGTGGTCGGATACATCGAGAAGGCCACGCCGCCCTTGGCATCCACGCGGCGCGACAGCTCGCCGGGGCCCCGGATGCCGCCGACAAAATCGATGCGCTTGCTCGTGCGGGGATCGTCGATCCCGAGAATCGGGGCGAGCAGCTTTTCCTGCAGGACGCTCACGGCGAGGCGGGCCACCGGATCGGCCTTCGGATCGACCGGACACACCAGACCGTGCCAGCGGCCGCCCAAATACATGCTCACGCGGCCCGCCGCGGTCGGCGCCGGCGGGGCCTGGACCTCGAACCTGAAGACGGAGCCCACCTGGTCCAGGAACGCCGGAGCCGTCAGTCCATTCAGGTCGGCCACGATGCGGTGGTAGGGCAGGATTTGGAGTTCGCTGGCCGGGAACAGCACGCTGAGGAACCAGTTGTAGTCCTCTGCGCCGGTGTGCTTCGGATTTTGCTCGCGGCGGAGCCGCGCTACGCGGGCCGCACTGGCCGCCCGGTGGTGGCCGTCGGCGATGTAGGATACCGGCACCGCCTGGAAAGCCTTCACCCAAGACTCGCCACCAGGGATCCGCCAAACGGTATGCCGGATGCCGTCCGGAGCGGTGAAATCATGCTGCGGCGGCTGTTCCGCCTGGCTTGCCGCCAGGGCGCTCAATTCGGCCGCGTCGCGGTAGGTCAGGAAGATCGGGCCGGTATTCGCGCCGAGGGTGTCCACCAGCCGCGTGCGGTCGTCCTCCTTGTCGCGCCGGGTCTTCTCGTGCTTCTTGATGATTTCCGCGTCGTAGTCCTCGACGTGGCAGACGGCCACCAGGCCCCGTTGGCGGTGGCTCCCCATCTGCTGCTGGTAAAGGTAGAGGCAGGGGCCGGTTTCCCGCCGCAGCACGCCGTCGCGCTGGAGCTGGAGGAAATTGTCCCGGGCCTTGGCGTAGACCTCGTCGCCGTAGGGATTCGTGCCCGCGGGCAGGTCGATCTCCGCCCGGTCGACGTGCAGGAGGCTGCGGGGATGCCCGGCGGCCAGGGCCGCCGCCTCGGCGGCGTCGACCACATCGTAGGGGACGCAGGCGACTTCCGACACCTGGGCCGGATCGGGGACTAGCCCCTGAAAGGCGCGGATCCGCATGCGCGGGATCCGCCTACTTCTTCGGGGCCGAAACGCGCTTGAACTTCGAGGTGAACTTCTCGACGCGCCCGGCCGTGTCCACGAGGCGCTTCTCGCCGGTGTAGGCGGGATGCGAATCCATGGTCACGTCGCGCAGGATCACGAAATATTCGGTGCCCTCGATGGTCTCCTTGCGGGCGGACTTCATCGTGGACTTGGTCAGAAACCGCTTGCTGGTGGCGACGTCGAGGAAGCAGACGTTGTTCAAAACAGGATGGCCTTCGGCTTTCATGGGAAAAATGGATCAGCCCTGCCGCGCCTTGTAGCGGGGATCGGTCTTGTTGATCACGTAGATCCGGCCCTTGCGGCGGACGACCTGGCAGTCCGGGTGGCGCTTCTTGGCAGATTTGATGGACGAAACGACTTTCATAAAAGGTAAAAGAGCAGAGCAGACCCCGGCGTCTGTCAACCTAGTTCTCCCCGGCCTCGTCCGGCTCGTCGGCCAGCAGGCGCCATTCGGCTCCCAGGCCGGCCAGGACCCGGCGCCAGAGCGCGGCATCGCCGGGCTGGGTGAAAAGGTCCGGGGGGGGCGGCGCCACGATCCAGGTGTTCTGCTTCAGCTCCCGCTCGAGCTGGCCGGCCGACCAGCCGGAATGCCCGAAGAAAGCGCGGATATGCATGCCGTCATCCCCGAGGAACTGGATCGCCTTTTCCGGATCGATGCCCAGGTGCAACTGGAAACCGGCGGGGTGGCTGCGCCAAGCGGCGATGATCAGCTGCTCGGTCTGAACCGGGCCGCCCTGAAAGAGGGGCACGCCTGTCAGCGGTCCCAGCGCGAAGTCGCCGCCCAGTTCACCCAAGCGCTTGTGCAGCGGCCGGTTCAGGACGACTCCCATCGCGCCGTCGGAGCCGTGCGTGGTCATCAGCACGACCGTGCGCCGGAAGTTGGGATCGCTCAGCTCCGGATGCGCCAGCAGGATGGATCCGGCATAGGTTTCGGGGACGCTGGGTCGGCGGGCGCGCATTGTCGGCGATCGGGTCGCTAGAGCTGGGCGATCTTCACCCCCGCCTCGCCGAGGAGCGTCTCGACCAGCGGATCGTTGCGGTAGTCGGCCCGGTACCGGATCTCGGCAATGCCGGCAGCCGCGAGAATCTTGGCGCAATGGATGCACGGGTAATGGGTGACATAGGCCACGCAGCCTCCCACCGAACTGCCCCGGCGGGCCGCGTCCGCCACGGCGTTCTGCTCCGCATGCACCACCGCCTGCTCGTGGCCATCGCGCACGCGCGAGACATGGGGAGAGCCGGGCAGGTACCCGTTGTAGCCGGCGGCCACGAGGCGATGCCTGCGCTCGCCGCCGGTCACGATCACGCAGCCGACGTGCTGCCGCTCGCAGTCCGAGCGAGAGGCCATGAGAACGGCGGTCGCCATGAAGTATTCGTCCCAGGACGGGCGGTGCCCGAACGCCTGCGTCGCTTGCGCGATCAGGTCCACCGGACCGCCGGATTCCTCCGGTGACGGGACTGCCTGGGTTTCCACGCGGCCATCTTGAACAGTGGAACGGCCGAATTACACGGAAATTTTTGGTCGTAATGGGCACCCGTCCCGGTGTTCCGTGGGGAACGCATGCAACGCATCCTCCAGGCCGAGCTGTTGGATTCCCTGCCGCCCGACCATCCGGATGCGCTCCACAGCCGGCGCGATCTGCGGATCATAAACCGCTGCATGGGCAATCACCGCTGGTTCGCGCGCACGCTTCCCCCTCTCCTGCGGCCCGGAGAGACGGTCCTGGAACTGGGCGCCGGAGACGGCGCCTTCGGACTGCGGCTGGCCTCCCGGGGCCTACCGGTCGACGGGCTCGATCTTTGTCCGCGCCCGGCCAGCTGGCCTCCGGCCCGGGCCTGGCATCGCTCCGACCTGCGAACCTTTCAGGGCTACTCCGCCTATCCCGTGGTGGCCGGAAACCTCATCTTCCACCACTTCAGCGACGAGGATCTGGCGGAATTGGGCGCGGTCCTACGCCAGCGGGCGCGGACGATCATCGCCTGCGAGCCCGCCCGCCGGCGTTCCTCCCAGATCCTGCTGGCGGTCCTGGGCCCGCTCTGCGGCGCCAATCGGGTGACGCGGCATGACGGCCGGATCAGCGTGGGCGCGGGTTTCCGCGGGAGTGAGCTTCCGCGCGCGCTGGGCCTCCGGGAGGATGGTTGGAAGATTTATTGCAAAGAGGCGGCACCGGGCGCCTGCCGCATGGTCGCAACGCGGCGAGAATGAATTCCCTCCGCCCCCTGGAAATCATCGGCGGCGGACTCGCCGGCCTGGCACTGGCCGGCGCGCTGCGCCGCGCCGGGGCCGCGGTGACGCTGTTCGAGGCGGGTGAATACCCCCGGCACCGCGTCTGCGGTGAATTCATCGCGGGACTTTCGGCCCGCACCACCGCGCGCCTCGGACTCGCTCCGGCGCTGGCGGGAGCGCTGCGCCACCGGGAGGTCGCCTGGTGCCGTCAGGGCAGCCCGATCGCCATCCAGCCGCTGCCCGCCCCGGCGCTCGGCCTCAGCCGCCACGCGCTCGATGCGCGGCTCGCCGAGGCGTTCGTCGCCGCGGGCGGCGACCTCCGCACGCACGTCCGCGTCACCGAGCTTTCGCCCCGGCCGGGCCGCATCTTCGCCACCGGACGCCGGGCGGGAAGCGCCGGCTGGCTCGGGCTGAAGCTGCACGCCGTCGGGCTCCGCCTGCAGCGGGACCTCGAGGTGCACCTGGGTTGCGACGCCTACGTGGGACTTTCGGCGGTGGAGGGCGGCCGCGTGAACGTCTGCGGTCTATTTCGGCGCCGACGGCTCGCGGCCGCGGGGGCCCTCCTCCTGCCGGCCTACCTCCGGGCCTCCGGGCTCGACGCGCTGGCGGACCGGCTCGCCCGGGTGGAAATCGATCCGGAATCGTTCTGCGCCGTGGCGGCCGTGAACTTCGATCGCCGGGTCCCGGCGCAGGATCGGATGTGCCTGGGCGACGCCTGCGCGATGATTCCGCCCTTCACGGGCAACGGCATGGCCATGGCCTTTCAAAGCGCCGAGGCGGCCCTCGGGCCGCTCCTGGAATATGCGGGCGGCCGCTCGGATTGGCCCGCGGCCCGCCAGTCGATCCAGGCCGCGCTCCGCCGGCGCTTCCGCCTCCGGCTCGCTTCCGCCGGCGCCCTGCATCCGTATCTCCTGCGGCCGCCACGCCAGCGCTGGCTGGTGGCGATGAGCCGGGCCCACCTGCTGCCCTTGCGGCCGCTCTACGCGGTCATGCATTGACGCCCGCCTCCCCGCCGTCCCCGCCCATGTACCTGCAGACCCTCGTCACGGCCGTCCCCGCGGCGGCCTATACCCAGGCGGAATGCTGGGAGATCGTCGCGCGCTCCTCGGCCCGGACGCGGCTGCACAAGCGCTCGCGGCTGATCCTGCACAGCATCCTGCGGGGAGACCATGGCATCGGCACGCGCCACTTCGCGCTTCCGCAGATCGACCGGGTCTTCGATCTGAGCCCCGACGAATTGAACGCGGCCTTTCGGAGCGAAGGCCCCAAGCTGGCGGGCCGGGCGTTGGCTGAGGCGCTGGAGAAGGCGGGACTGCGACCCGGCCAGCTCGACGCGCTGATCATCTGCACCTGCACGGGTTACCTCTGCCCCGGCCTCACCAGCTACGTCGCGGAGCAACTCGGCCTGCGGTCCGACGCCATGCTCCAGGACCTCGCCGGGCTTGGCTGTGGCGCGGCGATCCCCTCCCTCCGGGCCGTCAGCCACCTCCTGGCCGGCCATCCGGACGCGGTCGTGGCCTGCGTCGCGGTGGAGATCTGCTCCGCCGCCTTTTTCCTCGATGACGATCCCGGCGTCCTGATCAGCGCCTGCCTCTTTGCCGACGGCGCCGCGGCGACGATCTGGCGCGGGCGCCCGGCGGATTCGGGCTGGTCGTCGTCCGCGGCGGCCCTGCGCTGCTTCGACTTTCAGACGCTCCACCTCCCCGCGGAGCGGGACCGGCTCCGCTTCGAGCTGCGCGAGGGCAAGCTGCGAAACCTGCTGGACCGGTCGGTGCCCGAGCTGGCGGCGGGCGCGGTCGGCCGGCTTTGGGAGGCCCGCGGGCCGCGCGCGGTCTCCCGCGTCGTCGCCCACACCGGAGGCCGCGACGTCCTGCAGGCGCTGGCCGCGGTGGTGCCGGGATATTCGCTCGAGGCCAGCGAACGGGTGCTCCATCGTTGCGGCAACATGAGCAGTCCCTCGGTCCTTTTCGCCCTGGAGGAAACGCTCAAGACCGCGGCGCCCGGGCCCGGGGGCGACTTTTGGCTCGTGAGTTTCGGCGCCGGATTCAGCGCGCACGCGTGCCGCGTCGGCGTCTGATCGACTCCCATGCCCACCCTGCAGGATCTCGTCACCTATTGCGACCAGCGCACGCGCCGGGCCGCATTTCAGGACGCCCCCGGGGCCTGCAACGGCCTGCAGGTCGCCAATGACGGGCGGGTCAGCCGGATCGGCGCCGCGGTCGACGCGGGCCTGGTTCCGTTTCGCGAGGCCGTCGCGGCCGGAGTCGACTTCCTCATCGTGCACCATGGCATGTATTGGCATGCGCCCGAACCCCTGACCGGGGCGGCCCACGCGCGCGTCGCCGCGCTGGTCCTGGGCAACTGCGCGCTTTATTCCAGTCATCTTCCCCTGGATGCGCATCCGGAGATCGGGAACAACGCCCTTCTCGCCCGCCAGCTCGGCCTGGCGCCGCGCCGCGGCTTCCTCCCCAACGCGGGCGGCGACATCGGCCTGGTCGCCGCCCACGGCGCGCCCCGCGCGCGGCTGCGGGCGAAGCTCGAGTCGCTCTACGCCCGCGTCATCGCGATCGAGTGCGGGTCGGAGGCGCCGGCGGAGGTCGCCATCTGCAGCGGCAGCGGCAACAGCGCCGTCGCCGCGCTCGCCAGCGCCGGCGCGGATACGCTCGTCACCGGCGAATTGCGGGAGGAGCACTTCAACCGGGCGCAAGAGGAGGGGCTCAATCTCTACCTCTGCGGCCACTACGCGACGGAGGTCCACGCGGTCCGGGCGCTGGCGGCCGAGCTGGGCGCCAAGTTCGGGTTGCCTTGGTCCTTCATCCCGACGGATAATCCGCTGTAACCCTACCTGTCTTCCATGAAGAAGATCGCCATCATCAACGGACCCAATCTCGACCGGCTGGGCAAGCGCGAGCCCGAGATCTACGGGAGCACGACGCTGGCGGGCCTGGAGCAGGCGCTGCGCGCCGAATTCGCCGGCGCCGCCGAGCTGGCGTTCTTCCAGTCGAACCATGAGGGCGAGCTGATCGACCGGATCGCCGGATTCGCCGACGCCCAGTTTGCCGGCCTGGTCCTCAACGCCGGCGCCTTCACCCACACCAGCGTGGCGCTGCGGGACGCGCTGCTCGGCGCCCATCTGCCGACCGTCGAGGTGCATATCTCGAACATCTACCGGCGGGAGGAATTCCGCCACATCTCGCTGACGGCCCCGGCCTGCACCGCGCTCATCAGCGGCCTCGGCCTGGAAGGCTACCACGCCGCCGTGCGCTTCCTGCTGAAAGGGTGACCGGGTGACGGTCGAGCCTGCAACAGCGGGGGGGTCCTCCTTCGCGCTCCGCGCTGCGGGGGACAAACCCACCACCCCGCCGGAGGCGGCGTGGTGGGTTTGCCACACCCGGCCGCGCTGCGAGAAGAAATTGGCCGCGTTGCTGGCGGCGGAGCGGTTCGAGCACTACCTGCCGCTGGTTGGAAGCATCCGCCGCTATGCCACGCAGACCAAGCGCTTCACCAAGCCCCTCTTTCCCGGGTACGTCTTCGCCCGCGTGCCCCTCGAGCGGAAGGCGCGCATCTACCAGCAGGACCTGCTCGCCCGCGCGCTGCCCGTCGCGGACGAGGCCGGGTTCCTCCGCCAGCTCGCCGACGTCCAGGCGATGATCGCCTCCGGCTACGAGCTGGTCCTGCGTCCGCTGCTGTCCCGCGGCCGCCGCGTCCGGGTCGTCGGCGGCGCACTGCACGGCCTCGAGGGCCTCGTGGATGATCCCGCCAATCCCCAGGGGGTCGTCCTTTCGGTCGACGTGCTCCGGCAGGGCCTGCTCGTCAAGGTCCCAGCGGAAAACCTGGTGGTGCTGCCTTAGCCGGCTTAGCTCGGGTGCCCGAGGTGCCAGGCCCATTGGCCGGCGTGCATCACGGCGCAGGCGGCCAGCGCGGCGGCGGTGTCGTCGATCACGATTCCCCACCCTCCCGGCAATTCCTGAAGGCGGGAGATGCCCAGGGGCTTGGCGATGTCGAAGAGGCGGAAGAGCCCCAGGCCCAGGAGAAAGACCGCCCACGCCGGCAGCGGATCGATCAGGGCCGGCCAGCCGAGAAAGCAAAGCGGCATCGCGACAAATTCGTCGAGAATCACCTCGCCGGGGTCCTTCCGCCCCATCCGAAATTCGGCCTCGCCGCACAGCGCCACGGCCAGGTAGCCCCCGAGGGCGCTGAGGAAGAGGTTGCCGACCGTGCCCACCCGATCCGCGAACACCGCGGTGAAATAAAGCAGCCCGGCGACCGAACCCCAGGTGCCGGGCGCCGGCAGGCGGCGTCCGATGGGCCCCAGCGTCGCCCACGCCAGCACCACCGGCGTCGGCAGGAAGCGCGGCCAAGCCGGCTGCGCCAGCTTCATTGCTCGGCGGCGGCGAAGACCATCTTCCGGTGCCGGATGATGTACCGCACGCCCGACCAGACCGCCAGGCCCGTGCCGATCCAGAAGACGACCACGCCGATGCGGTGCACGACCGACGAAAATTCCTGCAGATCCCGCGAGGCGAAATGCGCCCAATCCCGAGCGACCATCGGGGCCGCCAGCAGGAAGCCCAGCGCGATGAGCTGGGTGATCGTCTTCGATTTGCCCCCGCCGTCCGCCGCCACCACCACCCCCTTCGTCGCCGCCACCATCCGCATGCCGGTGATGAGAAATTCGCGGACGAGCGTGATCAGCGCCAATCCCACCCAGATCTGCTTCTGGTCCACGAGGACGATGATGAGTCCCAGCACCATGATCTTATCGGTGAGCGCGTCCATGAGCTTGCCAAAGGACGAGATCTGCCCCCGCGAACGGGCCAGATAGCCGTCGAGCCAGTCGCCGAGGGCCGCCGCGATGAAAAGCCAGAAGGCTAGCGAGGGCGCGCCGAGCCACTCCTGGTAGATCAGCCAGGCGATGACGAACATCAGCGGGATCCGGGAGAGGGTGATCGCGTTGGGCAGGCTCATGGGCGAGGCGGAATAGAAGATAGAAGGCAGAAGAGGGGGGGAAGCAACTTCCGGCTTTCCGCGCCCCCCCGGAACTGCTTGTCTGGCCGTTCGCCCATGCGCCATTGCATCTACCCCGGCACGTTCGATCCCATCACCTACGGACATCTCGATGTGCTCGGGCGGGCGGCGCGCCTCTTCGACCAGGTCACGGTCGCGGTGGCAGACAATCCCGGCAAGGAGCCGCTTTTCACCGCCGCGCAGCGGCTGGACATGCTGCGCCCCAATCTCGCGGCCTTCCCGCATGTCGAATTGACCACCTTCGGAGGGCTGCTCGTCGACTTTGCCCACGCCCAGAAGGCGGACGCCATCATCCGGGGCCTGCGCGCCCTCTCCGACTTCGAGTTCGAGTTCAACATGGCGCTGATGAACCGGCACCTCCTGCCCGAGCTCGAGACCATCTTCGTGATGCCGAACGAGCAATTCAGCTACACCAGCTCGTCATTGGTCAAGCAGGTGGCTCAATACGGCGGCGATGTGTCCCACTTCGTGCCGCCCAATGTCGCCGCCGAGCTCAAGCGGGCCTTCGCTGCCAGACACTGAGTTGCGCAACTTTTGCCGCCTCGCTGCGTCTTGGCAGCGCATCCAGATGACAAGCTTGCCATAGCTTTCCAACTTCAACCCCTAATGGCTAAACCGCGCAGCACCACCGGCCTCATCACCCTGCTTGTCATTCTCGCCGCCGCCGGTGGAGGCTTCTACTACTGGCAGAGCCACAAGGAAAAGGGTCCCGAGTTTTACACGGCCAGCGTCGGTCGCGGCGAGATCGTGCAGACGGTGACCGCCTCCGGCATCATCAAGCCGCTGCTCGACGTCCTCGTGAGCAGCCAGATCTCCGGCTACGTCACCTGGTGGGGGCCCGATTTTAACGCCACGGTGAAGAAGGGCCAGCTCCTGGCCACGCTGCTGCCCACCGCCTATCAGGCCGCCGTGCAGTCGGCGGCGGGCAACCTGGCCAACGCCAAGGCCAACTACGACCTGCAAAACGTCACGCTGAGCCGCGACAAGGCGCTCCTGGCCAAGGGCCTGCTCGCCCAATCGGACTACGATACCCAGGCCGCCCTGGTCGAGGAAGCGGCCGCGCAGATCCAGATCAACCAGGCGTCCCTCGACACGGCCAAGACCAACCTCTCCTATTGCCAGATCACCGCGCCGCTCGACGGCTTCGTCATCGCGCGCGACATCGACATCGGCAACTCCGTGGCGGCCACCCTCAGCTCCCCGACGCTCTATGAGATCGGCGCCGATCTGACGAAGATGCAGATCGACGCCTCGGTCGCCGAGGCCGACGTCGGCAACGTCGCGAACGGCCAGGACGTCAAATTCACGGTCGACGCCTATCCGAACCGCCAGTTCGACGGCACGGTGTACCAGGTCCGCAACGCGCCCCAAACCCAGCAGAATGTCGTGATCTACGACGTCATGATCAACGTGGATAATTCCGACCTGAAACTGAAGCCGGGCATGACCGCCAACACCTCGATCATCGTCACCCGGCGCCCGAATGCCCTGCGCCTGGCCAACAGCGCCCTGCGTTTCCGCATGCCGGAGGATATCAAGGTGACCCGAATCCAGGAGCCCGCCGCTCCCGGGGAAAAGCCCCCGGAGGCGGCCAAGCAGCTGAATCCGGCCGACCGCCGCAAGGCCATGCAGGAGCTCATGCAGGAGGCGGGATACAGCATGGGCGGCGGGCCTCCCTCACCCGCGGTCCTCCAGAAGATGCAGGAACTCGCCAAGGCGAAGGGGATCGAATTGCCCGAGCGCATGCTGGGCGGCGGCCGCGCGGGCGGAGGCGACGCCCCGGTCTTCCGCGAGGTCTACCGCCTGCCCGGCGGCGACGTGCCCGGCGCCGTGCCCGAGCTTCAGCGCGTGCGCATCGGCATCACCGACGGCGCCAACACCGAGATTCTCAGCGGTGACCTGAAGGAGGGCGATGTCATCATCACCGGAGTGAATCAGGCCTCGGCCTTCGGAGCACCGACCGGCGGGGCCAGCCCCTTTGGCCGCGGTCCCGGCGGCCGCTAGCGATCGCCCCGGAGCGTCCCGCCTCCCGCCCCGGTCCCCGTCATGCCATGAGCAGCGTCGTCCAGCTCGAGAACATCCACAAGGTCTACGACTCCGGGGAGGTGAAGGTGCACGCCGTGCGCGGCGTCTCCATCGAGATCCAAAAGGGCGAATTTGTCGCCCTGATGGGCGCCAGCGGCTCCGGCAAGTCCACGCTCATGAACCTGCTCGGCTGCCTCGACCGGCCGACGGAGGGTCGCTACCTGCTGGACGGCACGGACGTCTCCCGGCTCGACCGCAACGAGCTGGCCGACATCCGGAACAAGAAGCTCGGGTTCGTCTTCCAGGGCTTCAACCTGCTCGCCCGGACGACCGCCCTCGAAAACGTCGAGCTGCCGATGTTCTACGGCCAGCGGCGGGTCAGCGCGCAGGAGATGAAGGAGCGCGCCATGCACTGCCTCGACATCGTCGGTCTGGCCAATCGCGCCGATCATTTTCCCAGCCAGCTCTCCGGCGGCCAGCAGCAGCGCGCGGCCATCGCCCGCGGCCTCGTCAACCAGCCGCAGGTCCTCCTCGCCGACGAGCCCACCGGCAATCTCGACAGCAAGACCTCGATCGAGGTCATGGGCGTCTTCCAGAAGCTCAACGAGGAGGGGATCACGATCCTCATGGTGACGCACGAGCTCGACGTCGCCCACTACTGCAAGCGCAACCTCATCCTGCGCGACGGCCAGCTGGTCAACGATGTCCTGATCAAGGACCGCATGATCGCGGAAACTGAATTGCGCAAGCTGCGGGAGGCGGAGACCGCCCACAAGCTGACGGCCTGAGCGTGGTCCCATGCGTTTCTTCTCCACCATCTTCGTCGCCTTCCGCGCCCTGCGCCGGAACAAGATGCGCTCGATCCTGACCGCGCTCGGCATCATCATCGGCGTCGGCGCGGTCATCGCCATGGTCAGCATCGGCGACGGCGCCGAGTCCCAGGTCGAGGCCCAGATCGCCAGCCTGGGCCAGAACATCATCCTGGTCTTCGCCGGCAGCGCCACCACGGCGGGCGCCCGCTCCGGCTACGGCGGCGCGGGCACCCTGACCCTCGGCGACGCCGCGGAGATGAAGTCGCAGGTGCGGGACATCGCCGGCGTCAGCCCCGAGATCCGCGGACAGGCCCAGGTCCTGGCCAACGGCCTCAATTGGGCAACGCGCATCATGGGCGAGAGCGAGGACTATCTCGCCATGCGCCAATGGCCGCTCGCGGAGGGCGCGAACTTCAGCGACCAGGACATCCGCAGCGACGGCAAGGTCTGCATCATCGGGCAGACGATCGTGACCAACCTCTTCCCCGACGGCGCCGCCCTCGGCAAGACCCTCCGGATCCGGAACCTGCCGTTCAAGATCATCGGCGTGCTCGCCGCCAAGGGCTTCTCCCTCCAGGGCACCGATCAGGATGATTTCATCCTCATCCCCTACACGAGCGCGATGAAGCGCTTTTCCCGGCAGTCCTACCTCGGCACGATCAACGTCCAGGCGGAGGACGCCAACCACATGGCGACGATCGAGCAGGACATCTCCAACCTCCTGCGCGACCGCCACCACATCACCGCCGGGAGGGACGACGATTTCCGCGTGCAGGACCAGCAGGAGATCGCCGCGGCGGCCACCGCCACCACCCGCACGATGACGTTCCTCCTCGGCGCGATCGCGGGCGTCTCCCTGCTGGTGGGCGGCATCGGCATCATGAACATCATGCTCGTCTCGGTCACGGAGCGCACCCGGGAGATCGGCATCCGCATGGCCGTGGGCGCGCACGGGAGCGACATCCGCATGCAGTTCCTGATCGAGGCCGTGGTGCTCAGCCTGATGGGAGGCACGCTGGGCATCCTGCTGGGCATCGCCGCCTCGCAGGTCCTTTCGCACCTCAACCACTGGCCCGTGCTGATCTCGACCGTGGCCATTGTCACCGCGTTTGTCTTCAGCGGCGCCGTCGGCATCTGCTTCGGCTACTACCCGGCGAGCAAAGCCGCGCAGCTTGATCCGATCGACGCCCTGCGCTACGAGTAGGTCCGTGGGACCGATCCTCCGCCTTTCCCTGCTCCTGCTCCTGGTGGGCGCCGCGCGCGCCGATCCGGAGCTGGACCGCGCGATCGGGCTCTATGGCGCGCGGCATTATCCCGAAGCCCGGGCGGCCCTGGAGAAGATCGCCGCCGCCCGCCCGCAGGATGCGGCCGCCTGCTACTACCTCGGCATGACGCTCCGCCACCGCGGCGACAGCCAGGCGCGGGAAGCGGCGGTCATCTGGCTGGAAAAAGCCGTCGCGCTGGAGCCCGGCAATTCCACCTATCTCGGCGATTACGGGGGCACCTGCCTCGAGCTGGCCGACAAGCACCGCTCGTTCTCCTTCGCCACGCGCGGGCGCAATGCGATGGAAAAGGCCGTCCAGATCGATCCGGACAACCTCGACGCCCGCCAGGGCCTGATGCAATTCTATGCGCGCGCGCCCTGGCCGCTCGGCAGCAGTGCCCGCGCCCGGGCGCAGGCCGACGAGATCCTCCGGCGCGATCCGGAGCGCGGCCGGCGGGCCTTCCTCGTCCTGGCCCGGGCCCTGGAGAAGGCGGGGAACCGGAGCGGCGCCCGCGAAGCCTACGCCGTAGCGCTCAAGCTCGACCCCTCCAACGCGGAGGCGGCGGCCGGCCTGGCGCGGTTGCCCTCCACCCCTCCGCCCCCGTGAAGCCGCCGCCCGCCCGCGAGCGCTTTCTCGCCCTCCTGCGCGAGGCCGTGCGCGGCGGCACGCTGTCCAAGCTCACCCTCGGAAAGTACCGCGGCGCGGACCCGTCGCTCCGCAACCTCTTCGTCCGCCCTGTCGCGCTGCGCGCCGGCCCCCGGCTTTCCTTTCTCTGGCGCCATGCGACGCGGGATGTGACCAAGAATCATGCCCCGGCGGCCGCGCTGGACGAACTCGAGGCGCTGGTCGGCGGGGACTTCCTGCATGCGCACCTCTTCACCGCGGCCCAGTCGGCCCAGCTCGAATGCGAGCCCGATGGATCGGCGCGGCTAAGCGTGGCGGCGGCCGGACCCCGTCCGGCGGCCCCGGCGCCGGAGGACCCGACCCACGACGCAGCCCGGCACCATCCCATTCCCGCGGACTCCCCCTGGCTCCGGGCGCTCGGCGTCACGAACGACCGGGGCCGGCCGCGCGAGGGGATGGCGCCGAAATTCCGCCAGATCCAGAAATTTGCCGAACTCGTCTCGCATCTGCTGCGCGAGGCCGGTCTGGAAAGCGGGCCCGTCCGGGTCGTCGACATGGGTTGCGGCAAGGGCTATCTCACCTTCGCCCTCTGCGCCCTGCTCGGCCCGCGCGCGCAGGTGCGCGGGATCGAGGTCCGGCCCGACCTCGTGGACCTCTGCAACCGGGTGGCCGCGGAGCAAGGCCTCGCCCCGCGGCTGGAGTTTGCCGCCGGCTCGATCGCCGAGACGCCGCTGGGAGAGACCGACCTGCTCGTCGCCCTGCACGCCTGCGACACCGCGACCGACGACGCGCTGGCCCGCGGGATCGCGGCCCAAGTGCGGCTGATCCTTGTCGCGCCCTGTTGCCAGAAGGAACTGCGCGGCCAGCTCACCGCCCCACCGGTGCTGGCGGATGCGCTCCGGCACGGGATTTTCCAGGAGCGCCAGGCCGAGTTTGCGACCGACGCCCTGCGCGCGCAGCTCCTCGAATGGGCCGGCTACCGCACCCGCGTCTTCGAATTCGTCTCCACCGAGCACACGGCGAAAAACCTCATGATCGCGGCGATCCGCGCGCAGGCGCCCGGGGATTCCGGCGCGGCCGCCCGGCTCCGGGCCTTCGCGTCGTTCTACGGCATCCGCCGGCAGAGCCTGGCGGGGCAATTGGGGTTTGATCTGGGGGCCCGTTAGCGTTTCCCTGTCCCTTCCCTATGGGCCAACAACTCAACAAAATCATCAAACGGAAACGTCGCCACGCCTACCTCAAACGCAGGAAGGCCAAGGCCGCCGCCGCCAAAAAGAAGTGACGGCCGCCCGGTGATCAAGGTCAGCCTCATTTCCCTCGGCTGCGCCAAGAACCTGGTCGACAGCGAGATCATGGTGGGGCACCTCCACCAGGCCGGCATGCAGGTCGTGCCGGACGCCGCGCAGGCGGACGTCGTCATCGTCAACACCTGCTCCTTCATC
>Ga0302324_100005634_pt1 | contig 27281 bp, 18 predicted proteins | sample Palsa_T0_1_FD_201949 | JGI IMG/M metagenome (GOLD analysis project Ga0302324, IMG submission 201949) | Peat permafrost microbial communities from Stordalen Mire near Abisko, Sweden - Palsa_T0_1 | ecosystem: Environmental > Terrestrial > Soil > Palsa > Peat permafrost | place: Sweden: Abisko...
ACGCTTAGCCTATGCCAGAGCTCGAGCATTTCGGCTACCGGGAACAACTGCGACGCACGCTGACCACCAGGGATCTGATCGTCTACGGCATGGTCTTCATGGTGCCGATCGCGCCCTATGGGGTTTGGATTCGTCTGGGACGATTCCAAAGGCATGGTGCCCCTCGCCTATCTGCTCGGCCTGGTCGGCATGTTCTTCACAGCCATGAGCTACGCCGCCATGTCGCGCGCCTTCCCGTTGGCCGGCTCGGTGTATACCTACGCGCAGCGTGGCCTGCATGAGATTGCCGGCTTTTTCGCCGGCTGGCTGATCCTGCTCGACTATATCCTGGTCCCCGCGCTGCTGTATCTGTTCAGTGCCGTAGCACTGCAGCCGCTGTTTCCGGGCGTTCCGGACTGGATCTGGCTGGTCGGATTCATTGCTTTCAACGCGGTCGTTAATCTGCTCGGCATCCAGTTCACGGCGCGTGTCAATCGCTACATGCTGATCATGGAATTGACGAGCCTGGCGTTGTTCATGGCCGTCGGGCTGTTTGCGCTCTACCACGGCCAGGGGGCCGGACGACTGACGCTGACCCCCGTCTACGATCCGAAGGTGTTCTCGCTGGCCACCGTGGCCGGTGCCACTTCGATTGCGGTGCTCTCATTTCTGGGCTTTGATGGCATCTCGACCCTGTCGGAGGAAAGTCAGGGCGGCCAGAACTCGGTCGGCCGCGCCACCCTGCTGTCGCTGGTGCTGGTCGGGGGGCTATTCATGCTGCAGACCTGGATCGCAACCGATCTGGCGCACGGCTTGCGCTTTTCGTCGCCGGGGACGGCGTTCTACGAAATTGCCGAGCGCGCGGGTGGGCCATGGCTGCGCCTGATCACGATCCTGGCCGTAGTCATCGCCTCGGGCATAGCCAATGCCTTGGCCGCGCAGGCGGCCGTGTCACGCATTCTTTTCGCCATGGCCCGCGATGGCAAGCTGCCTGCGGTGCTGGCGAGGATTCATCCGCGCTTCAAGACACCGTACATCAGCACACTGCTGGTCGCGGGCATATCGCTGCTGGTGGGTCTGTTCTTCTCTACGCGCATCGATGACCTGACCCGCGTGGTCAATTTCGGTGCTCTGAGCGGCTTCCTGCTGCTGCACCTGTCGGTCATCAACCACTTTTTCATTCGCCAGCGCAGTGGTGCCTGGCTGCGCCACCTCATCTTTCCGTCGGCTGGATTTCTGGTGATCGCCTTCGTGCTGTACGAGATGGACATCGCCGCGAAGGTTATGGGCGCCTGCTGGCTAGCCATCGGTGTGGTCTATTACGTGGTGCTCGAGGTGTTTTTGAAGAAATCCGCGGCGCTCGAGGTCTGACCAGCCCTCAGCCCTGCATCGGCCGCCCGCAGCGGGCCAGCACGCCCCTGAGGTCGCGCAGAGCCGGGAACACTTCATTGTTCCAATCCCCGCCCTGTGCGTCGTAGGCCTTTTGTTCGTATTCCACGATCTCCTTGTCTTCACGAAAAATGTTCTCGGTGAACCAGGTCACGAACGGCCACACCATATGGATCAGACCCGGCACGGGTGGCTTTTTGACTGACAGATAGCCGTAGGTGCGGTTGGTGCGCTGCTGAGCATCCAGTGGCGTATAGCCGAGCCAGACGTCCAGCACCGGATCATTGCTCTGTTTGATGTCGCGCCCGACCCATACCTTGAGGCTCTGCGTCGGGTAGTCGGTGCGAATGCGCATGTGATCGGAGAAATCCTTCTTGGCCTCGCCGCGCTTGCGCACCAGATCGACGATGACCTGTTCGCCCACGGAAGGTCTGCCTTCGGTTCGGCTGAAGCTGTACTCGACCTGCGCCCAATCCTCGCCGTGCTGCCGTCCGATGCATTTGGCTCTGATCGAGCCCATCTGCTTGCGGTGCATGAACTGGTGGTTCATGTCGAACAGGTTCTCGTGCATGAAGGTGTAATGGCAGGCCACCTCACGGTTGAGGCGGCGGGTTTTGTAATCTTTGCGCTGCGACGAGCCAAGCGAGGTTGGCGCGCGTGCTTCGGCAAGGGCAGGGTCGCCGGGAAAGACGAAGATCAGGCCGTCCACCTCGCGCGCGGGATAGCTCTTGACGCCATTGGGCAGCCGATCCTTGCCGAGGTATGGCACATCGACACACTTGCCGCTGCAATCATAGGTCCAGCCGTGATAGTGGCACTTGATTTCGTCGCCGCTCACGACGCCCAGGTGCAAGGGTACCTGCCGGTGGGCGCAGCGATCCTCGAGCGCGAACGCCCGGCCGCCCTGGCCGCGATACAAGGCAATGGGCAGCTCGGCGAACCGCCGGCCCAGTGCCCGGCCCACCTTCAACTCATCCGACCAGGCCACGGGATACCAGAAATCGGGATGCGCCCCAACGCGCCGCAGATCGAACGCGTTGGGCGAGTTCGCCGCATGCATGGCGATCAGATTTGAACCATCTTCCGGCATCGGGCGCTCCAAACTTACGGCCAGGGCGCGAGACTAGCGCGTCGACACACCGGTGGCTACTTCTGGCCGGGGCCCGCCGGTTTGGACCCGGGCGTGCGATCTCGCTACGGCTGTAACCCAAATGAATGAGTGCCTCATCGGGTGCAACGTAAGACTGCACTGATTGCTGGCGAGGCAATTCCTTGGCTAGTGTGCAACAGGCATTCGGCAATGCGCGTTACATAATTCACGCACATGAGCAGTATTGCAGAGAACTTCGCGGCGGAGCGTCGCTAATGGGATAATCCCCTCACACTTATGACTGAAGATCTGCTGCAGACATTTGACGCCTTCGTACGCGGCTCAAGCTTGCCGGACGCGTTTGAAGCGCAACTGATGACGCTTTGCAAGTCCACGCCGGACAGCGCCTGGAACGTGCTGGCATTGCTGGATCAATACCATCGCCGCGGCAAGATCTCGGCACAGATGTATCGCGCCATGCGGCAGAAAATCGAACGTCAGGCGCTCGGCATTCAGGAACCCGAATCCGTGCACGAATCCGTGCGCGAGTCCGTGCTGGGGCCGCAGCAATCGAGCGCTTCGCCTGCCGCCGCCACGAGTTCGCGCGCCTCAACGCCGCGCTATCACCAACACGCGGCGCTGCCGGCGGACTTCGCTCCCTGCAAGCGCGCCGCGCATGCCAGGGCACCGCGAGAATTGCCCGCGGTGCGCGTTGCAGTTACCCGCCGCGCCGCGGCGCCAAAGCGGGTGCAATCCTGGCAGCGACACCGCGCCTCTCAAGCCATTGCGCTGACTGCGCTGCTGCTGGGCGTTGCGGCATCACCGGCGGTCAGAGAAGTGCCTATGAGCGTGCCGGCTACGGCAGCTGCTGCTCCCCCGGCCGCGGCAATACCAGTTCCACCGGTCCCGGCGCCGCAACTGTTGTCGCTCTCGAGCGATCAGTACATCGTCTACCCGAATCAGAAAATGGCTGAGATCTCGGTTCAACGTACGCTCGCGAATGCAGGGGACAGCAGTTTCGTCTGGTGGACCAAGGCATCGGGCGCCAAAGCCGATGCAGACTACATTGCCGGCCAGCCGAAGTTGGCTCAAATGCCCGAGGGCGTGGCTGCCGTCAAGTTGTACGTGCCGATCATTGCCAATCCTTCGCGGCGCCATATCGAGATGTTCTACGTCGTGATCGGCAAACCCGGCGGCGGCGCCGATTTGGGTCCAATCCGGCGCGCCGCAGTGTTTATCATGCCCGCGAATTGAATTCGGCCGCGGGGAGCGTACCCGCTTTCGCCTTAGTAGCAGCGCCGACGTCTCAGTCTCGCGTCAGCGCAGTCTTACAGGTATGAGTTTCGGCTGCGGCGGCGTTGAGTGCCGCGCACCCAGGCCTTACCATGATTCTACTAAAAGCCAAATTCGTCTCATGAAACAAATCCCGCTCGATCCCCGCCCAGACCGCGCTTCCCGGTTTGGCCCGTTGCTTCCGACCGCGACACTGGCCGGATTCTGGATCGCCATCGCGGCGGTTGCGGTTGTGGCATTACTCTCGTACAGCGCGCTGCAGGGGAGCGTCGACAACGCTCGGCGCGTCACCCATACCTTGCAGGTGGTCGAGCAGCTGCAGGCGCTGCTTTCGACCATGAAGGATGCCGAGACCGGGCAGCGCGGATTCCTGCTCACCGGCGATGAAAACTACCTCGAGCCCTATAACAATGCCAGATCGGCATTGGCCGGCGAGCTTGCGGCCGCGCGCGCGCTGATCGTTGGCAGCCCCGAGCAGCAGCAGCGCCTGCAATCGCTGGAGCAATTTTGCGCTGACAAGATGGCTGAACTCGCCTCGACCATCGTGCAGCGGCGTAAAGGCGATTCGGCGGCGGCACTCGCCACCGTGCGCACGGACCGTGGCAAGGAATTCATGGAGCGTATCCGCGCCATCACGGCGGAGATGACCGCCGAAGAACGCCGTACCCTGGCGGCTCGCCAGGCCGAATGGCTCAATTCCGCGCGCATCTCCTCGATCGTTACCGTGGGTGGCTCCGCGCTGTTACTGGCATTCATCATCGCCGCGGCGCTGCGGACTTCGCGCGACTATCGGGCACGGCAGATTCAAGCCTGGATCCGCGCCGGGCAGATGGGCTTGAGTGAACGGATTCAGGGTGAGCAGCGCCTGGAGAAACTCTCCGACAATGTGCTGGAGTTTCTGGCCGGGTATCTGCAGGCTCAGACTGGCGCGATCTATCTGGCGACGCCAGAGGGAGCCTTCAGGCGATTCGCCGGCTACGCCGCGGCCGGTGGGCCGCAGTTGGAACTGGTGCGCCCCGGCGACGGACTTATCGGGCAGGCCGCGAAGGAGAACCGCACGCTGCACGTGACGGAGGTGCCCGAGGGTTACTTGTCCATCGGCTCCAGTCTCGGCCGCAGCAAGCCGACGGAGCTGCTGGTGGCGCCGGCCAGCGTCGACGGCGTTGTTTACGCCGTGTTCGAGCTGGGGTTCTTTCGTCGGCTGGCAGCCGCCGACCACGAGCTGCTCGAGCGCGTCTCTGAATCCCTGGGCGTGGCCGTGCGCTCCTCGAAAGACCGCACGCGGCTGGAAGAGCTGCTCGAAGAAACGCAACGCCAGGGCGAGGCGCTGCGGACTCAGCAGGAAGAGCTGCGCGTCAGCAACGAAGAGCTCGAGGTTCAAGCGCAATCGCTGCGCGAATCACAGCTGCATATGCAGAATCAGCAGGTCGAACTCGAGCAGACGAACTCGCAGCTCGAAGAGCAGGCACAGATCCTGGAGCAACAGCGTGATGAATTGTCGCGGGCCCAGAGCATCCTGGTCGAGAAGGCGACGCAGCTCGAGCAGGCCAACGAATACAAGAGCGAATTTCTGGCCAATATGAGCCACGAGTTGCGCACGCCGCTCAATTCGGCGCTGATCCTCGCGAAAATCCTATCTGACAACAAGCCCGGCAATCTGTCGGACGAGCAGGTCCGATTCGCGCGCACCATTTCCTCCGCGGGTAATGACCTGCTCGCGATCATCAACGATGTTCTGGACCTCTCCAAGGTCGAGGCGGGAAAAGTCGAATTAATCGCCGAAGCGGTGATTCTCGAAGCTGCGGTCGAGCAATGGGCTCGCGCATTTCAGCCTGTTGCCCAGCAGAAAGGCCTCGCTTTCAGAATTGTGCTCGAGCCCGAGTCGCCGCCGAGCATCCTCACCGATCCACAGCGACTCGGGCAGATCGTCAAAAACCTACTCTCCAACGCGGTCAAATTCACCGACAAGGGAGAAATCTCTCTGCGGGTGTACGCCTCGGATGCCGACACGGTTTCATTTGCGGTCCAGGATTCCGGCATCGGAATTTCGGAGCATCAACAGGGCATCATCTTCGAGGCGTTCCGCCAGGCCGACGGCAGTACCCACCGCAAGTACGGCGGCACCGGACTTGGGCTGACCATTTCGCGCGATTTGGCGCGCCTGCTGGGCGGCGATATCGCCGTGCGCAGCCGCGTCGGCGAAGGCAGCGTTTTCACGCTGACGCTGCCGCGCGAGTTTGGCGGCGTCGCGACCCGGCGCGCCCCAGACGCCCCCGAGCCCCGAACAGCCGCGGCGGTAGCGCCAGCGCGCGCGCACGACGCCGCCGCGCTGCCCAAGCCGACTGCCATCGAAGACGACCGTACGCGTCTGGCGGCCGATGCCCGACTGGTCCTGGTCGTGGAGGACGACGTGGCATTCGCGAGCATTCTGCGGGACCTGGCGCGCGAGATGGGTTTCCAGTGTGTGGTGACGCATTCGGCCGCGGACGGCGCGGCCGCGGCCTTGCTGTACCGACCGAAGGCCATACTGCTCGACGTCAATCTGCCCGACCATTCCGGTCTCGGAGTGTTGGATCAGCTCAAGCGCAATCCGCACACCCGGCACATCCCGGTGCACATCGTTTCGGTAGCCGACTATACCCACGAGGCACTGTCGATGGGCGCGGTCGGCTATGCCTTGAAACCGGTGAAGCGCGAGCAGCTGGTACAGGCGCTTGAGCGGCTGGAAGCGAAATTTTCTCAGGATTTGCGCAATGTGCTGATCGTTGAGGATGACGAACGGCAGCGCGAGAGCCTCACGCATCTGCTCGCGAACGGCGAAGTTCGGATCGCGGCAGTCGCCAACGCGGCCGAGGCGCTCGCGCGCCTCAAGACCACGACCTTCGACTGCATGGTACTGGATCTCAACTTACCGGATCTCAGCGGCTATGATCTGCTGCAACAGATGACCGAGCAGGATGATGTGGCATTCCCGCCGGTCATCGTCTATACCGGCCGCGCGCTCGCGCGCGACGAAGAGCATGCACTGCGGCGCTTCTCCAAGTCCATCATCATCAAGGACGTGCGCTCTCCGGAACGCCTGCTGGATGAGGTCACCCTATTCCTGCACCAGGTTGAATCGAAACTGCCGGCGGATCGGCAGCGGATGCTGCAGCAGGCGCGCGATCGCGACGCGACGCTGGAAGGCCGCAGGATCCTGATCGTGGAAGACGATGTGCGAAACATCTTCGCGCTCACCAGTCTGCTCGAACCCAAAGGGGCACGGATTCAGATCGCACGCAACGGCCGCGAAGCAATCGAAGCCCTCACCGGCAGCATGAACGACCCGGCACGAGCGATCGACCTGGTACTCATGGACATCATGATGCCCGAGATGGACGGCATCACGGCGATGCGGGAAATCCGCACCCACGCCGAGTGGAAGAAGCTGCCGATCATCGCCCTGACCGCCAAGGCGATGAGGGATGATCAGGAAAAGTGCCTCGCCGCCGGGGCCAACGACTACATCGCCAAGCCCCTGGACGTGGAGAAATTGCTGTCTCTCGTACGGGTCTGGATGCCCAAGTAGTGAGCACGCTCGCGGTGAGCGCCAAGACAGCCGACATTGAACTGCAGCTGCTGATCGATGCGATCTACCGGAAATATCACTACGATTTCCGCGGCTACGCACTCGCCTCGCTGAAACGTCGTCTGACCATGGCGAGCGGGCGATTCGGCTGCGATACGCTGTCGCAACTGCAGCACCGGGTTCTGCACGAACCCGCTACATTTCCGGCGCTGCTGAATTATCTGACCGTGCCGGTCAGCGAGATGTTTCGCGACCCCGAATATTTCCGCGCCCTGCGTGAGACCGTGGTGCCGTTTCTGCGCACCTATCCATCGCTCAAAATATGGGTCGCTGGCTGCAGCACTGGCGAGGAGGTGTACTCGCTCGCCATACTGCTGCGCGAAGAGCAGCTGCTGGAGCGTACACTGATTTATGCGACCGACATCAATGCGCACAGCCTGCAACAGGCGGCGGCTGGCGTGTACGACGCGGAGCGCATACCCGCTTTCACCGAGAGCCACCGCAAATCCGGTGCGCGTTCATCGCTTTCCGACTATTACACCGCGGCTTACGGACGGGCGATGTTCGACAAGGCCTTCAGGCAGCACATCGTATTCGCAGACCACAGTCTGGCTACGGACAGCGTGTTCGCCGAAATGCAGCTCATTTCATGCCGCAATGTACTGATCTACTTCAACCGCGAGCTGCAGGATCGGGCGATCGGACTGTTCAGGGATGCTCTGTGCCGCAACGGGTTTCTGGGCATCGGCTCCAAGGAATCGCTACGCTTCTGCGCTCACGCTCGAGGCTTCGTCGAGGTGGGGCTGCCGCAGAGTCGAATATTCCAGAAGCGCGAGGCGCTATGAGCGCGGCCGCATCGCTGAGCGCGCGCATCGACGCGGTGGTCATCGGCGCCTCCGCCGGCGGGGTTGAGGGCCTGTCGGCTGTGTTGCCGCACTTGTCGTCCGGCATGCGCGCAGCCATCCTGATCGTATTGCACTTGCCACGCGACCGCCCCAGTCTGTTGTCGGAGATCTTCGCGCCCAGGTGCGGCGTGCCCGTTAAAGAGGCGGAGGACAAAGAACCGGTACAGCCCGGGACCATATACTTTGCTCCGCCCGACTATCACCTGCTGGTCGATGAGGGTCCGCGACTGGCGCTCTCGGTTGACGAGGCGGTTCATTTTTCGCGTCCATCCATCGACGTGCTGTTCGAATCTGCCGCCGATGTCTATGCGCAACGGCTGCTTGGCATCATCCTGACCGGCGCGAGCGAAGACGGAGCCGCTGGACTTGCCGCCGTGCGCGGTGCCGGCGGCCTGACGGTGGTGCAGGAACCCGAGGGCACGTACGAATCGCACATGGCCGTTGCCGCCCTGAAGCGCGGGCCGGCGGACTTCGTCCTGTCTATCGGCAAGATCGCTGAGCTGCTTGGATCGCTGAGCTGCACGCAGCGCGCCGTGCCGCGCGCGCCACGTCAGGACGGGTGATGCCATGGAGCGCGCCGTAAAGTGCCTGCTGGTCGACGATCTGGAGGAAAATCTGCTGGCGCTCCGTGCCCTGCTGCAGCGTGATGACGTCGAGCTGCTCAGCGCGCGCAGCGGACCGGAGGCTCTCGAGTTGCTGCTGACGCACGAGATCGCGCTTGCGCTCATCGACGTGCAAATGCCCAGCATGGATGGCCTCGAGCTGGCGGAACTCATGCGCGGCAGCGAGCGCACACGCCAGGTGCCGATCATCTTCGTGACCGCCGGCACGCACGACCAACGCCACGTATTCAAAGGCTATGAGAGCGGCGCGGTGGATTTCCTGTACAAGCCCATTGAGCCACATATCCTCAGGAATAAGGCGGATGTATTCTTCCAACTGTATCGCCAGAAGCAGCAGCTGGCGCTGGAATTGCAGGAGCGCACCGAGACTCTGCGGCTCAACGAGATGTTTGCGGCCGTGCTGGGCCACGATCTGCGCAGTCCGTTGAGCGCCATTCTCTCGTCCGCCTACCAGATTCAGCGGCATTCCCAGGATCAGTCCGTGCAGGAGGCCGCCACGCGCATGCTGGCGAGCGGCAGACGCATGGGCCGCATGATCGATGACATGCTCGATCTGGCGCGCGCGCGGCTGGCCGGCGGCATACCGCTGCAGCCCGAGCCAGTGGATCTTCGAGTGCTGGTGCGGCGCGTGGTGCGCGAATACCAGACTGCCTATCCGCAGCGCCAAATAGACCTGCATGAGGACGGCGATCTGTCAGGTCATTGGGATCCGACTCGACTGGCGCAAGTCGCGTCCAACCTGATTGGCAATGCGCTACAGCACGGCGAGCATAACGAGTCGATCCGTGTCCGGCTCGACGGCACGCACGCGCACTGGGCGACATTCTCGGTCAGCAATGCGGGAGTGATCGCTGCCGCAGTGCTGCCGCATCTGTTCGACCCGTTTGCGCTCGGCCGGCAGCCCAAGCACGGCCGCGGCTTGGGACTGGGTCTCTACATCGTCCAGCAGATTGTGCAGGCGCATCGGGGCAGCGTGGATGTGCATTCCAACAGCGGTACCCACACCGTGTTCAGCGTCAAGGTACCCAGAAATCTGCAGTCATGAAGCGCTTCACGGCGATCCGGTCAGCTGCTGCACCAATTGCGCCAGCGCCGGCCGGCCATCGCGCCACAGCCAGAACGTCGCATCGGCCGCCTCATCCGGCAGGCTCACAGTGAGATCGTGGCTGCTTGCGAGCAAGCGCATGGTCTGGAAATCAATGGTGTAGGCGTGGATGACGGCATCGACATTCTGCGGCATAAACAGCTCTTTGGACCGCGACAGATCGACCGGTATGCGTTCGAGCGGCTGCATTTCGATCGCGTGTCCGTCGGCCTGAATCAACAGCCTGCCAGTGCTGTCCGCTGGCGGCGGTGGCGACGATACTGACCAGCGGTACATGAGCAACAGTTCGGTGTACTTACCGGCGTTATCGTCTTCCAGCGTCACCAGTGTCACGTAGTCGTGCCCGGAAGCGCTGGCCACGTTGCGAACACGCGCAAAAAGCATCGGCGAGGCGACCACCGTCATCGTAACGCCGGTTTTCTCATCCAACAGCGGATGCGGAGCGGGCGGCACACTTGAGCAGGCTGCCAGCACCAGCAGCACCGACATCGGGACAAGGGCGCTAAGCGCGTATCTGCTGGCCATAGGGATCGCCCAAGCTCGAGAAGTGCATCGAATGCGTGGCTGAAATATACCTGTGCCGGGCACATCCTGCACTGTTCACACCGCGCCAGGGCCGCGCGCGCTGCGGATATCGGGCAATTTATGCTCAATGCTCGCGGCCCTTTATGGCCAGCATTGCACCGTCGATTGGCCGCCTTCATACTCGCCGCAGATGCCAATAAAACCACGGGGATTTCGCCAATGACGCCATTTAACCATGCCCGCTGGACCCGAGGCCTGGTGTTGGTCGCGCTCAGCGCCGGCTTCACGATGCTTGCGTGCGCGACGCCTATGGCATCGCAGCCGCTTGTGGTAGCCGTCAGGCGCGGCGATTGCGCCGGCGCCGTCAAGCTGGTCAATCCGGTGGTGGCATCGAACGACGATCAGACCGCATTCCTGGCCGGCCGCATGCTCGATGAAGGTATCTGCGTGCAGAAGGATCCTGTGGCGGCGGCGTTGTTCTTCGCGGGCGCGGCCAATCTGGGCGATCAGGCCGCGGCCCTCGAGTACGCGACCAAGCTCGGTCTCGGCGTAGGTGCCGAGCAGAGCTATGCGCATGCGGGCGACATCTGTCGCAAGGCCGGACTCGATCCGCAGGCGCGGCTGTCCGACTATTCGCTCGGCTATGCGTGCACGCTGCGCGGCGTTACCGGCGAGCTGCTGCGTGAATCGTTGCCCGCCGGTGCGTTCACCGCCAGCAGCGGCGCCGCGCGCCTGGAGTTCAGCCCGGCAAGCGCCGAAATGCGCATACGCGCCACGCCCACGGTGGCCCTGCGTACTGCGGTAACCGGATCCAATCTGGGCCGCCCGGCCGTGGACGCGCAGCAGGAGATCGAAAAGGCGTGGCGCCATGCCTTGGCCGCGGTGCCAAAACCCGATTCCGCGCAGCTGGACAACCAGGCAGTGGAGCTGACGCTGGACCTCGATATGACGCTTGAGAGCGGCCGCGAAGGCAAGCTACAAACCAAGAGCTCGACGGGGCAAGTGTTCCAGGGAGAAATCCACCCCTACATAGGCGGGATGCACTGATTGGCAGCGCTATGGCCGCATCGGTGCAGCTGACGCACGGATGCGGCGACGGCTTGATCGGCGGCAGCCCGGATGGCGAGTCTCGCATTCGCAGCGCCAATGAGAACCAATACCGTACTCAACCGCTTCGATTCGCTACGATCCGCGCCATGTCGAGCCTAACTGAACCGCAGGCCAAGGCCTATATCACCAAATTGCTGACGGCCATGAGCAAGGCCGGCGGCTCGGATCTGTTCGTCTCCAAGGACTTCCCGCCCAGCATCAAGATGCAGGGTTCCATGCAGCCCCTGACCAACCAGAAATTGACTGCCGAGGTGACTCGCGACCTGGCCCATTCGCTCATGAACGAGCGCCAGCGGGCCGACTTCGCCAAAGATCTTGAGTGCAATTTCGCGATCTCGCTGCCAGGAATTGCGCGCTTCCGAGTCAACGTGTTCATGCAGCAGCAGCAGGTCGGCATGGTTATCCGAACCATAGCCAATGAGATTCCCGATTTCGCCAAGCTTGGCCTGCCGGAAAACCTCAAGGACATCGTCATGACCAAGCGTGGCTTGGTACTGGTGGTCGGCGCTACCGGCTCCGGTAAGTCGACAACTCTTGCGGCGATGATCAATCATCGCAACCGTTCCTCCGCCGGCCACATCGTTACGGTGGAAGATCCGGTTGAGTTCGTGCACCAGTCGCATCAATCGCTGGTCACCCACCGCGAGGTGGGAATCGATACGCACTCCTGGCATAACGCGCTCAAGAACACTTTGCGCCAGGCCCCTGATGTCATTCTAATCGGTGAGATTCGCGACACCGAGACCATGGAGCACGCCATCGCATTCGCCGAGACTGGCCATCTTTGCCTGGGCACACTGCACTCAAACAGTGCCAGCCAGACTCTCGACCGCATCATCAACTTCTTTTCCGAGGAGCGCCGCAAACAGCTGCTCATGGATCTGTCCAGCAATCTGTGTGCGATAATCTCCCAGCGCCTGGTCAGAACTGTCGACGGCAAACGCCGAAAGGCCGCGATTGAGATCCTGATCAACACCCCGATCGTTGCCGACAAGCTCCTGAAGGGTGAGTTTCATGAGATCAAGACCATCATGTCGAAGTCTCGAGAGTTGGGCATGAAGACTTTCGACCGATCGCTATTTGAGCTGTACGACGAGGGCGGCATTTCGTATGACGAGGCAATTCGAAACGCCGACTCAGCGAACGAACTGCGCCTCAATATCAAGCTCAACAGCACCCGGCAGGCCAAAGCCTCAGCGAAAGCGCCGCCGGCCGCTGTCGAGCCGGCAGCCGCAGCACCCGCGAGCGTGGCGCCGGCAGACACGGCACCTGCGGTCGTGGCACCGGTAGCTCTCGAACCAGCAGAGCTTTCACTCGAATCGGATCCGCCCGAGGTTGCACCTCCAGCCTGATGTGAGCTTCTGGCAGAATTGATGCGCTGGCCGATCTCGCCGCCGTGTAAATACACCATGCCGCCGCTTCATGATTCATTCGCTGCCGACCTCGATCCGCAAGCTGCCGCGGATTCGCTGTCCGCGCTCAATCGGGAGTTGGAGGCCGTGCCGGACAAAGACCCGTGCGCGCACCGCCTGATGGCGGCAGACAGACGCGCGCGCGGCGACGAACTCGGCGCACTTGCACATTTGATAGCAGCGCAAACGCTGGAGGCGTATGCCTCGGAACCACTCACAGCCTCGGCGACCGACCTGTGCAAAGTCGCCACCGGATTCTTTACCCAGGGCGATTTGGTGTCCGCTGCACGCTGGTATCGACTGGCTCTGCTGCTCGACCCGGCGCTCGCGGTCGCCTATCAGAATCTGGCTGCAATTCATGCCCGCGCGGGACGTGTAGCCGAATCCGAGTCCTGCCGCGAGCGTGCCTACCGGATTCAGCGCGTGTTCGTCGAACCGGTCGACAACCCGCTGCGCCGGGTACTGATCCTGTGCGTCGGTCGAACGTCGGGCAATGTACCGTTCGAAACACTGTTCTCCAGCCGCACAGCCAGCCGCATCATGTACGCCATCGACTATGCAGCCGAGCAGGAGGATGGGCAGCTTCCGCCCTTTGATCTGGTGTTCAACGCGGTCGGGGATGCCGACATCGCCGCACCGCTAGGCCAGCGCCTTGATCGCTTCGCGCAGCGTTGTCGCCGGCCGCTGCTCAATAGACCTGTAGCAGTGGCGGCCACTCAACGCCATCGCATGTCGGCATTGCTCGGCGATCTGGATGACGTGGTGGTAGCGCCATGCGTACGTTGCGATGCTGCGCCGCTCTCCCCGTTCGCGCTGCGGGAATACCTGGCGCGTGAAGGTATTGAGTGGCCGATCCTGGCGCGCCCTGCCGCCACCCACGGCGGCGATGGACTGGTACGCTGCGAGAGCCTCGAGGCGCTCCATGACACCCTACGCTGCGGGGGTTACAGCCACTATCTGACGGGGTTTCTCGACTACCGAAGCGCCGACGGATATTACCGCAAGTACCGGATGATCTTCATTGACCGTGAACCCTTTCCCTATCATCTCGCCATCTCATCGCACTGGATGGTGCACTATTTTTCCGCCGACATGACATCCAGCGTCTGGAAGATCGACGAAGAGAGTCGCTTCCTGCAGGACCCGGGCACCTCACTGGGTCGCCGCGCGCTGGCCGCGATCGCCGCCATCGGCCGCCGCCTCGACCTGGAGTACGGCGGCATCGATTTCACGCTACTGCCGGACGGACGGGTGCTGGCATTCGAGGCCAACGCGACCATGCTGGTGCACCGGGAACGAAACAACGGACCGTTGACACACAAGAATCACCACGTCCAGCGCATCGTCGATGCGTTTGAGCAATTACAGGTGCGCCGAACCCCAATTGATGCATCCGCATAATGCACCGCACCGGCGGCTCACGCGCGTCGAGAGATCAGGTCAGTCGTCGGCATTGAGCCAAGCTTCAGCCAGGCGAACCCACATCGAGCCGCCCAGCGGAATCAAAGTATCATTGAAGTCGTAGCTCGGGTTGTGCAGCATGCACGGCCCCATACCGTGTCCGCCGATGCGATGGTTGCCATCGCCGTTGCCGATCATGAAATAGCAGCCGGGTTTCTCGAGCAGATAGAAGCTGAAGTCTTCGGCCGCCATGGTCGGCTCGAACTCCTGTACTTCGTGTGTCCCCACCAGTTCGCCGAGTAGCTTGCGTGCGAATTCAGTCTCCTCGGGATGATTGATTGTCGGCGGATACTTGCGTGTAAATGTGAATTCGCATGTAGCCCCGAAAGCCAGACAGATCGCCTCAGCGATCTGCCGCATGCGCCGCTCGATCATGTCCAGCACCTCGAGAGTGAAGGTGCGCACCGTACCCTGGAGCTCACAGGCGTCAGGTATGACGTTGGTGGCTTCCCCGCCGTGAATCATCGTCACCGAGATCACGCCCGCGTCAATCGGTCGTTTGTTGCGCGATATGATGCTCTGGAATGCCTGCACTATCTGGCAAGCCGGCTGCAGCGGGTCGATGCCGTTGTGCGGCATAGCCGCATGCGCGCCCTTACCGCGGATGGTGATCTTGAACTCGTTGCTGGACGCAAACACCGGGCCGGATTTGACCGCAAACTGACCGACCGCCATGCCGGGCCAGTTGTGGGCGCCGAATATGGCCTGCATCGGGAACAGGCGGAACAGACCATCTTTAATCATCTCGCGCGCGCCGCCGCCATTTTCTTCGGCCGGCTGGAAGATCAGGTAGACGGTGCCGTCGAAATTGCGATGATTGGATAAGTACTTGGCGGCCGCCAGCAGCATGGCGGTGTGCCCATCGTGGCCGCAGGCATGCATCTTGCCAGCGTGCACGCTGGCGTGAGCGAACCTGTTGAGCTCGGTCATCGGCAGCGCATCAATGTCCGCGCGCAGGCCGACAGCGCGACTGCCGCTACCGTTCTTTACGATGCCAACCACGCCGGTCTTACCCAGGCCCCTATGTACAGGGATGCCCCAGCCGGTCAATGTCTGGGCGATCAGTTCCGAAGTGCGTAGTTCCTGAAATCCGATTTCGGGATGCGCGTGGATGTCGCGTCGCAGGATCTCAATAGCAGCGGCCTCGGCCACGATGGGTTTGAGCAACTGGATGGTGAAGTCCTTGGCGGATATTGTTTCGGTCATTGAAATCCGGTCCATTCGATAGGCGAGGTTGTGCGTCTATTGTATGGTACCCGTTAGAGACTGCGGCTGAGCCTGCGGGAGAATTCGTCGTTATGCCCAGTGCGCATTGCCAGCCGGCGCGGCTGAATTCGATGCAATACGCCGTCGTTTGGGCATTCGGTGCCCTGATACTGCCGAGTGTCGGCGACTAGCGGATTGGGGGATTCTCTAGGGTTCGACCACGAAGCCCAGATTGCTGTTCAGCGTGGCGCTGGGCGTAGTCACCTGCACCACGCCGCTGGTGGCGCCCGCAGGTACGGTGGCCTTAATGAGCGCAGACGATGCCACGCTAAACGCAGCCGCCGTACCGTTGAAGCTGACGCTGGTGGTGCCAGTCAGATCAGTTCCCAGGATCAGGATTTCCGCTCCCACCAGGCCTGCGGTGGGCACCGTTTTGATAAACGGGCTCAGACCCGTAGACAAGCGGAATATCGTGCCGTTGCCGGTCTCAATATTACCCGCAACCGTTGTCGTGCCGTAAAAGCTCCCGTTGGTGTCCTGAACCAGCGGCGCGACCGGACCACCTCCGGAGGTGCAACCGGATCGATTGCAGAAGCGGTAAAGCGTTGTCAGCGTCTGGGTTGGGGTGATTTCGAAGATCGACCCACAAATGTAGTCTGAGCACTGGTTACTGCTGGGATTGCCGCCACCATGTGTCGTTCCGTAGAAATTCCCGTCGCTGCCCAGGATCAGCCCCGCTTCAGGGTTTTGGCCATCCGCGCAGCCGGTCTGCTCGCAGAAACTATGAAGTGTGGTCAGTGTGCCACTTGAGGTTATATTGAAAACGGTGCCACAACCCAGGTTGCTGGAGCCGCCGTTGTAACACGCCGTACCGGTGCCCCCGTAGGCTGTCGTGCCATAGAAGTTGCCGTCGGTGCCTTCGACCAGCGCCCCCATGGGGGCCTGGCCATCGGTGCAGTCGCTTAGTGAGCAAAAGCTGTACAACGTAGTGAGTGTGCCGTCCGCAGATATCTTGAAGACCGAACCCCCGGACTGCGAGCCGCTTTGGCCGCCACCAAACGCACCGGTCCCACCCCGCTCGGTAGTCCCGTAGAAGTTGCCGTCGGTGCCTTGGATCAGACCCGCCACCAGATAGTCTTCTCCGTTACAGTCAGCCTCGATGCAACTGAAACTTGAGACGCTGCCCAGTTTGCCACTGGGGCCGATTTCGTATTTTGCGCCCTGGCCCAAACTCCCGCCTCCCTGAGTCACGCCCCAGAATATTCCGTTGGTCGCTTGCACCAGCGCGCCGACCGGATAAGCGCCGCAGGCATTATCGCCATCGGGTGGCACGCCACAGAAAAACGAAAGCCCGGTCACCGCACCGGCTTGAGTCATCTCGAAGACCGAGCCGGCGCTTTCGCCCCCGCCATATGCAGTGGTCCCGTAAATCCTGCCATTGGCGCCCAAGAGCAGCGCCCCGGGGGTGTTGGCATCCACGCAATTGCCTTCGGTCCCGGGCGCACAAAAGCTGTAAACCGTCGTCACGGCGCCGGCGAGGGTCATCCTGAAGATGGATCCCTGACCGTTGAGCCCGCCGTATTGAGTTGTCCCGTACAACTCCCCATTCGTATCTTGCATCAGCCCCGCCAACTCGGGCTGTGCACCGTCCGACGTGGTGAAACTGTGCATTACCTTGAAAGTCTGCGCCTGCGCCTGCGCCGAGGCCGTGGCGAGCCAGAGCGCAAAAAGTGCAGCGTAAATGCTCGGAGGGATGCGTGGGGTTGTGAATTGCATGACCGATCTCCCGGGTTGTCCGCGGTATAACGCGCAAGACAGGGAGAAAGTGGGTCAAGCCGATGGCCGTCGGCAGGCTAAGTGCCGGTAGCTGCCGCGGCGTCCAAAGGCGCCACGAGCTTGGCGGCCTTGCGCTCGATCAGTTCATATCCCTTACTTCGAGCTTTTTTCTGTAGTTGCGCCAGCTCCGCGAGGGCTGCTGCCGGATCCGGACCGGCCATCTGGATCTCTCCCAACAGCAAAGACGCCTCGAATTGCATGCCAATGAGCCCATGGATCTTAGCCTCAGCCAGCGCTTGCTTTGCCACGCGCTCGGTCCCGACAGTGTCGTTACTGGCCCCTCGCACGCGCGCATCCTCAAGCCGCCATTCGAGTCGATCGATGATACTTGCGCGGTCGATCAGCGGCGCCACCGCATCGATTGCCGCGCGCGCGGCCGCAACCCGATTCTGCAGCAATAGTGCCCGCGCCAGGATCGCCTGCGCGCGGATCTGATCGCTGCCTTTCTTCTCGGCCTGAAATTCCTGGAGCGCTGTGCGCAGCAATAAAGCGGCTGCCGCTGCTTCGTTCGTCTCGCATAGTAACTCGGCCATTGCCAGCTGGGTCTCCGCCAGATCGCCTCTCACGCCAAGTGGCGCTTGCAGAGCCAACGCCTGCTCGTAGAGCGCGCGCGCCGCCGCGAAGTCGTCCTGCTGAGCTCGGACGCGACCGATCGCGGCCAGGGTTAGCCCCTGGTAGCCTTTTTCGCCGATATCGCGGAAGATCTTCAGCGCTCGATCGTATGCTCGCACGGATTCAGCCAGATCGCCCTGATCCGCGAATACTTCGCCGATGTCGAACCGATCGAGCGCTTCGAGCTCCGCGTTGCCGAACTCGTGCGCGTGAGCGAGCGAATCCTGATATTGCACCATGGCTTCGCGCAGTCGGCCCTGGGCACGAAGAATCTCCCCCAGATTCCCTTCTTCTCCTCCAACGCCCACTTGATAGCCGATATCTCGATACACGGCTAACGAGTCCTGGTGATATATCTGCGCCTGCGCAAATTGTCCCCGTGCCGCGAACACCACCCCCAGATTCCCGAGTTCCCGCGCGATTCCTCGCTGGTCGCCGACGCGGCGCGCGATGGCCAGGGCTTGCTCATACAAGGTTCGGGCGGTTTCCAAATCACCCCGGTTCAGGGGGACTTCTGCCATAGCGTGCAGCACCCGGGCCGTACCCGCCCAATCTCCGGCAGCCTGGTAGATCGCGCGAGCTTCCTCGCAGGCGGGGGCGGACCTGGCGACATCGCCAATATTGGCCAAGGCGCGACATTGCTGGACAAGGGCGGCCGCGATCAAGAGCTTGGCGCCCGTCAAACGGCCCTTACGTGCCGCCGACACCGCCGCATCGGCCTCCAACGCATTGTCCGACACCAGAGAGGCCGCGTTCACCGTGGCCAGATCGACCCTTGGATCCAGATCCGCTTCGCGCGGCAGTTGGCGAAGCTTCTGCAGCGTGGCCATGACATCCTTACCCTGGCCCGCCAGGGTCTGCGCATGCGCGAGAGCGAGACCATAATCGGGATTGTCGGGAAAGAAATCGAACAACGTCCGATAGGCCTCGATCGCCTTCGGCCAGTCCCTGGCGGCTTCGTAGTAGCCGCCTTCCACGAGTAAATGATGCTCGCGGTCGACTTGGCCTGCCGTATCCAATGCCTTCTTGGCCTCTTCGCGGCCCTTGGAATCGTATCCGAGCGCCAACCATGCCTGGGACAGAGCGGCATGAGTCATGGGGTAGGCAGGATCTTGCGTCGCTGCCTGGGACAATAGATCACGAGCCGCCAGCGGGTCGAAAGAGCGCAGCATGGCCAGCCCCTGCGAATAGAGTCGAGCGGCCTCGGTATTCGATGGCAACGCACCACGAACGCTGCTGAATTCCGCGGGCAGCATCATTGGCAGCCCGAGTCGTTCGCGCAGACGTGCCCCGGATCGCGACACCAGGTCAATGAGTTGCTGCTCTGCGCCCTCCACCGATATGCTCGTGAGGGTGTCGCCGCGCGCGGTGTCCTGCAGGCGCACATTAAAACGGATATGGCCGGCAGATGCCGCACCCAGATCAAGATAGGTTCCCAATACCACGAAGTCGCTGCCCAGACGTTGCCGGACCGCCTTCAGGGTCTCGGGGGTCATTACCGAAACGTCCGGCAACGCGAGCTCGATACGCGCACGTGCGACCGACTCGCCCGGCAGCAGCCGCAGCGTCCCGCTCGCGGCCAGCTCGGTCGTCAGCATTTCCGATAAGGCAGTTGCCAGCCACGCGGTGTCTTCGCGGCCCGACAGGTTTTTGAATCCCAACACGGCCACAGACGGCCGCGACGACACGAGCGCCTCGACCGATACCCGATCGGCATGCATCGCGCGTACTCGCCGCACTTCCCAAATAGAGAGGATGCCGGCAGCGGCTACTGCGATCGACGCGACCATCAGCGATTCACGATGCCGAGCGACAAATTTCATCGAACGGTAAGTGATGCCCGTGCGCCGCGCGATCACTGACATCCCGGTCAGATACCGGCCTATGTCGTCCGAGAATTCGCGCGCGGAGCGATAGCGTCGCTCCGGCTCCTTGCAGAGCGCTTTCATGGTGATTGCGTCGAGATCGCCACGCAGAATGCGGCCGATCCTGTCGGGTCGGGCGGCGCCACGTGCGGCAGCAATGCTTGGACGCAGCGGCTCCTGCTCACACACCGCCCGTTCCCAATCCAGCAGCGAGCGTCCCGTCGTCCCATATGGGTGGTGCGCGCACAGCAACACATACAGCAGTACGCCCAGGGAATAGATATCGGTGGCTGCGGTCGACGGATAGCCGCGAACTTGCTCCGGGCTTGCGTATTCCGGGGTCATGGCGCGCACGCCGCTTACTGTGACCAAGGTGCTCAAGGCGAACTGCTTCGGATCGCGCAGTTTGGCGATCCCGAAGTCCAGCAATCGTGGGACCCCGTCGTCCGTCACCAGGATATTGCTGGGCTTGAGATCGCGATGAATCACGCCATTGCGGTGGGCGTACTCCACGGTGTCGCACACAACCCGAAAAATATTGAGCCGCTCGCTTATCGACAGCGCACGTTGCTCGCAGTACCGATCGATTGGCATGCCCTCGACGTAGTCCATGACCAGATACGGCATACCGTCGTCGGTCGTTCCAGCATCAAGCAGGGTCACGATATTCCGATGGTCAAGTTTCGCCAGCGTCTGACGTTCCATGCGAAAGCGCTGCAGGATCTCAGCGGTTTCGTCGCGCGATCGCAGCATCTTGATCGCGACCCGCTTGTCGAATTGCTGGTCCGCGCGCTCCGCGAGATAAACGATCGAGGTGCCGCCACGGCCCGCTTCGCACACTATTCGATAGTCCCCAACGCGCTGACCCGTCATATCGCTGGCGAGCGCAGGATGCCACAGTCCGCCGATGCCGCTCTCCAAGAAGCTGTCGGCTCGGTCGTGGCTCTCGAGCAGAGATTCGACCTCAGCGCGCAGCGCCGCGTCGTCGCCGCAGTTCGCACGCAGAAATTCCGCTCGCTCCGCCGGAGCGAGCTCCAACGCCTGGCCGAGAAGTTGCTTGGTCCGAGCCCAACTGTCGCTCATTCATGAACCCGTGGCGCGCATTTCTCGTGTCAGCCACGCCTTGGCGATATTCCACTCGCGCTTAATGGTTGAGGGCGAGACACCGAGCACGTCCGCGGTCTCCTCGATGCTGAGACCAGAGAAGAATCGCAGCTCCACGATTCGCGCCTGCTGGGGATCGCGCGTGGCCAATGACTCGAGCGCCTCGTCGAGCGCGATGACGTCAGAGGCACGCTCGATCACCGGCAGAACGGCCTGCTCGAACGGGATGGCATCTATGCACCCGGCGCGTTTGATAGCGTGTCGGCGACGACTGTGGTCAACTAATATGCGTCGCATGATGGACGCGGCGACCCCTAGGAATTGGTTCTTGTTGTGCCAATGCACGTCTCGTTGCTGGGTAAGGCGCAGGAACGCCTCATTGACGAGCGCCGTGGGTTGCAACGTGTGCCCGCTGCGCTCGCCTCTCATATAGTAAGCGGCGAGGCGCCGCAGCTCGGCATAGACCGAAGCAACGACCTCGTCTGGAATCACTGGCATGGGCGCTTCCGACATTTTGCTCCGCGGCCATTCAATGGCGTCGCTCGAGCGTGCCGTCTCCAAGGACGACTCCAGGCCGAGATTAGCCCATGCCGCGTGGGGTGTCGAACCGAGCGGCGTGCGGCGCGGGAGCTGACCCAGTTTTCCGGCCACCTGCGCGTTATGGCACAACGAGATGTCCGGAGCACCGAGCGCCGTTCAGCAGGAAAGAGAATTGATCCCGGATGAGCCGAAAACAGAAGCCGAGACCGCGAGCAGGAGGATCGCCCGGATCCGTTGGGATGACTGCTGCCATTTCGGGTCCAATGGGCCGCTGCTGTTCTTGCTTGGCGTGGGCCTGCTGTTTATCAGTTCGATGCTTGTCGGCTTGCTGGGAGAACAGGTCTATCGCGCGCAACAGCTTGCAACGGAAGGACTGCCAGCCACAGGCACGGTCGTTAAAAAAATACCGCACGCAGCCGGCGGGCGTGATGCCCACGGCACTTCCTATGAGCTGGATTACGTGTTCACTGCCGCCGCCGGACCCAGACTCAAGGGCAGGGGCGCGGTCGATGCAGTGACGTGGGAGCAGATGAAGGAAGGCGGTCCGGTGGACATTGAATACGCCGCCGCACGACCGCAAATAAATCAGATCGGCCATGCGACCATGCCGTCCATCGGCGCCTATCTGGGGGTGGCCCTCGGGGCAGTGTTGTGGTTGTCAGGCGCAGCGCTCGCCTGCCAGGGGCTCCGCAGGGCACGGTCGGCGCGGGTTGGGGCGGAGCCAAACAACGTTCACACCGTGTAACCGAGCTGCTCGATTACCGGCTGCAGAATGGGAATGATCGGCTGCAGCTGCGGCAGATAATTGCGGTATCGGTAGCGAGAGCGATCGTAGAGCCTCTCGGCGACTTGCGCGTAGCTGGCGGTGCGCGCATAACGACGATTCTCGTGGAAGGCCAGGCAGCCCGGATCGAAGTCTTCGCCGACAAAGGCCATCACCCGGCGGATGCTTGCCTCTTGATCTTGCACAATGTCTTCATAGCGCACCCGCAGATAGTTGAGCTTCATCTCGCGGCGATAGTGCTCCACCAGGTCCATCACCAACGCGTAGTGCCGTGCTGCGCTGTCGAGCGCATAAGCGCAGTAGAACCCATGGGTGAGCAAGTTCGAGAACACCGACAGCATCACATCGAGCGGATGGCGCGTGACATGCACCAGCGGGGAGTCCGGAAACAGCAGACCGATGAGTCCCAGATGAGTCTCGTTCAGCGGCATTTTGTCGGTGAACCAGACAGCTCGATCAGGCACGATGCCGAGCTGTGCAACTTTGCGCAAATAGTGGTCGCGCAGATTGTCCAGATCCTCGCGATGATCTCCCATCCATAGTTCCGACAACGCCTCCGGGTACGAGAGCGGACTGTCGAGCAGCCGCGGCATGAGATCGGCGATCTCAACGATGAAGGGCAATTCGTCGCCGGCCGCGATACGTGGGTGCGCGGTGAGGGTCTGTTCCAGCAGCGTCGTACCAGAGCGCGGGAATCCGAGCACGAACAGCGGTTGCGCGCCATCGCGACGCCGGCGCGCGCGCGGCAGCGTACTCAGCCGCTTCTCAGTGAAGAAGTTCTTGAGCCGAGTAGCCAGTTGCTGGGCATGGGTCTGCATATAGGATTGGCCCGAGGCCTCGCGCAGACGCTGCCTGCCGGTATCGAATGAGGCAAACGCCTCGTCGTAACGGCCCAGGCGATCCAGCAGCCTGCCCTTCTCCAGAAGTTCGGCCGCGCCGAGCGTCTCTTTGGCCGCCGCCATTTTGTCCAGCACGGCCAGTGCCGCATCCATCTCGCCCCTGCGACCCAGCACGATCGCGCGCAACAGCTGCACGTTCGGATTGTCGGCCGAAAATGCTTCAGCGCGCTCGATCAGGGCCATCGCCGCACCGAGATTGCGGTCCGCTTCCTCCAGGCGCGCCAAGCCCAGCAGGGAGTGCAGGCTGTCGGGTGCGGCGGCCAGAGACTCTTCGTAGAGCGCGCGGGCGGCGGGCATCTTGCCTTGGTTCTTCAGGCACAGGGCAAGGTTGGCCAGCACGACCGAGTCGCGTGCGCCAGACAGTTCGAGCGCGCGGTAGTAATGGTATTCGCCCACCGCCGGACGATGCGCCTCGGTCAGCACCAAGCCCATCAGATAATGCGCCTGCGCGTTCTCGGGGGCGATGCGAACGGCGTTGCGCGCGTGGCGCTCAGCTTCGGCAATGTTGCCCCGGCCGAGCAGCAGCAGGGTCAGTTCATTGGTGGCCCAGAAATTATTGGGCTCCAGCGCGACGATGCGTCGGATTAGCGACGCGCTCGCCTCAGCTTTCCCCTGCGTCTTGCGGATCTCATACAGGATCACCAGTGCGCGCGTGCGCCCGGGCGCCAACTCGAGCACGTCGAGCGCCAGACGGTCGGCCTCCTCGGTGGCACCGGTACGGCGCGCTTCTGCGGCGCGCTCTTCGAGCGGTGCCAGATGACGGCTGGCCTCACGAGCCCCAAGGCTCTCGAGGTTCAGCTCACAGCAGCGCGCACGGCTCAGACCGCTGCCGCAGCGGCACAGTTGCCCTGCGGCCGGTTGCACCGCGGCGGCGCTCATGCAAAAGCGGACTGCATCGAAGCGTCAAAGCTCGTATTCAAGAGCACTGCAAACCTCGCCAATTGACCGCGATCACAGCGGCCTGAGAAAACCTGCGAACTCTGGAGGAGTCAGCTATGGCTGGCCAGCTGCAGTCCAAATCATAGCGCCAACAGAGTGCTGCGCGCACCACCGCAAACGACTGACTCGGCTGAAAGCGCTTGAGCGCCCCAGGTAAGTGGCTTACATCCGACGTTGTGCGGACTGTTGCACCATCGCATGTGTGTCGAAGATGCGCCATGAGCGGCCGATATCACATAAGGTCGCGACGCGTCTGGACTTCGCAGTCTGCCGCTCTTGCATAGCAGGCGAGTAGCCCACGCACCGATCCCGCCGACCAGGGTGAGGACGGCTCAAATTTAAGAGGCGTCAAGCCTGTGCTTGAAAGTCTATGCAGTGCGGCGCGAGTTGCCTCGGCGCGACAGTTACGTATGTAAGCCGATACTCGCTGCGTGAGTGAGGCCACGATCGATGCGCGCACCGAGCGATAAACCGTGAACGCTGGCCGGATTGGCGGCCGCACCGCTCTGCAGCGTGAGATCGCTGCCGGCGCCGTGGGCCGAGAGCACAAAGTGATCCCCGGCGAAGGCGCTGTTGAATCCCAGGTTAACTACGCTCGCACCCTTGGTGATCGTGAGGATTTCCGTGCTCACATTGAAGCTCAGAGTTGTTCCCTTGCTGTCTGCCATATTGGTGATGTCGAGGGTGTCACCGAGCCCGAAACCGTCGATCGTGAGCATATGAGGAGCACTCAGGGCCGCCTTGGTCGCATCCACAGTGCCGGTGGCGCCGGGCGCGAAATCCAGTGTTGAGAAATTGGTGAACTGCGTACCGAGCGTGATGGCGGTTCCCCCCGACTGAGTGCCGCCAAGCTCCAAAACATCGTTGACCGAAGCGTTGGCCACGACCTGGCCGTTGAACACCGCACCCGGATCGACCACGAGCGTGCTCGCCACAGTGCCGAACTTCACCGCGTCGCCCGCCGCGCCAGCCGTGACTCCGTTGCCTCCCACTCCACCTGAAATAGTCCCTGAGCTCGTCAGCGTGCCACCATCGAGACTCACGCCCACTCCGCCCGCCCCACCGCTGGCGGTGCTGTCCATGCCGCCGCGGCCACCGCTAATGCTCCCGGTGTTGCTCAGCGTACCGGCAGCCCTAAAGATCACCCCCGAGCCACCGGCCTGGCCGGTGCTGGCGCCCTGACCACCATCGATGATCCCGGCATTCGTCAGGATATTGCCCGCGACACTGCTGAGCACCCCGTTCGCACCGGAATAGTTGGGTGCCTCGACCACTCCGATATTGGTGATCGTCAGCGGGCTCGGATGGGCCTTGCTCCCGAGCGTGACCGAGGCATTGACGGTCGTGGCGATGAAGTCGCCCGAGATCAAGCTGATGTCCGTGCCGCCGCTGCCGTCGGGTAGAAACAGGTACGCCTCATGGCTCGGCGGAGCCGCGAGAAGCAGCGTGCCATCGCTGCTGCTCAGCACCTCGGTGGTGTAATTGAAATCCGCCGTCACCTGGCTCGGCGTCAGGTTCATGATATCGATCTTGTCGCTGGTCGTGAAGCCCTTCACGGTCAGGCCGCCGCTGGGCGCAGCGCCAGCGCCTACATCCACTGTCCAGGCTGCACTGGCGGCAAAATCCAGCGTCGAGAAACCCGTGAACTGGGTGCCGAGCGTGATCCGTGCACCCTCGGATTGGGATTCGGTGCCGTTCAGTTTCAGAATGTCGTTGACGGAAGTATTTGCAGCCACCTGGCCGTTGAATGCTGCGCCGGGATCGATGACTAAAGTACCTGCCACCGAGCCGAACTGCACCGCATCGCCCGCAGCGCCAGACGGCGTGGCGCCGATCATTCCGCCTTTCCCGCCGGAAATGGTTCCGGACGTCGTGACTGTCCCGCCGTTCAGATAAACGCCGGCGCCGCCAGTGCCGCCAGGATAGGAATAACCGACAACTCCAGGGCCGCCAGCACCGCCGGCGATCTGGGCGGTGTTGGTAACTGTATCTCCGGTGGAGACGTCCACACCAACCCCGCCGCTCCCGGTAGAAATGAAGCCGACGACGCCGCCCACACCGCCCGTGATGTTGGCCGAGTTCGACAATGTGGAACCCGCGGCTAGCACAACGCCCGCGCCGCCGGTGCCGGAGTAGGCCCCGCTATAGCCACCTGTCCCGCCGGTGATGTTGCCATGATTGGTCACCGTACCCGCTGCGGTCAGGTCGACTCCCGCCCCGCCGTTGCCAGTGTACAGACGGTCCCAATTAGAACTGCCGTAGCCACCCGTGATGTTACCGGTACTGGCATTGTTCACGGTACCGCCGCTCAGAGACACGCCCGCGCCGCCATCTTTGCCATAAAAGCCTTCGCCACCAGCGATGTCGCCCCCGTTGGTCACGGTACCACCCGCAGCGAGATCTACGCCCGCCCCGCCGGTAGAGAATGAACCATTGGAATCTTTCGGGTAACCCTGGTACGCGGAGATATGGCCTTCATTCGTCAAGCTGACGCCCGCGGCGTCGCTGTAGAGGCCGATTGGGTCGGTCCCCGCGACTACGTTTATCGTGGCTGACGCGGCCACTGTGAGCGGGCTGTGGGCAGCGGCCAGCGTGTATGTGTAGTTGTAGGTACCGGTAATGATCGTAGCAGTCATGCGGGCGGCCTCCAGAAGGATTTTGTTGGTATCGGGGGCATGATTCGGAATTCCAGCAACCTGAATTTCTACGACATTTTCTTCAATGGCGACCCAGAATGAACGCTATTCTAGTGACTCCCTCGTGTGTTGCGGCTGTTTTCCCTATATGGCGCGACGCGCCATCAGCGCGCTACCGATCCACGCGCAGAGCCAATTTTTCGTCGCTTTTGTCGACATCGGCCTGCGGCAAACACTCATCACCCTGGTGATCGAGGCAATAGGCATCCGCTTCGGCGCGCTCGAGGCTGAAGTGCGTGGAGGCCTGGCGGGTCGATTCCTGCGCCATGCGCAGTTCGGTGCGTGCGCCGAAATACCAGACGGCGATCACTATCAGGGCAATGATGCTGGCCAGTGCCGA
>Ga0302324_100005635_pt1 | contig 27281 bp, 26 predicted proteins | sample Palsa_T0_1_FD_201949 | JGI IMG/M metagenome (GOLD analysis project Ga0302324, IMG submission 201949) | Peat permafrost microbial communities from Stordalen Mire near Abisko, Sweden - Palsa_T0_1 | ecosystem: Environmental > Terrestrial > Soil > Palsa > Peat permafrost | place: Sweden: Abisko...
GGCCAATTTATCGAGATTGACCCGCAAACGCCATATGGGGTTACCAACTGCCAACCCACGGGTGCATTTGGTTGCATGTCCAACGGCGACATCTGGTCGGTCTGGATTGACTACGACGGCACCAATCTTAATGTGGCCATCGCCGATGATTCCACCACCCGCCCGGTGAACATTAGTAGTTACCCGATTGCCCGCTCTTCTCGGGCAGAACTCCGCCTTTGTCGGATTTACGGCCAGTACTGGCGCTGGTTATGAGAACCATTACATCCTGGATTGGCGCTTCCTGGCAGCGTGCTCAATTAGTCTTTCTTGAAAGTGACGTTACGGATTCTGCCGGCGGCGAACACGCTAATGCCGGAAATGCGACCATCAGCGTCCCGTTGGAATACCAGCGTGACGATATCGCCACTCTCGAACCCGTCCCGCACGAGTGGATTCAGTTTCTGCGGTGAGTTCCAATTCTTTCGAAGCATAAGGTTTCCGTTTTCAACCGACAGTTTGTACGTCGCACTCAGCTCCGTGCTCGAATATGCACCGGCGTAGGCAGCCAAGGCGTCATCGTTGAGGTGCAGCTCGTCTATCTTAGTGCCGGTGAAAAATGCGTCCTCGTCCTGGAACGTCCCCTTCACCTTCATCACACCGCTCGAGTTGTCAAAGGCGACGACTGCTCCGAATGGATCTTCAAATCGGCTGGGGCCAATGCGCTTGAGACTCATACCCCACCCGACAAGGTTCCCGGCCGAGACAGTAAACGAAGCCACTGAATAATCGCGGCGGTCAAGGTACTTGCCAGCAAACGGACTGGGGTCGGAAACAGCACCAGCACCCGGCACTTCAAGCGGGGCCCTCGCGGCCTGCAGGTCCTTCTCAAGATACACGTCGGCTACATTACGCGAGAGACTGGCTGGGTTGGCACTCGACAGGTTGCAAAGGCACACGACGGTGAACCGCTGTTCCGGAAAGCGCAGAATTTCAGTACGGTATCCGAAAAGCCCGCCACCGTGTTCTACGATGGGTAAAGCCCGATAGTTGCCTAATGCGAGACCCAGAGCGTAGCTGATCTGCTTACCGCTGTTCAAGACCCCGCGGGTCTGCATCTCCTTGAGAAGCGTTCCCTTTCCGAGCCTGTTCTCATAAAAGTTCCGGTCCCACAGAAGTAGATCGTCGACGCTGCTCATCAGTCCGCCATCTCCGACTTTGTCGAAATTTGTTGACCAGTCCGCGACAAAAGAGTCGTTCTTTCCGGGAGCGTACGCGGGAATGCGTCCGGGCACAACCAAGGTGTGATCGTCGTAGAACCGGGTGTGCACCATCCCCAACGGCTGAAAAATGTTCTCGGCGGCGAACACCGAGAGGGGCTTTTTAGTGGAGCGCTTCACGACTTCGGCAAGCAAAAAATAGTTTGTGTTGCTGTACAGGAACTCCTCGCCGGGATTGTAGTTCAAGGCTTTCTGACGCGCGACGAGATCGATAAGTTCGTCTGTGGAATGCAGATCTGCGGCGTCCCGGCCGGAGAGATAGAGCAGGCTCAGTACGTCCCTGAACCCGCTGGTATGGTGTAGCATCTGCCGCAACCTGACTGGATGTCCATAATCGGGGAGCTCCGGAATGTATTTGCGGACGTCGTCGTCAAGGGAAAGAAATCCTTGCTCGGCCGCGAGTACAACACTAGCAGCCGTGAACTGCTTCGAGACCGAGCCCATATAAAACACTGACTGAGGCGAAAGCGGAACGCCGAGCTCGAGGCTGGCGGTGCCGTAGCCCTTACGATAGATAAAGGCTCCGTCCCGTATCACGCCAAGCGCGCAGCCGGGAGAACCTGCTTTGTCGTAACCGGCGAAAATCTGATCGACCCTTTGCTGATCGGTATCCGCTGCAAGTGCGGGGACCATGAGTAGGACGGCGAAGGCAGGAACGGCATCGAATCGCATCGTATACCTCCCTCTCTGAGTTGGTCATTGTAGCGCAGAATGGCGGCGCGAATCGCAGAGCAGCACAGAACCCAAAAACCTCGCATTTACCGGCAGTGGAGAGTTTGTTCTTGTTTCAGAACGGGTAGGTTTCGAAACATGCGCTGGAACCCGCGCCAATGCTGGGCGGCGTGTTTCAAAATGTCTTGATCGATCGTTGAGACGACCCGCCGTTCAGAAGATCGGCTTTAGGACCATCCGGCCGTACGCGATGAACGCCATGAGGAGACCCAGCACGCCGCTTAAGATGATGGTCGTGATCTCGCCGTACTTGGCGTGCACCCAGACGAACACGAGGCTCTCGATCGTCAGGACCGTGGCGGCCACCACCGTGAGCGCCGGATGCCAGTGGAGGGCGGCGGGGACGATCAGCCCGACCGTGCAGACGAGTTCGAGGATGCCGAGGGCCATCCAGGCTTCCCGCGGCAACGCACCAAAGGACGGGACATCCTTGCTTACCTTGTCGAACATGAAGACCTTCATGACGCCCGAAGCTCCGTACAGGAGCACGGCGAGGATCTGCAGGACCCATAACAGGTTGTTCATCGTGTGCCTTCTCCCGGTTTCCGCGTCGGCGCGCGCAGGGCGGTTTCTTCCCGCGCGATCCACTTCTGAGCGACCATGGATAAGCTTATGATAATTCCCCTTCGTGTTGCAGAGAGGACCCATTCTGAAGCGCGGGTCACTTGATGAGCGCGTCATAGACGTTATGCTCGCCGATCCAAAATCGGTGTTGCAGATTGCTTTTGAGCAACGCGAAATGTTTATCAGCCCGTGCGCGGATGTTGGCGGGCAGGGCGCGATAATCGCTCCCGAAATCCGCGCCCGGTGGGCCATTACGATGGCCGCTTAGAGCGGTTGTGTGTTTCCGGCTTTGTGGTCGGCCAAGGGGCGGAAACAGAATTTCTCGGGTGCCTCCCTCGGTTCCGGGTCGGCCTCGGTGCGGCGACTGTTTCAATGAGCGGATAGTGTCGTACGGCCTCCGCATGCTGGGCTGTCGATAATGCGGGTAGTGCTGTTTCAGATAATTGCTGATATTCTGCGAGTCCGCTGCGGCGGGCGTCCAGCGGATATGCATTTAGGAGCCGCTCAGGTGTGAAATGTACTTCCATGCCTTAAAGACACGGGAAAAACGGCGAGCGGGCAATGGCGTTGCATCGTTCGCCGGTCGTCTCGGGTTTTACCCTTTTCGGGATTGCCGGAATTTAGATCCTGCACAACGTTATGTCGTGACACCAACGGCTCGCGGGCATTTCCCGCACGCTGATTTTGCGCTATCCTCGGTTGAGAAGTTATGCGTTACCGAGGCAAAGTTGACTGGTGGATTGGGGCGAGCGTGCTGGTTGGACTCCTCGCGCCGATAGCTGTTGCTTTGGCGACAAAATGGTTACCGATGTACGCACTGTTTATAGGCGTGTGTGTCCTCGTCTTTGGGTTCTGTTTCCCGCAATCGTACGAGACCACAGGGACTGAGCTGGTCATCAGAGCGGGCATCAGGCAAATTCGAATTCCCTATGCGCGGATCACGACTGTCATCCCCTCAAGTGATTCGGGGAGTTCTCTGGCTTTGTCTTTAGATCGTGTTCTAGTCGAGCATCAATCGGGCGCCGTTCTGATCGCGCCGGAAAACCGAGTGGCGTTCATTGCCGATGTTCAGGCGCACGCCCCGCAACTTTCGAAGCATGGCCCGGGCGCCGTTCTATCGCTCGTATAGCCACACGCAGCTCACGTCGCCGCTCCTCCAACAACCAGCAGCGCCTTTTGAGCCTGTCCCGAAACTTACCATTTCTGCAATACGCCCTGTTTCAGTACATCCCCGCAGCGGCGTCCGCCGGAAATGCTCAACCCCTAAGCCCCCAGCCCCACAAGACGCTCCGCCAGCGCCTGCCGCAGGAACTGCCCTGTGTAAGATCCGGGCGCCTGGGCGATCTGCTCGGGGGTTCCGGTTGCCACAATGGACCCGCCGCGCTCGCCGCCTTCCGGCCCCAGGTCGATCACCCAATCGGCGGCCTTGATCACCTCCAGGTTGTGCTCGATGATCAACAGACTCGCGCCATTGTCGATCAATCTCCCGAACGCCGCCAGCAGCTTGGCGATATCGTCGAAATGCAATCCCGTGGTCGGCTCGTCGAAGATGTACAGCGTGCCCGCACAGGAAGCCTGTGCCAGGTGTGACGCCAGTTTCACGCGCTGCGCCTCGCCCCCGGAGAGCGTGGTCGCCGATTGTCCCAGCCGCAGGTAGCCCAAACCCACATCCGCCAGCACCTGCAGCTTCTGCGTGATGCGCTTGGCCCCGCTGAAAAACTGCAGCGCCTCGTCTACCGTCAGTTGCAGCACCTCGTGAATATTGAGCCCGTTGTAACGAATGTCCAAAATGCCGCTCTTGAAGCGCGTCCCTTTGCACTCGTCGCAGACCAGTTCCACATCGGCCAGAAACTGCATCTCCACCGTCACCGTGCCGTCGCCCTGGCATGTCTCGCAGCGTCCGCCTGGAATGTTGAAGGAGAAGTGCCCCGCCGTGTAACCGCGCTTTTCGGCATCGCGCGTCGAGGCGAACAGACCCCGGATCAAATCGAAAGCTTTAATATAGGTCACCGGGTTCGAGCGCGGCGTGCGCCCGATCGGCGACTGATCGATCATGACCGTCTCGCGGATCGATTCCGCACCCTCGACTTTGCGGCATGCCAGCCGCAACATTGGCTCCAGGGCCTCCTCTTCCGGCGGCTCGCCATCCCCCACCACAGCCGGAGCTTTGTGCAGCGCTTGCATCGAGCGGTAGATCACATCGTGCACCAGAGTGGACTTGCCCGAGCCCGAAACGCCGGTGATCGCCACCATCGCCTGCAGCGGGATCTCCACGTCGATGTTCTTCAGGTTGTGTATGCGTGCCCCAAAAAAACGGAGGCGCTTGGCGCGACCCACCCCGCGGCGCGCGCGCAGACTCGCTCCACGCCCTTCTTCCCGCAGGTACCGGCCCGTGAGTGACTCCCCACTGTCATGGAGCAACTCCGCATAGGAACCCTCGAAAATAATCTTGCCGCCGCGCTCGCCCGCGCCCGGCCCCAGGTCCACAATATGGTCGGCCGCGCGCATCACGTCGGCATCGTGCTCGACGACCAGTATGGTGTTGCCGATCTCCCGCAGCTCGTGAAGAATCCGGATCAGCCGCCCTGTGTCTCGCGGGTGCAGCCCTATGGAGGGCTCATCGAGCACATAGCACGCCCCCACCAGCCGCGATCCCAAACAGGTCGCCAGCTGTATGCGCTGCGCCTCGCCGCCCGAGAGCGTGGACGACAGCCGTTCCAGCGTCAGGTAGTCGAGCCCCACATCATTCAGAAACTTCAAGCGCTGCTGGATCTCGATCAGGATCTTCTCCGCGATGGCGGTCTCTTCCGGCGAAAGCTCCAGTGCCTCGAAGAACGCCGCCGCTTCCGCTATGTTCATGCGCACGACATCGTACAGATTCCGGCCGCCCACGCGTATGTACAGCGCTTCTTTCCGTAACCGCGCGCCCTTGCAATCCGGGCAAAGGGCGTAGCCCCTGTACCGGCTCAGGAACACACGCACGTGCAGCTTGTACTTCTTCCGTTGCAGGAAATCGAAAAAATCCCGGATTGCCGCGAAGACCGTTTCCTGTTCCTTCTCGCTTAACTCGCAAAAAGGCACGCTCATGCGCACGCCCTTGCTCTTCGCCGTCTTGCGGAAGTTGCCGAGCCAGGCGCGGTACTTGGGCTTGGTCCAGGGTTCCACCGCGCCGCCATCGAGAGAGAGGTTCCTGTCCGGGATCACCAGATCCATATCGAAGTCGATGGTGTTGCCGAACCCCTGGCATCGCGGGCAGGCGCCAAACGGGCTGTTGAAGCTGAACAGCCGGGGCTCCGGTTCGACAAACTCCAGGCCGCATCGCTTGCAGGCGAACTTTTCGCTGAAGCGCAGCCGTGCGCCCTCTGCCGCGTTCTCGAGCACCATTTCGCCCGCCTCGCGATAGCCGATCTCCACGGTGTCTACCAGGCGCTGCCGCAGCTCGGCCGAGGGCCCCTCCGGGATGGCGAGCCGGTCCACCAGCACAAACACGGGTCTCGAAAAATCGATATCCAGCAGCGATTCCGGCGTCGAAAACTCGAATGTGTGCCCGTCCTGAAACAGCCGGCTGAAGCCCTTTTTGCGCAGATCGAACAGATGGTCCCGCAGGGCCTGCGTGTCCTTATGCGCTTCCCGGTTCACCGGAAACAGCGCATACCAGCGCGATCCGGCCTCGAGCGCCAGCAACTGGCCGGCCACCTGGTCTACCGTGTCGCGTTCCACCCGGCTGCCGCAATTCGGGCAGAAGGTACGCCCCACGCGCGCGAACAGCAGGCGCAAGAAATCATAACATTCCGTCGACGTGGCGACTGTCGAACGCGGATTCCGGCTGGTGTTCTTCTGCCGTATCGCAATCGCCGGGGCGATGCCGTCGATATCCTCGACCGCGGGCTTCTCCATGCGCTCCAGAAACTGTCGCGCATAAGAGGAGAGCGATTCCACATAGCGCCGCTGCCCCTCGGCGTAGATGGTGTCAAACGCCAGCGACGATTTGCCGGAGCCGGACACACCCGTAATGACGCTCAACTGATTGTGAGGGAGCGAGAGCGAGATATCTTTGAGGTTGTGGACGCGCGCGCCGCGAATCCGGATATACTCTTGCACCACTGTCTTGTGTCGGATAGGTTGTCTTGAGTATAGCAGGCGCATGGTCCGCAGCCTGTGATTCATGGCACTTCAGGATCGAACGGATGGCAACTGGCTTGCTCGCCAGAGAGCCATGTCCAAGATCACAGAAGGCAGCCGCGATCATATCGCCGGCGAGAATTTTGCTTTCCCTAAGGAACGCAAAGAACCAATCCATGACGCCGCCCACGTCCGCAACGCCATCGCACGCTTCAACCAGGTAGAGGGCGTGAGCGACGCCGAACGCGATGCGGCCTGGGAACGCATCAAATCCGCCGCCAAGAAACACAACGTGGAGGTGAACGAAAAAAGTTGGCGCGAGCTTAAGTAACGAGGCGCTTACTTCGTCAACCCGGCAACGTATACGGCTCGATAGCCGGCGTGGGAGGCCTCCGTCCCGATCACTTTGACAATTTGTCCCATGTGGTCCGAGGCAGATGGACGCTCATCCACGCCACCGTCCCGCCGTGGATCGTGCTCCTCGGGCATGAGCATGTAGAGTGTGCCTTCCTTTGTCAGTAAGCCGACGGGCTGGCCGTTCTGCACGCATTTCTGGCCGCAACTGCGGTGCTTCTCGCCGTGCTTGCCAAGCTGCAGATAGCACGAGAAGTCCACAATCTCGCCCACCAGGGTTATTGCATGGCCGGGTTCGGGTTTCTTATCCACACCTGCCGCGATGGTGGTGGCCGACCAGGGCTGCTCGCTGGCCGCTCCCAGCGTTGCGGCAGGAGCCTCGTAAGTCCCGGTCTCAACCTTCATTTCAGGATGCAGGATGCCGCCATGCGGCGCCTGCGCTGTCAACAGCGTGGCGGCCAGCGCCACGCCCATTCCTACTAAAACGGATCTCCGTCGATTGAACATGTTTTCTCCGGTTATCCCCGCACGCTCGCGGCGGGAATTTTCTTGGTCAAATCCAGCATTTCATCGCGGCTCTCCGCGCCAATGGTGAAGCAGTCCACGCAATCGAGCGAGAGCGCAAATTGCAGGCTCTGATCGGCATGGCTGCGTAATTGTCCGGCGCCCAGGATTTTCATGCCGATGATTCCCTTGCCGGCCGCCTTCATCTGGCGCAATACGGCGATGACCGTTTTGGGATCAGCGTCCATGGCCACCTGCGCGGGATTGATGCGCGCCAGGTCCACTTGCGCCCAGGGATTGGCCGCCGAGGCTTTCAACGCTTCCATGGTATGGCAGGAGGTGCCATGCGTGCGCACAATGCCTTTTTCCCGCGCCTCGGAAATCACCGCCATGGCGCCCTGTTTTCGTTTGGGCCAATCGCCGTCGATCATGCAATGCAACAACAGAATATCAATATAGTCGGTGCCCAATTCGCGCCGGAAACGATCCAGGTCCGCGCGCATTTCCTTCTCGGTAGAGGCATGCGTTTTGGTCAGAATCGCTACTTTTTCGCGGGGCACGCGTTTCAGCGCTTCTTTCACGTGCGGGTGCGTGCCGTATTGATCGGCCGAATCCCATAGCGTGACCCCGTGGTCATAAGCGGCGTCGAACAGCTCAGCCAGGCCGCGCATGCCAAGCTTGCGAGTCTGGTTGGAGCTCCCGCCCACGCCGTCCGTGCCGCTGCCTTGCGCCAGCCGGCTGACCTCGACTTGCATGGGCCCCAGTTTGATGCGATCGGAAGCCTGCTTCGGCGTTGTGCCTGCTAATAAAGGATATGGAAAATGAGCAAAAGCAGCCGCACCGGCGGCCGCGCCGCGCCGGAAGAAGTCTCGGCGATGCATCATTGCACAGTCCTCGCTTTCTCCAGACAGTATTACATACCGCGCCGCGCGAATCAGTCCCCAGGGCGCCATCGGAAACGAACGATTCCGCACATTATGGGCGTGCCGGCGGCCTTCGGGTTGCGCACGGCTTGCGCAATGGTTGACTTTTCGGTATTATGGAAAAGTTCCGCGAGTACCGCTTTCTGCTTCCGTGCTACCCCCGCGATGAATCGCGGGCCGGCCGGGGCAAGGCCCCGAGGTTCCATCGGTCAACCCTAAATGGAATATGGGCCTGTCTAAAGCAAGTGACCCTCGCAGTTTGTTGAAACTGTAAACACAGGCATTTGGGCTTGTGCATGTTCAGGCGGACCGAAGAGTCCACTGCTGACTTAAAGAGGATAGTGCGTGCCGACTTTTAACCAACTTGTGCGTAGTGGAAGGAAACCACCCCGCTGGAAAACCGCCAGCCCGGCGTTGCAAAGCTGTCCGCAGAAGCGCGGCGTTTGCACGCGCGTGTACACTTCGACTCCCAAAAAACCTAACTCCGCGCTACGGAAAGTCGCGCGCGTGCGGCTGACCAACGGTATCGAAGTCACCACGTACATTCCGGGAGTGGGCCACAATCTCCAGGAGCACTCTATCGTACTCATCCGCGGCGGCCGCGTGAAGGACCTGCCCGGCGTGCGCTATCACGTGATCCGCGGCGCGCTGGACACCGCCGGCGTAGCCGACCGCAAGCAGAGCCGGTCGAAATATGGAGCAAAGCGGCCAAAAGCGTAGGCCGCCTGGAAATCGATATGCCACGAAGAAGACGTGTTGATATTCGCGAGGTTCCGGCCGATCCGGTTTATAACTCCACGCTGGTTGAGAAATTCATCAACTCCATGATGTGGGAAGGCAAGAAGACCGTGGCGCAGGGGATCTTTTACGAGTCGATGGAGAAGATCCGGGAACGCTCCGGCGACGATCCCTTGAAATTGTTCAAGAAGGCCGTGGAGAATACCAAGCCGCTGCTGGAAGTAAAGACGCGGCGCGTAGGCGGAGCCAACTACCAGGTGCCCATCGAGGTGCCGCAGATCCGGCGCGCCAGCCTGGCCATACGGTGGATCATCTTAAACGCGCGATCCCGGCCCGAAAAGGGCATGCCGGAAAAGCTGGCCAACGAGTTGAACGACGCCGCCAATCTGCGCGGCGGCGCCATTAAGAAGAGAGACGACGTCCATCGTATGGCAGAAGCGAACAAGGCTTTTGCGCATTACAGATGGTAATGAAGAGGAAGGGTTGCCAGAGCTTGGCGCCCGGAACCCGGTACCTTTGGTATTAATTTATGCCACGCACCATACCGCTCGAAAGGATGAGAAACATCGGCATCGCCGCACATATCGATGCCGGTAAAACCACCACCACCGAGCGCATCCTCTATTACACGGGCCGCACCCATAAGCTCGGTGAGGTGCATGAGGGCACCGCCATCATGGACTGGATGGAGCAGGAGCAGGAACGCGGCATCACCATCACTTCGGCGGCCACTACCTGTTTCTGGCGCGACATTCAGATCAATATTATCGACACCCCCGGCCACGTGGATTTCACCGCCGAGGTGGAGCGCAGCCTGCGCGTGTTGGATGGCGCGGTAGCGGTTTTCGATGCGGTCGCCGGTGTCCAGCCGCAGTCGGAAACAGTCTGGCGCCAGGCCGATAAGTACAACGTCCCGCGCATTTGTTTCATCAATAAAATGGACCGCGTGGGCGCGGATTTCTTCCACTCGGTCGAAACCATCGTCAGCCGGCTGAAGTGCAAGCCGGTGCCCATACAGTTGCCGGTGGGAGCCGAGGATCAGTTCAAGGGCATCATCGATCTGGTCGAGATGAAGGCGCGCATCTGGCGCGATGAGACGCTGGGCGCCGAGTACGATGAGATTGAAATTCCCGAGGAGAACCTCGAACAGGCCCGCGAATACCGCGAAAAGATGATCGAGGCGGTTGCCGAGCACGACGACGTGCTCTTTGAAAAGTTCGTCGAAGGCCAGCAGTTGACCGAAGCCGAGATCCATCAGGGGATTCGCAAGGCCACTATCGCTTTGAAGATCTTCCCGGTGATCTGCGGCTCGGCATTCAAGAACAAAGGCGTGCAGACCATGCTGGACGCGGTGGTGGATTATCTGCCGTCGCCTCTGGACGTTCCGCCGGTCGAAGGCGTGGCGATCGACGACCCGCAGAAGGTGCTGATCCGCCGGGCGTCGGACAGCGAGCCTTTTGCCGCGCTGGTCTTCAAGATCATGACCGACCCCTACGTGGGGCAGCTCGCCTTCTTCCGTGTCTACTCGGGCAAGCTGTCTTCGGGCGAATCGGTTTACAACGTGGCCAAAGGCCGCAAAGAGCGTATCGGCCGCCTGCTGCGCATGCACGCCAACAAGCGTGAAGACATTCAGGAGATCCTGGCAGGCGACATCTGCGCGGCGGTGGGATTGAAGACCGTGCAAACCGGCGATACCATTTGCGACGCCGACTCGCCCATCGTGCTCGAATCGATCGATTTCCCCACGCCGGTGATTCAGCTCGCCGTCGAACCCAAGACCAAAGCCGACCAGGAGAAGCTGGGCATGGCTATCCAGAAGCTGGCCCAGGAAGACCCCACCTTCCGCGTCGCCACGGATCCGGAAACCGGCCAAACCATTCTTTCCGGCATGGGTGAGCTGCACCTGGAAATCATTGTGGATCGCATGATGCGCGAATTCGGCGTGGCCGCCAATGTCGGCAAGCCGCAGGTGGCGTATCGCGAGACCATTCGCAAGGAAGCGGAAGCCGAAGGCCGCTTTGTGAAGCAGACCGGCGGCCACGGCCAGTATGGACACGTGAAGATCCGCGTGGAGCCCATGCCCACCGGTACTGGATTCGAGTTCGTCAACGAAGTGTACGGCGGATCGATTCCGAAGGAGTACATCAAGCCGTCCGAGGCAGGTATTAAGGAAGCCCTCGAAGGCGGCGTGCTGGCCGGATATCCCATGTCGGACTTAAAGGTCACGCTCTATGATGGCAGCTATCACGACGTGGACTCCTCGGAAATAGCCTTCAAGATTGCCGGCTCGATGGCCCTCAAGGCGGCCGCCAAGCGCGCCAAGCCGGTGCTGCTCGAGCCCATCATGGCGGTGGAAGTAGTGGTGCCCGAGGAGTACATGGGCGACGTGATCGGTGATCTGAATTCGCGGCGCGGCCGCATCGAGGGCATGGAGCTGCGCGGGACCACGCAGATCATCAAATCCATGGTTCCGCTTTCGGAAATGTTCGGCTATGCGACCGAGCTACGCTCGCGGACGCAGGGTCGCGGTAGTTTTACGATGCACTTCGGCAAGTACGAGGATGTGCCCTCGGCCATAGGCGAGGAGATCGTAAACAGGGTTCAGGGAAAAGTTACCAAATGATGTCGTAGAGACGACCAGGAGACAGTCGTTATGGCAAAGGAAAAATTTGATCGCAGCAAGCCGCACGTCAACATAGGCACGATCGGTCATATCGATCATGGCAAGACCACGCTGACGGCGGCCATCACCAAAGTATTGGCGAAGAACAACCCCAAAGTGAAGTTCCGCAGTTTCGACTCGATCGACAATGCGCCCGAAGAGAAGGCCCGGGGGATCACCATCGCGGTGGCGCACGTCGAGTACGAAACCAAGAACCGGCACTACGCCCACGTGGACTGCCCGGGCCACGCCGACTATATCAAGAACATGATCACCGGCGCGGCTCAGATGGATGGAGCCATTTTAGTGGTGGCGGCCACCGACGGACCCATGCCGCAGACGCGCGAGCACCTGCTGCTGGCGCGGCAGGTGGGCGTGCCCTACATCGTGGTGTGCCTGAACAAGGTGGACATGGTGGACGATGCGGAGCTGCTGGACCTGGTGGAGCTGGAGATGCGCGAACTGCTGACCACCTACCAGTTTCCGGGCGACGAGGTGCCGGTGGTGCGGGTTTCGGCGCTGGGAGCGTTGAACGGGGAGCCGCAGTGGGAGAAGAGCGTGGAAGAGCTGATGGCGGTGGTGGACAGCTATGTGCCGCTGCCGGCTCGTGAGATCGACAAGCCCTTCATCATGCCGATCGAGGATATTTTCTCGATCCAGGGGCGCGGCACGGTGGTGACCGGCCGTATCGAGCGGGGCATTGTCAAAGTGGGCGAGCAGGTAGAGATCGTAGGCTTCCGGGACACACGCACGACGGTGGTGACGGGCATCGAAATGTTCAAGAAGCTGCTGGACGAAGGGCGAGCGGGAGACAACGTGGGGCTGCTGCTGCGCGGCATTGAGAAAGACGACGTGGAGCGCGGGCAGGTGGTGGCCAAGCCGAAATCGATCACGCCGCACAAGAAGTTCAAAGGGGAAGTGTACATCCTGAGCAAAGAAGAGGGTGGGCGGCACACACCGTTCTTCAAGGGGTATCGGCCGCAGTTCTACTTCCGCACGACGGACGTGACCGGGGTGGCGGAATTGCCGGAAGGGACTGAGATGGTGATGCCGGGCGACAACGTGGGGCTGGTGGTAGAGCTGATCACGCCGATCGCCATGGACAAAGGGTTACGGTTCGCCATACGCGAAGGCGGACGCACGGTAGGTGCTGGAACCGTGACCGAGATATTGGAATAACGCTTGGCATAACAAAGGAGAGAGCTAATGGCGCGCGAAATTATCACGTTTCAATGCACTGAGTGCAAGAACCGGAACTATTCGGGTACCAAGAACAAGAAAACTACGACAGAGCGTCTGGAGATGAAGAAGTTCTGTCCTTACTGCAGGAAACATCAGCCGCACAAGGAAATCAAGTAGAATGGTGTTGTCCCGGAGGGCCGTAAACCCAGGGGCGTAGGTTTAACGGCAGACCAGCGGTCTCCAAAACCGCGAGTGGGGGTTCGAATCCCTCCGCCCCTGCCAATCCAAAATTGACGGCCGGCAGAGTCTGGAAACGAGGCAGGATGGAAGGCAACAGTTTTCTCGAGAATGTTAAAGTTTGGCCCACGCAAACGCGTGACTACTTCAAGGAACTGCAGAACGAGATGCGGCGCGTGACGTGGCCCAACCGTAAGCAGGTGGAAGGCACCACAGCCGTGGTCATCCTGACTGTATTCGCTTTCGCAGGGTTTTTCGCGGCGGTGGATGCCATCCTCAATGACACCGTCGTGCGCCTGTATCATTTCCTGGCCCGGTAAGCCTATATGGACGATAACGTGTATTCCGACGATCAGGCGGAACAAGAGACGGCCGTGACCGCCGAAGAACAACCCGAAGATGCCTCGCCCGAGGCACATGGGGAGGCTGCCCCAGAGGCTCCAGCCGCCACCGGCTACGATGAATCCTCTCCCAAGAAATGGTTCATCATCCACACGTATTCCGGGTTTGAGCACAAGGTGGCGGAGTCGTTGCGCAGCCGCGCGCAGGCGTTCGGCTTTGCGGACAAAATCGGGCAGGTGCTGATCCCGACCGAAGAAGTGGTGGAGTTGCGCGGAGGCAAGAAAGTCACCAGCAAGCGGCTGGTTTATCCCGGCTACGTGCTGGTGGAAATGGAAATGAACGACGAACTGTGGCATGCGGTGAAAGCCACGCCTCGGGTGACAGGATTTGTTGGCGGCGGCACGCAGCCGGTCCCGCTGAGCGCCGACGAGGTCAACCAGGTCCTATATCGGCAGGCTTCCTCGGCAGAGCGCCCGCGCCCGAAAACGACTTTCGAGAGGAACGACAACGTGCGCATTATCGACGGCCCGTTCGCCAACTTTCGGGGCAAGGTCGACGAGGTCAATGCCGACCGCGGCACGCTGCGCGTGATGGTGATGATTTTCGGCCGCGCCACGCCGGTCGAGCTGGAGTTCCTCCAGGTAGAAAAAGAATAACGCGATCCCAAGGATTCTCAGATGGCAAAGAAAGTTACCGCTCAGGTGAAATTACAGATACCCGCCGGGAAGGCCACGCCGGCCCCTCCCGTGGGCACGGCGCTTGGTCCACAGGGCGTCAATATCATGGACTTCTGCAAGGCGTTCAACGCCAAGACGTCCAGCAAAGACCAGGAAGGGCTGATCATCCCGGTGGTGATCACCATTTTTTCGGATCGTTCGTTCACCTTCATCACCAAGACGCCGCCGGTGCCGGTGCTCATCAAGCGCGCCGTGAACCTGGCTAAGGGCTCCGCCGAACCGCATAAGACTAAAGTCGGCAAGATTACCGAACAGCAGATCGAAGAGATTGCCAAGATCAAGATGCCCGACCTGAACTGTTTCACGGTAGAGGCCGCTATGCGGTCCGTCAGAGGCACTGCTCGCAGCATGGGCGTGGACGTCGAATAACGATACCGTCCGGCGGTCTATGTCACTGCACGGTGACGGTGACCGATCGGATGGTACGTCCGTATTGGTTGGTGGAGTAAAGGCGATAAGTGGTCGTGGCCGCCGGAGTGACCACTACGCTTGCGCCGCGCACCGGTCCCACCTGCGGACTGATGATGTCATAGATCGCGTTAGTCACGTTCCAACTTAATGTCACTGGATTGCCCGCGCTTACCGTCGCCGGGTTGGCGGTGAAACTGGTTACCACGGGCGACGGCCCGGTCGGCACGTTCGACGGCGTGTAGATCCCGCTCATCAGGACGACATCGAAATCGGAAGCCGTGATCGTCTTCAGCGCTCCCAGATCGTTATTGTTCCAGTTGGGGTCGGGCATTCCGCTGATGTAAATCGCGCTGCCGTTGTCGGCCAGGATCATGCCGTATTGCTGCAGAGCGGTGAGGATGACCTGATTGGCCGGGGAGAAACCTGAGATATCGAAGCTGGCCTTGAGCCGCAGGCGCATGCCCATGGGCGGAGCATTGGAATCGGTCACGCTGGACGCCCAGTGCGAAGCTGGCGGCGTGAAGGCCCCCTGCGTGGTGGGTACGGTGAAGCGCAGCGCATGATGTATGGCGCCGGCGGCGACTTCGTCGTAGCGTGCGAGACCGGCGAAGACGGGCAGACCCGCGGCATCAGCGGAAGTCCAGGTGTAAGGACGCTGCTCGTTGATGGTCATATCCCAGATGGCGGCCGAGTTGGCGAACCAGGAACCGCCCGTGCCCTTGTAGGCGTTGTACAGCTCGTAGAGCCAGCATCCGCCCTGGTCCAGAACCAGCACGTGGCGGTCGCCGCTGCCCGGAGCCGGATAACCTTCGATCAGCGCGTTAGCGGGAATGGGCATAGGACCAGGATCGCTTTCGCTGGCATAGGCGCCGAGCTTGACCGGAACCTTGGCCTGCGTGCCAGCCTCGATTTGATACGGAATGCCCATGCTCTGGCCATCGTACAGTCCCGCGCCGAAATCAGGATGCAGCGTGACGCTCGAGCCGATGTAGTTGATCAGGTTGGCGGAATTGGGGTCCACCGGAGCGCTGGCGATATTCGTATTCCAGAGGTTGTCGGATGGGAACGGAATGAAGCCGTTCAACGAGGCGAGCGGGCCCAGGCTCATGCCGGCGCACGTTCCCGCTTGGGCAAAGGCACCGGCGAAAATACACAGTCCGAGTACTGCTAGGACCAGAATTCTTCGCGTAACGCTATTGTCACATGTGGACCTATTGGGGCGAGAAGAGCACGGTGATTTCGCAGCCATTGCCCGACGAACACAGGTTGTCGCCGTGATTCACTGTGATGTTGCTGATGCGGAGACCGTCGCCGTGGCCGAACTCGCGTTCGTCGGCGTTCGCGGTAGGCTGCCACTGATCGAAGGGGAGTTGGCGTTGCGTAAGGTGCAGCCCCCTGTTGGCAGAGATGGAGGCAATGGTCAGCGATCCGCCGGCGTAGGTCACCTGGATGAGCCAGGGCTGGGCCGGGTCGATGCCGCAGGTGGGGTCGCCCGCGCAGCGGTCGGATCCTGCATCGGTGATCCGTAGGCTGCTCAGCACGCCGTTTCCGTTCTGGTGCCGCATTTCAGTAGGGCTGACCGTCCAGGTTTGGCCTGCATCGAGTCCGCCCGCGCGAAGCAGGATGGACCCCCCGTCTTTGACCACCACCTTGGTGTCGGCGGCCTGTATCCGCGACAGGCTGCCCGACAGCAGCAGAAGCGCGAGGCTGGGAGCGGTTGTAAGCCGTGTCATTCGCTAGTTTGTTCCTCTCCGTCAGTTGCTTGCCGGCACCGCCGGATTGACGCGCAACAGTTCCGCATGCAGGCGCCGTATGACCGGACGGTTCAAGTAAGACCGAAACTCTTCCGCCGGCCAGGAAGCCTTCAATTCGCCGAGCGCGGTGGCGGCCTGGGCCGCAATAGTGGGGTCCGGCGCGCCGCATCGCAGCAGCAGTACGCACGCGCGCCAGAGCGACTCCGGTTTCTTGGCCAGTTCGAACGAAGCACGCGCGCGAGCCGCGAATCCGGCAGCCGCCGCGCGATCACCGGCGGCCAGCGCCGCTTCAGCCGAACCCAGCAGTGCGTCCGCTTCCGCCGCGGGCGTGCCGGCCTCGCGCGCCAGGTCGAAGGCCTTACGGCACACCTCCAGGCCTCGTGCGCCGGCGCCGGAGCGGGCCAAAGCGAGGCCTAGCACCAGGCTGGCGCCGCGCCGCGTTTCCAGGTCACCCGCCTCGGGACTCTGGAGCAGAGCCTCGGCTTTCACGCGGGCCTCGCCGAAACGTTCCTGCAGCAAAATGATTTGGAGCGCGCCGATGGGGTCCGAGTCCGCCGCCTGCTGTGACAGCGTGCCGCCGGCATGGCCGAGCATGGCGCGCATCAGGGCTACGTTGAGCTCGTTGGTGGCCGCGCCGGACGAGTTGCCAATGGCCTCGAACGCGCGCCGCGCGTCGTCGAACATTCCGAGCGCCTGCGGCCAGCGGTCCTGCAGCACTTCGAGCGAGGCCAGCCCCTCCTGCGCGAGCGCCAGCGGCAGCGACGGGCCGGCCGGTTGCAGCGTTACCAGCGTCTCTTCAAAGGCGCGGCGTGCCCCTTCGTAGTCACCCTTGTTGCGCGCGGCCCGCCCCAGCAGGATAAGGGCGAGCGCGGCCTCGGTGCGGTAACTGCCCTGCCGGTAGTAGGCCAGCGCGGCCTGCACGTCCTGCCAGCCCTCCGCTGTGTCCCCGGTCTGAATACGTATGCTGCCCAGATTCACCAGCGCGCGCGCTTCGGATCGTTTCTCGTGATTCCGGCGAGCGATGTCGAGGGCTTCCTGCATGGTGTGCAGGGCTTCGGCCGTGCGGCCCTTAACGAAGAGGGCGTTACCCAGGTCGATCAGCCCGCGTGAGACCAGGTTCTCAATGCCGGCGCCGCGTGCGATGGCGATGGCGCGCTTGGCGTCGTCCAGCGCTTCCGCCGTCCTGCCGGCCTCGATATAGCTGTTGCTTGACACCAGCAAGAGTTTGATCTGCTGCTGGTCGTTGCCCGTGACGCGAGCCGCCGAGAGCGCCTTGTCGATCAGCTCGCGGGCCTCGGCGGGCGTGCGGGCAAATCGGGCGCGAACGTACAGGCACTCGGCCGCACCTTCGACATTGGAAGCGGCCTGGAACAGGCTTTCCGCGCGTTTGAGCGAGCGGTCGGAGTCCTCCCACGCGCCCGTACGGGCCTGCAGCGCTCCGAGGCGCAGCCAGGCGGCGGTGTTCTGGGCATCCAGGCGAACCGCTTCGGAATATGATGCCATAGCCTTCTTGGTATCCTGGTTGCGCTCCTGCGCACGGCCCAGGTCGACGAATGCCCCGCTCCGCTCGTCCGTTGGCAGCAGCCCTGACAGTTGCTGGTACTTCTCTACGGCTGCCTTGGACTCGCCGGTGACGGTATCGAGGATTGCGTCCACACGGACATCCTCGGACTCCGGCAGTGCGCGGCGCTCCGCTGTCGCCTTGAGCAACTCGTCCTTGGCACGTTCCGGGTAGTCGAGTTCGTACCAGGCTTCGGCCAGGCGGGCGCGCGCCATGGCGTAAGAAGGATCGATCTCCACGGCCCTGGCCAGAGCCTTGCTCGCCCGGTGATAACTGCCGTTGTGCAGGGCGGCGAGGCCGTCGCGATACCAGGGAAGTGCAGCCGCTACCGGGTCGCGATGCCGCTTCGCCTTCCACCACCACGCTGCCGCGCCGCCCCCGGCACACACGACCACGGCTCCAGCCAGCGCAGCCACGGCGCCGCGGCGCGACACGGGGCGTTCGGGACCCTGCAGATCGGCGAGCAGTTCGCCGGCCGATGCGTAGCGTTGCCGCCGGTCCTTCGCCAGCAACTTGAGAACGATACGGTCGAGGCGGCCCGGGGCCAGCGGGTTCATACGCGAAGGCTGCGGCGGCTCGAACGTCAACAAGCGGGCCAGAACCGACGTGAGGGTATCCGCCGCGAAGGGCGACTTGCCAGTGAGGCACTCATAAAGCACCACGCCCAGTGAGAACAGGTCCGAACGGCCATCCAGAGGTTCTCCGGATGCCTGTTCCGGCGACATGTAGAGCAGCGTTCCGGAGGTGTCCACGAGCGTCTGGGTGGCCGCGGTAGGCTCGCCGGCCGTGCGTAGAGCGTCTGTCCGGGCGATGCCGAAGTCGAGCACCTTCACCTCGCCCGCGGACGTGATCTGGATATTGCCGGGCTTGATATCGCGGTGGATAATGCCGTGGCGGTGCGCTTCAGCCAGCGCCGATGCCACTCCGGTGGCCACTTTCAGCGTCTCCTCGATACTCAGCCGCCCTCCGTTGATGAGGCGCCACAAACTTTCGCCTGACACCAGTTCCATGGCGATAAACGGGTCGCCGGTGGAGTTCTCGACGAACTCGTAGATATGTGCGATGTTGGGGTGCGAGAGCGAGGAGGCGGCGCGCGCCTCTTTGAGCAGGTTGGCGCGAAATTTGGCATCGTCGTGGCCGCTGGAACAAAACTTGAGCGCCACGCGTCGGCCCAGGGTGAGATCCTCGGCTTCATACACCACGCCCATTCCGCCCTCGCCCAGTTTGGAGACGATGCGGTAATGGGTGACTGTCGCGCCGATGATCAACGGCTGGATTGGAGACGACACTAACGGCCGGGATTTCCGTTTAGGACTCCCGGGCATTGCCCAGTATACACCCGGCCCTGTTTGCCTGGCTCTCCCTGGGTCGCCTGGTCTTTTATGGGATTGCCTGGATTTTCAAGCGGCCGCCCTCCGGTGGCAGAACGGAAAACCGTCTGCCGCGGCCGCTTAATTCTCATATCGGCCGCCGCCTTGACAACGTGCGCGCCAAAAGCCGATCAGGCCAGCGCGCCTTTACAGTAGTCGAATGCCTTGCGCACTTCCACAACCGTATCGCCACCCGCGTACTCGTATTCAATATTCGCGGGGATCCGGTATTTCCTGCGCTTCAGCAATTGCAGCGCCTCCTTGATAGGCGTGTCTCCCTGGCCGAACGGCATGTTGGGGCCATCGTTCTTCTTGCGGTCTTTGATGTGCAGCGTCACGATGCGCTCGTGATGCTGCTCGATGTAGGCGACCGGGTCATAACCCGCGGCAAAGAAGTGCCCGATGTCCAGATTTACGCCGATATACTTCGACAGCTTCATGGCCGCCTCGAAACTCTCCGGCTTGGCAAACTCGTTCGGATCCTTGATATTCGAGTGACCGTGCATTCCCACTACAATTTTGTTCTTTTCCGCGAAAGGCGCCACGCGGCGGGCCGCCGATAGCGTGGACGACGCGGTAATGTACTTGACGCCCAGCGCTTTGGCCATTTCGAAGCCGCGCGCAATTTCCTCGTCGGTAAAATCGTCGCGGAAGCTGTAATTGTAGGCATACAGGAGAATGCCCGCCTGGTCGAACTTTTTGCGGATATTCCGGAATTCGTCGAGCGCTACGGTAAGCCGCCATTTCCGCAAAGCCTCACGCCCTTCGGGCCCGCGCGGCTCGGAAGGCTCCACGTGGCCTTGATATAGCTCGCACTCGCTTAAGCCCACCTCGACGATGCCTGCAATGGCCGCGTCCAGGGGCCTGTCACGGAAGCTATACGACTGCACACCGATCAACACTCCATCCACATGGGAGTCTAACTTGCCGAAGGCCAGCGACAGCGGCAAGCCGGCCATCGCCACGCGCCCAAAATTCCGTCGGGAATACATGCTGCCGATTCTATCCCAAAGCGTCCCTGCACGGTTTTTGCTATGGTGCAAAGATGAGCGACCCATTGACATTGCTCGAGGTGCTGGACGCCGCCCACGGAAGCCGGACCGCTGTGATTCTGCCCGACTCGGGGCAGCGCGTGACGTATGACGGCCTGCGGCGGAAGGTGCGCGGCATGGCCCACGCTTTGCACCTCGCGGGCATTCGCCGCGGCGACCGGGTAGCCATAGCTCTGCCTAATGGACTGGAGGCTGTGGTGGCTTTCCTGGCGGCATCCGTAGCGGGTACGGCGGCGCCGCTAAATCCCGGCTACAAATTTGAGGAGTTCTGCTTTTATCTGGAAGACACCCGCGCCAAACTCCTGATCGCTCCGGGGGAACTGGTGGAAGCTTGCCGCGCGGCGGCCCACGCGAACATTCGGTGGTTGGCCCCGGAAATGGTTGCCCGCGAAACTTCCGCAGCCGCCGGTTCCCCGCCTGAGCCCGACCCTGACGACATCGCGCTCGTCCTGCATACCAGCGGCAGCACCGGCCGGCCCAAGCGCGTTCCCCTGCGGCATCGCAATCTGGCCGCCTCGGCTCGCGCCATCGCGCAGACCTATGCGCTCGGCCCTGAAGACGTGTCGCTGTGCCTGATGCCATTGTTCCACGTACATGGCCTGATGGCTTCCACAATGGCGGCGCTGCTGGCCGGCGGAACAGTGGTGATCCCTGCGCGCTTCAACCCGCTTTCGTTCTGGAGAACGGTGCGCGATCACGGTGTCACCTGGTATTCGGCGGTGCCGTCGATCCACCAGCTCATCCTCACACGCAAGGCGGGCGACTCCGGCAGCCTGCGCTTCGTACGCTCCTGCAGCGCGGCGCTCTCGCCCGACCTGATGCGCCGTATGGAAGACTACTTCGCGGCTCCCGTTCTCGAAGCTTACGGGATGACGGAGGCCTCTCATCAAATGGCTTCCAATCCGCTGCCGCCGGCCGCCCGTAAGGCGGGCTCCGTCGGACCCGGCACAGGCGCGCGGATCAGCATTCGTAGCGAAACCGGGCTGGAGGCGCCTACTGGCCAGGCCGGCGAGGTCTGCATCCAAGGCCCCGGCGTCATCCGCGAGTACGAAAATAACCCGGAGGCTACCGTCAGATCCTTTTTCGGCGAATGGTTCCGCACCGGCGACCAGGGCATACTGGATGAAGACGGCTATCTCCATCTGACCGGCCGGCTCAAGGAATTGATCAACCGCGGCGGCGAGAAGATCTCACCGCGCGAAATCGACGAGCTTCTCCTGATGCATCCCGCCGTGGCCGAGGCGGTCTGCTTTGGCGTGCCCCATCCCACCTGGGGTGAGGAGGTGGAAGCGGCTGTAGTGCTTCGTCCGGAGGTTTCGGCGGTAGAGGCGGACCTGCTCCTGTTCTGCGGCGAACGTATGGCCGATTTCAAGCGGCCCAAAAAGATCCGCATCGTCGAATCGATCCCGCGCACCGCTACCGGCAAGATCCAGCGCTTGAATGTCGCGGCCGCATTGACCGGGGCCCCGGCGTGAAGTTCGTGATCGCGGGGGCCGGCGCGGTTGGAGCTTATCTGGGCGCGTGCATGGCGCGCGCCGGATTCGACGTCACCCTGCTGGCACGCGGATCGCAACTGCGCGCCATCGCCGAGCGCGGCGTACGAGTGATTGGCCCGCAAGGCGACTTCCACGCACATCCAAAGGCCACCGGCGATGCGCAATCGATCGGCAACGCCGATGTGGTCTTCCTGGCCGTGAAAGCCCACAGCCTGCCGGATCTGGCGCCGCGCCTGGGTTGCCTGCTGGGCCCGGACACGGCTGTCGTCAGCCTGCAGAACGGCGTGCCATGGTGGTTCACGCCGCTCGAGCGCGTGGATCCTGGAGGCGTCATCGCAGCGGCTATCGAAGCACGCCGCGTGGTGGGCTCGCTGGTATATTTTGCGACTGAGGTTGCCGAACCCGGCGTCATTCGGCACATCGAGGGAGACCGCATTCCGATTGGCGAACCGGATGGCACGCGCTCCCCTCGCTGCAAGGCCATCGCTGAAGCGCTCGTCGCCTCCGGCTTGCGTTCTCCCGTCACCACACATATCCGCGAGGAGATCTGGGTCAAGATTCTGGGCAATGTTGCCTTCAATCCCATCAGCGCGCTCACGGGAGCCACACTGGCATGTATGGCGGGCGACCCGTATGTATCCGCGCTGGTGCGCGCCATCATGGAGGAAGCTGCGGCGGTGGCGGCGGGCCTGGGAATCAAGCTGCCGGTGACCATGGAGCAGCGCATTGCCGGAGCGGCCAAAGTGGGCGAGCACAAAACTTCCATGCTACAGGACCTGGAATCCGGCCGGCCGCTAGAGCTCGAAGCAGTGGTGGGCGCCGTGCTGGAACTCGGCGAGCGATTGAGTGTTGGCACACCGATCACACGCGCGGTATACGCGTGCACCCGGCTGCGCGCTCTTCAGGCCGCGGCCACAGTCGCCGTACAGTAGGCGCACCGCCGAGCTTTGATCGGTATGGTGCTCAGGCACTCCGGGCATTGGCGCGTGGTGGGGTCCGGTGGCGCTTGCCCGCGGCGCGCCCGAGCCATCACCGCATTCACCGGCACGACCACGAAGAAGTAGACGGCAGCCGAGATCATCACGAACGCCACAAGCGCATTGATGAAATCGCCGATCAGAAACTTGCTGCCGTTGATGGTGAACATGATGTCCGAAAAATCCGGCTTGCCCACCACAGCCGCAATCAGGGGCGTGAGGAGATCTTTCACCAGCGCGGTCACTACCGCCCCAAAAGCCCCGCCAATTACTACTGCCACGGCCAGATCGATTACATTGCCTCGCAGCAAGAACTGCCTGAAACCTTTCAGCATGGTTCCTCCGAGAGGCTTTATTGTAGCGAATAGCGGTCGAAATTTTTTAGTGGTGCGAGCCGCCGCCCCCACCGCCGCTGCGCGAGACCGGACTGGACATAGCGCTCGCGCCCGACGAGAAGCCCCCAGTCGACACCCCCGGCCCGTGGGACGAAGAACCCGAGGAAGCCACTACGGTCGAGCCGCGGCCCGCTACGGGGTGTACCGGATTTACGCTATAGCCAGTACCCTTATACGCTCTTGCCGAAGCCGACGAACCTGTCGAGCCGCCACCATAGGACGTCGGAAAATAGTAATAACCGGGCAGAAATGCCGAGTACACATTGAACGGGTTCCAGAAGCGGTAGCCGTACGGACTGTACATCGCCCCGTCCATGCACGGAACGAATGAATACATCCCGAAGTATGGGTTGAAATACCAGCCGGCATTGAACATGCCGCCGCCACCATACATGCTGCCGCAGCTATTCCCATACAGCCCGCCGCCGGTGCCGTAAGTGCCGAAGCCACTGCCATACAGGCCGCCGCCACCCGAAAACAGAGAAGTCCGCACGGAATTCGCCGCCCCGACGTTGGCCATGGCCACGTATTCGCCGCGCCGCGCGCTCCAGCGGTCGAGCGCATCTGTGGCGTTCTTGTCGAACTTGCTGATCGCCAGGGTGTTCAGCGCGATCAAATGGGCATCCTTCACTTCAGCCGTATTGTCAGCCGCGGTCACCTCGGCCAATCCTTCGAAAACCCGCAGTTCGCCGGGATCGGCATCCAGGCGGTACAGACCCTTCTTTGCAAAGTGCACGGTGGCATCTTTGTAAACCATGGTCACGGAGTTATCCTTGCCGATGTCTTCAGCTTCAATGATGGCCGTTCCGGACAGGAGCTCGAGGCGCGTGTCGATCAGGCGGTTGGTGACCATGCGGAACGAACTGTTCTCGCCGAGCCGCAGGAACACACCCGGAGTCAGGAGCACTTCCGCACGGCCATCTTCGGTGCGAAGCAGCCCGTTCTCCTTTACTTCCGGAAAGTTGCCGAACTTGGTCTCGACCGGTTGGTCGCCCAGGTAAACCTGTCCTTCGACAAAGTGAATCATCCCCGAGCGCGCTGAAATGACAGATTGGGCAAAAGCGGTGGCGCCACCAGCCGCAAGAGCCAAACCACACAATATGAGTCTCCGTGAGCGTTCCATCGAAACTCCTTATATCAAAGCATCTTCGTTTTTCCGACGTTTGTCAATGGCGTTCCGTTCCTACAGACGCACAATGTGAGAAGAATTCACACCTTTCAGGGCGTTGCGGGTATCCACGATCAGCCGCGCGGCCGCGGCAATACGTGCGTAGTCGAAAGCGGTATGGTCGGTAATGATCACGGCGCAATCCGCTTCGCCGGCCACGGACTCCGGTTGCGCTGCCAGATCGATGCCATCCAATTGGAGCCGCGGCACATAGGGATCGCTGTAAGACAGGCGCGCGCCCAGGCGCTGGAGCAGCAGCATCACGTCCAGGGCCGGGGATTCCCGCATGTCATCTATGTCCTTCTTATAAGCCACACCCAGGATATGAATGTGCATTCCCTTCACCGGCTTACCCGCGTCATTCAGCGCGTTCTGGATTTTGTCCACCACAAAGTGCGGCATCTGGCCGTTGATGTATCCCGCCAGCTCGATGAAGCGCGCCTCGATCCCAGCCTGCTTGGTCTTCCAGGAAAGATAGAACGGGTCGATCGGGATACAGTGGCCGCCGAGGCCCGGCCCGGGGTAAAACGGCATGAAGCCGAAGGGCTTGGTGGCGGCTGCCTCGATCACCTCCCAGACGTTGACGCCTATGCGGTCGCACATCAGCGCCATCTCGTTGACCAGCCCGATGTTGATCATGCGGAAGGTATTTTCGAGCAGCTTCACCATCTCCGCCACTTGCGTCGAACTCACCGGAACCACGGTTGCCAGCGCCTGCGCATAAAACAGCGATCCTATCCGCGTGCAAGCCGCCGTAGTGCCGCCGACCACTTTGGGAATATTGCGTGTCTGATACTTTGCGTTGCCCGGATCCACCCGTTCCGGCGAGAAGCACAGGAAGAAATCCTCGCCCACCCGCAGCCCCGATCTTTCAAAAACGGGCAGCAGTAACTCGGCGGTGGTGCCCGGATAAGTAGTCGATTCCAGAATAATGAGCATGCCCGCGTGGAAATGATTGGCGATTTCCTCGCAGGAGGAGACGATATAGCTCATGTCCGGATCTTTAGTTTTGCGCAGCGGCGTGGGCACGCAAATGTTCACCGTGTCGAGCTCGCTGACGATGCCGAAATCCGTGGTCGCGCGCAGCTTACCGTCTTTCACCAGCGCCGAGAGCACGTCGCTCGAAATGTCGCCCACATATGAGTCGCCCGCGTTGACACGCTCGACCTTCTGAGTGTTCACGTCGATGCCCGTTACCGTGAAGCCCGCCTTGGCGAACTCGACGGCCAGCGGCAGTCCGACGTAGCCTAGTCCCACAATTCCAACACTGGCGCGCCGCGAACGAATTTTTTCTTCCAGAATTTCCGCTGTGGCGGAAACCACCATGCTCCTATCATACAGAGGAACTTTATGTGACGCGGCAACGTTATTATCGGATAGAATGCGATTCCGCTGGATTGCTGCCGCTGGCATCTTAGTAAGTGCTGCACAGATAATCTGCGCCGCTGACCCGGGCCTGGTTAGCCTGGCCATGCCGGATGCCCGCATAATGGCTGGCATCGACGTCGAGCAGACGCGCCGCTCGCCGTTCGGCCAGTATGTGATGTCGGAAATCGCAGAGCGCGAGCCGGGACTGCAACTGTTGATTGACGCCACCGGCTTCGATCCTCTCCACGATTTGCGTGAGATCCTGTTGGCTTCGCCCGGCCAGGCCGGTAGCCGATCGGGAGTGATCCTGGCACGAGGTACGTTTGACGTGGCCCGAATCACGGGAGCCGTTCTCAGCCAGGGTCAGACAGCCGGGACCTATAAAGGCGTGGAAATTCTGTCCAGCAAGACGGGCAAGGATTCGCTGGCTTTTCTCGATGGCACCCTCGCGATTGCCGGCGACGATGCGGATGTGCGAGCCGCGATCGACCGGCGATCCGCCTCCTCGGGCATAGGCGCCGATCTGGCAGCGCAGGTGAACCAGCTCAGCACTACGGAAGATGCCTGGTTTGTCACGCTGGTGCCGCCCGCGCAGTTACAAAATTTCGGAGCCACACTGAGCAAAGTGCAGCAGGCCAACGGTGGCGTAAAGTTTGGGACTAGTGTAGTTCTGACCGCGCAGACCGTTTCGCAGACCGATAAAGATGCGACGGCGCTGGCGGAGACGCTCAAAATGCTGGCCAATGTGGCGCAGATAAGCTCGCCGAAGGGCTGGGTGGCGTCGACCGCCGGGTTGCTCCAGAATCTCAGCGTGGCGGCGGCGGGGCAGACCACCACGGTGTCGCTGAGCGTGCCGGAGCAGCAGGTCGAGCAGATCATCAAGGCTTCGCAGAGCAACGGGCATCACAGGCTCGCTGCAGCGCCGGCCCAGCCTGCCAACCCTCCTCTGTTACCATAAAATTTGTCCCAATCATTGCCCCGCCTGCGCGCCGCGCTGGATTTTCTTCCATCTCCCGCGCCGGAGCAGCCGGGCTTGTTCATACGCGATCCGTATCGCTACTCCGACGCCATGCTGGTTGTTCCGCCGGCGCTGGTCGAGTGTCTCCAGTGCTTTGATGGACGCCAAACGGATCTGGATCTGCGCGCGTTGCTGGTTCGCATCACGGGCGATATTCAGGTTGGTGAGCTCGAGCGGCATCTGGCCGGAACTCTCAGCTCGGCGGGCTTCCTCGAAGACGAAGCCTTTGCGCGGATGAAGGCCGCGCGCCAGCGGGAGTTCGCCGAGGCGCCCAGACGCGAGGCGGTTCACGCGGGTTCCGCGTACCCCCTGGAAATCGCCGCGCTGCGCCAGACCATGGCCCGTTACCTGGATG
>Ga0302324_100005636_pt1 | contig 27276 bp, 24 predicted proteins | sample Palsa_T0_1_FD_201949 | JGI IMG/M metagenome (GOLD analysis project Ga0302324, IMG submission 201949) | Peat permafrost microbial communities from Stordalen Mire near Abisko, Sweden - Palsa_T0_1 | ecosystem: Environmental > Terrestrial > Soil > Palsa > Peat permafrost | place: Sweden: Abisko...
CCAGCGCCTCCGGGTCACACCCGGCCAACTGGTCGATGGCCTCGTGCAAGGAAGTCAGGAGTTCCACGGGTGAATTGAATCAGGGGGGTGTGACAGGAAAGACTGGGGCACGCAGGCATCGTGAGTTGCGCCGCGATCCGAGTCCCCCCAACTACCGTGTGATCGTTCCGCAGCGAGCCGAAGGAGATGTATGCCATTTGATGTTGCAGAGGCGCTACGGGCTCGCCACGGCGAAAACTACGCACTGCATGACGCGCACCTGAACCACCAGCTGGCGCGCGTCCTCAAGACGATCGGGTTCGACCGCTTCTATGTACGGGGCGAGGGGTCCTACCTGTTCGACGCGGAAGGTACGCGGTATCTCGATTTTCTTTCTGGATTCGGGGTGTACGCGCTGGGCCGGAGCCACCCCGCCCTCAAGGCGGCACTCCACCAGGCAATCGACCTCGACCTCCCGAACATGGTTCAGATGGACTGCGCACTCTTGCCCGGTTTGCTCGCTGAACAGCTGATAGCTCGCTGTCCTGAGAACATCAACCGTGTGTTCTTTTGCAACTCTGGTGCAGAGGCCATCGAATCGGCGATCAAGTTCGCCAGACAGGCCACACGCCGTCCCAGAATTCTGTTCGCTGAACACGCGTTTCACGGCTTGAGCACGGGTGCACTCTCATTGAACGGCGGTGCCGAGTTCCGAGACGGCTTTGGACAGCTGCTTCCGGGCTGCACAGCGGTCCCCTTCGGCGACATCTCGGCCCTCCGCCGGGAACTGCGAGTCGGTGACGTTGCCGCCTTCGTCGTAGAGCCGATTCAGGGCAAGGGCGTCTACATGGCCTCGCCCGACTACTGGAGAGAGGTGAATGAACTCTGCCGACAGCACAAGTCCTTGCTGGTGATCGACGAGGTCCAGACCGGTGTCGGCCGCACCGGCAAGTTCTTCTGCTTCGAACACTGGGATCTCAAGCCCGACATCATCACCATCTCCAAAGCCCTCTCCGGGGGTTACATACCGGTCGGCGCCATGCTGACCACGGACCAAGTCTTCTCTTCGGTCTACAGCTCCATTGAGAAGGCACTGAAGCACTCATCGACCTTCGGCCGCAATCAGTTGGCGATGGTGGCCGGGCTAGCTACTCTTGCCACATTCGACGACGAGAACATCGTTGAGCGAGCGCGTTGTGCAGGTGAAGAATTTGAGACGGCGGTTCAACCTCTCCTTGAGCGCTACGAAATGTTCCACGAAGTCAGGGGAAAGGGACTGATGATCGGTCTCGAGTTTGGTCCTCCGACATCGAGGGCCCTGCGTCGGCGCTACAACACACTCGAGCGGATTCGGCCGGCCATACTCTCTCAAATGCTGGTTGTACCCCTCTTCCACCGGCACCGAATATTGACACAGGTGGCCGCCGACAACGTCAATATCATCAAGCTCTTACCGTCTCTCATTTGCGGGCAGGAAGAGATCGATTACTTCATTGGCGCCCTCGACGACGTCCTCAACGACGCGCATCATGGTTCGGGCCTCCTGTTCGAGTTCGGCGGGACCATGGCCAAGGGCGCCCTGCGACGGTCCGGGAAGCCTCGACCTGACGCGCCGTACGAAGTTCCGCCCTCTAACGGAAGAAGGGGTGGAACCGTGCCCGGACAGGACCACGGGGAGTCCGCTGATTTATCAGTCCCGAGTGGCCCTTCATGAGCCCTCGGTCACCTCGCCCCACCTCGACCTCTATCAACTCGACATCTGATGGTCCGACAATCACTCAGGGAGACCGTATCGCCGTCTCGGGAGCCGCCGGGTTCATCGGTTCGGCAGTGGTGCGCGCACTCCTCGCCCGCGGCGCAAATGTTGTGGCGCTCGTCGAGCCCGAAGGCGATCACCCGAATCTTCAAGGCCTCGACGTCGAGCGTATCTCTCTCGACGTGCGTGACGCCGAGGCCGTGCGAGCTGCCTGCGCGGACGTCCGATTCATCTTCCACCTGGCCGCGCTCTATCGATTCTGGGCCCGACGTCCAAAGGACTTCTACGACGTCAACGTCGGTGGCGTCCTCAATGTTCTCGACGCGGCTCGTCGCGGAACTTGCGAGCGTGTCGTCTATACGAGCACCGTGGGTGTTCTCGGTCTAGCCAGCGCCGCTCAAGGACGGGCCGCAGATGAGACGTGTTACGCCGACATCTCGCATCTATTCGGAATCTATAAGCGCACCAAGTATGTGGCCGAACACGAAGTGCTCCGCGCTGCAGCCCAGGGCGTCCCTGTCTCTCTCGTGCTCCCAACCTTTCCCCTCGGTCCGGGCGACACAAAACCAACACCGACCGGCAAAGTCGTTCTCGATTTTCTCAATGGCCGTATCCCCGCTTTCGTCGACACAACTCTGAACGTGGTTCATGTCGACGACTTGGCCCTGGCCCACCTCTTGGCACTCGAGCGTGGGACCATAGGAAGGAGCTACATAATTGGCGGAGAGAACATGGGGATGGGCCCCTTTCTTGCAGCCCTGGCGGAGTGCACGAACCTTCCGGCTCCGAAACGGCAGATGCCGCGCACACTCGCAATCGGCGTTGGCGCCCTGTCACAGCTAGTGGAGGGAAGGTTGCTTCACCGCGAACCCACCGTTCCGCTCGAGGCAGCGCGCATGTCAACCACCAACATGATGTTTGACGATACGAGGGCCCGCAAGGAACTCGGTCACTCCCCCCGTCCCGCATCAGAGGCCATTGCGGACTCGGCTCGCTGGTTCGTTCGGCACGGGTACGTCAATGCCAATCGATCGAGCCGCATACGCTTTCCCGCTACAGCCTGACGGATGGGCTGTTACCTCACCGACGCCCTTTGTGCTCTCTCCCTGCGGACCGCCCCCCGGACGACCCGCATGGTCACAATCGGTGAAAAGAACAGTGACTCCGCGAGACCGCGGAGTTGTCCTAGGCGATCGTGACGGGACCGTGCTTCGCTCGCACGGAACATTGCTGAACTGGCACGACCGGTCAATACAGATGCGAGCCCAACTCTGACTGCCTTCAAATTCTCAGATTGCCCGCGTGCCTCTGCCGCCCACATGTGCTGCGTCAGAACCAGTTTGATCTCTCGGCCCCCCAACTGCGAATCGAGCCATACGTTACTTCCGTGGCGACGGTACTCGGCCATGACGACAGGCAGGAAACTGACCGTGCTCTCGCGAGCGATGCGAAATACAAGATCGAGATCCTCACCAAGACTGAGGAGAGAGTTGAACCCACCGACCTCCTGGATAAGCGACTTCCGGATCATCGCGGACGAAAGAAATATCTTCCCGTCACCTCGGAGAAAGCCGCTGTATTGGGCTTCCCTCGAAAAGCCGGGGCCGATCAGATCCCCGTTCTCATCTATGTACCGAAACTGCGTATGGCACAAGCCGACTGCCTCATCTCGCATCGCTTCATATTGGGCGAGCAGTCGATCGGGCAGCATGCGATCGTCGTCGTCGAGGAACGCTACTAACTCCGATCGCGCATGCCCAATGCCAACATTGCGCGCAATGGATACCCCGCGTTGGCGTTGTCGGATGACCCGCACTCTCTCGTCATGGCGTTCGATATCAGAAAGGTCGTCTTCACAGCCATCCAAGACAACCATAAGCTCCCAATTCTCAAGCGTTTGCGACTGGACGGACGCAATGCTTTCACGAAGAAAACGTCCGCCACGAAAGCTGGGGATCACTACACTCACATCGGGAATGCTCATCCTTATCTTGGTCCTCAACTTGGGCCAGCCGAACCAGCCGCAGCTTAGTGGCTCTCCGCATCTGAGTTGGGATTAGCTCTAGGCACTGTGGGACTCGACGGTTTCCGGTACCCGAGGCGCCGGAAAGGGATCTGCCTTGCCTCGGGGTTCCGCCAGCCGGCAGCTCGATCGCGTGGACCACCCCGCCTGGGTCGGCTAGTCCGCGACGCAGTCGATTCCCCAGGGGATTCGGACCCAAGGCAAATAGGTGGTGAGCGTTCTCCCGACTGGACCTATATCCTCAGCCACTTTATTTAGCCAATGGACCGAGGACGAGTGGTTAGTTCCATTGATTGATGTAGATGTATGGTACCTCGACTACCGCCGTTGAGGAGGGGTCGATGGCTGCGTTACCGCCCGGAATCCAACCCGTAGCTTGAAGGGATACCCGCATCGCCTGAGCCGGATCAGCTCCGCTGCTAGCCGGGAATGTTGCCTTCGTGACGCCGTCGATTGAAACGGTCAATGCGGTTGGGGTCCACGTAACCAAGAAGGTATGGTACTTACCATCCATGAGATTCACGCCGGCGTCTTGGTTGCCATCGGTCATGTCAAAGTTCGGCGCGTTGTTGCTCAGAAGGCTGTTCACGCTTATATCGTCACCCAAGGCGGGCTGAGTTTCTGCGAAGTCGACCTCGTTGGTCCACGCTCCGGTTGTAGGCCACATCAGGAAGGCAATCTTGTAGTTCTGCGGGCCGGATTCTGAATCCAACCTGATCGCCATTCCCACCTGGCCATACTCGAAACCCTGCTCATTCATCGGTTGAGGTGCGGCTGTGACCGGGGTGCCGCTACTGTCGGTGTGCAGGTCGTAGTACATCGAACCATTAGCCACCGAGAGCACCTCGTTCGGTTCATAGGTCGCTTCGCTTCCGTCACCCGCTGGACCACCATTGTATTCACCGAACTCGCTACCGTAGACATTGTCAAAGTCCCCTGCAGGGGCCGGGGTATTGAAGTCCTCAGTGAAGATACGGCTATAGCCACTTGGGGCAGCCGCCGGCATGGCTGGTGCCGTCGTGCACGGACACTGGGCAGTTGTACCGATGCCCCCAGACGTGGTCGTCGTGGTGGGCGGCTTGGTCGTCGTGGTGGGCGGCTTGGTCGTCGTCGGAGGCCGCGGCGCTGTCGGCCGCGTTATTGAGCGAGCGACCTGCTGCGGCGCACCGGTGGTGGTCGTCGTGGGGGCAGGCGGCGGGGTTGGCGCCACGGCAGGAGCAGGTGTAAGTGTCGGAACGACGGCATTACCGTCCGCCTGGACCAAGGTGTAGCCAGCAACCGGCGGGTTGAGGAAGATGCCGATGACGCCGCCGGCGTCGCTGCCCAAGGTGCCGTAGAACTTCGCGTCCCCGTAGGTGAAGATGCCGCCATCACTGGCCACGAGCCAGTAGCCCGCCCCGTCGGTCGTGGGAGCCATGCCGACGATGGGCTGGACAAGTGGGACGGCACCGGTAGAGCCGTAGAATTTGGCATCGCCAAAGGTAAAGATCCCGCCATCACTGGCCACGAGCCAGTAGCCCCCGCCGTCGGACGTGACCGCCAGGCCGACAATGGGCTTGTTCAGATGAAGGCTCCCTGTGGAGCCGTAGAACTTCGCGTCGCCGAAGGAGAAGACGCCGCCATCACTGGCCACGAGCCAGTAGCCCCCGCTGTCGGACGTGGCGGCAATGCCCACGATGGGTAGGTTCAGATGAAGGTTCCCCGTGGAACCGTAGAACGTCGCGTCACCGTAGGAGAAGACACCGCCATCGGTTCCGACGAGCCAGTAACCCTCTCCGTCGGGCGTGGCGGCGATGCCGGCTATGGGCTTGTTGAGGTGAAGTCCCGAAAGAGCCGGGGACCCATATGTCGGAGCGCCACCGTGCGCAGTGACCGCACCAACCCAGTTCACCGTCCAGTACCCGCCATTCGGATCCGCAGCCAAATAACGTCCGCCGCTGTAGTCCGGGATGGGAGCGGGTGTGACCGACTTCGGCGATAGAGATGGAGAATGATACCCACGCGCCAAGTTGACCGATGCTTGTGCAGAACTGCCGCCCCCGAAGCTGACCGTTACTCCGAGAACCGCGCTCATGGCGGCGAGAAGGCAAAGGAGCCATCGCGTCCGCTTCGGAACCGTTTCTCGGAGCAGCTGGATCTTTCGCATTCTTTCCCTTCGGCCTGAGAAGGAGGCCGCTGGAAAATAGCCACTGCGAAGCCTGCTATTTCGGCGGCCCGGCTAACTCAGAGAGTCCCGTGGCTTTGCGTCCCCCCCTCGCGAGAGGTATGCCTTTTTCGTTTGCTCTAAGAAATGCTTGTCTCTTTCAACTCACTTGTCAATGCAGACCGTCGAATTGGGTGCCGCTTGCAACCACGTGGCAACTGACGTGCAATCTCGTTGGGCGCACGCGCACGTACGATGAGTCACTCCGTCCTTGTGTGTGTGTCCGCCCTCGCATGCGGATGCCAGAGTCTTTCCAATGGACAACGATGCTTCGCTCTTTTGTCAAGCAGGATCGAGGCAACGAGCTGGGGAAACCCGGATGAAACAGTCAAACGATCTGAATCTTTCGCGACGCAATCCGATCGACATGACCACGGAACACACGAGGGGCGCAGATGCAGGTGCCCACAGTCTCAAGGGAGGCTTGCATCGTCAAGATCCTGGCGAGAGTTGAAAAATCTCGCGGTTGAGGGTGTGGCGATTCCCCTCTTGCAATTCTGATCTATTCGTGACTCCGGCAGCGCTCGAAGTGTTCGACACTCAACGGTGACGGCGCCACAGCAGGAGGTAGAGCCTTCTTGGCCCCGACGACGGACCTGAATTCAACGCCAATGCGTTGCGGGACCGTTACTCGTTCTCAACGTCAGACACCCTTCGATCGAGCCGGGCCGCCTGTGGAAGACATTATTCATCGAATCGTTCAGGGGAAACACTTCGTGGCGAACCCCTCAACGCAGTTGAAGCGTTCGCCGCGGTTCTCCAGGCGCAGTTACTGGCGGAATGCTAAGGGTGTGGGCGACAACGGCTATCGCCACACTCAGTGCTCAGTCACCCCATGTCGACCGAATTTGTCGAAGTGGCATGCCGGGCAGACCGGGCTCAACTCGGAACTTGACCCGTTATCGGTCGCAGGCCATGGGCTTTAGGGTCGCTGTACGGTGAATTGCGGTTGCAAGAGGGTGGCGATAGTCCCTTACTGGTGCCCATGATTGGTTCTGACCCTCCCGTGCTGATAAAATTTGCTGCAGTTACCCCAACGTGAAGCGAGCGTGTCAGTCATGCAGGGTTCATTACTGATAAGTGACCGCACGTGGTGTGGCCTTGCCCGGTGCGACGAGTCTGGTGTCCGCATCGAAGGGGCGATTGAGCCATGGTCCGACTCGCACGATAAAGCGCGTTTGCTCCTAGTAAATGAGCTCGGCCCGATCGGTTGGCTTGTTCTCGAGTCAAGCGATGTCAATGAGAAAAGCGTCATCGACCACCTCGCGACTTTGCCCAGAAGCGAGCAGCGGCGGACGAGCTTGCCAGATCCTCCGAATGGTGAGCTGACCGTCGCAGTCTGCACTCGAGAGCGGCCAGAGTCGCTCCGTTCTTGTCTTGAACGAATTCGACGAGGGGTGGCCAATCGATACGAGGTGCTCGTGGTGGACAATGCACCGATATCAGATAAGACGGAGCGCGTGGTCGAGGAACTCGCTCGGGACGGGATGCGCATACGTCGAGTGGTTGAGCAGACACCAGGCCTGTCGAGAGCTCGGAATCGGGCGCTTCGTGAAGCAACAACCGAGTTTGTGGCGTTCACCGATGACGATACCTTGCCTGACATTGCTTGGCCGACGGCACTCCTTCCTGGATTCTCGGCAGGTACCAATGTGGCGCTGGTCACTGGAATCGTACCGCCCGCTCAGATCGATACTCCTGCTCAGGCTCTCTTCGACAAGAAAATAAAGTGGAGCTCCAAACTCTCGCCCGAGACCTATTCAATGGCCAAACGAGACGAATACTCCTTCCCGTTTCCCTATTCGGCAGGTCACTTCGGAGCAGGTGCGAATTTCGCGGTCCGTCGGAAGGTTATTTCTGACCTAGGTGGCTTTGACGAGGCGCTCGGGGCGGGCACTCGCACCCGAGGGGGGGAGGACAACGAGATGTTCGTGCGGGTCATTCGCGCCGGCTACGAGCTCGCCTATGAACCCAGCGCGATTGTGTGGCACGTACATCTCAGGGAGGACGATCTGCTTCGCGAGCACGTCTACGGATACGGCAAAGGCGTCTCGGCAGTGGCGCTCAGCCAATTCCTGCATCCAGGCAAGATTGACATGGTTCGCGTATGCGCTCGCGGGGCTCTCAATCTATCCAGGGAGAGACGAGCGGAAGTGGACTACGGCATGCCGCGCTCCCACCTTGCCTTGGAGCTTTGGGGCGTCTTGTGCGGTCCTATTGCATATGTCTGGGAGCGACTCCGCATCGCGATGGCGAGATGACACGCTCACTTATCGTGGGCTCGGGCGCGTCGGCTGCCGGTGCCGCCATGGCGCTTTTGGCTGATCCCTTGCAAGAGGTCTCCGTGATCGACATCGGCCATCGTCTCGACGCTTTTCGCAGAGAAGCTATTGACCGGATGGCGGCTACCAGCCCGTCGCTGTGGAATGAAAGCGATCTCTCCGCAATCCGCACGCAGCCGGTGGGTCGGCGCACCAAGGGCTTGCCCCAGAAGCGATCTTATGGATCAGCGTACCCTTTTGCTGACGTTGGTCAACTTCACGACGTGATCGGCGCTGGTCACGCGAATGGCTCGGTGATATCGGCAGCGTACGGCGGTCTGACCAATGTCTGGGGTGCTCAGGTCATGCCATTTTCGCGCTCCACGTTTGCCGACTGGCCCGTTGACTATGCAACGATGGAACCTCATTATCGTGCCGTCCTCGAATCCATTCCTTATGCAGCTGAAGAGGACAGCCTGGCGGAGAACTTTCCGCTGGTGGTTGAAGGAAAATCCCTTCCTCCCCTTGCTCCCAGAACAGCAGCCGTGTTGGCGAATGTCTCTGGAAACGAGGCCTCATTACGGCGCCTAGGGATCGCGGTGGGAAGAGCGCGCCTCGCTTTTCAGTCTCAGGCCTGTGTGCGATGCGGTCTCTGTATGACGGGGTGCCCATATTCCTTGATCTACTCCGCTAGTCAAACCTTCGACAGACTACGCAGAGAGCATCGGATTCGTTATCACGAAGGTCTACTTGCCGTGGAGGTCGGACAGAGCAAGGATGTTCCCTACGTCATCGCAAAAGATGTGGCAACAGGTGCCTTCGAAAGATTCGAAGCCGACAGAATCTACATTGGCTGTGGGGCTGTTGGAACCACACGGCTAGTTTTGAGTTCACTGAATGTCTTCAATCAGGACGTTGAAATGCGAGAGTCAGCACAATTCGTTATCCCGATGGCTTCTCGGATCCCGACGCCCGATCCTCGGGGGGCTCACGAATTCACCCTGAATCAGTTCAACATGACGGTGTCTCTCGACGATAAGGCACTGGACATCTCTCAGATTCACTTTTATCCCCACAACGACGCCCTTGTGGATGCCCTGCCTTCGGTGCTGAGATCTCGTTTAGGGAGCCCGATAGCGGGGCATCTCTTGCGGCGACTCACCGTTGGGCTTGGGTACCTGCCGTCTTGGGAGTCGCCTGCAATGCGAGTCAGGATCACCGAGCCCTCGAAGACTACCGACTTGCCGGGAATCATTGTCTCCGGAGATCAACAGTCGGCGTTCGCCAACTCAATGTTTCGTCAAGTCGCGCTGCGCATGCTCAAGGTCGCTCCCAAGCTCGACCTCTGGCCCGTACTGCCGCTGGCGTTCCTATCTGCGCCGGGTAAGAGCTACCACTTCGGCGGAAGTTTGCCTCACCGTTCCACACCGGTGGATGGGCCCCTGACCACCGACGTGCAGGGCCGACTCCGGCAGTGGTCACATATTCACATGGTCGATGCGTCCGTCTTTCCTACAGTTCCCGCGACGACCTTCACGCTCACAATCATGGCAAATGCACATCGGATTGCGACCGACTCCCTTCGCACTTCGTCATGACCGACTCGGGCATCAGAACCGTTGCCATCACGGGTTCCTCTGGATATCTCGGAGGCCTCTTACGAGGTCGTCTGAAAGAGGACGGGCTGCGCGTCATAAGTCTCAGTAGGACCAGTACCGGATCGGAATCTCGCCGGTACGTAATTGAGGAGAGTCTATCTCCCGATCTGCTCTCGGACGTCGATGCCCTGGTCCATTGTGCCTACGATATGAAGGTCCGGCGCGAGCGGGACATTTGGGCCGTCAACGTTGAGGGGTCTCGGCGCCTGCTCGAATACGCACTCTCCTCGGGAGTTAGGCGGACCATCGTGCTTTCGTCAATGTCGGCATTCGAGGGTACCCAGCAGCTTTATGGCCGATCGAAGTTAGCAATTGAGAGCATTGCCTTGAAAAATCAGGCCATTCCCATTCGACCCGGCATTGTCTATGGCCCCAACGCGGGCGGAATGGCAGGCGCCCTAACAGCGCTCACCCGCCTGCCGGTGGTTCCGGTTGTCGCGTCGCGGTCGCATCAGTTCACGCTTCACGAAGATGATTTCACCGCAGCCATATCGGCACTCATCAGTGCAAAAGATACGGGGTGGGTTCCAGTCGGACTCGCAAATCCAGTTCCAGTATCATTCAGAGATCTTATTGCCGGCTTGGCGCGGCTGAGTGGGCGAAACTGCCGCACCGTACCCCTGGACTGGCGACTCGTATTGGCGGGGCTTCGAGCATGTGAGGCGCTACGCATCGACCTTCCATTTCGTGCCGATTCGCTCGTCGGTCTTGCGAATCCTGCCCCCATGGTGCCCAATCTGGAGGTCTGGCACGACCTTGGAATCACGTTGCGTCGATTCGGCCAACCTGTTCCTGGCCCTCCATCGAACGGAGAGTAGATATGTTGCGTTACATGGGGGCGTCGGTGGTGGCCAATGCATTTTCAGCTACCCCAGGGACTCGGCGTTCGTATCGTTCCCTCGCCAACGGATTGGAGATACGATAGCGTACTCGCACCGGACTTCCTGACTACTACCTCCAAAGGGTCCGTAGGCTCATCTCTCAAGTCGCATGCACTACCACTTCATCGACTTGATGGATCATCTCGCGAACTTTGATCCTAAATCGTCTTTAAAGCTGTACTATCGATTCGACGGCGAGGCCTGGGATCGCTGGATCAATAGCAAAGTCCAATACATAAATAGGTTCAGCGCCGACGATGGCTGGAGCTATTCCAACAGGTGGGTTTCGAGCTCATCTCGGAAGATGCCGAATACGGAGCATACGGGAAAAAAGGAGAGTACATCCGAGCTATTCGTACCTCAGTCAGTCGGATCTCGACACCAACAGGCTGATCTTGGTTTTTCGCAAGCCGGGCTAACATGTGGTGTCGAATTCCCTTTTTTGAGGTCGTGGGTATGTCGTTGGAGAGATCGGGCCAGTTCTCAAGAGCGTGTTCCTCTCTATTGACTAACCGCCTGTTCTGTTGACTAGCGGCCCGTTGGGGACATAGCGTTCAATTCCAGGGGAAAATGGGCATACGAAAGAGGGTATGGGTGCGTGGTGCAAGACATTAGGCCCGGTAACAGTACGGCCTCACCGTTAAACGTTTCGTACAGAATCGGCCGCCTTGCTGGCCGCATCAGCGGGCGGTGGTTGGACGTCGGATGCGCGGACGGGGGCTACACCCAGGCGCTGCTCTCAGCAGGCGCGCACGAGGTGCTCGGCATCGATCCTGACGCCGAACGAATCGAACTTGCCAAGGAGAGGTTGCCCCTTGTCTCCTTTCAAGTCGCAGTTACCGAGGAGCTGCCTTTCCCCGACGACTACTTTGACGGCGTGTGGATGAACGAAGTATTCGAGCACGTCGCTGATGAGGAGCGATCCCTCGCCGAACTTCGCCGCGTCATCCGTCCCGGCGGGATCCTCGTGATTTTGACCCCCAATCGATGGTTCCCCTTTGAAGGGCATATGATCCAAATCGGCGACTATTCCTTTGATCATCCTTCACCCGTGGTGCCGTGGTTGCCTGTTGCGTTGTCAAGGAGGTGGACGACAGCCCGCAACTACTGGCCCTCCGATTTGCGCAATATGGTTGCACGTGCCGGCTTTGATCTTGAGTCGACGCAGTTTGTTATGCCGGTCCTCGAGGAGTACCCATGGCTACCAGGACCTCTGAAACGGATATACCAACGGCAGCTCGACCGATTGCATGACGTACGAGTAGTTCGTCATTTCGGAGTGTCGAACCTCGTTGTTGCCAGCCCTCGAAAGTAACATCGGCACACGTGAGCCTGTGTGCCCTTCACGGAGGAGTGCGAACACGAGCCCTTAGGCGGGTTGGCCAGAACATCGAGCACTACTCCGAGTACCACGACATCAAAGCGATAAGAGACTCGTAGTTTTTACGACGTATCCGAGAATTGGGTGTCCCGCCGGCCAAGGCGTCGGGAAGTCCGTTGCCATCTGAAGGTCCAGAAGTGCGACTCTGAGTGCGGAAAGTATTGCTCACGAGAGGCGGCCGTGCGACGTGGTGACCCCCGACATCGGCCAAGGGGTGCCCGCGGCGGAAATCGGGTCCGTGCGGACCGATTCCGCCCCCGCTGAGCCCGAATCTGCCCGCGCCGAGCGCGATTTTCCCGTGCTGGCTCCGATCCCTCCCGGGCTGGGCCGAATCTGCCTATCCGGGGGTCCAGCGCCGCCAGGAGGGCGGCAAAAACTGGGGACCGGAGTGATCACTCTCGGGTGCCTGGGCAGTGAACTCGGATTTTCCCCACGCGACCTCCTGGAACTCCCGGTTTAGTAGATTATTAGCGAGGAGTTAAGTCTTAGGGTGTTCGTCTACAGGGGCATGTGGTGATGGAGAAGAAAGGGAACGACGTGCCTCAACCGGATGTAGCAGACACCCGAATGGGTTTTGAGGGTGCGGACTTAATCGACGCTGCATGCCTCGGTGTGATCGCTGTCCTGGTTGTCGCGGTTCTCGTAGATGAGCGAAATGCCGTTCGCGTTCTGGCTGCAATCGCCTTTACATTGTTTGTACCGGGACGAGCCGTCATAAGCAACTGGCCGATCTTGTCGACGCGATCGCCCATTGTGGCCTCTATTCTATTCAGTCTCGCCATCCTCACCTTCGTCGCAACGATCACCCTTTGGAGTGATCTCTGGCGCCCAATTGGCTTGCTAGAGGTGGAGTGCACAATTTCGGCGGCGGCGCTCATAACTGCCATTTTGCGACGGAGGCAGGTGGCACCAGGCCCCGACGCCATCGAGAGCCAAAATGGACGACACCCATGACCACGCGAACCGACGGTCCGTCTCCTGACCACAAGACGGCGTCCGGCATCGTGGCCCAGTCGTCGGCCCTCCTTTCTCCGCCGTGCCCCCGCGGCCGTCCCCTTCTTTGGCCATGAAGACGGACCTTGTCGTCGCCGCGCCGGCACCGCAGGACACGGTGGGGACATCACTCCCCAAAAGGCGAATCTTCCACCCATGGGACATACTTCTCCCCGCGGCCATTGTTTTTTGGGCACTGGGAGTAAGCCGGATCAACACAACGCACCTCGGCCCATATGGGCTCCCAGCCATACTCCCGATTGTTTTCTACGTCGGGATCGGGTTGGTCGTGATCTCTACGGGCTGGGCCCTGGCCATGGCTCGGCCCTCGCCCGTCCGACTATCCGCGCACCTCGGGGTGTTTTTGCTGATGCTCTACGGCACGGCGCCCCTTGTCTACAATCAGGCGCGCTATTCGTGGGTGTACAAGTACATCGGCGTTACCCAGTACATCAATCTGCATGGTCGCGTCAACCAGAAGATTGACATTTTTCAGAACTGGCCCGGCTTCTTCGCACTTATTGCATGGTTCGACCGCGTAGCCGGGATCCAGAGCCCCCTGTCCTATGCGAAATGGGCACAGTTGGTATTCGAAGTACTCATTTGCTTCATGCTCTACTTCGCCTTCCGAGCACTGCAGCTAACGGTTCGAGAACGATGGCTCGCACTGTTCATGTACGCCGGCTCTATTTGGATCGCTCAGGACTATCTCTCGGCGCAAGCGCTCGGAGTAGTGCTGTCCGCTGGAATATTCGCATTGGCGCTCAACTACCTTTCTCGAACCGATGAGGCAAAGTGGCTGACCTGGACGCGTAATCGGCTCCAGCCGGTATCGCGCTTCCTGAGACATTCCAACGACTCGACGGCGCGCGCAGGACCGGAAGTGGAGGAGTCCGCTCTGCTTCCGGTGCCAGAGGGTTCGAGCGGACACGACGGCGCTATCGTTGCGGCGATCTCTCTGCTCTATTTCGTGTTGGTCTTCGAGCACGAGTTGTCGCCATATGTCGTACTAATCCAACTCGGATGCCTGGCGGCCATTGGACGTATACGGCACCGATGGCTAGTGCTCCTCCTTACGTTGGTCGTCGTTGGTTACTTTGTGCCTCGCTTCACCTATGTGAACAACCAGTTCGGGATTCTTGCTTCCATTGGGAATTTTTTCAGCAATGCAACTCCTCCACTTGTCAGCCTCGGGCAGATCAAAGTTTCACCTGGGATCACATTCTCGGCGGAGGCCGCCCGCATTCTTACCGTCGGGATGTGGGCATTGGGTGCCGTTGGCGCGTGGCGGCGCTGGCGCGATCGGCGCCCAACACTTGCGCTCGTGTTACTCGCCTACTCTCCGGCGCTCGTGTTTTTTGCGGGAGCGTACGGCACCGAGGGCTTACTGCGCGTGTACCTCTTCTCACTCCCTTGGACGGCGTGCCTCGTTGCGTCGGCACTCAAGCCGGTGGCGGGTGGCGTCTCGAGATGGGGGGCGTTTCGGGCACCCGTGGCCCTAGCCATCGTGGTCGGCCTCTTCTTTCCCGCCTTCTTTGGCGACGACGCCGTGTACGTCATGTCGAAGGCAGAGGTGCAAAGCGTCTCCACCTTCTACCAGTTCGCGTCACCTGGAACGATCTACGCCGCCGACGGCAACTTTCCCAGCCAGCTCAACGGTCGATACAACCTGTTTTCGATCGAGTCCCTGTACGGACCGGGGGGCGTCTTAACGCAGGTGAATCCTGCGCCCACCACCGCCGCCGCCATTACGCAGGCGATTGAGGCAAATGAGAGGGACAATGGCAGGTTGAACGAGCCGGCCTATCTCATACTCTCGAATTCCATGCAGAAGTACGGTACGGCGTACGGTCTGTTCTTGCCCGACAAGGTTCAAGAATTGACCAAAGCCTTCGACGCCGCTCCCGGTTGGATCCGCATTCTCCACAACCACGACATCACGATCTTCGAATTGCCGCCCCTGGGCTAGTCATCCGGGCTTGTGCTGCCATACCTGCACGGAGCGGATCGACAGTGAGCCCGTGCATGAGGCAGGCAGTCGCAGCGGGGAGTACTGGTCAGTGATTGCCAGGTTCGCCAGAAGGTACATTGGTTGGTTAGGTACCTGGGTGGTCACGGTGAAGACCGCGTTCCCGTCGATAAACCAGGTCAATGCCCCGGGTTCCCAATTGAGTCCGAACGTGTGCCACCCAGATGAGAGGTCGGCGGTCGTGGCCGATCGCGTGTTCGGTGTTCCGACAGCCGGAGCAAATATCATTGAAGGTCGATCGGTCGCGGTACCAATTACGTCCATGATGCTGATGCTTGGCACGTCCGTTGTGTGATTTGCTGGGAGCATCCACAGGGTCGGCCAGGTGTTTTGGCCCTTCGGTATGCGAGCAACAATCTGTAGGTATCCGTACGTGAAGTCGAAGGAAGGATCGGTAGTGACCATGCCCGAGCGGCAGGCATAGATCTCTGGTTGCGAGTTTGCGTTCGTACCGAGGGCGGGAACCGGGCTGGCCACGAGATGCAGAACGCCGCCCGACACCTGGTCCTGAGAAGGTAGATACCACTGCACCTCCTTGTCGGCGAAGTCGCCGCAACCCGACCCCTTAGGGGCGTAGTAGAAGCAGGTGTTCCATACTTGCGTGTTGAGACTTGAACCGGTGAATGTCTGGTCGAACGTCAGATGCATGCCGGCTGATGGGAGTGATGTCGACAGTGTGCCAGCTTGCGCTGCCGAGCTTGAAGGCACCGCCCCGGAGGCGGGAGCCTTCGCCGGGTGGCTGCCCAGCTGGCTCGCCAGGCCGACTGCGGCGCCGAAGACAAGGGCGACGATCACCAACACGAGAGGATGGCGGACGACGTCTCGACCAAATGGCCCGCGCGGCGAGGACTCCGATGACGCCCCGGCTGAGGAAGGTGGTTCAATTTGATCTTTGAACCTCTCCTCTTCCATGGTCGGCCATTGTAGGCGTCCAAAATCCCGTGGCGGTTTACTCTGCAATGTCTACCTGAACCGGCTCGACCGGGCCTGGAAGACACGGGGCGTCGGAAAGCTGGTGCTACGACCACCACCGTGTGAGATGAACACAAAGAGAGGCCGAGGTCGAGGCTCGAACTCGACACGCGACGCTGTACTTGAGATGGAGGAAGGTGGACTTCCGGGATCGCACTGCCGGGGAAGCTCAAACCACCGCAAGCTCAGCTGGCCTCCTCCGCCAATGCCGACATTACTGACCACGAAACGCCAGTCTCTCGCTCGGAGGACCCTTGGTCAGTTGCAGCCTGGCGCACATCCCGCTTGCGCTCGGCCCGGATGGTCCTCAGCACGCGCAGGCCGTCGGAGAATGCGTGGAGGTTGCTGGAACCAAAGATCCGGTTCTGTTCGAAGCTGGGAACCTCGGCCACTTTCAGCCCGGCCTTGGCGATGCGGACGTTGATCAGCGTCTCCACCTCGAAGCCGTCACCCCAGAGCATGGTCCGCTTATCTGTCCCATCAATCTCAGTCGCGTCAAGATCGATCACAAAGAGGCACTCGCGCCGGAAGGCGTTGTACCCGTAGCAGAGGTCCGTGTAGCGCGTGCCGTAGAGGAGGTTGACGATCTTGTTCAAGAAGTAGTTGCCGAACTGGCGGAGCCGGCTGATGTCGCTGCTGCCCGCTCCGGGCATGAATCGCGAGCCCTTGGCGAAGTCGGCCCCCTCCTTGAGGGCGTTGACGAAGCGGGGGATCTCCGCGGGATCGGTCGACCCGTCGGCGTCGAGCATGACGATGAAGTCACCGCTCGCCACTTGAAAACCGCAGGCCAGCGCGTTGCCCTTCCCCTTGCGGGTCTGCTGGATCACGATGATGTCCGGCCTGAGCCGGCGGGCCACGTCGACCGTGTCGTCGGTCGAGTCGCCGTCGACCAGGATCACCTCGTGCACGTCAGGCTGCAGTCCGGCAAAAACATGCGGCAGATTGAGTGCCTCATTCTTCGCTGGAATTACGACGCTGACCGTCGGTTCCACCTTGTCGGAACCCTGCCTGCGCCGGGACGGACTCTTGATGTGGGTCGTAGTCAAAATAGACCGCCCTTCATGTATGTCGCGCGCCGATCTCCAAGTGCATCGAGGCATGCGGTGGCAAGCACCACACATGACAGCGAACACTGTGAGTCGTCACTTCACGGACCCCTCCGTTTTCACCCCAGGAGTCGTTGGCCGGGCCATGAGGCTGCCCGACTACTCCACCCGTGGAATACCGAGTCGACCACTCTCGGCACCTTGTCATCACCGACTTTCCCGATGCAGTGCTGCACCTTTTGGGCAAGCCTTGACGCCCAGACATTATGGCGGACCGATGTCTGGACCGCCTAGGGCAAAAAGTCACTTTTCCGGCTCTTCAGGTATGGGTAGGATTCCGTCGCGCACCGATCTGACTGGGCATTTACCACTGGCCCGAGAGTGCGACTGATGTCGGCCTGAGGAGGTCCCTGCGGGCCGGCCCGGCTCGTCATAGCCAGGCGGCGGTGGCGCCAGACGACGAAGGGGGCGTAGAGAGGACGTGGACCGAGGTGATCCCGTTTTCCCCCGCTGGGTCAGCCAGCTCTGCCCCTCGGTGGCCTCATTCAGTTCCTCCGCTCGGTGGCCTCATTGACACCGGCCCCCGGTGGTCGACGAGCGTGTTGGCACAGGAAATCGCGAACCACCACGAACCGGAGCTGAGGTACGATCCTACAGGAGAATAAGACTTCTGCGAGAGTAAGACTTCGCACGAAACAGTTCAAGGGTGGCGGGAGCGGATTCTCCAAGCTCGACTACGACAGGCTGAGTATCTACAGAGTGCGCTGTCTACAGGCTGAGCGGTCTACAGGCTGAGCGCCTTGCTGCCGGTGGAGTCGCGTGGCCAACCCGACCCGATCGGACCCCAAGGATCGGATTCCGACGAAAGGGCGATTCAGGGTTACGACGACACCAGGGCTACGTCGCGCTCAGTGGCTGTGAAATGACGGCACCCGAGCGATCGCTCGCCTTTCCGCAACAGGACGCTTGTCGTGAGGGGGTGACGCCACGGGAACGGGCAGACGATCCTGGGTGAGGTCGGCGACGCACTCGTCGCAGAGACGCCCATAGAGGCTCCCCCCCTGCATGGACCGTCGATCCCGCCGACGCACCTTCCTGACCATCGTGCTCCACCCACAGCGGTGGCACGCACCATAGTGAGGGAGGCGTCGACTGGCCTTTCTGCCCCACAGAGCGCTCACCCCGCCGCCCACCCCCCCGGGCTACCTACCTGCAACTGGAGTGCCTGCATCTGGACTCGCCGCATCGCGCGCAGATTTCCCTTTCGCCCCCATAAGTCCTGGCCGCGGGAACATAGCCATGCGCTGATCGCTATTTCGGCGGCCCGGCAGACTCTCAGAGTCCCGTAGCTTTGCGTCCCTCTCTCACGAGAGGTTTGCCCTTTCGACTGCTATGAACCTCATATATTGGTCGGTTTGACCACCCAAGTCAAGGATACCCTAGCACCACCCGGCGCAGGCCGGGTCACCGCCTGAGTCCGATCCGGACTGTGACCGCGCCGCGGCTGCTCGAACTACGAGTTCATTGGACGGCCGCGGGCTCCCTCGGTCACCGAACGGTCCCTCGAGCGTGACCGCTCTGACGGCCGGACCAGGCGCTCCCCGGCACCCTGGCGGGGCAAACTCGTACCCGGCGCCGCTCCGTTGCGCCTCACTTCGCCGCTGTGCTCGCTCAGCGGCCCTCCTGCCCCACCGGCGGCCCGCTGCAACCGGCGCTCCATCAGCAGAGTGCGGAGAACGCGCGTGCCGTCGCGCACAGCTCGGAGGCTCGATTCCCCGTTTCGTCGCGGCAGCTCGACGCTCGGAACCTCGGCGATCCGCAGCCCGATGAGCTGCGCCCGCACGATGATCTCCGTTTCGATCTCGAATCCCGTCGATCGCAGGTCGAGGGACTCGAGAAATATCCGCCGCAGGGCGAAGAAACCGTAGCAAAGGTCGGTGTAGCGGACGCCGAGAAGAAGATTTGCCGCTTCGACCAGTGCTCGGTTGCCCGCACGCCGGACCGGAGTGATGTCGAGCGACCCACCGCCGGCCATGAACCGAGAGCCCTTGGTGAAGTCGAAGCCGTGCTCGAGGGGATGCACGAACCGGGGAATCTCCTCGGGTGACATGCTGCCGTCTGCGTCCATCGCCACGAGCACGTCTCCGTGTGCGGCCGCCAGTCCGGCGCGAAGAGCGTTCCCTTTCCCGGGAGCCGGCTCGTTGATGATGCGGATGTCGGACCGGCTGGAGCGCGCCATCAGCTTCGTCACATCGGAGCTCGCATCCACCAGCACGACCTCGGTGACCATGCTGGGAAGGCGACCGAGGACGTCGGCCACGTTGCGCGCCTCGTTCCGGGTCGGGATGACGAGACTCACGGATGGGGCGGGCAGGAGCGACTGGGGCATCTCCGCGTGGAGACGAGTGTCACTGCGGCGGCGGCCGCCCATACGACGCTCGACGAAGCGGATCGGCGCTCCCTCCCCGGCCGCGCTCCGCTGCTCGAACCAGTCTTCGGACCCCTGACTGCTGGTATCGCTCACGTCCACACCTCTAATCCCATCCGATCGCAGCACGTCCGGAGGCCTTCGGGTCTTGCGACCATCCGAGGCTCCGATCACCAGACGATGGCGACATCCGATTTGGTCTATTCGTCGATTCCAGGATCTCAAGACCCTGTCAATGGCGCGTCCACCCACGCCCAACGGCGACACAATTCTCGTAATCCCAGATGCAGAGCTGAAACCCCGGGCCGGGGCCACGCTGCCGATCACGGGCTCCCCCTGGGGGCATGATGCGACGAGAGCTCAGCGGGAATCGCTCGTGGCGGTCGTGGGGAAGGCCAGGGTGGCGTGGTGCGCCCTGATGCCACTCCATCGGCTCGTGACCGCCTTTCCCCTGGTATAGAAGCGCACGCCATCGGGGCCGTAGACGTGCAGGTCACCGAAGAGCGAACCCTGCCATCCTCCGAAGGAGTAGTACGAGACAGGTACGGGGATGGCGACGTTGATACCGACCATCCCGGCCTCCACCTCGGTCTCGAAGCGTTGGGCGGCCGCACCGTCGCCGGTAAAGATGGCCGCACCGTTCCCGTACCCGTTGGTCCTGATCAGTTCCAGCGCCTCGTCGAGGCTCTCCACTCGTACGATCGACAGGACGGGACCAAAGATCTCGTCGCGATAGACCTGCATAGCTGGGGAAACCTCGTCCAGGAGGCACGGCCCGAGCCAGTACCCTTCCTCCTCCCCATTGTTGGGGTGTTCGCGCCCGTCAATGACGACGCTCGCCCCTTCGTGCGTCCCGATGTCGAGATAGGAGGCCACCCGGTCCCGGTGCTCGGCGGTGATCAACGGACCCATCTCCGATCTGGGGTCCGTCCCCGGACCGACCTCCAGCCGGTCGACGCGCCGGCGGATGCCCTCGACCAGACTGTCCCCACACCCACCCACGGCGACGAGCACTGAGGCTGCCATGCATCGTTCTCCGGCCGAGCCGTAGCCGGCGCTCACCGCGGCCTCGGCAGCCTCGACCATGTCGGCGTCGGGGAGCACCACCATGTGGTTCTTCGCGCCACCGAGCGCTTGCACACGCTTACCGCTCTGGGCCGCCGTCTCGTAGATGTGCCGTGCGACCGGCGTAGAACCGACGAAGCTCACCGCGGCGATGTCGGGGTGCGTGAGGATCCGGTCCACCGCCACCTTGTCGCCCTGCAGCACGTTGAACACCCCGTCGGGAACTCCGGCCTCGGCCACCAACTCGGCCAGGTAGAACGAGGGTGACGGGTCCTTCTCGGAGGGCTTGAGCACGAACGTGTTGCCGCAGGCGATCGCCAGGGGGAACATCCACATGGGGACCATGGCCGGGAAGTTGAACGGTGTGATGCCGGCGACCACACCCAGCGGCTGGCGCAGCGAATGGACGTTGACGCCGGTAGAAGCCCCCTCGCTGAACTCTCCCTTCAACAGCTGGGATATGCCGCAGGCGAATTCGACGACCTCCAGGCCACGGGCGACCTCGCCGGCGGCATCGGCCCGAACCTTGCCATGCTCCGCCGTCACCAGGGCCGCCAGGTCGTCGACGTGATCGGCCAGCAGCGCGCGCAGGGAGAACAGAGTTGCGGTGCGCTTGGCCAGAGAGGTGGACCGCCATCCGTCGAACGCCCGGCGGGCGGCCGTGACCGCCTCATCGACCTCCTTGACCGTGGCGAAGTCGACCTCCCCGCTCTGACGCCCAGTGGCCGGATTGAAGACCGGTCCCCGCCGCTCGGCATCGCCGACCCAAGGCTTCCCGTCGATCCAATGTGTGATCTGGTTCATAGCTCCCTCACTTCTTCTGAACCTCGCTGCCTGAAGGGGTAGAGGCACGATGCGCCAACCAGCTCCGCAAGACGGATTTGCGGCCGCCGAGTGCGGTCGCCCGAGGCTGGTTGGTCACAATCTTCCCATTAGAGCTGTGGGCCGTACAGGGACTCGGATCCGTGACCCCTTGCGCGTCCTGCGAAACAAGCGGTCCAGCCACGTGACGCCATCTGGTCTTATTGACGTTCTCCCCGGTCAAGCTTGCAATAGTGTCCCAGTCAGTCCCAAGCGAACCCAAAAAGCTTGACCTGGACTGCTCAAGCCGGTGCTCCAGGAAGTCTCACCCTGTCATCGTAGGCGCTGGGGGGGAAGGGGGGGAAGAAACACCTGCTCGACGAGGGGGTGCTGCAATCGCCGTACGGTGGTCCGTTGGCTGACTGGGAGTGGGCGTCATCTCAAGTGCAGTCGCAGAGAGAGCGTCGAACGTCCAGCCCAGGTGCCGCTTGAGATCAGCCCTGGTATGCGGTTACCAATGGTGTCTCGTCAACGGACCGCGGATTCTCGGGTTGCTTGTCGAAGAGCTGCCGAGCACTGAGAGGGACACGAGACGGGCGCCAAGCGGGCTTCATCTCCATTTCGGTGATGTGGGCGTCGGGCGGCGAGAAGGCGATCCCAAGAACAAGGCGGGCCACCGTCTCAGGCAGCAGGAACTCAGAGGCGTCATAGGGTCTTCCCTCAAGGGCACACACCTTCTCCTGCATTGGGGTCGCAACACGACCGAGGTACAAGCTCGTGAGACGGACCCCGTTCTCGAGCTCCTCTTGATGCAATGCCTGGGCAAACGTCTGCAGAGCGGCCTTGCTGGCCGTATATGCCGCTTTGTTCGCCGGTGAACCCGATACAGCCGTGGAGTTGAGGATGATTACTCGACCCTGCGCCTTTCGCAGCGCGGGTAGGAAGCGGCGAGTGGTTTGGACAACGTCGAAGAGATTGGCCTCGAATATCTCCTGCCACGCGGACCCGGGCGTTTCACCAATACTGCCCTGGTCGAAGGCCCCGGCACAGTGCACGAGGAGATCCACCTCGTGGTGGTCACGCGGCGGCCCGCCGGATCGACTGATTGCAGTGACCGCGAAATGTTCGCTGAGGACGTTGCAGACGATACTGCCGATGCCGCCATTTGCCCCAGTTACTACTGCCACCGGCTCGTCGGGGACCATGTCCCATGATCGCAGGGACAAATCAACGGCAGCCCAACAGGCGCACAACATTGGGCTCGTCCACCACTTTGAGGTTCGGGTTCGGCCCCGACTTCGGTTCCTGAGTCTTGTCGCAAGATGACCCGATGCGTGTCCGGCCGGCTGAGCACATCCTCGACACCTGCGCCGAGCGCCCTGGGCGCCGCAAATTCAATGCTCCAGCCGTTGTTCCAGTGGTGGGTCACCCCCAGCGGCGGTTGGTACGTTCTCCCTGCATTAGAGCTGTGGGCCGTACAGGACTCGAACCTGTGACCCCTTGCGCGTCATGCAAGTGCGCTACCAACTGCGCTAACGGCCCGTCCGAAGCACCATACCACCAGGACAAATCCGCCGATCAACGAACGCTCCGTGTTCGGAGGGACGACACCAGCGCCACGGGCCCGTCCATCAGCCGTCACGGCACCGGTAGTACCTCGGGTGCCACCGGCCACAGGAAGTCGCGCCGATCCATGGGGGCTACTCCGTTGCCCGATCTCCACTCGTCGTACGACTCCGCCCATTCGCGGTGCCAACCGATCTGCGCCTGGTGAAGGACGTGGGGTTCGGCCTCGTCCAGCTCCTTGAACCGGGCGGCCAACGCACACAGAACCCTGGCCGATGCGACGGCATCGGCACACGCGTCATGCGCATGTCCGATGTCGATGCCGTAGTGCTCGCAAAGGGCACCCAGCGTGCGACGACCCTTGCGAAAACGATCGAGATGCCGGTCCAACACGACCGCGTCGAGTACCGGCCCGCCCCAACCCCGCTCCACCAGACCCGCTCCGCACAGACCTCGAGACTGGGCATCGAGAATGGTCAGGTCAAAATCGAGCTTCATCCCGACCAGGGGTACCCCCCTCTCGCCAGCCGAGATCACTGCCTCGGACACCAGTTCGATCGCCTCCCTCAGGGGAATTCCCTCGGCCCGGGCCCGCTCGGTGGATATTCCGTGCACCTCCATGGCTTCGGCCGGAATCTCCCGTCCCGGATCCACCAGACCCGAGGACGTCGAGACCAGATCCCCGGCTACCACCCTCACCAGTGCATAGGAGACCGGAACGTCGTTGAAGCGGTCGACACCTGTCGTTTCGAAGTCAAACCCGAGCACCTCGCCCACCGCCCAATTGCCCATGTTGCGAGCTTTTCACGGGGGTGTGACACCAATGGGGGATGCCCCGTGACGGGCTACACCCGCTCGGGCTCGTCCCCGATCTTACCGAGCGGGATGCGCCAGATCAGTCGGGTTCCGCCCTCTCTCGATGTTCCCAGCTCGAGACTCCCGCCCATCCGCTCCGCCCGGGTGCGCATGTTCCTCAGGCCGCGCCCATCGGCCCCGGCTCCACCCATCCCCCGACCGTCGTCGACGACGACGAGGCGTAACTCCTCCCCCGCCGCGACGGTCACGGCCACGTGGGAGGCGCCGGCGTGCTTGCTGACATTCGTCAGCGCCTCCCGCAGGGTCGCCAGCGCGTGGTCAGCGACCACGCCGGACACGGCGGTATCGACCAATCCGGTGAACGTGACGTGGGGCACCGCCCCGATCACCGGGGTCATCTCGTGCAGGAGATCAAAGACCATACGACGAAATCCGTCGTGGTTGATGGTCATCTCGAGGTTGAATATCGCCGTGCGGAGATGGCGAATGGTCTCGTCCAATTTGTCGATCGCGTCGCCGATCCGGCGGGCCACCTCGGGCCGCTCCACCAGCCGGGCGGTCCCCTGGAGGGAGAGCCCCACGGCGAAGAGCCGCTGGATCACCGTGTCGTGGAGATCTCGCGCGATGCGGTCCCTGTCCTCGGTCAAGGTGTGGTCACGCGCCACTCCGTGGAGTCGGGCGTTCTCGATGGCGATGCCCGCGGCCATCGCCAACGTCACCGCGGTGGCCTCGTCCTCGGCCGAGAACTCGGGAGCGTCCTTCTTGTCCGTGAGGTAGAGGTTGCCGTACACCTCGCCGCGGACCCGAACCGGGACGCCGAGAAACGACTTCATGGCGGGATGACCGGTCGGGAAGCCGTAGCTGTCGGGGCTCTCGGAGATGTTGGAGAGCCGCAGGGGCTTTGCATCGATGATCAGCGTGCCCAGGACACCCCGACCGCTCGGACGAGGACCGATGGCGAACTCCTCGTCCGGGTCCAGACCGACGGTGAGGAACTGATCGAGGGTCGTGCCGCTCTCACTCAAGACGCCGAGCGCCCCGTAGCGGGCATCCACCAGCGAGCACGCCTCGGCAACCAGGTGGCGGAGCACGACGGGAAGGCTGAGCTCTCCCTCCATCATGAGCATCGCCTGAACCAGCCGCCTCAGCTTGACCGGATCAACGATCTCGTCGAGGGGCCGCACCCCCTCTAGGGTAGTTGTCGGACGGAGAGCCGAAAAGGGCCAAGCTGAGCCGCCAATTAAGGCGGGCTATACCGAAGGCCTACACCGTGGCAAGATTATGTCGATGTCGATTCGTATTTATGTGCTCGATGACCATGAGTTGGTCCGGACCGGGCTGCAGACGTTGCTCGAGTGCGAAGAGGACATGGAGGTCGTGGGGCAGGCCGCCACGGCTCAACAGGGGTTGGAGGAGATCTGCTCCCTCCTGCCCAACGTGGCGATACTCGATGTCCGCCTGCCCGATGGGAGCGGCATCGAGGTGTGCCGGGAGATCCGCTCTCGCTGTCCCGACATCGCATGCCTGATGCTGACGTCGTACGCCGACGATGAGGCCCTCTTCTCGGCGATCATGGCGGGCGCAGCTGGTTACGTCTTGAAGGAGGTCGGCGGAAGCGACCTGGTCGGGGACATCCGCCGGGTGAGCCAGGGTTCGTCCCTCATCGACGCCAACCTCTCCAAGGAGATCTTCGACCGCCTGCGCAAGAACCAGACGACCGAGGCACGCCTGTCGAGCCTCTCGCCGCAGGAGCGCAAGGTCCTGGACCTCATCGCCCTCGGCCGCTCCAACCGCCAGATCGCCGAGGAGATCTTCCTGGCTGAGAAGACGGTCAAGAACTACGTATCGAGCCTTCTGTCCAAGCTGGGGATGCAGCGGCGGACCGAAGCCGGGGTCTACGCGGCCATCCTGGCCGAACGACGGACGCTCAGGCCCTAGGGCACGAGCCGCCGGGAGCGCCTGACGGGCGAGCCCCGACGCCCTCCTCAGATCGGATCGATCTCGATTCCCCGCCTCCGGAGCATCTCCTCGAGGCGCCGACGCTCCGAGATGGGGTCGACGAATCGTGCCGGATCGTGCTCGATGGACAAGGCTGCACAGAGGGAAAGCAAGATCCGGTCGTGGTCGAGCTCGCGCGCCAGATCCTCGGCGACAACGTGCTTGTGCAGCGCGGCGCGTCGACGAAGCCGGAGGCGGCACTGCTGAAGATCGGCGACCAGTTCTTCCTTTGACGCCGGGATCTCGTCGGGGTCCGCGCTCAGGCAGAGGTCGCTCAGGAGCTCGCTGTACATCGACACACCTCAGGCTTACCTAAATGGGGGCTGAACGACTAGGGCCGAAATCCCCAAACTTCTGGAAATCCGCCACTCGCCGGAGCACAATCCGCCACTCGCCGGAGCACGAGCAGATCCCCCAGGGCGTCGCCAGCCCCTCTCGTGGAGAAGGGATCCGGGGCCTATGCCGACTGACCGGCTCTGGCCAGGACCTCCTCGGCCGACTCGGAATTCCGAGCCGTCACGGTGCCCAAGCTGGCCGAGAGGCGCACGTCGCGCCCGGTCACCGCGATCGGATCGTCGAGGACATCCTGGACACGCCGCATCAACGGACCAGCAGCCAACTCGTTGTCGATCGTCATGACGGCGACCAGCTCGCTCTCCCCCACCCGGCTGACCGTGTCCTCGCTGCGCAGCATGGACGTCAGACGCCGGGTCACCCGGCAGAGGACTTCATTGCCCGAGGTGTACCCGAGTTCGTCGTTGATGTTCCTGAGGTTCCGCAGGTCTATGTGGGAGACGATCACACAGCCACCGTGCCGCTGACTCCGGGTCAGCTCCCGGTTCAGCCGGTCGAGGAGCAGCATGCGATTGGCCAGACCGGTCAAGGGGTCGGCCAACGCCAGCTGCCACAGTTCGTCATACCTCCCGATCAGTTGCGGAAGACGGTCCGGGGGGGGTCCGCTGAAATCGCCAAACGAGATCTCGCGGAACATCGCCTCCAGACTTCCGAGATCCTCGACCGATGATGACTCGACCGATGATGAGACGCCCGTCCCCTCGGGCGACACGCCTGGCTGGCTGAGCAGACTGAGCTCCGCCGCACCCTCCTCGGACGCCGTACCCGCCGTACCCGCCGTCCCTGTCGGCGCTTCGTCTGGACGTGCTGCAGGTCGTTTCATTCGCATCGACACCCTCTCTGCACCGGTACCCAGCATTTTAGCCGCTACCGGTTCAGCCACTAGGTGCATAAGTCCTGAATATCCCTAACGGGCCGCCCTTCCGGCACGTGAGGCCGGCGGGGAGGTGCCGGTCCGACAGGATGTCCTCGGGCTAATTTTCCGGCGGTGGACTCCACCCCGCCGGATCCGGACGACCGTCCCGAGTCGCCTCGGGAGAGGGCCGAGAGATCGGTGCTGCCCCTG
>Ga0302324_100005640_pt1 | contig 27264 bp, 21 predicted proteins | sample Palsa_T0_1_FD_201949 | JGI IMG/M metagenome (GOLD analysis project Ga0302324, IMG submission 201949) | Peat permafrost microbial communities from Stordalen Mire near Abisko, Sweden - Palsa_T0_1 | ecosystem: Environmental > Terrestrial > Soil > Palsa > Peat permafrost | place: Sweden: Abisko...
CGTCGATAAACGAATGCGCGGGGCTGTGCTTGATCACATATCCGGAGATGCATTTGTCGTAGGCGCGGGCACGATCTTCTTCCGCCGCCGAGGTCGTCATGACGAAGACGATCGACCTTTTGAGATCCGGATCTTTGCGCAACTCATCGAGAAATTCCAATCCGCCCATGCGCGGCATATTGAGATCGAGCAGGATGATGTAAGGCCGGGGAAGTTTCTGCTTTCCATTCTCGCCACGCAGCATCTCCAGCGCATCGATACCGTCCGCTGCCCGGAAAAACGGATTGGCAATTTTGAGGTCTTTGAGGGCGCGCGTGACGGCCATCACGTCAACTTCATCATCTTCGACGAGAAAAATATTAACCACGGCCATTCCCGATCTCCGTTCTCCATTTCGAGAACGCGATCGATCGCGTCTGCTCGCAGTCGGCAACTACAAAGGAGATGTTTGGAGGATTTCCCCTCTGACTGCGAACGTCCCGCCAACCGCTTCGTTCCGCTCTTAGCCGCCTCAGCGCGAGAAAACGCGATGCGCTCGCGAGCGAATGCCTTGGACCGATTCGACGCTTGCGGCGCGGATGTTTTCTCTTAATCCATTGTTAGCGATGCGCGCCCGTTCGAAGGTGGTCCGTGTCGCGCGGAGCCGAAATCTGCCTTCCGCGCCGCTCGGTTGCGAAGGGGCGCCCGATGCGCCATAAACTTTCGGGATTCTGGCGATTGAAGGCTCTGTGAGAGGACTGGCGGCGGAACTGTTTGGAATGCGGCGCTCGGACCCGGCCCGGCGCTTCGTCGTGTTCATCGCCGTGTTCGCCTTCGCACTGCAATCCTTTGTCGCCCAGACCCACATTCACGCCGAGTCTCTGGCCGGCATCGTCAAGATCGCTGCGACATCGACGTCAGGAAAAGCACCCGTCGATCACAGCCAGGCGGACTGCCCGTTCTGTCAGGCCGTCATGCATGTCGGGGCGGTTGTCGCATCGGCGCCGCCGCTTCTCCGCCTGCCTTACTCCTGGGTTGAAACGGCAGCCCTCGTCCTCACCGCTGCCACGATTTCCGGTTCGACCGCGCACGATTGGCGGAGCCGCGCGCCTCCGCGGACCTGATCCCACATCGATTCGAGTCGCGTAAGCCGTAAGAGCTTGCGCCTGGTCTTCGCTTAGCCCCCGGGCGTAAGCCGTTTGAAAAATCCTGAACCCATGAAAATCTGCAAGCAGACTTATTCGCGGTCACCGCATGCGCGCGCTCTACCGGTTCTCACGCTCTGCCTCTTGAGTGCGAGTTGTGCGGTGGGACCGGACTTCAAGAAGCCTGCGCCGCCCGACGTCAGCGCATATACGCCGCAGCCCCTTTCGACGACCGCCGCCACGCCGAACGTTACCGGCGGCGAGGCGCAGAATTTTGTCGCGGGCAGCGACCTTTCCGGCGATTGGTGGACATTGTTTCATTCCCAGCCGCTCAACGATCTGATCGATGAGGCACTCAAGAACAATCACGACCTCAAGGCGGCGCAGGCTGCGATCAAGGCCGCGCGCGAGCATGTTCTTGCGCAGAAGGGCGCTTACTATCCGAGCGTCTCGGCGGGTTATTCGGCCAGCCGTCAGAAACAATCGGACCTTATCTCGCCCACGCCCGACGAAAACCTCTTCCAGTACAATCTGTTCACGCCCGAAGTGAGCGTTTCCTACACGCCCGACGTTTTCGGCTTGAATCGAAGAACCGTGGAGTCGTTGCAGGCGCAGGAACAGCAGACGCGCTTTCAGATGGTGGCGACCTACACCACGCTGACCTCGAACGTGGTCGTCACTGCGATTGGTCTGGGCGCAACCCAGGCGCAGATCGACGCGACCAACGATCTCATCGCTGCCAATTCCCGCATGGTCGATATCCTGAAATATCAATTGTCCAAAGGCTATGCGAGCGGGCTCGATCTCGCAGCCCAGCAATCGCAGCTGGAGCAAGAGCGCGCCACGCTACCCCCTCTGGTCAAGCAATTGGCGCAGCAGCGCGATTCGCTCGCCGTATTGGTCGGCCGGTTTCCCGACAAGGCGCCGGCAGACAAATTCGAACTCTCGAGTTTGACGTTGCCGCAGGACATTCCGGTGAGCCTTCCTTCGAAGCTTGTCGCGCAACGGCCCGATGTGCTGCAGGCCGAAGAGAACCTCCACTCCGCAAGCGCACAGATCGGCGTGGCGGTGGCAAACCGCCTGCCCAATCTCCAATTGACCGCCGATGCCGGCAGCACGGCTCTGATGATCGGCCAGACCTTTGCGCCCGGCGTGGGCTTCTGGGAGATCGGCGCGCAACTGGCCGCGCCCATTTTCGACGGCGGGACACTCATGCACCAGGAACACGCGGCACGGGACGCCTATGTGCAGGCACTCGAGCAATATCGCAGCACGGTGCAGACTGCCTTCCAGAATGTCGCCGACACGCTGGCCGCACTCGAGCAGGATGCGCTCGCACTCAAGACGGCCGCGGCGGCCGAAGACGCCGCCAGGGTGACGCTCGATCTGTCCGAGCGCCAATTGAAGGACGGCTACACCAACGATCTCGCGGTGCTGAATGCCGAACAGGCCTATCAGCAGGCGCGGATCAATCGCCTGCAGGCGCAGGCCAATCGTTTCGCCGATACGGCGGCACTGTTTCAGGCATTGGGAGGCGGCTGGTGGAATCGCGCCGATCTGGCCAGGGGGAAACATGACAAGTAGATCGTTTCATCGAACGTTCGCCGCCATTGCAATTGCGGTTCTCGCGACCGGATGTTCGCCCAAAGGCGACAAGTCGGACGCCGCATCCGTGACTGCCAGCAATGTGAAGCTGACCGACGATCAACTGAAGCATATCAGGATTTACACCGTCGCAGCCACCAAATGGCGCAAGACCGTCGATGCCACCGGCGCCGTCGATTTCGACAACGATCAGGCGACGAGCGTGCTCGCGCCGTTCTCCGGCCCCGTGACGCGGATTCTCGTGTCGGCGGGCGAAAAGGTCCGGAAGGACCAGCCGCTCGCGGTGGTGGAGTCGCCGGACTTCGCGGCCGCGGTCGACGCTTATCGCAAGGCCGTTGCAACCGCGGCAACGAACCGCCGGCTCGCCGATATCGACAGGGACCTGCTCAAGCATCAGGGCGTGTCGCAACGTGAGGCGGATCAGGCCGAAACCGATGCCGTCAGCGCCGAAGCAGATCGTTATGCCGCGCTGCGGGCACTCTCTTCGCTCAATATCGATCCGCACGACCTCAAGGAGGTGGAGCGTGGCCGCGCACTTGCGCATATCGAAGGAACGATCCGCTCTCCGATCGCGGGAACGGTGGTGGAAAAACTGATCACACCCGGAGAGCTTCTCCAGGCAGGCTCGACGGCGTGCTTTACCGTTGCCGATATCTCGCGCGTCTGGGTGCTGGCGCAGGTCTTCGATACCGACATTTCATCGATCGCGGTCGGCGACGGGGCCCAAATCGCAACCGGGGTTGGCGCGAGTACCGTCGCGGGAACCGTGACGAACATCCCTGCCCTCGTGGACCCCAGCACACGCTCGGTGAACGTGCGCGTCACTGTCGACAACCCGGCGGGACTTCTCAAGAAACAAATGTATGTGCATGTCGCGATACAGTCCCGTCAGGGAAACACCGGCCTGCTCGCCCCGGTTTCGGCGATCCTGCGCGACGACGAGAATTTGCCGTTCGTCTATGTCGTGCAGCCCGATGGCAGCTTTGCGCGGAAGCATGTGACTCTCGGTACGCGCACCGACGACCTCTATGACATTCCCGAAGGTCTCCACGCCGGCAATCGCGTCGTGGTCGATGGCGGCCTCTTCATTCAGTTCATGCAAAGTCAATGACCGACGAACTGCCCCCCATGCCACCGCGCGCGCCGTCGATCATGAATCGGATCGTCGCGTCTTCGCTCGGCCAGCGTTTTCTCGTCGTCATGATGACGCTCGTGCTGGTCGGCGCAGGCATCAGGGCGCTGGAGCGGCTGCCCGTCGATGCTTATCCCGATCTGTCTCCCGCCATTGTCGAAATCATCACCCAATGGCCCGGACATGCTGCCGAAGAAGTGGAACGATTGATCACCGTTCCCGTCGAAATCGAAATGAACGGCATTCCAAAGACGGACAATGTCCGCTCGATCTCGCTTTACGGCTTGTCCGACGTCATCATTACCTATCAGGACAATACCGATAACAATTTCGCCCGCCAGGAAGTGTTCAACCGGCTGCCCGATCTCACGCTGCCGACGGGTGTAACGCCGTCCGTGTCTCCCCTCTCCTCGCCCTCCGGCCTGATCTACCGCTACGTGCTGCAGAGCCCCGACCGCTCGCCCATGGAACTCAAGACGCTCGAAGCCTGGACCATCGAACCGCAATACAAATCCGTTCCGGGCGTAGCCGACGATTCCGGTTTCGGCGGCGGCACGATGCAATATCAGGTGCTGCTCGATCCGATCAAAGTCGCGGGCGCGGGCTTGTCGGTAGCTCAGGTGGAAGCCTCGCTCACAGCCAACAACAGCAATGCCGGCGGCGGCTTCTATTCGCAGGGCGGCCAATTCTATTACGTGCGCGGCATCGGCCGCATGGTCACGCCGGAAGACATCGGCAATGTCGTCCTGACGGCGAACAACGGCACGCCGGTTCTGCTCAAGGATGTCGGCCGCGTGGAGATCGGCATCGCGCCGCGGCTCGGCGAATTCGGCTATGAGAAACAGGACGATGCGGTGGAAGGCGTGATCCTGCTGCGCACCGGCGAAAAGACCCAGGATGTACTGAAAGGCGTCGAAGCGAAGACGAAGGAACTGAACGAGCAGCTTCTGCCGAAGGACATCAAAGTCGTCCCCTTTTACGACCGTACCGATCTAATCGACCTGACGACCGATATCGTGGTGAAAAACCTCCTGCGGGGCATCTTGCTCGTCGTCGTCATCCTTATCTTCTTCCTCTACGATTTCAGGGCGGGCCTGATCGTCGCCACCACTATCCCGCTCGCGCTCCTGTTCGCATTCATTTGCCTCGATCTGCAGCACGCATCGGCCAACCTTCTCTCCATCGGCGCTGTCGACTTCGGAATCCTTGTGGATGGCGCGGTGGTGATGGTGGAAAATATTTTCCGACAGCTTGCCGCGCGCGAGGGACAACGGATCGACGTGATCGAAGTGATCAAGGATGCGGCGGCGGAAGTGGACCGGCCGCTATTCTATGCGGTGGCCGTGATCGTGGTCAGCTTCCTGCCAATCTATGTGCTCTCGGGCCCGTCGGGCACGCTGTTCCGCCCGATGGCGGACACGATGGTGTTTGCCCTGGTTGGCTCGCTCATTATCACGCTCATTCTGCTGCCCGTGCTGTGCTCATGGTTCATGCGCGACGGGGTGAAGGAGCGCCGCAATGCGATCTTCGAATGGATAAAGTCCTTCTACGCCGGAATCCTCGATATCTGCCTCGCCGCGCCGTGGCTGACGACGCTCATTTCGGCCGGCGTGCTGGCAGGCTCGCTGCTGCTGATCCCGTTCATCGGCGCGGAGTTCATGCCGCAACTGGATGAAGGCGCGCTGTGGGTGCGGGCGACGATGCCCTACACGATCTCCTTCGACGAATCGGCCAGGATCACGCCGAAGATCCGCGACATCCTGAAGTCTTTTCCCGAGGTCACGACGGTTGCGTCCGAGCTGGGCCGCCCGGACGACGGCACGGATTCGACGGGCTTCTTCAATGTCGAGTTTTATGTCGGGCTCAAGCCCTACTCGACCTGGAACGGCGCCTATGGCACCAAGGCCGAGTTGATCGAGGCGATCAACAAGAAGCTCCTCACCTTCCCCGGCATCATTTTCAACTACACCCAACCGGCAGAGGATGCGGTCGACGAAGCGGAATCCGGCTTGAAGAGCGCGCTGGCCGTCAAGGTCTTCGGACCCGATCTCCAGACCCTTCAAACAAAGGGCAAGGCAATCAAGGAAATCCTGCAGAACGTGCGCGGCATCCGCGACGTGACCCTGGTGAAAGAACTCGGCCAGCCGAGCCTCGATATCAAGATCGACCGCACCAAGATCGCGCGCTATGGCCTCAACGTCGATGACGTCAATGCGTTGATCCAGACCGCTATCGGCGGCGATGTCGCGACCGAAGTCGTACAGCAGGAAAAGCAGTTCGATCTCGTGGTGCGTCTCGAGCAGAAATATCGCGACACGCCTGAGGAAATCGAGAATATCCCGGTCGCGACGTCAGGCGGGCAACAAATTCCCCTCAAGGAACTGGCCGATATCCAGGTCGAAAACGGCGCATCCTTCATCTACCGCCAGTACAATTCGCGCTATATCGGGGTGCAGTTTTCCGTGCAGGGACGCGATCTGGCGGGCGCTGTGGGCGACGCCATCGATCAGGTCAAGGCCAAGGTTACGCTGCCCCAGGGTTATCGGGCGGATTGGGGCGGCGAATACACGGAATACACGGCCTCGCGCGCGCAGATGAATGTGATCCTGCCGCTCACGCTCTTCTTGATCTTCCTGTTGCTGTTTGCGCTCTACAGCAATTTCAAATTCCCGTTCATCACGGTGCTGGGCGTGCTGTTGTCGGCGCCCGTCGGCGGTATCGTGGCGCTGTGGGTCACAGGCACGCCGTTCTCGGCGTCGTCGGGGATCGGATTCCTTGCGCTGTTCGGCGTCTCCGTGCAGACGGCGATCGTCTACATTTCCTATGTCAACGAACTGCGCCGTAACGGTACCGGCGTGACCGAAGCCATTCGCGAAGGCGCGATCCTGCGGCTGCGCCCGATCATGATGACCGCGTTGGTCGCAGCACTTGGGCTATTGCCGGCCGCGCTCGCCACAGGTGTCGGCACGGATTCTCAAAGGCCGTTCGCGCTGGTAATCGTGTCAGGCCTGTTCTCGCGACTGCTGATCAGCGTGTTCCTGATGCCCGCGCTCTATACCATCGTGGCGCGGCCGGAGGACCGGCTGGAAGTGTGAGGCCAGCCTTCGAATGCCGGAGCATCGACCTCAAAACCATCAATTCCCCGCGAGAAGGCGGCATTCCACCGGTTTTTCCGTATCTGTGTCCCGGCGCCGCGTGCATTTCGGCGTTTTCTTCCTAGATTGTTGCGGATGCGAAGGGTAGGAACCCCCGGTAAACCATCCCCCGCTTAGACTTCGCCCCCGCGCCCGGATTCCTCATGAGTTCCCAGATTGTGAAGACTGCACTCATTGCCCTTCTGGGATGCCTGGCTGCGGCCGCCTGCAGCCCTGCGCCACAGCACGCACGCCCGGCACCGGAGGTGGGGGTCGTGGTCATCCAAGCGGAGCCGGTTCAGCTCACAACCGTGTTGCCCGGGCGCACGAGCCCATTCGCGACCTCCGATATCCGGCCGCAGGTGAACGGGATTCTGCAGGCGCGCCTGTTCAAGGAGGGCGACACGGTCAAGGCCGGACAGCCGCTCTACCAGATCGACCCGGCCCTCTATCGCGCGGCTTACGACAATGCGCTTGCGGCACTGGCTACCGCCAAAGCGAAGGCCACGCGCTATGACATGCTGATCAAGGCCAATGCGGTAGCGCCCCAGGACAATGACGACGTGCAGGCCGCCTACAAGCAGGCGCTCGCCAATGTCGAAACCGCGAAAATCAATCTCGATTACACCCGCATTACCGCACCGATCACGGGTCGCATCGGCCGCTCGGCGTTCACCGAAGGCGCGCTCGTCACGGCCGACCAGACGACCGCGCTCTCAACCATCCAGACGCTCGATCCGATCTATGTCGACATCACGCAATCGAGCTCAGAGCTTCTCAACCTCAAAATAGAGATGCAGGGCGGGCATCTGACGCGCAACGGCCCTGCCGATGCGCGCGTCACCCTGCTGCTCGACAACGGCACGCAATATGCGCAAGCGGGCACCTTGCAATTCAGCGAAGTGACCGTCGACCAGAACACCGGCGAAGTGACGTTGCGCGCGATCTTTCCCAATCCCGACGCCGTGCTGTTGCCGGGCATGTTCGTGCGCGCGACGATTATCGAAGGCGTGCAGAAAAATGCCATACTCGTGCCGCAGCAGGGCGTAAGCCGCAACGAAAAAGGCGATCCGATCGCCTATGTCGTCGATGCCCACGGCATCGCGCAACTCCGTTCGCTGACCACGCCGCGCGCCATCGGCGACAAATGGCTGGTAACGGGCGGACTTCAGCCGGGTGACCGGCTGATCGTCGAAGGCTTGCAGAACGTGACGCCCGGCGCGCATGTGCGTGCGGTTCCGGCGTCAGGCACGAAAACCTGATGCGCCTCTCTCTGTTCTTCATCGACCGGCCGGTCTTTGCCTGGGTGATCGCCATCGTGATCGCACTGGCGGGGATACTCGCCATCTACACCCTGCCGATCACGCAATACCCGACCATCGCGCCGCCGGCCGTGACGATCAGCGCGTTCTATCCGGGTGCGTCGGCGGAGACCGCGCAGAACTCGGTTACCCAGGTGATCGAACAGCAGCTGACAGGCGTCGACAATCTTCTCTATTTCGACTCGTCCAGCAGCTCGGACGGCGGCGTGCAAATCACGGCGACATTCGCGGCCGGCACCAATCCCGACATCGCGCAAGTCCAGGTCGAGAACAAGGTACAGCAGGCAACGCCTCAGTTGCCGGCGGAAGTGCAGCAACAGGGCGTCGTCGTGACCAAGTCGCAGACGAGTTTCTTGTTGCTCGTGGCGCTTTATGACGACAGCGGCCGTTACTCGGATGTCGACATGTCGGATTTCCTTGTCGCCAATCTGCAAGACCCGATCGCGCGCATTCCTGGCGTCGGCCAGGTCCAGACATTCGGGACCGGTTATGCGATGCGCATCTGGCTCGATCCCTACAAACTCAACAGCTACGCGCTGACGCCGACGGATGTGCAGAACGCGGTGCTCGCGCAAAATGCGCAAGTGTCGGCCGGCGAGATCGGCGCCCAGCCGACGATTCCGGGCCAGGAGCTGGATGCCACCGTCACCTCGCAATCGCTGCTGCAGACGCCCGCACAATTCGGCGCCATCATCCTCAAAACTGCGACCGGGGGCGCGCTCGTCAGGCTGCGCGACGTCGCGCGCATAGAATTGGGGGCAGATTCCTATACCAACAAGAGCCGCCTGAACGGCTTGCCGGCTGCGGGAATGGGAATCCAGCTGGCTCCGGGAGCCAACGCTCTTTCCACTGCCGATGCCGTAAAAGCCAAAGCAGAAGCGCTCTCATCCACATTCCCACCTGGCGTCAAACTGTCCTTCCCGGTCGACAATACGACCTTCATCCGGCTTTCGATCCGCGACGTGATCAAGACGCTGGTGGAAGCGACGTTGCTCGTCGTCGTCGTGATGTTCATCTTCCTGCAGCACTGGCGCACGACCTTGATCCCGGCCATCGCCGTGCCGGTCGTGATGCTCGGCACGTTCGGCGTATTGTCCGCGGCCGGCTATACGATCAACACGATGACGTTGTTCGCGCTGGTGCTGGCCATCGGGCTCCTGGTCGACGACGCGATCGTCGTGGTGGAGAATGTCGAACGCCTGATGCGCGAAGAAGGCCTTTCGCCCCGCGACGCGACGCGCAAATCCATGGAAGAGATCACCAGCGCCCTCATCGGTATCGCGCTGGTCTTGTCGGCCGTGTTCCTGCCCATGGCGTTTTTCGGAGGCTCGGTCGGCGTCATCTACCGGCAATTCTCGGTCACAATCGTATCCGCCATGGTGCTGTCGGTTCTGGTGGCACTGATCCTGACGCCCGCTTTGTGCGCGACATTGCTGGAGCCCATCCCGAAAGGCGGCGCGCAATTGCACGGACGCTTCTTCATCTGGTTCAACAATGCGTTCGAATACAGCATCGAACGCTACCGCACCGCACTCGGTCGCTTTCTCGATTGGGTGCAGCCGGCGCTGCTGATCTATGCCGGCATCGTCGTATTGCTGGTGATATTGTTCATCCGGCTTCCGACCGCGTTCCTGCCCGAAGAGGATCAGGGTCTGATCATCACGCAGATCACGCTTCCCTCGGGCGCCACGCAGGCGCGCACTCTGGCCGTTGCCAGGCAGGTCGAGCATTTTTTCCTGGTCGACGAGAAAGACAATGTCGCGACCGCCTTCATGATTGCGGGTTTCAGCTTTTCCGGCGCGGGCCAGAACACCGCCATCTGCTTCGTCCATCTGAAGGACTGGAGTGGGCGGACCAGCGCGGCGGACCACGCCGAGGGCATTGCCCGAAAAGCGATGAAGACATTCGCGAAAATTCGTGACGCGCAGGTTTTTGCGCTTGTGCCGCCGCCAGTGCGCGAACTGGGAAATTCCTCCGGCTTCGACGTGGAGATGGAAGACCGCGGCGGTCTCGGCCACGACGCCATGATGAAGGCGCGTCGGCAATTCCTCGCGCTCGCCGTCCACGATCCGCTGCTTTCCGGTGTCAGGCCGGGTTCGCTCGACGATACGCCTCAATTGCATATCGATATCGACCAGGAGAAAGCGACCGCCCAAGGCGTCGCCATCGCAGACGTCGACAACACCTTGAATGCAGCCTGGGGTGGGAGCTTCATCAACAATTTCATCGATCGCGGGCGCGTCAAGCGCGTCTACATGCAGGCCGATGCGCCCTATCGCATGACGCCGGAAGATCTCGATCGCTGGTATGTGCGGGGCAGCTCCGGCGAGATGGCGCCATTCTCGTCTTTCGCGTCGGCGCATTGGATTCTGGGACCGGCAGATCTCGAGCGCTATAACGGCCTCGGATCGCTCGAATTTAACGGAGCGCCCGCGCCGGGGGAGAGCTCGGGCACGGCGATGGCCGAAGTCCAGAAACTGTTCCGGCAATTGCCGCGCGGTATCGGGCTGGAATGGACGGGGCTTTCCTATCAGGAACAGCAATCGGGTTCGCAGGTCTATGCGCTCTACGGGATTTCGGTTCTCGTCGTATTCCTGTTGCTCGCTGCGCTTTATGAAAGCTGGACGATTCCGCTGTCCGTGATGCTGGTCATTCCGTTGGGCATCGTGGGCGCCATTCTCGCGGCGACCTTGCGCGGGCTCTACAACGACATCTATTTCCAGGTGGGCCTTCTGACGACCATGGGCCTGTCGGCGAAGAACGCGATCCTCATCGTGCAGTTCGCCGTGGACGCGCAGGCACGTGGCTATTCTCCCCACAACGCGGCGGTGGAAGCGGCCCGGCTGCGCCTGCGTCCGATCCTGATGACGTCGCTCGCCTTTATCGCCGGCGTCATGCCGCTCGCAGTTTCCAACGGCGCGGGCGCCGCGAGCCAGAACGACATCGGCACGGGCGTCATCGGCGGCATGCTCTCCGCCACCGCGCTCGCGATCTTCTTCGTACCGCTGTTCTACGAGATCGTGCGCGGCGGCTTCGGCGCCGGCCGGAACAGATCGACGCCGACGCAGGGACACGTAACGGGCTAACGGGGCGATCCCAATAAGGCGGAGAGCCGAAGGCGGCACGCAAATGCGCGATCAGGGCCAGAATCTTGGCCGACACGCGACGGGATTTCGGGTAAGCGATGAAGATGGTCGCGTGCTCGGGTTCCGCGCCGACATCCACGACCCGAAGCTTCTTTGCCGCCAGCGCGTCGTGGACCACGAACATCGCAAGGAGCGCGATGCCGAGGCCCTCGATGGCCGCATCGCGCATGACGATTCCGTTGTTGACGTGCATGATCCTGCCGGGCCGCACGGACAACCAGCGCCCCCCTTGCTTGAAACGCCAATCCGAAGCACCGCGATTGGCGAAGATGATTCCGCCGTGCTGCACCAGATCCGCGGTCGATCGCGGCGTCCCGTTCCGCTTCAGATACTCGGGGGACGCGACCAGCATGCGTTTGCTGGGCGCGAGGCGCTTGACGATCAAATCGCCGCTCGGCAGCGGACCGTGCCGGACGATCGCGTCGAAACCGTCCGCGGCGCTGACGAAACGGTCGTCGAGATCGAGCGACAGTTCGATGCGCGGGTTCTGCTTGAGGAAAGAATAGAGCGCGGGGCCAAGATGCAACGCTCCAAAACTGACCGGCGCAGCAATCCGCAGCGGTCCCGCCAATTCGCCCCGACGCTCGGAGACTTCCGCGGTCGCATCATCCACTTCGCGCAAGATGCGCTTCGCCCGTTCGTGGAATGCAACGCCGTATTCCGTGAGCGAAAGCCGGCGCGTCGTGCGGTGCACGAGCGTCACGCCCTGGCTGCGCTCCAACTCGGCCAGACGCTCGCTCGCAACCGATTTTGAAACCTGCAGCCGCCGCGCGGCACCGCTGATCGATCCGGCTTCTGCAATCGCGACAAAGATCAGGACGGCTTCCAGTTTCAGCATTGTTCGGGGTTTCCGGACACTCGTTCCTTGGCCGGATGTCTAGTCCGAACGGACGGATTGCGCCAGTATCACACCCCTCACCCAATCGGGATATTTCGATGTTTCGCTTTTCTGCAATCCTGGCCGTAGCCCTTCTGATTGCGGCGCCCGCTCCCGCGATCGTGCAGTATCCGGCTGCTTTCCACACCGAGGAAATCGCGACCAACGGCACGACGCTTCATGTTCGCGTCGGTGGCAAAGGACCTGCCGTCGTCTTTCTGCACGGTTTCGGCGATACGGGAGACATGTGGGCGCCCGTGGCGGCGCTGCTCGTGAAGACCCACACTGTCGTGGTGCCCGATTTGCGCGGCATGGGTCTCTCGGCGCATCCCGACACAGGCTACACGAAGAAAAACGAGGCGCTCGATATCGCGGGCGTCATGGACCGGCTCAAGATCGAGAAGGCCGATCTCGTGACGCATGATATCGGCAATATGGTCGGCTATGCGCTGGCAGCACAATTTCCCGTCCGCATCGAAAAATGGGTGGTGATCGACGCGCCGCTGCCCGGCATCGGCGACTGGGACAACATCATCCGCGATCCGCATCTGTGGCATTTCAATTTCCGGGGGCCGGACGAGGAACGCCTGGTGGCCGGCCGCGAGCGAATCTATCTCGACCGCTTCTATGACGAGATGTCGTCCGATCCGAAAAAGATCGACGAGGCGACGCGCGAGCACTACGCGAAGCTCTATGCCAGACGGCACGCGATACACGACGCGTTCGAGCAGTTCGGCGCATTCTCGCAGGACGCCATCGACAACAAGGAGATGCTGGCGAAGGGCGGCAAGCTGTCCATGCCGGTCCTGGCGGTGGGTGCGCAATACTCGTTCGGCGCCAAAATGGCCGACGACATCCGCTTCGTGGCGACCAATGTCACCGGCGCCATCGTTCCGGATTCCGGCCATTGGATCATGGAAGAGAATCCCAATGCCACGACCAAGCTCATCCTGGACTTCCTGGCGAATTGAACGGCCGGGCTGCCGGCCCAGTCCCGCAACACAACTCGACTTCTATTCGGCCTCGGCCTTTGCTCGAAACTGGCTGGGGCTGGTGCCCAGACAGCGTTGAAATTCGCGATTGAAGATGCTTTTCGATTTGAAGCCGCATTCGAACATGACGACCTTGATCGGCTTTTCCGGCTCGGTCGTCAGCAGATGCGCGACCTCGCGTATGCGGCATTGATTGATATAAGATGCCAGGTTCATTCCATAACGCGCATTGACGAGTTGCGACACATGGCGCGCAGGTGCGCCGAGCATCCCCGCGAGCGCGTCCAGGGTCAGATCGGGATCGAGATAGGGGCGCCGGTCGCGAAACAGCGTTTCGAAGCGCTGCTCCAGCGCCTTCAGATCGGTAGCGTCCGCGGTGGAGCGCGCATATTTCACATGGCTGCCGGGAATGCTCAGCAGGCCCGGATAACGCAACGATGTGAAAATGATCTGGCAAGTGACGAGAAACGCACCGGCCAGCACCAGCAGATAAGGCACGCCCTCGAGAAAGGGTCTTCCTTGCGCCGCTTCGACGGACATCACGACCCGCAACGCGAGTGTCGTAGCAAGAACGGACAAAAGACCGACAATGAAACGGCGCAGCGCGGCCGACGCATAATCGGCACGGTCGTGCAGGAAATGGTAAGCGGCGGCCGCGAGATAGGCTGTCCAGCAGCCGATTACATAGACATCCATGGATGACAACAGGTTCGCCTTCCATGCGGCGAGTCCCAAAGCAGCGGGCAACGCATGCACGACGTCGACGAGCCGCAGTTGCGAGGCCGGGTGTCGCATCTGCCGCACATAAAGATAGACGAGCGGCGGTGCGAGCAGATCCAGAAACAGCACGACGTCGCCGAGCCAGGGCCAGCCCGTGGCGCCGATCATCAGATTGCCGGCGATCATGGCGGCCAGCGCCGCGCTCAGGCCGGCCAGGACATAAAGCGCCGGCGCGCGGGCGCGGCTCGAGAGCAGATAGGCCGCAAACAATGCCAGTTGGGCACTGATGGCGCTTTCGAGCGCGAAGGCAACGAGCCGGATCATTTCGAAATGTCGCCTGGGAGGGTCTAAACACGGCCAAACGGTCCCGGAACGCGTTTTGGGTCCGAACGGCGCGTGCATATCAGTAGTTCAGCTAGCACTGTGACTCCAGCGTCCTTCCCGGAGCACCGTTCATGCGTTCACGCTTTTCGTCATACGCCATCTTCGGATTGGTCGTTTTCGTCGGCCTTTGCGGGCCAGCCGATGCAAGAGCCCCAAAATCCCAGACCTGCTCGCTCGCGATCGCGCACGTCAATGTGATCCCCATGGATTTCGAGCGCGTGCTGGCGGATCGCATGGTTATCGTGCGCGGCGGAAGGATCGCGTCCATCTCAACCGGCGCCGACCAATCCCATTGCACACGGACCATCGACGGGAGCGGCAAATATCTCGTTCCCGGCCTCAACGACATGCATGTTCATGTCGAGACACTGGCTCTCGCGCAGGCCTTCGGCATCCAGGCGCCCGCAATCGACTATCCGGCAGAGATGGCACTTTACATGGCAAACGGCGTCACGGGAATCCGCGTGATGTCCGGCGCGCCGGATATATTGGCCTTTCGCGACAGCCAGCGGGGCCACGCTTCGCCCTACCCGCGCATGGTCGTCGCCACGCCGATGTTGGCCGGAAGCCCGCCCGTACTGCCCGAGCCGGTGACGAAGGTCCTGCTCACGCCGGACGCCGCACGCGAGGCAGTGCGGGACTACAAACGCCAAGGCTACGACTTCGTGAAAGTGCGCGAGAATCTGCCCGCGCCCGTCTTCCGCGCCGTCATAGATGAGGCAAGCAAGGTCGGCTTTTATGTCGATGGTCATGTATCCGAAGGCCAGGGCTTGAGCGTGTTCGACGTTCTCCGCTCCGGCCAGAAAGCCATCGCGCATCTCGACAATCTGCAACTGCTAATGACGGACAAGCTGCACGATCCGGACACTTATATCCGGCTCTTGCGTACCTGCGGCTGCTTCGTGGAAACGACGATGCAGGTGGAGACAAACGCCCGTGCCCAGCTCACGGACTACGATCGTCTGGTGGCGCGGCCGGAACTGAACGATATGAACCCGCTGATCCTGAACGCGTTCTGGCGCAAGCCGAACAATCCCTATCTGAAGGAATCTGCCGATCCGAAATTCTTCCTGGGCCTCTATGCCGACGAGAAATTCCTGCTGAAAAAGTTGTTCGACGGCGGCGTCCATATCGTCGCGGGAACGGATTCGCTCAATCCCATGATCGTACCGGGCCTCAGCCTGCACGATGAACTTTCCAGCATCGTCGAAGCGGGGTTGACGCCTTATCAGGCGCTTCGGACCGCGACCGCCAATCCTGCGGCCTATGTCCCGGGATTTGCAGATGTCGGGGTTCTTGCGCCGGGACGCGTGGCAAATGCCATCCTGATCGACGCCAATCCGTTGCAGAATGTGGATGCGTTGCGCTCACCCGACGCCGTCATGATTAACGGCAATTGGATGACACGCGACGATCTTCAAAAAAGGCTCGACGCCGCTGCCGCATTGTTCGCGGGGCATTGAGCATGCGCCGTGTCCTTCTTGTTTTCGCCTTTGTGGCGTTCGGCCTCGCGAGCGCCAAAGCGGCGGATACGTGGGATCCGCTCATTCAAAAGTTTCAATCCGAATACCCTAATGACGGCCCCGGCGCCTATATGATTGCGACAATCGGCGATCGCATCGTTTTCTCGAAAGCGTTCGGCAAAGGCGATCTGGAACAGGACCGGCCCCTGACTGTGGATAGCGTCGTGCGCATCGCATCCCTCACCAAACAGTTCACATCGGTTGCCGTGCTGCGTTTGATAGAGGACGGCAAGCTGAAGCTCGACGATCCGCTCGACCAGGTGCTTGGCGGGTGTCCGGCCGCATGGCGCGCGATCACGATCCGCCAATTGCTCAAACAGACTTCCGGCCTTACGGACGATCTGTCGCCGCTTTATGCGCGCCTTACGACCGACATGACGCCGGATCAGTTGCTGGGAGTCTATGCCGGCTTGCCGTTGCTGTCGCTGCCCGGCGCAAATTGGCGTTACAGCAATTTGAATTACTGGATTCTCGGCAAAGTCATCGAAACGATTGCCAAACAGCCCTATGCCGACTTCGTCATGCAGCATGTGATCGTGCCGGGTATGACGCGCACGCGTTACGGCAGCCATGACGCGATCATTCCCGGCCGCGCGCCCGGATATGAATCTGATTCCAAAGGCGGCTGGGTCAATGCCCGCTATTTCAGCGCGACTCTCGGCTATGCCGCGGGCGGATTTGTCTCGACGCCCGCCGACATGGCGGTGTGGTACGCGGCGCTCGCGCGCGGAAAAATCATCGCACCTGACACGCTGGCGCTGGCGCTCATCGAGGGCCGCACGAATGACGGGAAACCCGCCGGTTACGGCCTGGGATGGTATCTGTCGAGTAAAGAAGGCGTGCGCATCGTCCATCACGGCGGCAGCACATTCGGATTCCAGTCGAGCGTCTACTGGATTCCGTCCCGCGAAATATTCGTTGGTGTGTTCAAGAACGCCAGCGACGAGCGAGGCGAACCGGACGGAGATGCGCAGGCATTATTGAATCGGCTGGAGAGCCAATGACTTCTCCAGAGTCCGGGCGTTCTATATCCGGCCATCAGGCGGGCGGAATTGAAACGGAGCGATTGTAAGTCACGCAGCCACTCGCGGACTGTCGTAAAAGTGACAGTGGTTACGCGGTTGAAGTGAGTGCGCGCCCGTCTCGCGCGTCTTTCAATTGGCGGTCTGCAACTTTCCGGTGCAGATAAATTGCAAATTGGTCGCTCGTCTTCCATTACTTTGTCAAAATCCCGACAGTGCGGCTTTGCTCTCGTCGATCTCGTGAAACGCAAATGGTCATTTAACCAACCCAAGTTAGCTTACTCCCCGAGGGACGCCGAATTGACGGCGTCGACCTGGGGCTAGCCGTGAAAGATACCAAGACCGTTCGTTGTCTGACGGGGCTGCGCGATGCCTCCAGCGCGCGCGTGTTGAATCTTGTTACTGTCGAAAAAATTCACGGTGCGCTTCCGGAATATCGGAAAATGCCCCTGTTCGAATCGCAGGTTCTGAACTCCAGTATTCTTCTGAAGCACCGGTTGCGTGCCGACGAGTATTTTCTGTTCGAGGATCCGCGGCCGAATGTGACCAAGGTCGTCATCCCGTTCGACAAGACCGATTTCCGGCTCGGCGGCACGTCGCTGCTTTGCGGCCAGCGCGGCTGGCAGGAAACGCTGCACGAAGCGGGGAAATACTCCGACAGAAGCTTCGAGAGAGACCGCCAGGTTCTCAACATTCTAAACGAACTTCCTTCGCTCGACCCTTTTCTCGTTCACGAGCGGTTGCTGTCGTGCGATTTCATCGTGGCGGATTGCTATTTCGAACTGTCGAAGGCCGACAAGACGCGCATGCACGAATTCGTCGCTTCCGAGATCAAGCAGCTCATCCAGCTCGCCATGCGCAGCGACAAGCCCGAGAAGCGCAACGATACCGGATCGACCGCAAGGCTCGTCTCGGCCCTGTTGTCGACCGAAGCCAACGATCAGCTGGAGCCGCTGCGCCGGACCCTGATGATGGGCACCGAGGAGTTCCGCCAGGGCATCTTCAGCTGGCGGGGATTTCTCTATTACAAATGGTCTGCTTCGGAATTGCTGCCGCGCGCCAGAGAGGTCGCACGCGAAATCGCGGCTCTCCCGATCGCGCGCGATGCCAATCGCGAAGACCGGCATTACATTGCGTCATCCAAGACGCGGCTTGTGCGACGCATGGTCGAGACCGCCCGGGAGTCCTCCGAGCTACTTGGCGTCTACGACAAGTTTTTCGGCGATCTCGTCGAGCGCGGCCAGCCCCAGGTGTTCCGGGACTTCCTGATGCGCGCACCTCGCATGTTCGTCGACCTTGGCGAAAAGCTGGGCGGCCTCGGCCACATCGTCAGCTTCTGGAAATACCGCTTTCCCAAGCGGCGGCTCGTGCCGGTGGATGCGGAATCGGTCATCTCGCTGTTCGGCGATTTCCTGATCAGCGTGGGCCTGTCGGCAGAAGATCACGATGCGGTGTTGCTATGAGCACCTTGACGAACAATGAAAACGGAGTCGCGCGGGCGCCGATCCGTTTTGCCGAAGCGCCCCCACAGCCCTGAGGCCCGCCATGCTGCAGGACCTCTACAACGAAAAGCGCAGCCCCTGCACGCAGCGCGAGCTCGACGTCGTCATGGCCGGGCACAGGCGCTATCTGAGCAAGCAGGGCGGCGCGCGTGCGCGGTTCGTATCGGTTACTTTGGACGGACTGAGGCTCGCCGAACACCAGCTTTCGGAAGCCGATTTCGCCGGTGCCTCGCTGGTCGGCACCAATCTCGCGCGCGCCAAGCTCGAGCGCGCGAGTTTCTATTGTGCCGATCTACGCAGGGCCGATTTGCGTCATGCTGATCTGCGCCATTCCGACATGCGCGGGGCATCTTTCCGGGGCGCGAATTTGTCGTTCGCCACCATGGACAATGCCGATCTGCGCGCTGGCATGATGATGCAGATGATGGGCGGCGGAGGCGTCTCCGTCATCGACCATGGCGACCTTTCGCAGCAGGCGGCCAGCGCGCCGGGCGGCGAACGCGGCGTCGATTTCTCGAACTGCTCGATGAAAGGCACCTCCTTCGCGAACGCCAATCTGAAGGGCGTGAACTTCAACGGCGCGCTGCTCAACGGCGCCAATTTCCGGGGCGCGAAGCTGGCCGATGTGAGCTTTGTCGGAGCCGTCATCAGCGGCGTGAAGGACCTGGCGGTACCGCCGGAGGCGCTGAAAGGCGCGATCGGGGATACGCCCGAGGCAACGGGAGCGACGCTTGCGGCACTGCGGCCCAAGCTCGACGCGCATCAGCAATGGATCGCGAGCGGCGGCGCGCAGGGAAGCGCTGCTGTGCTCGACGACATGGACTTGCGTCCGCTCGCCAGATATTTCGTGGGGCGGCAATGGACGGGCCTGTCCGCGCGCCGGGCGATGGCGATCGGTGTCGATTTCTCCGGCTGCCAGCTCCAGGGCGCGAAATTCGACGGAGCAGACATTCGAGACGCGAATTTCGGCCGAGCCGACCTGCGCGGCGCCTCATTCCGCGGCGCAAACATTTCGCATGCGGATTTCGCGAAGGCCGATATCCGCATTCTCCGGCTGGCGAACGGCAACGCGCACGCGACGGACTTTGCCGAATCCCAGCAAAGCGACAACCAGCTGGCCACTGCCATTGTGGACGAGGCGGCTTAGCCGGATCTCGCGCGATTATTTGTCCGTGAACTTGCTCGAGTCGCCGTGGCCCTACCTGCCGACACGGCAGATTGCGTCATTCTTAGGCGTCGGGCGGTGTGGTGGGCGCATCGCGGCGTTTGGTGTGCGACACGGCCGACATCACGCCGAGGCCGATCATCACCAGGAGGCCTACGCCGATCCAGGTGTGCGGGACGTGAAGGAGGAACGCGCCGTAGGCGAGGCCCAACACCAGGACAATGAACCCGAAAATATAAAGCGCAAAAGCAGACATCGCGAAACCCGATAAGACCGACTCAGCAACGTGCCGGATCGCGTTTTGTTCCGGCTACGACAGCGGACATTTCGGCGTAGCTTCCGGCCACCTCGGCCTGCGGTGAGTGCCACCGCGCGCGACGGACCTTGCCAAATCCCAAAAGCGACAACCAGATTGCGACGGCCATCGACGACGCGGCGTACGATAGAACGAAAGGCGAGCGGGCGTATTTTGTTCGCTGCGCCGCGCCTTCTCAGCTCCCGATCTTAACGCTCTGGCTCTACTGGTTGGCGACCGTACACGATGTCATCGCAGCGTCGAACAAGTGAGCATAGCTGGCCTCATAGGCATCGTACGAGCCCATCTCCTTGTCCGCGCCTAACTTGTCGATCTTCACCGTTTTGTCCGGAACTTGCGGATAATCGCTCAAAGGGCGAGTCAAAAGTTGATCGGTCGCGAGATAGGTCAGACCCGCCGAAATGACGGACGACATTTGTGCCTGACCTAGCGGCGGTACACTTTTCTGAACCCCTCCCAGAATACCGTCGGCCAGAAGCGCACCTCCGCCTATCACCGTCGTGGCCCTGCCGCTTGCTCGCAACAACGCGGCAATACCGGCGGCCGCCCCGCCGACCGCCAATCCGGAACTGAGCGAATTGTTGAGGAATTCGTCGAAAGCATCCCGGTTCGAGCTCCTCACATTGCAGATGCTTACGGCCGCGTTCAACACTTTGATCGAACACGTCGTGATTCCGATTGCATCAGGTTTGCTATGCGCCCCGTCCCCGTCCGTGTCGCTGCTGTCCGCGTCAGCGCTGTCAGGAAAATCGGCCGAACTGATGGTCCTGGTTGTCTGAATGGTGGTCGTCGTTACTACTTTGCCATCAACTTTCACTGGCGTATGTTTATCTGGGTCCAGATCGGGCGCGACCGTCACTACACGGGAATATATTCCGCCCCGGGGCGCCAGGCTGACGCTGAAGCCGCCACCTGCACCCGACGCGCCGGCCCCCGAAGAGGACGAAGAGGACGACCCCGTCGCGCCACCAGTGAGCCCGCCAAGGGTCGATCCAACCGCGGACATAAGGCCGCCGCCCGAGCCGCTGCTGCTGCTGGAACCGAAACCGCCTCCCGAAGAAGAGCCTCCGCCGCCCGACGAAACGGTGAGCACATAGAGTTTGCTGGGCGTTTCAAGCTGATATTGGGTTTCGTCGCGCCATGCCGAATCCAAAGTCGCAGGATTGCGCGGATCGTACGATGCCGACTTCGGCTCGGTATTAATGTCGCCGCAGGCTTCGTGCAGGAATTCCGGAGGACCCAGCATATCGCTCCAGGACGCAAGCGCTCCAAAAGATTCGCCCGGATTGGGCCTGTAACCCGGAAACAACTGTTTATCGCTCGGCAACAGCGGCTCGAAGAAATCTGGCCTCGGCGCCACGCGCGTCGTCGTGCAAGCACACAAAGACAGGGCAGTTGCACCACAAATCAATATTGACAGAAATGCCTTCTTCGCCATCGTCGCCCCCGCAAGCAATGCCTTCTAATGATTGATCGTCATATTGCTTCGGGTCGAATTCAATACTTGGCGCCCGCACAGGTTGTGGATAAGCCAAGGGGCCAGTCTTCGGCAGAGTATTCGTTATGGGCACGACCGACCGGCCGCTCTGCTGCTTCGCGACGTTGTAGACACGAACATTCCGAAAAGCTGCCGCAGTCGGTTGCAGCGCAATACAAGGACTGCGCCCTGATCACCCATACCGTTCCTCCTTCCACGGATCACCCTCGTTGTGATACCCGCGGGTCTCCCAAAAGCCCGGGCGGTCTTCCGCCGTGAATTCAATCCGGTTCACCCACTTGGCACTCTTCCAGAAATACCAGTGCGGGATCACGACTCTGACCGGGCCGCCGTGATCGCGCGTTAGCGGCTTGCCTTCCCAATGCGTGGCGAGCAGGACGTCGGATTCGGCGAAGACTTCGAGTTTCACGTTCGTGGTGTAGCCGTCATAGGCGTGGAACTCGACATGGCGCGCTTGCGGCGCAGGCTTCACGATGTCCAATAGCGTCCGGCTTGAAACGCCCTTCCAATGATTGTCGTAACGGCTCCAGGCCGTGACGCAGTGGATGTCGCTTTTGAAATCCTCCTGCGCGAGTGCCGTGAATTCCGACCAGGTCCATATCACGGGATTTTCGACGAGGCCGCGCACGCGCAGGTGCCATTTCTCAGGCGCAATGTCGGGCTGGCGGCCCAGATCGAGCACGGGCCAGTTCTTCACTTCCTTCTGGCCCGGCGGCAGGCGGTTCGCATGCTTCGCATCCGCGTGGCCCGTGAGCAATCGCTCCTGCTCCGCCCAAAGCTGCTTGGAGCGGATGAGCTTGTCCTTGATCCGGCCTTCGAGCGCGACGCGGTCGTCATCGTCGTCCTCGCCGGCCATTCTCGTCAGCCTTTCGCCCGCATCAGCCGCGCCTTGTCGCGCTGCCAGTCGCGCTGCTTCTCGCTTTCGCGCTTGTCGTGCAGCTTCTTGCCCTTGGCGATGCCGAGCTCGAGCTTGGCGATGCCGCGCGGATTGAAATAAAGCCGCAGCGGAATGAGCGTCATGCCTTCGCGCTGGATGGCCGCTGCCAGCCGGCGCACTTCCGTCTTGCGCACGAGCACCTTGCGGGCGCGGCGCGGCTCATGGTTGAAGCGGTTCGCCATGTTGTATTCGGGGATGTAGGCGTTGATTAGGAAGATCTCGCCATCCTTCGCCTGGGCATAGGATTCCGCGATGGTCGCCTTGCCGCCGCGCAGTGCCTTCACCTCCGAGCCGTGCAGCACGATGCCCGCTTCCAGCGTGGATTCGATCGCATAGGCGTGGCGCGCCTTGCGGTTGTCGGCCACAACCTTATTTTCGGGATCCTTGCGCTTCGCCATCAGAGAACGCCCGCGTGTTGCATCGCCTCGCGCACGCGCGCCCGTGCCATGTCGCTCGCAGCCACGATGGGCAGGCGCACTTCGTCGGTCGCGAGACCCAGCAGAGAGACGCCGAATTTCGCCGGCGCCGGGCTCGCCTCGCAGAACATCGCATCGTGCAGCGGCGCCAGCTTGTCCTGCAATGCGAGTGCAGCGTCAAACGCACCTTGCATACAGGCATTCTGGAAATCGGCGCACAGCTTCGGTGCGATATTGGCGGTGACGGAGATGCAGCCATGCCCGCCATGGGCCATGTAACCCAGGCAGGTGATATCTTCGCCCGAGAGAAAGCGGAAATCCTTGCCGCAGAGCGGGCGCTCGCGGGAGGGCCGCGCGAGATTGGCCGTCGCATCCTTTATGCCCACGATATTGGCGATCCTGGAGAGCCGCGCCATCGTCTCGACGGAAATCTCCACCACAGTGCGGCCGGGAACGTTGTAAAGCACGATCGGGATGTCCACGGCTTCCGCGATGGAAGCGAAGTGCCGGTAAATCCCCTCCTGCGTCGGCTTGTTGTAATAGGGCGTGACGGAGAGCACGGCATCCGCGCCGACCTGCTTCGCATGGCGGGTAAGCGAGATCGCTTCGGTGGTCGAGTTCGAGCCGGCGCCGGCCACGACCGGCACCCGCCCCTTCGCCTCCTCCACGCAGACTTCCACCACGCGCATATGCTCTTCGTGGCTGAGGGTCGTGGATTCGCCCGTGGTGCCGCAGGGCACCAGCCCATGCGAGCCCTGGTCGATCTGCCACGCCACGAACTTTCGGAAGGCGGCCTCGTCCACCTTTCCGTCGCGGAAGGGCGTGATCAGGGCGGGCATCGATCCTTTGAGGCGTTCGCGCGCATCGCGCATGGTGAATTTTCCGTCAGGTTGCCGTGTGGCGTTGAAGCCGAAATGCGTTTGCCACACCATCGCAAAATAAGCTTGAGCTACCTGGGCAGCAAGGCGCGATTGCCTAGGCAACGCAGAACATGACCGTTATTCTCGATTATGCCCGTTTGGGCGCCCGATTCAGGCAGGCTTGAAGGTCATGAACGCGTTCCGTGCCGCATTGCTCGCTTCCGTCGCACTTGTTTTGTGTGTGACCGGGCTTGCGGCACAGGCACCGGCAGTACCTGCGACGAGTGCGCCTTCCGGACTGCCCTCCGGTCTCGTCCGCCAGGGCAATGTCATCATGATGGCGCCCATCGGGGATTCCGATGCGGGCGGCCCGCCGGAACTCCAGATTACGGGCGAACGTCGCGTGGGCCTCGTCCACATTCTGCCGCCCGCCGATCACGACACCTTCGTGCGCGCGTTCGATGCGGCGGATCGCGGCGACTGGACCGCCGCGCGCGGACTTGCGGATCAGGGCCGCGATCCGGTCGCGAAGAAGCTCGTCGAGTGGCGCTATCTGATGGACAAGAACAGCGGCGCCTCCTTCGGCGAGATCGACCGCTTTCTAAAGGAGAACGCCGACTGGCCGGATCGCGATATCCTGTTCGCCCGAGCCGAAAAGGCGATGGATCCGGGCATGGATGCGCGCGCGGTCGTCGCGTGGTTCGGCGACCGCGATCCCGTATGCGGCATCGGCCGCGTGCGGCTGGGCGAAGCGTTGATCGCGACCGGCAACGCCACCCGCGGGCGCGATCTCGTCCGCCAGGCCTGGGTCGAGTCGAGCTTCGATCCCGATCAGGAATTCATGATCGTGCAAAAGCACGGCGATATCCTGACGCCCGATGTCGACCGCGAGCGACTGGATCATCTGCTGTGGCACAACCTGCTGTCCGATGCGCGCCGCGAGATTTCGCGCGTCACGACGGAGGCGCAACGCGTCGGCAATGCCCGCATCGCGCTGCGCACCTCGCCTTCGGCCGGCGAGCGGATGCTGGATAGCCTGCCGGAAACACTACGCGACGATCCCGGCGTCCTGTTCGACCAGGCGCATCTTTTGCGCCAGCGCGGCCAGGTGGCCGAAATCCCGCCATTGCTGGTGCACGCGCCCACCCGCGAAATGGCGAAGATCGCGCCCACGCGCTGGTGGGCGGAGCTCAACATCGACACCCGCGACGCGCTCGACCAGGGCAGCTACCACGACGCCTATCTGCTGGCGTCCAACACCGGACTCGAACCCGGCAGCACGGAATATTCCGAAGCGGAATTTCTCGCGGGCTGGATCGCGCTGCGCGAACTCAAAGAGCCCAAGATCGCGCTCACGCATTTTCAAAATCTGGCGCATGCCGTCACGCGGCCGATCAGCGTCGCGCGGGCGCATTACTGGGAAGGCCGCTGCTATGAGGATGCGGGCGAGCTTGCCTCCGCCTGGCAGCAATATCGCCTGGCGGCGGAACAGTCCGATACCTTCTACGGCCAGCTCGCGCTCGCCCATATCGAGCCCGCGCCCAACTTGCATCTGACCGAAACGATCGTCGATGCCGGAGCGCGCAAGGCCGATTACGAGCGCGAGGAGCAAACGCAGGCGGTCCGCGTGCTGGCCGATCTCGGGCTCGAAAGCCTGCTCCGCAGCTTCGCGGTGCACGACGCGGACACCTACACCGACCCGAAGCACATCAAGCTGCTGGCCGAAGACCTGACCAAAATGGGCTTCAAGGAAATCGCCCTGCGCGTGGCGAAGGAGGCGAGCTACAACAATGTCAGGTTGCTCGCCTATTCGCACCCCGTGATCGCGGTACCCGGTTATGCCGGCTCCGGCACAGCGCCAGAACCCGCTTTCGTGCTCGGCATCATCCGTCAGGAAACCGAATTCGATCCCGATGCTGTGAGCGGTGCGGGCGCCCGCGGCATCATGCAGGTGATGCCCTATACGGCGCGGCGGTCGGCGAACCTTGCCGGTATCGATTATCGCCCATCCGACCTCACGGGAGATCCCGTCTACAGCATGCGGCTCGGCATGGCGGAGCTCGGCAGCGATCTTTCCGATTGGGGCGGGTCCTTGGTGCTGGCGACCGCGGCCTACAACGCGGGGCCCGGCAACGTGAAGAAATGGATCGCCGAGCATGGCGACCCCCGCGACTCCCGCGTCGACCCCGTCGACTGGATCGAGCAGATCCCGTTCAGCGAAACGCGGAATTATGTGCAGCGGGTCTTGGAGAACACGGAAGTCTATCGCAATCGCCTTGCCGGCCGCGACGAGCCGTTGCGTATCTTGGCCGATCTCTACAAGCCGAATGCACCGCAGACGAAGCCGATGGATTATGCGCCGCCGCCGCCGGCCGCTCCGGGCGCGGTGCCCGTCCCGGTGCCCAAACCCGCCGCAGGCAGCAGCGCGGCGAGCCTCTGACCGCTTAGCGCAGGATCGACAGCCACTCTCTTGCGAGGCGCTGGGCTTCCGCGATCTGGCTGGAATTCATTTCGCTGGAAATCTGCGCGCGCCAGGACTTCGCGATCTCGCTGCCTTTCATCGCCGCCAGATTGAACCATTTGTGCGCGGCCACGTAGTCGACGCTCACGCCCTGCCCCGTGGAATAAGCGAGCCCCAGATTGTAGAGCGCGTCGGCGCGCCCGGCTTTGGCTTCGACCTCGTATTGGCTCAACGCATCGACATCGACACAGACCATGACACTTCCCCTTGGACGTGGGCCGGAAAAGCGACCCTTCTTCCACCTCAAGATGCGCAAGATTCTCTTGCGCCTGAAGGGATCGTGGGCCGCGATAACCTAAAGGCGGGTTAACGCTAAAATTCAGACATTGTTAATGTGGCGCTTCGAATTGGCGGCGGGAATTTCAGTGACTCGAAATCACGCGCCGTTGCGGGCTGCGAGTTCCGCCGTATCGGGCGGCTCGAAAATGCCTTCGACGAAATCGAACATCTCGCGCGTCACGTCGAACGGCAATTGGTAGGTTTGGGCTTTCGCGTCATTGCGCGATTGCACGCGCCGCCAGCGTTGTTCCGCAGGCACATCGAGAAAATGAAGCTGCAGCGAAAGCCCCGCATCTTTCGCGAGACGCGCGAATTTATCGCGATGGATGCGTTGACCGAGACCCAGATCGAGCACGCAGGGCACGCCCCGCGCCGCCACCTGTCGCGCGGTACTCCATATGTGATCCATGCAGCGCTCCACGCGCGCCATGGCCCAGCCGGACTCGATTGGCTGCGGCGCGTCCATCCAGAACAACGCCGCCATCCATTCGTCGATCGAGAGGCGGACGCCGTGCAGGTTCTCGGTCAGCGCAATCGCGTAGGTGGTCTTGCCGGCGCCGGTCGAGCCGCAGACGAGATGGATCAGATGGCGGGACAAGGTGCTGCCGCTCAGGCATAAGGATGCGGAGCGAGCTTATTAGCTCGCTCGTTGGGCGAACAGGATATCTTTGATTTTCGGTGGGAAGGGATTTCGAGGGAAAGGCTGGGGGCCAAGGGGGGCCCCCTTGAGGGGCCTGACCGCGGCTATTCGGGTGGAGCGTGATGCCCGCGCCCGAAAGCCGCGGCCTG
>Ga0302324_100005641_pt1 | contig 27262 bp, 20 predicted proteins | sample Palsa_T0_1_FD_201949 | JGI IMG/M metagenome (GOLD analysis project Ga0302324, IMG submission 201949) | Peat permafrost microbial communities from Stordalen Mire near Abisko, Sweden - Palsa_T0_1 | ecosystem: Environmental > Terrestrial > Soil > Palsa > Peat permafrost | place: Sweden: Abisko...
AACGGCAAGCAACTTGGCTTCTATCTCAGCGCTCTCGGTTTCCTGAATCTCGTGTGGATGTGGGCGTTTCTGAACTGGTCGCTGGTGCTGTAGTTTGTGTGGCGCGGACACTCTTGTCCGCGAAAGCCGACAGTGAAAATAACGTTGAGCGTCGGCCCGCAAACAACTCTTCATCTCCGCGCCCGCACTAGACGGCGGGCACGCCGTGTGGTTTGACGTGTTCGCGGATAAACTTCACGATGCCATCCATGGGAGTGCCAGGCTGGAAGATGCCGGCGACTCCGATTTTCTTCAGTCCTTCGACATCCTGATCGGGAATAATGCCGCCGACAAGCACAAGTACGTCGTCCATTTTGTTTTGCTTCAACAGGTCCATCACTCGCGGAACGATCGCGTTATGCGCGCCAGAAAGAATCGAAAGTCCTATCACCTGCACATCTTCCTGCAGAGAGGCGCTCACGATCATCTCCGGCGTCTGGCGCAGGCCGGTATAGATGACCTCCATGCCGGCATCGCGGAGCGCCCGAGCGATGACCTTGGCGCCGCGGTCGTGGCCGTCGAGGCCGGGCTTCGCTACTAAGACGCGGATTTTCTGCTCAGCAGTCACCGAGATCATTTAAACACAGAGCACATGAAGGAACACAGCGGAAACCGCGCTTCAACCGCGCTTCAGGGCTACAGTTCGCTGGGACGGCCGTCTCTCCAGCATTACAGTTTGATCCCCAGCTGCCAGAACAAGAACGAGTACATATCGGTGCTCTCCTCAATCTGCTTAGTGACCGGCTTGCCCTGGCCGTGTCCCGCTTTGGTCTCGATGCGCAGCAGAATCGGCTTGTCGTTGCTGTCGCTATTCTTCGCTTCGGCTTGCATAAGGGCGGCCATTTTCTTGGCGTGCATGGGATCGACGCGCGTATCGGTGTCGCCCGTCATAAAGAGGACAGCGGGATACTCCTGCCCCGGCTTCACATGATGGTAGGGCGAGTAGGCATAGAGCCAGTCGAACTGCCCGGCATCGTCGGCGGAACCGTATTCCGGGATCCAGAGTTTCGCGATCTGGAAATTCTGATAGCGCAGCATGTCGAGCAGCGGGACGGCGCACACCGCGGCGCGAAACAGGTCGGGACGTTGTGTGATCATGGCGCCCATCAACAGGCCGCCATTTGAGCCTCCGGAGACGGCGAGGTGATCCTTGTCGGTATATTTCTGTGCGATCAGATACTCGCTGGCTGCGATGAAGTCGTCGAAGACGTTCTGTTTTTTGTCGAGCATGCCGGCGCGATGCCAGTCTTCGCCGAACTCGGAACCGCCGCGCAGGTTCGCGACCGTGTAGATGCCGCCGTGCTCCATCCAGAGATACATGCTGCGGCTGAAGGTCGGCGTCAGCGAGACGTTGAAACCGCCGTAGCCGGTCAGTAGTGTCGGGTTCTTGCCGTTCTTCTCGATTCCCCTTTTGTGGACGACAAACATTGGGATCTTCGTGCCGTCCTTCGACACGTACCAGACCTGCTGAACATCATACGCAGACGGATCGATGGAAGGCGCGTCAACCTTGGCCCAGAGCGCGCTCTTCATGCTGCTCAAATCGACACGGTAGACCGAGGGTGGCACGGTGAAGGACTGGAATCCAAAGAAGATTTCCTCGCGGTCATAGCGTCCCGTGACGCTGAAAACATCTCCAATGGCGGGCAGCGGAATGTCAGCGATCTTCCTGCCGTCGAGCGCGAACAGCTTCAGCTCAGAAGTCGCGTTGCGTTGGTATTGCGCCAGGAGCCTGCCGCCGGTGACGCTCGCGTTCTGCAATACGGCGTCCGACTGCGGGATTATCTCTTTCCAGTTCTCGCGCCTGGGATAGGCAGCATCGGCGACAAAGACACGGTACTGCGATGCTTCTTCGTTAGTGGTGATGTAGAGTTTGCCTTCAAAGAAGTCGGCGCCGTAAAGAAAATCCTTGCCGTCCGTGATCTCAACCGGCGGATTCTTAGAAGTGCGATCCGAAGTGAGATCCTGCAGGAACATTTCGGTCTTCGTCCAGCCGTGCTCCTCGTTGATCAGCAGCCAGCGGCCGTCTTCCGACAGGCTGACATTCGGCCACCACTCAGGGTCGCGGCCCTCGCCGAAAATCAGTGGGTCGTGCGCTGGATCGCCGCCCAGCGCGTGATAGAAAACGCGCCGGTAGTACACTTCCTGACCCTCGGGAACATCTCCTTTCTTCGGATAGCGGGTATAAAAGAATCCAGAATTGTCGGGCTTCCAGGCGAGGCTGGCGGCTCGAGTCCGTTCAATCGAATCGGGCAGGAGTGTACCGCTGGCGGTCTCGAGCACACGAAGAGTGCTGATCTCGGAACCGCCCGGCGAGGTCCCGTACGCGACATACCTGCCGTCATCCGACGCGTACCACCAATCCAGCGCAATCGTTCCGTCGGCGGCGAGCTTGTTGACGTCGAGGAGGACGCGGTCTGGTTCGTTCAGCGCGCCGTTCTGGCCCTCGCGCACATAAAGAACAGGCTGGTTCTGATTGCCCTCGCGGCGGGTATGGAAATAGTAACTGCCACCCACCTGCGGAGCTCCGACGGTGCCGATCGCAAGCAATTGCGAGAGACGGGCATGGATCTTGTCGCGTCCGGGAAGCGGGTCAAGGATGGACCGTGTGTAGGCGAGCTCCTGCTCGACGTAGAGCCTTGTATCGGGATCGTCCGGGTTTTCCAGATAGCGGTAAGGATCGACGATTTTGTGTCCCTGGACGCTATCCTCCACCGGAACAACTTTCGCTTTCGGAGGGCGGGCGGGAGCGGAGGAATCCGCAGCTGGAGAATGCTTAGTAGCGACCATGGCCACCGCGCCGATGCAGAGAATCAGGAAAACAATCAGCAAAACGCGAACCTCCCAGCATGAACACCCCACTTGGTGGCGAACGAAACGCTGAAAAACAGGTTAGCAGAACAGCAAGGCGATGAAGGGCGGCCGCGATTTGAAAGATGACGCTGGGGCTACTGGCGGGTAGGTTCCAATCAACCGCCGCCTCTGATATGATTTTGTATGAATGCAAGCGCGCAAACAAGCGCGCTCCCACTCCTCAGTAGCTCAATGGCAGAGCATCCGGCTGTTAACCGGAGGGTTGTAGGTTCGAGTCCTACCTGAGGAGCCATTTCTTTCAGCGGCTTACTGCACCAAGACATTTTCAGCAGCAGGATGCCCGCTCGGCGTTCTTGAACCGAACGCAACGAAGAATGGGTGGGCGTCCGGGACAATCCCAGCGCCCACCGCCGACTCTCTTTTTAACGGCCATCGCTAACGGCCAACCACCATCGCCGTCTGCACTGGAGCCGTTCCCTTCCTGGCCACTTCCGCTTCCAGTTTTCCCTGGAGCACATCCCATCCCACTTCCAGTCCTGGCGTCCAAATCGTTGCCAGGAAATATTCGCTGCCGTAGCGGTGAAAAATAAAGTGGGCTTTCTCCGGTGTTACCTTCCCCTGCCGTGGTATCGCCAGAAAACTCGCCGCTACGTGTCCATCATTGCTCTGGATGCGTAATCTGCCGTTGGCCACCTGCTGAATCGTGTATTCCCCAGCCTGCATGTGATCGTTTTCTACCACGAAGTTAAAAGGAACCGTGACCTTCATCGGCCCGGAATACTGTGCCAACGCCGGTACCACTGCACCCAGTACCAGCATCATCGCCACCATCAACACTGCTTTATTCTTCTTCATGACTCCTCCTTGTTTTTTAGTTCCCCTGAAGTTTGCTCGCCACCGACTTCCTCAGTGGTTGTCGCTCATATGCATTGAACGAAAGGTCAGGCGGAAGGGAAATACTCCCGTGGTGAGATGTGGCCGACTTCCAGGTGATCGCGCAATCTGCTGAAAGAAAAGCGCTTAAATCATCAGGTGACTTGTGCCGGAACTCTCGGGAGGATTACCCGCGGGCACTCGGGGCGTCGAATCAGAGGGGTGATCCGAATCGGGGACGTCTACGGACCGCTCGTAAACATTTTGAAGCAGACTGGTTGCCCCAGACGGGAGTGGTAAACTTTGTTTTCAGACAGTTCAGAATTTCAACCGGCTGACCGTCGAGTGCCCATGGACGATACCAGACCGAACGGCCATCCTTTAAGCTTCTCGAACTTCGAACTCGACCTGCGCGCCCGCGAGCTCCGCAAGCACGGTGCCAGGATCAAGCTGCAGGACCAGCCCTTTCAGATTCTGGCGCTCCTTCTCGAGAAGCCCGGGGAAATCGTCACCCGCGAAGAACTTTGCGACCGCCTTTGGCCTGGCGACACATTTGTCGACTTCGATCACAGCCTGAACAGCGCGGTCAAGAAGCTACGTCAGGCTTTGAACGACGATCCCGATGTTCCCCGCTTCATCGAAACCCTGCCGCGCCGCGGATATCGGTTCATCGCGCCGCTCCGCCATGGCTCCGCCCCCGCGCTTGCCTCCGCCGAACTCTCGGAATCGGCCAGCGGCAGCTCAGAGGAAGAGCAGGCGCAGCATCCAGCCCAGCCCTCGATCGCGCCCGCCCGCCCCATCGCTCGCCCTCGCCACTGGAAACTTTGGGCTGCCGGCACTGTTGGCTTTGTGCTGGCGCTGGCGCTTGTGGCTTGGTTTCGGCCGTGGCGTACGTCCCACGTTGCCGCTTCCGAGCCGATCCGGCTGGTGCCCCTCACGTCCTTCTCTAACGATTTTTCGAAAGGATCCTTTTCGCCGGATGGCAACCAGATCGCCTTCGAATGGGACGGCGATCAGCCGAATCACGAGACCGATATCTATATCAAGCAGATCGGCATCGACAAGCCTCTTCAGATCACCAGCGTTCCGGGCTACAACTTTTTTCCCACCTGGTCACCCGACGGGCGTTACATAGCCTTCTTGCACGGCGGTCATAATGAACACCCTGGCATTTTTCTCGTCCCTGCCCTGGGCGGGCCGCCCCGCAGAGTTCACGAGTTCACTCAGGATCCGAAGTGCAAGCCCGGGCTCAGCTGGTCCCCCGACGGCAAGTTCCTGATCTTCTCCGACCAACTTGGAGATGAGCCCGGCAGCGTAAAGCAACTTGCCCTCGAAGACTTAAGCGTGCGCCAGCTTTCCAATCCACCTGTTCCTTCCGCCGGCGATTGGAGCGCGCAGTTTTCTCCCGACGGCAAGAGCATTGCCTTTATTCGCGATACGAAGGATGTCGATGATATCTACGTGATGCCCGCATCTGGCGGCACACCACGCCGTCTCACATTTGACAACCGTCTCATGGTCGGACTCGCCTGGACTCCTGACAGCAAGGAAGTTATTTTTTCGTCCAACCGCGGGGCCAGTTGGGGGCTGTGGCGCATCTCCGCCGTCGGAGGTGCGCCGGAGCGGCTTTCCGTAGGATCCGATGGCGCTTACATGCCCGACGTGAGCCTCAAGCGGAACCGTCTCCTCTACGCCAGCGGATTCTGGAATGAAAACATTTGGCGCATCCCCATCGGCCTTGGCCATCATCTGGGCAAACCCGAGCGCCTTATCTTCTCCATGGGGCTGGAGGAGGGTCCCCAATATTCGCCCGACGGCAAGCGCATCGTCTTCCAATCCGGTCGCTCCGGCAACTTCGAAATCTGGCGCGCCGACGCCGACGGCGCCAACCTCATGCAATTGACTTCGTTCGGCGGCCCGCTCACGGGTACGGCGCGCTGGTCGCCGGATGGACGACAGATTTCCTTCGACAGCCGCCCCGGCCCTCATGCCAACATTCACATCATCAGCGCCGACGGCGGTCCCGCGCGGCGTCTCTCCAACGACACCTCGGATGACGCGGTCCCCAGCTGGTCGCGCGACGGCAAATCGATCTATTTTGCCTCTGACCGCACCGGTTCGTGGCAGGTCTGGAAACGAACGCTGGATGGCAGACCGCCGGTGCAGGTTACAAGTAACGGAGGATTCGCTGCGTTCGAATCACTCGATGGCAAATCCATCTACTACACCAAGTTCGACAACAAGGGCATCTGGCAGGTGCCAGTCGACGGCGGACCGGAGACCCAAATCGTCGACGATCCGCCCGGTGACTACTGGGGATATTTCGCCGTCGGTCCCGACGGATTGTACTTCATCGCAGACACGGGAACGCCCCCGAAACACAAGCCCGGCTTCAAGTTCTTCGACTCTGCCACTCGCAAGATCACGGTCATGGGGGACATGGAGAAAGGCCCCTATGAAGGCGCTCCCGGCCTATCCGTCTCACCCGACGGAAAGTATCTTATCTATGTGCAGGTCGATGAGGTGCGCAACAACCTGATGATGGCCGAAAACTTCCACTGAGGCTGAGAATCTCTGTGGATTATGCGGAGGTCTTATACGGCCGAATGCTGAGAAAAGGCGGGAGACAGGAGTGATCCCCCCAGTTTCCTTGACTGTCACTCGCTCCGCCGGATACCATCAACCGGCTGACATGAATCAGGACCCCCTTATCGGCCAGTCTCTCCTGCATTACAAGATTGTCCGCAAACTGGGCTCGGGTGGCATGGGTGTGGTGTACGAAGGGCAGGACTCCCAGCTCGGCCGGCGCGTGGCCCTGAAATTTCTTCCTCCGGAAACGGCGCAGGACAGCCAGTTGCTTGAGCGCTTCCAGCGAGAGGCGCGCGCCGCCTCGTCGCTCAATCATCCGAACATCTGCACCATCCACGCGATTGAGCAGCACGAACGGCGGCACTTCATCGTGATGGAGCTGCTCGAAGGGGAGACCCTGGCGCAAAAAATGACCCGGCAGCCCATGGAAATGGACGTGCTGCTGCCCCTCGGCATCCAGATCGCCGACGCCCTCGAATCGGCGCACTCCAAGGGGATCGTGCATCGGGACATTAAGCCGGCGAATCTCTTTCTTACCGAACGCGGACAGTTGAAGATTCTGGACTTCGGGCTGGCAAAAACGATGATGAGCGTCGGGATCGCGCCGGGAGCGTCGGTTGAACCGGAAGAGACCCGGGCCCTCAACAACGAACTAACCTCACCGGGATCGGCGGTGGGTACGATTTCTTACATGTCGCCGGAGCAGGCCCGCGGGCAGCACGTGGACGCCCGGTCCGACCTGTTTTCCACCGGAACGGTGCTCTACCAAATGGCGACGGGAACGCTGCCGTTTCAGGGAGACACCTCGGCTGTGATCTTCGATGCCATCCTGAACCGAGAACCCAGGTCGGCTGCGGAGTTGAATCCCGTGCTGCCGACTGATCTTGTGCGGATCCTGGAAAAGGTCCTTGAGAAGGACCGGAATTTACGGTGTCAGACAGCCACCGAGCTGAAAACCGACCTCAACCGCCTTAAGCGCGATCTCGAATCCAAAGCACGGCGCGCGCGGGGGAAGACGGATTCAGATTCCGGCGTGCAGAAGCCGACGAAAAAATCCGTAGCGGTTCTCTTTTTTGAAAACCTGAGCGGTGCCAAGGAAGACGAGTACCTGCGCGACGGGATCACCGAGGACGTCATCACCGAACTCTCCAAGATTCGGGGACTGAACATCTTTTCGCGACCGACAGTTCTTGCCTTCCGTGACAAGCAGGTGACGCCGGCGCAGGTGGGCCAGCAGCTGGGTGCGGCCTATGTGCTCACCGGCACGTTGCGGCGGGCCGGCGCACGGTTGCGCATCAGCGCGCAGCTGGTGGATACGCAAACGGATTTTCCGCTGTGGTCGGAGCGCTTCGACCGCGAGATGAAAGACGTCTTCGAAGTTCAGGACGAAATGGCCCGCCGAATCGCCGAGGCCCTGCGCGTGACGCTTTCTCCGGAAGAACTGGAAGCGCTGGCGATCAAGCCTACGGAAAATCTGCAGGCTTACGATCTCTACCTGCGCGGCAAACGATATGCGCGGCGCCAGACCCGGCAGGACCTGGAATTCGCCCTGCAGATGTTCGAAAACGCAGTCGCCATTGACTCCAGCTTCGCCCTTGCCTATGCGGCCAGCGCCAATGCCTGCGCGATGTTTTTCTGCAACTACAGCCGCGATCAGGTGTGGGTGGAACGCGCGCGGGAGGCCTCCGGCAAAGCGGTTGCCCTGCGCTGGGAATTGCCCGAAGTGCAGGTCAGCCAGGCTTGGGTGCTCTACGCGGCCGAACTGCATGATGAAGCGGTGCGCATGGCCAAGAAGGCTATTGAACGCAAGCGCGACTGCGAGGGCGCCCACTACCTCTTATGCCGCGCCCTGTTCGCCGCCGGCCGCTACCAGGAAGTAATTGATCTTGCGGACACGGCCATCGACGCGAGCGGCGAGGATTACAACGTTTTTGTGCCCATCTTGAACTGCCTGAAAGCCATGGGCAAAGAAGAAGCCCTTGCCAACGTGCGCCAGCGCAAGATAGCGACGCTCGAAAACCATCTGAAACAAGTGCCCGAAGACGCGCGGGCGCGAATCCTGCTGGGCAGCGACTACGCTTATCTGGGACGGTCGGACGACGCCCTGCGCGAACTCAACCTGGCGGTTACCTTGCGCGCCAACGAAGCCTCGATTCTTTACAATGCAGCTTGTCTCTACTGCAAACTGAAAAGAAAGCCGGAAGCCCTGGATGCCCTGCGTAAATCCTGGGAGGCGGGGTTCAAGGACTCCGCATGGGCTCGACGTGATCCCGACCTCGTTCCTCTTCACGACGAACCGGAGTTTGACCGTCTGTACCCGGCAAAACCTGAGTCGCCTGCCGCCTCCAGTTCGCACTGAGTCCTTATCCTGGGTTCCGCGCTCGCATGGCAGCTACGGATTTCACGACCATGGCCTCCAACACTTCCTGGTCCACATCAGCCAGCTTTTTGACGTAGAGGCAGCCCTTGCCGGTCGCGTGCTTGCCAAGCTTTGCCAGGAGCGCCTTGGAGTCGCTGGACCCGATCATGTTGTACAGAACAGCAGCGGTCTTACGCGGCGAAAAACCGATAAGCGGCATGTCGCCCTCACGCCCGCTATCGTACCGGTAGTGGTAGCTACCGAAGCCTATGATGGATGGCCCCCACATCTTCGGCTTTTCGCCGGCCGCGTCTTGCATCAACTTGACGAGCGTCTTCGCGTCTGCGCGCCTGGTCGGGTCCGTGATGGCATCAATAAATGCCGCCACACTTAATTCGGTGGGTTTGGTTTTATTGTCCGCCATCCCTACTGCCTTTCGTTTTTCCAAGAGGCTAACCTAGTCTTGGATAACGGGCAACCGGGAAGTAATCCCAAGGTAAGGTTAGCCAACAAGCCGGTCTAGGACGATCCGGGTTATAAACGACCAAGTCCCTAAGTTCCTTGGCCGAACAACCCTCCAGGCCGCGCGGCGGGCGGCTGACGCCGCTCCATCGAATTCGATGGCGCAAACTGCCCTGGCTAAGACTTTGTTCTTCCGCAGGGAATTTCGGGCGTTCCGAGCCGCGGCCGAGCAGGCCATCCTGCTCAACCCCATGGATGGGGCCAAGCTCGGCCATATGGGCAGTTTTCTGGCCTACTCCGGCGACTGGGAACGCGGCTGCGCCCTGGTGGAGAGGGCCATGCAGTTGAATCCGCGCTACCCGGGAGCTTACTGGTTTCCTCTCGCCTACAACGCGTACCGCAAAGGCGATTACAGCGAGGCGGTGAGCGTTGGGCTCAAAATCAATCTGCCGGGTTTTTTCCCCACCCACGAGATCCTGGCTGCCGCATACGGCCAGCTTGGGGAGTGGGACGCGGCGAGCCAATCCCTGAGTGAGATGCTGAAGTTAGTGCCCAACTTCGGAAAGATCGCGCGCGTCCTGAAGTCGCAGTGGTTCGCTCCCGAAATGGTGGAGCACGTGCTCGAGGGCCTGCGCAAGGCCGGCCTGGAGATTGCCGACTGAAGAAGATAGTCGAGCTGTGTTCGTGCACGGCGATTTAGAGCACATGACATTCAATGTTCCACGCCCGGCTCAACCCACGCCGTACATTTCCGTGCTGCGGGGCTATAATTACGCGCGGCGCGGCACGGCCCCAGCCTCTGGCACCATCTTGCCACTAACGAAGTTGTTGCGCCGCGGATACCGGACCCATGGGCGACGCCGACAACGGCACACATTTTCGCCATTACCGGGCCGAGTGTGAGATGAAGCGGGAGAGGCACAATATTAAAAGCCGCAGACCTTCGCTTTTCATATTGGCAGCTCTACTTTGCGTCAGTTCGCTATCTGGCTTCGCTTCGCAGGCTGCGCTGCGGAACCCTCCGCCGAATGCCGCTCCGGCCGGTGAGGCCACCGCCGCCATTCAAGACGATAAACTCCGCCTCTCGAACAACGCCATTGGAGCAGAATGGCGTTTCCAAGCGAATGGCCTGGTAGCGAATGCTCTTACCGATCGTTTGACCAATCGGACGATCCCCCTGGCGTCGAACACGTTCGTCGTCACCTTGCAGGACGGCACCGTCCTGCAGTCATCGGAGATGCGTGTAATTGCTCAGCCCCGCCTGCAGAAACTGACACCCGATCCAGACGCATCGCAGCTCGCTGCGAGGTTTGGTGGCTGGCAGATTGAAGTGGGTCTGAGTGACCCTGGCAACCAATTGCGTGTCATTTGGCGGGCCATCCTGCGCGACGGTTCCACTTATGTGCGCCAGGAAGTGCAGCTAAGTGCCACCGGAAAAGATGTCCTTATCAGCAACGTGCGGCTCGTTGACCTGACCATTCCGGGCGCTCGCGTGTACGGCGCGGTCAAGGGATCTCCGATCGTGTCGGGAAATCTCTTCTTCGGATTTGAGCATCCGCTCTCTGAAAGCAGAGCTTCAGGCGATCGCGCAATCGCGCAAATCTGGCGCGAGTTACCTCTTAAAAGCGGACAAACAGTGACCTATTCCTCCGTAGTTGGAGTCACCGCTCCCGGGCAGCTGCGCCGCGGGTTCCTGGCCTACCTGGAACGTGAGCGTGCCCATCCTTATAGAACTTTCCTCCACTACAACTCCTGGTATGACATCGGCTATTTTTCCAAATACAACGAAGCAGACACGCTGGGGGCGATTCACGCGTTTGGCGACAAGCTGGTGGAAAAACGCGGCGTAAAGATGGACTCTTTTCTGTTTGACGACGGATGGGATGACGGAAGAAATCTTTGGCATTTTCATTCCGGCTTTCCCAATGGGTTCACTCCGCTGAAGGAAGCAGCTTCCAAATTTGGCGCCGCGCCAGGCATCTGGCTTTCTCCCTGGGGCGGATACGGAGACCCGCGAGCGGAGCGGTTAAAGTACGGCAAGGCACAAGGGTTCGAAGCGAATGAAGGCGGCTTTGCGCTTTCCGCGCCGAAGTATTACGCGCTGTTCCGTGAAACCACGTTGGACTTCATACAAAAGTTTGGCGTCAATCAGTTCAAGATCGATGGAACCGGAAACGCCGACACTGCCTTTCCCGGCGCTGCGTTTGACAGCGACTTCCAGGCCGCGATCAGCTTGATCCATGAATGGCGAATCGTAAAGCCCGATATCTACATCAATCTGACAACGGGCACGTATCCCTCTCCATTCTGGCTTCAGTACGCCGATTCCATCTGGCGCGGCGGTGAAGATCACAGTTTTCTAGGCGTCGGCTCCTGGCGGCAGCGTTGGATCACCTATCGCGACGCCGACACCTATTCGGGCGTGGTGATGCGGGGTCCGCTGTTTCCGCTCAATTCTCTGATGTTGCACGGCCTGATCTACGCGCGATATGCTGAGCACCTGGATTCAGATCCCAACAGCGATTTCGCCGATGAAGTCCACGATTATTTCGGCACCGGCACGCAGTTGCAGGAGATGTATATCACTCCCTCGCTCTTGACAGAAAAAGACTGGGACATTCTGGCGGAAGCCGCGAAATGGTCGCGCACGAACGCCGACACGCTAGTGGATACACACTGGGTAGGAGGCGACCCTGCCTTGCTCGAAGTATACGGCTGGGCCTCGTGGTCGCCGCGCAAAGGGATTCTGGTTTTGCGAAACCCCAGTGACAAGCCGCAAGACTTTGTGGTGGACATTCAAAAGGCGTTCGAACTACCGCCCGACACGCCCAAGACCTACGACGCCCGCAGCCCCTGGCAGGAAGATCGGCAGCAGCCCTCCATCACCCTCTCCGCCAACGCGCCTTATACATTCCATTTACGGCCCTTCCAGGTTTTGACGCTTGAGGCAACACCAAGAGATTAAATAAATTGCCATCCTGACCCTGAGCCTTGCCGAAGGGGAAGGACCTGCTGTTCGCCGGCTCTCAATCGAACACGTGGCTCGCTTCTAATCCATCCCCAGTTCTTTCGCCAGCGCCTTCCACTTGGCATCCACCAAGGCGCGAGTCTTCGCGTCCATCACGATCTCGTCCGGCCACGGACGCCCGAAGCCCTCGGTGGGCCACTTCCGCGTCGCGTCGATACCCATTTTCGATCCGTAGTTTGCAAGCCGCGAAGCGTGGTCGAGCGAATCCACCGGACCCATCGTGAACTGGATATCGCGTTCGGGATCGATATTGTTCAGCACTTTCAGCGTGACGTCCGCTACATCCTGCACGTTGACGTCTTCATCCACCACGATGATGCACTTGGTGAACATCGCCTGCCCCAGCGACCATACGGCGTTCATCACTTTGCGTGCCTGACCAGGATAGGACTTGCGAATGGAAACGATCATCAGGTTGTGAAACACGCCTTCGATCGGCATATTCAGGTCTACCAGCTCGGGAATCGTCAGCCTCATCAGCGGCAGAAAAATCCGCTCGACTGCCTTCCCCATCCAGGCATCTTCTTGCGGCGGCTTGCCGACGACGGTCGTCGCATAGATCGGATCTTTGCGATGCGTCACGCAGGTGACGTGGAAGACGGGATACTCGTCTTCGAGCGAGTAGAAGCCGGTGTGATCGCCGAACGGGCCTTCGGTGCGGAGTTCGTCCAGATTCACGTAGCCTTCCAGGATGATCTCGGCATTGGCCGGAACCTCCAGATCGACGGTCTCGCATTTCACCAACTCTATTGGCTTCTGCCGCAGAAATCCGGCGATGATGAATTCTTCTACGTCTGGAGGGGCTGGGACGATTGCGGAAAACGTCAGCGCTGGGTCGGTGCCGATGGCTACAGCCACATCCATTTTGCCCGCGGGGCGATCACCGGGAGCCAGTATGGCTCCTCCCGATGACCTCGCCATGATGTCGACCGCGGCCGCAGCCGGTCTTTGCCCAGCGATGTGGTTCGCCGCGGCATTGCGAATATTGTCCCGGTAATGCTCTGCCGCTACTTTTTGGCGCTGCCAGTGCATGCCGGTCGTGTGCCCGTCATAGATCTGCATGCGATACATGCCTACGTTCCGCTTCCCTGTTTTCGGATCGCGCGTAATCACGCAAGGCAGCGTAATGAACCGTCCGCCGTCCTTGGGCCAGCATTGCAGGATGGGGAAATCGAGCAGGGAGAAATTATCGCGCTTGATCACTTCTTTGCATGGGCCGGTAGCTACGGTTTTCGGGAAGAACTTGCCCATCTCGGCGAGCATGGGCAGCATTTTTACTTTGTCGAGAAAGCCTTGCGGAGACTTAACATCCATGAAGGCGCGGATGCGATCGGCAATTTCGTCCAGCGCATCCACTTCAAGCGCCAGTCTCATGCGGCGAGCGGAGCCAAACTGATTGATGAGAAGCTGCGCGCCGGGATAGCCCTTCACGTTCTCGAACAGAAGCGCCTTGCCTCCGATGGTTCCCTGCTGATCTTTATTCTTACTCTTCGAAACCCGATCGGAGATTTCTGTAATCTCTAGAATTGGGTCTGCTTCGGTGCGGATGCGCTTGAGTTCGCCGGCTCGGTCCAGTGCTTTGATCCAGTCCCGCAGATCGTCGTAGGCCAAAATTCCTCCCGTGATGCCAGACGATTATATGACGGCGCTGACTTAAAGCTTTAACCATCGGGGGCACAGGCATTGGCTCAGCTCGTTCGTCATCCTGACCGAACAAGAAATTGTCACCTGGACTAAATAAAAATTGTCATTCTGAGCGAAGCGAAGGACCTGCTTTTGCCGACCGCAATCGTACACACCGTGCTCTTCCCTTTTCAAAGCGTCACCCTTCCACATTTCAGGCCATGCGGCTAGGATATGGACATCAATTCCGCCGCCTGTAAACTGTATTGGAAAATTATGAAAGAGTTGCTGGCAATACTTCTCCTGCTCGCGGGCTCTTGCGCAACCGCACAGGAGATCACCGTCGCCGCGGCAGCGGATATGAGCTCCGCTCTCCCGGAACTCGTCGCCGCCTACACAAAGAAGACCGGACAAACGGTGAAGCTGTCATTCGGTGCGTCCGGCAATCTGACCAATCAGATAAGAAATGGCGCGCCTTTCGATGTCTTCTTCTCGGCCGATGAACAATATCCTCAGCAGTTGATCGCCGAGGGGCTGGCTTCGAAAGATACGCTTTACCGCTATGCGGTCGGCCGGTTGGTATTGTGGGTGCCGAACGACTCCCCACTGGACTTGTCGAAGCTCGGGATACAGGCCTTACTCGACCCGGCAGTAAAGAAGATCTCTATCGCGAATCCGGCGACGGCTCCGTACGGCCGCGCCGCCGAGGCCGCATTGCGGCACTTCGGAATTTACGATCAGGTTTCCAGCCGGCTCGTCCTGGGGGAAAGCGTGTCGCAAGCGGCGCAGTTCGTCGAATCGGGCAACGCCCAGGCGGGATTGATCGCGCTCTCGCATGCGCTCGCACCCGCGATGAAAGATAAAGGCCGCTATTGGACGGTTCCACTGGATGCCTATCCCACGCTGAACCAGGCGGTCGTTGTGATCTCGCGATCAAAACAGCAGGATGCGGCCCACAAATTTCTGGAGTTTTTGCGCAGCCCGGAGGTCGCTTCCCTGCTTACTGGTTACGGCTTCAGCTTGTCCGCGGAGAAGCATTGAAATGAACTGGGAGGCGTTCTGGCTCACAGTCCGTCTCGCCCTCATCGTCTCGACGCTGCTGATCGGGATCGGCGTCCCCATCGCATACTGGCTGACTTACTCCCGCTGGCGCTGGAAATTCCTGGTCGAGGCTGCGGTCGCGCTTCCTATCGTACTGCCGCCGACTGTGCTCGGCTTCTATGTTCTGGTGGCGCTCGGGTCGCGCAGCCCGCTCGGCCGCTGGTGGGAGTCGCTCGCCGGCCACACCCTGGCCTTCACTTTCGAAGGACTCGTCATCGGGTCATTGTTGTACAGTTTGCCTTTCGCTGTGCAACCGTTCGCAGCGTCCTTCGGCGCGGTTGATCCCAAATTGCTTGGCGCCTCGGCGTCGCTTGGCCATTCGCCCCTTCACACCTTTCGCCGTATTGTGCTGCCCCTCTCAAAAGCGGGGCTGGTCACGGGATTTGCCCTCAGCTTCGCGCACACGCTGGGCGAGTTTGGCGTGGTGCTCATGGTGGGAGGAAACATTCCGGGCGTGACCCGCACCATCTCAATCGATATTTTCGATCAGGTCCAGACGGGAAACTATTCCAGCGCGAACCAGACGGCGCTCGTGCTGCTGATCCTCTCGTTTGCCGTATTGTCGATCGTCTTTGGCTTGAATCGGTACGGCCTGCACCGGCGTCCGTGGGCGGTGGGTCCGTGGCGGTAAAGATCATCATCCCCGCAGCAGCCCCGCCGCTGTCGGATCCAGCATCAACGATTCAGCCCATCTCGGCCGATCTCGAAGTTCGCATCCGCAAGCGCTTTCCTAATCCCGAAGGCACCTTCAACCTGAATGTCCACTTTCGCGCGCTAGCCGGCTTCACGATTCTCTTTGGCGCGTCGGGCGCCGGAAAAACGACAGTGCTCGATTGCATCGCGGGCTTGACCGATCCCGATGACGGACGGGTCGCCATTGGCGGTGAAGACCTTTACGACTCTGACAAGAAGCGCAACCTCGCCGCCTGGAAGCGGCGCATCGGGTACGTTCAGCAGGACTTGGCCCTGTTCCCTCACTTAACCGCCGAGGAAAATGTGGCATACGGTCTCAACCGGTTGAGCGCATCCGAGCGGCGAACGCGCAGCCGCGAGATGCTCAATCGCTTCCGCATCGATGACTTGCGCGATCGGCGGCCGGCGCAAATTTCGGGTGGCGAACGGCAACGCGTCGCCCTGGCACGGGCTCTGGTGGCGGAGCCCCGCGCGTTGCTGCTCGATGAGCCACTGGCTGCGCTGGACCGTCCGACAAGATCGTCTCTGATCGCCGACCTGCGTCAGTGGAACCATCATCACCGCATCCCGATTCTCTTTGTCACCCACAGCGGCGAGGAAGTATTTGCTCTCGGCGACGAGGTCATTGTGCTGGACGCGGGAAGAATCGCGGCGCAAGGACAGCCGCATGACGTCGTGAGCGCTCCACGACTCGAGACCATCGCGCACCTTTCAGGATTCGAAAACATTTTCGACGCCACCGTGCGGGCGCTGCATGAAACTCGCGGCACCATGACCTGCCGTCTGGGGAGCACCGAGGTAGAAACCGGGGTAGAGTTGGAAACGCCGCTGGTTCGAGCCGAGGTTGGATCGCAGCTGCGCGTAGGCATTCGCGCCGGCGATCTGCTCCTGGCGACGGAAGAACCACGGGGGCTGAGTGCCCGCAATATTTTAAGGGGAACCATCCGGCGACTGGAGCAGCGGGATGTCATCATCTCGGTGATGGTAGATTGCGCCGGCACGGAGTTCGAAGTGCACCTGACGCTGGCGGCGCGCGACGCTCTCCAACTCGGCCCTGGCAAAGCGGTCTGGGTCGTGGTCAAGACACATTCCTGTCACTTGATGGCAGGCTGACGGTTGGGGAGCTGACGGGGTTCGCAAAGTGGCATCCCGCGCTCTCTCCATGTCAATCACGGCGATCCACTGGCCGTTCACCTCTTTGTGATAAACCATCGTTCCGCCAAGACGTTGTGCGATATCCTCGGGCAGCAGGTCGCGATGGTAGCCGAAAAATTTTCCCTTGATACGCTGCCAACCATCCCAGGTCTCGAAGAGCGCATGCGGGGGCTGGTACTTGGTGGAAAAGACAAGAGCTACATCAAACCGATCGCGAGCCCTGGCAGCCGCTTCGATCCATGAAACGGAAAAATCCTCGATGCGCAGCACGCGGAAAGGCTGACCAACGTAACCGAGCCAGGGGCGAGTAAGTTCGTCGGACGCAGGCCATGCGGTGAGAACGCGATCGTGGGAGTAACGCATCGCCAGGAAGCGACTGGCTTCGGCGTGCATAACGACGTAGTCGCGATAGGCTAGATTGTCTTCGAGAGAAAATCCGTACGGCGGATTGCTGAAAAGGCCTGTGACAAACGCGATTGCGATCGCTCCAACAATCAATTTCCAGTAGCGAACCCGTCGCCAGAGAGTCGAGACCCACGCCAGAATCACCAACGGGACGACCGGCAACATATAGCGAGCCAGCACCGCTCCGCCCACTGCCGACATAAACACCATGTAGGCGAGCAACACCGCGAGGAATGCTCCCTGAATCCAGAATGGAATTCGCGGACGCACAGCGCCGTTTTCTGTACCCTTCCCTGTACCGTTCCCTGTGCCGTTCTCTAGGCTAGGCGGACGAAGCATGGCCAGCAATCCCGCCAGTGTGAGCAGATAAAGACTGAAGTATCCCAGGATCTGCCACGACCTTATCCCGAAAGCCAGCAGAATGCGCAGAGGATTAAGCGTGGCGGCAACGTTATAACGAAGGAATTCAGGGTTGCCCAGCAGGAAATGCGTTTTTGAGTAGTGGTAGACGTACCACGCGCCCAGCGGCACGACCGGAAGCAGCAGAGAAAGCGCACGGGAGCGACTGCCTGCAGATGAAAAAAACTCTTTCCACCGACATTCCTTCCCCTGCCTTTCTTTCCCATCCCGGCAAACTAAGCAACCGAGCAGTTCCCAGCCGAAGAGTGCCAGCGGAGCGAGGATCGCAGTTTCTTTCGCCAACGCCGCCAGCGAGAACCAGACCACCTGCTTCCACGGACGGCCTTCTTCGTGATCGGCGATGTAAGCGGCTAGCGCCCAAAACGTGAATCCGGCGGCCGGCAAGTCGAGGAGCGCCATCGAACTCTGCGTGAAATACACGGGATAAAGCGCCACTAATAAGGTTGTAGCCCACGCCAACGGCAGATTGGCGGCGATACGCGATAGTCGAAACAATCCCAGCAGCGAGAATGCGCTCAACACCAGCATGGCTGTGCGCGTGACTAGCGTGGAATATCCGAAGACGCGCCAGGCTAGCGCGAGCCACGCCATCACCAGCGGCGGATGCGCATTCGATGGCGTGGACTGCGGAATGAACGTGCCCGTCAGGAACAAATCGCGCGCGGCAGGAATGTAGTATCCAGCCTCATCCCAGAAATAAGGAAGGCGCAGAAGCGGGGCATGCAGCAGCATTAATCCGGCGAAGAACAGCGCGAACAGAAGAAGGTGCTGCACCCATGCGGAAGATGCTGCTTGAGATTTTGCTTTCGGATCAGAACGCGTCGCGGGCCGCGCAGCCATCAGTGAATGGGTCCACTATGAGCGCGTGGATCCAGTTTGATCTCGCCGAATGCGGCCTCGTAATTCGTCACGTTCTGTTGCAGCAGCGCCATGAGCGCCTTCGCCTGCTGCGGACTGAGATAGATTCCCTGAAAGTTCCGCAATTCAACCTGCGTCTCCGAGCTTTGCTGCATGGTCCCGAAAACCAGGAAGAAATCCCAAACATTCACCCTGATCTGCACGCTGTTGGAGTAGGCCTCGCGGTAGTCGGGGGTCTGCACGAACTTCACATTCGGTTGGTTCACTGTATTCATACCTCGCAGTGTAACGCGTGGACCGAGTGCAGGCAAAGCACAGCGAAGGCCAGTGGCAGTATCGGCCTCAATCGAATTAACTCTCCTTTAACACGAGTGCAACACTGTTGAAACAAAGGGGCTCTAGTGTCGATGGAGATGCTCAGGTCTCAGGTGTCAGGTCTTCCAGCCATGGAACCTTTGGAAGCGGCAGACAAACCGGGTCACGCCGATCTAATCTACGTCGTAGAAGACGACCCGGATGTATCTCGCCTGATTGAACACAACCTGCGTATGGCTGGATATGAGGTCTCCGCATTTTTCTCCGGAGCGCCGGTAGTTCCAAAGGCATGCATGGCGCAGCCGGCGTTGTTTCTTCTCGATATCATGTTGCCGGGGATTAGCGGCTTCGATCTCTGCCGGCAGATTCGCCAGCACGAACAACTGGCTAAAACACCCGTCATTTTTCTTTCCGCCAGAACCCAGGAGCCAGACCGCCTTCAAGCCTTCGACATGGGCGCCGACGGATACATCACCAAGCCTTTCAGCCCTCGTGAATTGATTGCGCGTGTCCGCAACGTTCTCCGCGCTCAGTCGAATGCCCGCGATCACGAAATCATCCAATTGGGAGATTTGGAGATTGATATCGCTTCGATGACTGTTCAGATGCAGGGTAAGACAGTACTAACTACGGCCCGCGAGTTCCGGCTCCTTGAATATCTGGTTCGGCACTGCGGGCGCGTCTTTACACGCGATCAGTTGCTCGACGCGGTCTGGAAAGAGGGATCGTTCGTAACCCCGCGATCCATTGACGTTTTTGTACGGCGCTTGCGGGAGAAAATCGAGCCAGATCCGCGGCATCCCCGTTACTTGAAGACGCTGCGTGGAGTCGGCTACCGCTTCGAGTCCGGACGCTGATAACGTCATCCAGAACAACTAACCGATAGTCATCCGAGCGGAGCGAAGAACCTGCTGTTTGCCAGCGGCAATCATCCGCGTGGCTCACTTCCCGCTCTTCGCTCCACTTCCTGCTATCCTAGGAACCTTCTCCGAGCGAGGCCTATCGTCATGAAAATAAAATCATCGATTTTACTTTTCGCGGTGCTATCAGCAATTTGCGCCGCGGCTCAAAGCACCCCGCATTTTGACGGCCAGAGCTGGTGGAATCACATCAAGTTTCTCGCCGACGACAAGCTCGAAGGCCGCGACACCGGCAGCCGTGGCGAGCACGAAGCGCAAATTTACGCTGTCGAACAGCTCAAGGACGCCGGAGCCGAACCCGCCGGCGTGAACGGCTTCTACCAACCCGTCAAGTTCGTTTCGCGCCAGATCGTCGAGAAAGATTGCAGCCTTACCCTCATCCACGACGGCAAACGCGAACCGCTTACGCTGGGCGACGATGCCATCATCGGCACGCGTGTCATGCCCGCGCCCGAGGTCGAAGCTTCGCTCGTCTTCGTCGGCTATGGCCTCAAGGTTCCCGAGAAAAACTATGATGACTTTGCCGGCGTCGATGTTCGCGGCAAGATCGTCGTCATCTTTTCCGGATCGCCGTCAGAGATTCCAGGCCCGCTCGCTTCGCACTACCAGACCGCGGCCGAGCGCTGGAAAGTGCTGCGCGCTGCCGGCGCCGTCGGCGTAGTTTCCTTGATCAATCCCGCTTCCATGGATATCCCATGGACCCGCATTTCGCTGAACCGCGCTCATCCTTCCATGGATCTCGACTATCCCGAGTTCAACGAGACCGAAGGCGGGAAACTCACGGTCAGCGTCAATCCGGCGAGCGCAGAAAAATTCTTTGCCGGTTCCGGTCACACCTTCGAAGAAATTGCCGCGCTCGGAAAAGATCGCAAGCCGCTGCCTCATTTTCCACTCGCCGTTTCGCTCGCGGCCAAAACCAGAGTGGACGTCACCCGGATCGAGTCCGCCAACCTGGTCGCCAAAATTCCCGGCAGCGATCCGGCCTTGAAAGACGAATACGTTGTGCTCTCCGCCCACCTCGATCACATCGGCATCGGAGAACCAATCAACGGCGATCGCATCTACAACGGAGCCATGGACAACGGCTCCGGCAGCGCCCTGGTCCTCGACATGGCCGCGAGTTTCAAGAAGAATCCGGAAAAGCTGCGCCGCTCGATCCTTCTGGTGTTGGTTACCGCCGAAGAAAAAGGGCTGCTCGGCTCGAAGTACTTTGCTGCGCATCCCACGGTGGCGCCAAAATCCATTGTCGCCGACGTTAACGTCGACATGTTTTTGCCCATCGTGCCGCTGAAGCTTCTCACCGTGCTCGGTCTCGACGACTCCGACCTGGGAGATCGCGTCCGCGCGATCGCGCAAGCGCAAGACGTAAAAGTTCAGCCCGATCCCGAGCCGCTGCGCAACCTTTTTGTCCGCAGCGATCAGTACAACTTTATCCGCCACGGGGTCCCTTCGGTGATCATGAGCATCGCTCCCGAACCGGGGACGCCCGAGGTGAAGCTTTTCAAAGACTGGCTGACCGTGCGCTATCACGCGCCCTCCGACGACGTGAACCAACCGGTGGACCTCGCTGCCGCCGCGAAGTACGAGGACATCGTCAGGGCCTTGCTCATCAACATCGCGAACGGCGATCACCGCCCCGAGTGGAAGCCCGATAGTTTCTTCCGGCGCTATGCGGAAACCGCCAAAATCGGACAGATCGGGATTCCAGAAGCTCTTGGGATCAGATAAATTTCGCAAGCTGCGTCTCTACGTTAGTTCTTGGGCGATATCTCTTTTGTGGGGTCCCCCACGGCTTTGACCTCATGTGCATAAGCAAAACAACGGGTGGCCCATCCTTCGCGCACTTTTCGCAGGCTGGGATTCCACGAACGCCGCGAGTGTAGGTTTTCGATATACATACAATGGCGTACATACGGCGGCGGCGAGGAACTGTGATCCACCCGGTCTGTACCACCCCCTCCCCCCTCCCCCATTTCCCGCTAAAATGTTGGAATTAAAAGAGTTACCTCTAAGATATCCCTTCTAAAGGACTTAGCGGCTCGTTCATCGCTTCCGCTCACTTTTCAAAGGTCGCCTTAACCGTCTCTGGAGACGGGCACTGCTCTTGATTTGCACTCTCGGAGAATTTTCGCAAAGGTTGCGGTTGGGCGTCTGTGATCACCGTACAGGAAATATGTGATGACAGGGTGCTGACGTATTCGCGGTTCTATTGCATCGAAGGAAAGCCTCAACTCGCAGCGTCGTGGAATCCCACCCCTTCGCAAAGTGCGCGAAGGGATGGGCCACCCCTTGTGTTGTTTGCTACTGCACCTTCGCGTACTCTGCCTTGGCTTCCTTCAGGATGGGGATATCAGGGTCGGCGTCTTTCCATAGCGCCAGGAAGTCCTGGTATGCGCTCTTGGCTTTGGCCGTATCGCCTGCCATCGCGTATGCGCGACCGAGTTGCAGATGAGCCAGGGCCCCCAGCGGGAAGTTGATGACAATGCCTCGATGGTCGAGTATCCGCTGAAACTGCGATGCGGCTGCGGTCCCATTGTGGGCTGCCAGATACGCCAGGCCACGCACGTACACGGGATAGAGAGTTCCCAGCTGAAATTGCTCCGGCGAACCTAATTCGTAGGGAGCGGCTGCTTCCAGGAACACGAGAGCCTGCGAGGAGTTGTTCGCGTTCAGTTCCATGGCGGCATGGATGGTCGGCAGCCAGTAGACCTTGAGAATCGTTGCCGTCGGATAGTTTTTCTCCAACTCTTCAACCAGGGGTTTGGCTGGGGCAGTTTGACCCGATCGAGCCAGCGCCAGGGCAGAAAGCAGTTTCACGCTGCGGCCGGGAGCCAACTTTAACGCCGCCGCCACGTCCTGCTTGACGACTGCCTGATTGCCAAACTCAGCCTCTCTCAAAGCGGCATTCACCTGCCAGATTGCCGCGGTTTCCTTGGAGTCGGCGCGGACCGCGGCATCCACGGCTCTGCGCGAGAAGTCGCGTGCCCGTCCCAGGTGTCCGTAGTATGCGTCCGTGTCCGACTGGAACGAGAGCAACAAATCCTCCGTGCCGGGCTTCCCGGAGGCCCACGCCACCTGCCGGTCCATTTCCGCGATGTCCCCTTTGAGGAACGCGATCTGGTAAATGAGCCAATGAAGAATGTCCCCTTCTAAATTGTTCTTCTGGGCTTCTTGCACCGCTGCCTCGGCCTTCGCCATCTGACCGAGAGCGAGATAGGCCGTCACTAGATCGCCGTAGCCGATGGCGGTTGGTGCCATTGCCTGGCTCTCCTGGATTGCTTGCGCGGCCTTGTCATATTGGCCGAGCTGCGCATAAATGACACCGAGGTTGATCGCCGGGACGGCATCCTTGGGGTAGCTCTTGGCCCACATCTCGTAGACCTGGCTCGCCTGCTCCACCTCGCCGGTTACGAATTGGTAGTACATCGATGCGATCCGGTATTTCTCGCGTTCGCTGACTCGATCCCGCAGCTCGTAGGCTTTCTTGAGGTTCTCGGCAGCCAGACTCGCCTGGCCAAGATTGTTGTAGACCACGCCGAGGCTCGCATAAGCGACGGCAAAGTTGGGATCGAGTTCGAGAGCCCGTTTGTAGAAGGGAATGGCCTCGGCATTTCCCTTGGCGCGGAAGGTGGTAACTCCCATGCTGAAAGCTTTCAGTGCCTCCAACGAAGGTGTCGTAGCTTCTACGGGAACATCAAATTTTTGCACCGACGCGAGGGATTCCCCGAGCCGGGTTCTGAGCTTGGCTGTCGCCCCACCCAAAGCTTTCAACACATCCTGCTTGCTCGCAGCCTCTTCCTGTTCCTTGGCAAGGGTATCCCCGTTGCTGCAGCCGACCGCATCGACCCCGATTACATATTGGCCGCCCAGGTTAGAGATGGAGCCCAGTATGATCGCGGCACTGCCGGTTCGCACGCATAGCTCCCCCGCCACGTCGCGCGTAATCCGGTCGGTGGGCGCGCGACCCATCAGTCGGAGCGTCTCCACGATCTTGCGGTCGGAAAGAACGTTGAGAAAGGGAGACTGCTCCAGTTCCACGGCCAGCGCTTGCTTGAGTGCACCGTCGAAAACCGGGTCTCCGGTCGAGTTGTCAAAGTCGGCAAGCACGACCGCATCTTTCTCCTTCAGCGGTGCAGCCGTTGCGACCGGCGTTGTGGAACGGGAGCGCAGATAAAAGCCCACGACCACCAGCACGGCGATGAGTGCGACCAAGGCGGTAACCAGAATTTTCCAAAGTCGACTCGTGCCAGCCGCCGGAACTACGGCGCTCGGTGCCGACGGCGATGAAGATGAAGCGGATGAAATCATCGCCGGAGCCGAACTGGAAGCCGGCGCTGCTGGCGACGCTGCGGGCTGAGAATCGCTCTCCTGCGCCACCGCCACCGTGCCGGATTGCGCTGCTGCCATGTGCCCGGTTTCGGTGTCGCGTTTCAGCCGCTGCAAATCTGTACGCATGTCGGAGGCATGCTGGTAGCGCAGATTTCTGTCCTTCTCCAGTGCCTTATTAATGATGTCTTCGAGCTTCGGTGGCACATTGCGATTCAGCCGCACCGCCGGAACCGGAGGACGGTTCATGATGGCTTCGCAAATAACCGCCGAGCTTTCTCCATGGAATGGGAGATCGCCGGTGGCCATCTCATAGAGCACCGCCCCGAACGAGAAAATATCCGTCCGCGCATCCAACTCTTTCGCCCGCACTTGCTCCGGCGACATGTAGGCGACCGTTCCCACCATCGTGCCCGGACTGGTCAAGTGCGGTTCGTTGATGGTGCCGGTCTCGGTGTTCAGCGCCGCCATCCAGGTTGACGAGACGACCGAAGGCGCGACCTTTGCCAACCCGAAGTCCAGGACCTTGGCGTGCCCACGCTTGGTGACGAATATGTTGGCGGGTTTTATGTCCCGGTGAATGATGCCCTCGGAGTGCGCAGCGTCCAGCGCGTCCGCAATCTCAATGCCCAGCGACAGCACCTGCTCAACGTCCATCGGACGGCCCGCAATCCGATGCTTGAGCGTCACTCCATCCAGAAACTCCATGGCAATGAAGGTCTGTCCGTGCTGGTCATCAATCTCGTGGATGGTACAGATGTTGGGGTGGTTGAGAGCGGAAGCAGCCTGCGCTTCGCGTTGGAAGCGGGCTAGAGCTTGCGCGTCCTTGGCAATGTCGTCCGGCAGGAACTTGAGGGCGACAAAGCGATGGAGTTTTACGTCCTCGGCTTTATAGACCACACCCATCCCGCCACCACCCAGTTTTTCTACAATGCGGTAATGCGAGATGGTTTGACCAATCATGGTTGCAAATCTTACGTTGACGAAACTGGCAAGTCAATGAAAGTGAGGCATTGGCAAATGTCTCATAAAAAAATTGTCACCCTAGACCAAATAAAAACTTGTCATCTGGACCCTGAGCTTGCCAAAGGAGAAGGACCTGCTGTTTGCGGGCGGCGAAAAGACCTACTGCAACTTCGCAAACTCCGCCTTGGCTTCTTGAAGGATTCAGGGCGGAAGCAGCCTGCGCTTCGCGCTGGAAGCGGGCTAGAGCTTGCGCATCTCTGGCAATGTCGTCAGGCAGGAACTTGAGGGCGACAAAGCGACGGAGGTTTATGTCGCGGCAAGCGGATGCGCGCGAAATCATAGTAGGAGCCCAACCTGTGGCGAGTCAATTCAATGCGGGCCAAGGGAGTGGTGCAGTGTCACAGGCTGCGGTGCAGTTTGAATCGGTTTTGAAAGGGCACGGTAACAGGCCCGTGTGGTGACGGGCCTCTGGCCCGTCTTCAGCCGTGCCGCAAGCATCGTATTTTCATTGCCGCTCTACGCTTACGCGGCGTGGCCGCGCCAGTCGGCGATTTCTTTCAAACCTTCGCCGCGGGCGTGTTCGAAAAGTCTGACCTTATGGCGCGCGTGTTCGAATTCGTGGATGTCAGCCCACACTTCCGCTTGCCACGATCGCTCGTGCGCCGCAGTCTCGCCGCAACTCGCACAACGGGTGTGAAAAGTGACGCCCGGCCTTGGAGCGGCGTGCACGTCCGGCAGTTCGAGGAAGACGCAGCGCACTTCTTCGATCTGCTCATCGGGACCCACGATGTGCTCGTAGCGCAGGAGATATCCGAAGCCGAGCTTGCGGGCTTCGACCTCCGCTTCCTCCCGGGTGTGGAACGGCCCGTATTCGGCGCGTAGTTGCTCGGTTGAGTCGCAGGCCATCCAGAAAATATCCTTGTAAGTCATGCTTGCCTCGGTCTAGGTCTGAACTCATGAAGCTATCGGGCTGCAAAAAATTGGGGGTTCGCATCATGGCATCGCTTAGCGATGCCAGGGTTTGCTCATAGTCGGACGCCGCGTCGGGGGGCTGGCATCGAATATCTAACTTGTTCTTCGGCCGCTCATCGGTAAAGGGCGCCACCAATGAAGCGGACCGAGCTAATCCTCCCCTGACGGAGCAATTTCATGACCGGGAAAGCGGGCTGCCCCCGCGCTCTTTTGGGCCACCGCTACGGATCGTCGCCGGCCGTGTAATTCTATGAAAACAAGTTCCTTAGGCGGGTGATCCCATGAAGCCAATGCGGGTGCGAACCGCCCCGGCGCAGCGACCGGTGTGAAATCTGTTTCCGTCTCCAATGATTTTGAGGGAGCATCGCCGGCGGAAGATCGAGGTGGTGTTGGCCTGACGGAGTTGATCTGATGGAGTTGATTTTGGGTGGTGTTGGTCTGATGGTTTCGAAGACTGCATCGAGCGCAGGCTGGATGCCACAAGCGCGGCTACCGGGAGGTGGCCGCAACCGCTGAGGGCGGCGGCGCGGCACCATCCCGAGTTTGTTGCCAATTACTGCTCACGGCCCGCGGAGGGCCGTTCTTTCCTCCCCGAAAACTGAGGTGTCTCGCTCGCCGGCGTGCCCCACCCCGATGCCGGAGATAACAGCCCATTCCCCAGTTGTAGATGCCAGTTCGCTCCGCCGTGGCTGGCCACATAAAGCGCGAGTTCGAGACGGCTCCAGACTCCCAACTTGTCGAATGCAGTGCGCAGGTAGTTCTTCACTACCTGCTCGCTGGTTATAAGTACTCTGGCAATATCTTTGTTAGTAAGACCCTGCCAGACCAGGGTCGCGACTTGAATTTCCTTTGCGGTTAGCCGATCACGGGGCTGCATGGTTGCACCTGCTCCTTGATAAACACCGCGGTGGCGAGTTTCACTCGCTTCCGCCCTTCTTTAATACCTGCGCGCAGAAACAGCGTGCGCAGATGTTGTTTAACCGTCCGCGGGCTGATGTTCAACTGGCTCGCGATTTCTTTATTGCTGCACCCCTGCACCAGCAGGTGCAGGACCTGCTGGTCTCGGGGGGTTATCTTGACGCCATTTAGGCTAATCATTGGCTTTTGTCCGCTCCTTATAGTTCAATCTTGGGGTCGCGACCCGTCGTCAACAGAAGCAACTCATTCGCCAAATATTCGCTCTACATCAAGATCATTTAAAATCATATAGTTACATCTAAATCTTCTACTTCTCTTCGCCATCTCCTACCCCGCTCCCCCGAGTCCTTCCCAGATCGGCGCCCCCACTCGGGAATCGCTCCCAAAGCGAGCCTGTTTTTTCTTCGTTCCAGACCGCCCAGTCTT
>Ga0302324_100005642_pt1 | contig 27262 bp, 28 predicted proteins | sample Palsa_T0_1_FD_201949 | JGI IMG/M metagenome (GOLD analysis project Ga0302324, IMG submission 201949) | Peat permafrost microbial communities from Stordalen Mire near Abisko, Sweden - Palsa_T0_1 | ecosystem: Environmental > Terrestrial > Soil > Palsa > Peat permafrost | place: Sweden: Abisko...
TAGATAAGCAACCATATTGTTTTGTTTCATTTGTACATCCTTTACCGGCGTGTCAGACGTTCATTTGTGCTCTTCTCTGTGGGGAAGCGCCCGGATGATAGTACTAAGGTCTCAGTAGTAATGGTAGTAATATATCCCCAGAAAGGCAACTAAGTAAAGTGCCGGTGGGAAGCAATCCTTCCCACCGAGACCACGGTGAGGCAAGTCAACTATGCACAAGCGTTGGATTCTGACCGGCGTGGGACTCCTGTTGATGTTCAGCAGTGCGAACGTAGGCGCCGCAATTCAGGACACCGACATCGCGATTACAACGACCATAGAACAGTCCCCAGTTCAGCGTTTCGGCATCAACTTGGGCGGACCTACTTACTACGATGCTGGACAGATGATGAAAAACCTGGTCTTCGCAAATCCAGGTTTCGAGGGGCAGATCTACCGGTCTACGATTCGATGCGGCATTGCATCAGCTAATGATTGCGAGGACCACAACACCGGTTCGGGCTGGCCGGTTGGTTTTTGGGATGGCGCGAGTTTTGAGTTCTTTTATGGCACTGCGAAGGGAAGAACAGGCACTGTTTCTTCATACAACGCGGCCACAGATAAGCGAGGCGGTCTGTTCACTTTTTCCGAGCCCGGCCCGCTGCCCGCCACCGGCGACTACATGATCGTACGCCAAACCATGCCTGGCTCAGCTGCCGCTGGCTGGACACCGGCGGTTTCCGGAGGCGGATCGATTGTAGCGGAGTTTACCGATTTGCCGCCGCAAACGGCTGGGAAGCGGGCTTTGCGCCTCATGTCCCCGGCTGGAGGACAAGCTGCCATCACCACATATTTTGACACGCTCGAGGGCCGCTCATTTCTTCGAATCAACGGCGCATACGAACTGCGCTTCAACGCGAAGGGTATCGGCGGTGGTTTACCAGGGGCTCTCCGGAAATCCTCGATCTCCGTGACTCTTGAGCGGTTGGCTCGGCCGAAAATCGCGTATATTACCGAGGACGTGGGTTTAGACGACGGGTGGAAGAGCTATACGGTCCATTACACCGCATCGGAGAGTGGTAGCGAGATTGGTCCGCTTATGCTCCGGTTCAGTACGGTTGGAGATGACGAATTTTTGCTCGATAACATCGAGCTGACTCAGGAAAATACCGATCCAGGCAACCCTACCCAGTTTCGCGACCAAGTGGTCAACGCCCTGAAGACCCTCAGACCGGGAGTCCTCCGTTTTTGGGGGGGACAACTGGGCGAAAGCCTCGACAATCTGCTCGCTCCGCCGAACGGCAGGCAACGGTCCGGTTACTCAGCCTGGTATCGGGAGCCATACGCAGTTTCTTACGGACTGCATGAGTTTCTCGAACTTTGCGAGGCTGTCGGGGCCGACCCCTGGTTTGTGGTTCCAACAACTTTCAGCACAGCCGAAGCGGCTAATTTGATCCAGTATCTTGCCGGCAGCCCCGAAACGCCATATGGGGCGATGCGCGCCGCGCGGGGTCATTCGGCGAAATGGACCGAAACCTTCCACAAAATCCATCTTGAATTTGGCAACGAAGCGTGGAACGCAATCTTTAAAGGAGGCGCTATCGAATACCCCGAGCCGTATGGCAGCAGAGCGCAAGATATCTTCCAATCGATGCGGGACCAACCCTCCTTCCAAGCCTCTTCGTTCGATCTGATCCTGGGAGGACAGGCACAGTGGCCGGGTAGAAACGCGACCATCCAGAACAACTGCAACAACAATGACTCCTTTGCCGTAGCCACCTACATGATGGGTACAGTCAACAGCTATAGCAACATCGAGAATCTCTTCGGCTCCACGTTTGCCGAGCCGGAGGCATTTGTCCAAGGCGATGGAATCGCGGAGAACGTGAAGGGAGGCGGAATGGTTTATGAGGACGAGAGAGCGATTCGGTCCTCGGCGCATCCAGTTCCGCTCACTGTCTACGAAACCAACCTGAGCACTGTTCAAGGTACGATTCCGCAAAACATCCTGAATCATTACGTCACATCGCTCGGTGCCGGACTCGCCGTCGCCGATAACATGTTGCTCGATCTGCGTCAGTTCGGCATCGTTACTCAGAACGTGTACACTCTGCCGCAATACGAATACAAGCGTTCTGACGGCAAAAGGGCCCTTCTTTGGGGTGTCGTAGTAGACATGGGCAACAGCAATCGCAAAAGGCCCCAATACTTGGCGCTGCAACTGCTAAACCAGGCCATCGAAAACGGAGCAAGCATGCTGCGAACGAAGCACAGCGGCGCCGATCCAACATGGAACCAGCCTCTCGAGAATACGGTGCAAGTTAATGGAGCGCATTACTTGCAATCGTTCGCGTTCGCTGACGGCAACCGGCGTTCCGTCATCGTTTTCAACCTGGCCCGTGAGTCCAGTTTGGACGTAACATTCAGCGGTGCAAATGCACCCTCGGGGCGCGTCGAGATGCAGCAACTTACCTCAGCCAACATCACGGACACCAACGAAGATGCACAAATTGTCGATATCCATGAGCGTTCGCTAGAAACCTTCGATCCTACAAACCCGATGCCTTTACCCCCGTATTCAATGACGGTCCTCCATTGGCTCCACGATCTGCCGTGAGTCCCAGCAATTAATTATTAGGTCTGAGCCAGGAAAGAAGGACGTTGCATGAAAACATTAGTATCACCCAGCCAGCCAACGACTATACAGACGAGACCATATGATGTCCGATCTGCACCGAGAAGATCGACACTGTTTAGGGTCGGAACCTGGATAGCCGCCACCGGACTGCTTGTTATCGTCGTGGCCGCCATGGTCACCCAGGCCAAACGGCGGAAAGAAATCCAAACCGCGACCGACGAACAGAAGATCGCCAGATCGTTGGAGATTATTCGCACCAGCACGCCGGCCGTCCGGAAGGTTTTGAAAGTGCTCTTCTATGGGCAATCGATCACAAGAAGTGGTTGGCACAACTCGGTTATGGAACATTGGCGCCAGAAGTATCCTTACACCGATTTCGAGGTTCAGAACCGTGCGTTGGGAGGATTTGCTTCCCAAGCGCTGGTACGGGCGACTGAACAGGATATTCAGGCTTTCTATCCCGATCTGATCATTTTTCATGTGTACGGCGACCACCGCGCGTACGAGCGGATCATTCGCTTAATCCGATCCCTCACGGCAGCCGATGTTATCGTGCAGACTGATCACGGCGAGGCGCTTCCCGACCCTCCGTGCGCTGAGGGCTTGCAACTGACGCTACACCGGCAACCAGGCTGTGCAGGAGTGGGTTGGGTACACCAGCGGCTTTGGAACGACGAGATGTCGTACCACAAGATTCCGGCCTTCGCGAACAAATACGGTCTCGCGTTCGAGCCTCAACGCGACTGGTGGCGTGATTATCTGGTCAGCACGCACCTGGAACCCAGGTCATTGTTGGAGGACGACATTCACCCGAACGTCGCAGGGAGAGAGCTGATCGCCCAGTTCTTCAATCGTTATTTCGATAACCTGATTGAGCGTTGGAATGGAGAGACGGGGAGTAATGTCGTCTCCTTTCCAGTAAATGAAGATACATTTCTGTTCGATGGCAACCGCCTCGAGCTAATATCGAAGAAACCCCTTTCCTCCTGGCCAGCGGCAACCGTCGATGGAGTATCCCCGAAGGACATCGACGGCTGCTACCAGGTGACACGCGCCAGTTCCATCGGAACAGTGCCCGACTGGCCAGCGGTGCGCCGCATTACGGTCCGGCGCGATCACACTCCCCAAGACTGGATTGCGACACTGGCAAACCTCTCTCCGGATCAGAAGGCATTCGATTTCTTTGTGAGGGGATCAGTGACTGGGACCGACGGCTATGGAACATCGGGAAGCAACTTCGTATCTAATTCCGGTCGATTTAGCATCGAGGCAGACGACTGGATGGTTGAACGAGCCTTCCAGGAAAAACATATTCGGCTGCAAGCGCCCCTTGAAGTGCGGTGGTCGCTAAAGTACGTCTGTGGTGGCGAACCTGAGGTTATTGGTCTGGGAGATGGGTCCATGCAATACCGTTATGTCATCGCTACGGGATTGGCCAATCGACACCATACAGGGAAGCTTTCATCGCTTCCGACCGAACGAGGAGATGTCGCCGAATTTCGCGCCTATAGGCCACCGCTACATGTAAAGTGATTGCTCTTCTTCGTGACGCACAACCGCGATTGGCACGTCGCACAGTTCTCAACTCTTAGCGCCGAGTTACAACCAGCCCTCAAGTTCTTGACCGCTTACCCTTCCGAAAGTTTGGATCACAATAAATATGGCAACAGCCGGAGCTAAACTTGGTCCGCTCGTTCAGGATCCGATCTCCCGTCGAGTCGGCGACACTATTACCGCTTCGCCGTCACATGTCCGGAATGCCCTGTTTGCCCGCCGGTTCATGGTGGTCGTTGTCGACCTGTTGTCCATCTGGTGCGGCGGCCTCATCGCAATCGCGCTGCGCTTCCCGCTGCACAGTGAGTCGACAGTGGGGACTCATGGAGCTTTTCTCCTCCTTTATTCTGGCCTCGTCATCCTGTTCTGCAATACCCAAAAACTTTATTCCGGCGCTCAGTTCCTCTCAAGTAAACAGGAAACGATGGCCATTACTCGGGCGCTGGCCTTGGCGAGCATACTCCTGACTACCTTCATCTATGTGTCAGGACTGAAGACTATTTCGCGCTTCGTTGTAGCACTTACCATGCTGCTGGGCCTCGTATCCATTGCTGGATCGCGTTACTGGCGCCGCCGAAGATTGCAAAGCGCCGCAGCCGACGGCTTCATCTGCCGAAACGTCCTGATTGTGGGCACCGACCTTGCAGCGCAAACCCTTCGTGAATATCTGCAACACAATCGGTGTTTCGGCTATGTGGCTGTGGGCTTCATCGTCGCCGACGCGGATGATTTCCACTTCACAAAGGATGTACTCGGCTCCGTGAGCGACTTGGCCGAGATCGCCCGCGCACGCTTCATCGATGAGGTGATCATTTCCACCGCCAACCGCACCGCCGTTAAATGTGCCATAGCGGAGGCGCGCGCCTGTGGACTCGGCGTTCGCGTGCTTCCCGATCTGTACGATGGCCTCGCCTGGGGCGCACCGGTCGAGTATGTAGGACTCTTGCCCACCATTTGCCTTCATCAGAAGCGCATCCCTGCGTTGGCCCTGATGATCAAGCGCGGCATGGACGTTATCCTTTCCTCCGCCGCCCTGCTGGTTCTTTCGCCGTTAATCGCAGCCATCGCCTTGGCCGTCAAATTCGATTCACCTGGCCCTGTCTTTTATACTTCCGACCGTGTCGGTCGCAAGGGCAGAAACTTCGGATGCCATAAATTCCGGACAATGGTCCGCAACGCAGACAACATGCTTGCTCAACTTCGGCATCTCAACGAGAGAGACGGAATTCTTTTCAAAATCTCGAACGACCCTCGCATCACCCCGGTCGGACGTTTCCTCCGTAAGTATAGCCTCGACGAACTGCCTCAATTTTGGAATGTATTGAAGGGCGATATGAGCCTGGTTGGGCCTCGCCCACCCATCGCGGCCGAAGTCCGCCAATATCAGGTTGATCATCTGAAGCGGCTGGATGTCATGCCGGGCATCACCGGATTATGGCAGGTGGAGGCCCGCACCAACCCCTCGTTCGACAGCTACATTGCCCTCGATATGGAATACGTCGACCGCTGGAATCTTCTCCTGGATCTTAGGATCTTAGTGAGAACGGCCGCGGTGGTTTTCGCGGGAACCGGCCGATAACGAAGTTCCGTTTACGTTCCCCGATTGATGGAGGAATCGCAAACATGTTCCCAGACGTTCACTCACATCGCACGCCGACAGCGGTCATAACCATCCCGATGTTCAGCGTGCTTGTTCGCGGGCTCTGGTTTCTGTTGCTCGCCGGCACTTTGGTTTCTGAACTCGTACCTCTTTCTTTGGCCTTCGAAGCCCAATTCTCGACACTGACATTCCGTTCCTATGAGGTCGGGAAACTGATAGCGTTCTTTGTATTTGGATTCCTGACGCCTCTCGCTTGGTGGCGCTACAACACCGTGGGCGTAGGAGTACTCTTCGCCGTCATTACCACGGCGGCTGTGGAACTCGGGCAAGCCTTCATCCCCGGTCATCGTACTAGCGCGATCGAATTAGGCGTAAAGCTTGTTCTCCTCCTGACCGGATTCGCGGCTGCGTTGGACGTCCGCAAGTATCAGAACTTCAATGCCGGACCACTGAGCGTGCGTTTTTCATCGCGCCACTGGTAACATTCTCGCTCCCCATTCCTACCTTCGATCTCAACATTACGGCGGTCTTATGCGCGATGAGTCATTAACAAATCCCAACCGTTACAGTCTTCTAGGTGTCGAGTGCGACGAACTAACGATACCCGACGTACTGAAGAAATTCGAGTACGCGATCGATACGGATCAGCCGAATCTCATAATCGGGAATCACAATCTCCATAGCATCTATCTGTTTCACCGTGAACCGCGAATGCAGCGCTTTTACGATTCTTGCAACGTGATCTACATCGACAGCATGCTTCTCATTGTTTTGGGCAAGCTACTTGGATTCCCCCTGCAACGGAAACATCGAACGGCTTTCCTAGACTGGTATAAGGACTTTCTATCGTTGGCGGAAGCCAGAGAGTGGAGAATCTTCTATGTGGGCGGCCGCCAAGAGTCCGTGCGGAAGGGAGAAGAGTGGTTCCGCGGTCATTATCCAAAGCTATCGATCCGTTTTCACCATGGGTTCTTTACTAGCTGTCAGCTTCCAGCGCTTTACGATGAGATTCGCGAATTCAGGCCTCATATCCTGCTAGTCGGAATGGGAATGCCGCGCCAAGAGGACTGGATCCTTTCCGCGCTCGGGAATGTGCGCGCCAACGCTATTATGAATGGCGGTGCGATGATAGAGTACCTAATGGGTGACCTGATCGCCACTCCGCGCTGGCTTGGTCAACTGGGATTGGAATGGATGTTTCGACTCGTAATGGAGCCGCGGCGTCTGGCACGTCGCTATCTAATCGAGCCGCTCTGCCTCTTGGATCTGCTAGCTCGAGATCTCGCAACGGCGTGGAATTGGCGAGGTGCGCAAGCTCAGGCAAGGCGATTCCGAAATCCTGGGCGCTGAGCGATGGAGTCGATAACAGCACATGATCGAATGTCGTTTTCACCAAATCGAGGAGGCGGATCGGTTCGGTTAGATCTAATCTCGACCTTTTTGGAACGGGCCACTACACCAGTTTTTGGACAGAGAGTTCTGCGACAGGTTACCTGGCTGGCATTCCTATGGATTATCGCAACTTTAGTCATCTGTGCAGGGACCGGGACTCCCTTTTGGATGGTCATGCTACTGGCGCTATTCTCAGCGCTGCCTGCATCGCTGTATTTGATCACATACGCCTATTGCCACTTTGGAAGAAAGAGAAAAACAGCTCCACGCTGGGAGATAGCCTATCTACGGAGATATGGCGCCGGTCGCGATTATGGCGAGGGCCCAGGTCTCACAAGTGGTGCTCGTTACTGGTTCGGCCGTGACCTGATGCTAACGCTGGGATACGAGACATGGGAACCGTTTGCGAATACAATCCAGCGCGCTATAGAGATCTCTGAGACCCTGCAAATCTCGGTCGCCGAAAACATTATGCCGATCAAGAGGGAAATCAATGGTGGGGAGTGCGATGATTTCAAGCTATCCGCTTTAGCTTGCTGCCTTACCGCGCTCAACGGGGACACGAAGAAAGCGCGTGTAGCAGCCGCGCAGGCATTCCTTCAACGTCCGGATCAGAGAGACATTGAAGAGGTGATTTCATTAGATAGCGAGAATCGGAATCGGTAACCATTGCAAGGATTGCTGAAGCCGTTCACTCCCTCAACATCCGTAACCGGGAGCCAGTACCCTCTCAACCTCCAGAGCCGCTTGCTGATGATCTTCATCGCTCCCGCGAACTGGCGGGTGCGCAGGATTCGGGCAACAGCATCCTCCAGGTGCGTGACGGTTTGCAGATTTGCGAGGTGGCTTCCGAACAGAAGGCCTCATCCCACGCATGATTGGAAAACTGGCGCTATGGGCTGTCAGTTCTGTGGGATTGCACAAAACTCTTGAACGGCAGCCCGAAATGATGCCGCCTGTCCCGCTCAAAAGCGGGCGGCATTACTGCGCAACGTTCGCTGTGCGCATCCGGTGATTCGCTAGTGCGACCGTTTTACGAGAACAACCGAGATCGAATTTGAGCAAACCGAAGAACCGCCTCACCGCCTAACGGAGACCCTCCATCTTTTGTGCCGGTATCCTCTTCCTCAGGATTACCAGTAACGCTGACTGTTCTTTCTGGTCCGGCTACCATCGCAGGAAACGTTCTTACTTACTGGCTTATAGCCTAAACGAGAATCTGCCCCTACCCGCGGAACGCCGCGGCTCGGAGCCGACGCTGGTGCTCCGGCATGGATTCGGATCAGGGTTCACGCTACGACGCTGTCGCCGGTGAGCTGTGCCCCACGTTTCGAATTGTGGCCGGTCCCAAAACCGTTTGAAGCAAAACCGTGGCTCTGGGGTTCGCTCGGGGCGGGATGCCAGCCGCCGAGGCAAGACATTAAATTACATCATCCGCGGTCCCAGAAATCAAGAAGATCACGATCATTGCTGTATTGGTAACCTCACTGCCGGGCATTAAGATCTGCACCTGAAGCCGCTGGGTGTGCATGTGATAGGCGAACAGGCTACGGTCTAGTTCAATGTAGGTCTGACCGTGTTGATGGCGGGATTGCTGGCCCCGCCTCGGGAGTGATCGGCTCGCAAGGATTGGGACGATGATCGTCGTCAGGCGCGCGGAGCTTTCGATTTAGTCTGCGCTTATGCCAGCGAACAGTCGCTGGGCTGATGAAGAGTGTCTCTCCGATAGCGGAGTTTCTAAGACCCTGTGAAGCAAGATCGAGGATGCGGGCTTCTTGGGTTGTCAGGCCACGCTCCACTTTCAGGGAATTCTCTCTGAGGAGATCAGACAGCAACTCCGAAACCACAGCACGAGGCGCCCAAAACTCCCCCTGCAAGATCGCCAAAACGGCCTTCGTCAAAACTCTTGACGAGAATCGCCGCTGGAGCACTCCGCGACAACCGAGCCGGAGCAGCTTGGTCGTTGACGCCACGTCGACCGCATCGCTGTTCAGGATAGCCACGATGCAGCTGCCTCTTCCAAAATTAGTAAGCTGCGCTATTTCGGAGCCAAGCAGCTGTTCGAGGACGGCTTGCTGCGCGACAAGTATTGACACATTCAGTCGCCGACAAAGCGACAACACCTGCTCCCACTCCTCGGGACACCTGACGCAGGTTAGCCTTTGGGCCTTGCAAAAGGAATCGCTAAGAAGACTCCGGTGCATATCGCCGCACAGAATTACAGTCCGTTGACACTCTAACGCCGGAGGCTCGGAAAGTAAGCCAGTCTTTAGGAATCGACCTGATAGCTCGGTTGCGGTGGCAAGCATCCGGGGAAACGCCATGTTAGCAAAGGACCATAGGAAAGTTACCACGTAAGCTGTCGTCGTGAAACTGGACAAAAGGACAGTCCCGACCCGCCGGTGCTGACGCCGGAGGGTTTCCAAAGCCTGCGGCGTTGGAAGGGCCGTACGTCGTTAGTGTCGAACTGGTTATTAAACAGGGCGTGATGACGACATGGGACTATACACCAATGGATCCAAGCCGGTCGAATCTCGCTTTGTCGATTCGTGATTTTGCGCTCAGTTACCCCAAACCGACAGCTAGGTCAATGGAGTCGCTGAATGACCCGCTGAACGGTCATTGGTGACACTTTCACCTTGGCCGCAATCGCGCGCAAGCTCAAGCCCTCTTCGTGGAGTTGCGGCACCATTTCCAACTTCGCGCCCAGCACTTTCGGTTTCCTCCCGAGATGATCGGTCTTGCGTTGCCGGCGAAGCCTAGCGATCGCTGCGGAGGCGCGTTCACTTCGGCGAACGCGCTCTTTTTTGGCGATGGTGGCCAGGATGGAGAGCACGGCATCACGGAACAAACCGCAGGAGTCCAGGTATTGTTCGGTGAACGATCGCCATTCGACGCCGGCGGACGTCAACCGTTCGAGATGGTTCAGTGTGGCTGAGACGCCTTCCCGAGAAAGTCGGTCCAGCGACCAGAACAGAACCAAATCAAACTTGCGTTGCCCAGCGTCGGCAAACATGCGTTGGAAATGGGGCCGCTTGGATGTCCCGCCAGTCTCGTGATCCACATACTCGGCTGCAATTTCCCAGCCCTGCTTTGCGCAGTACTCGCGGAGTGCGATCAATTTTCAACCGCCACTGCCTCCACCACAATCGCCGCCTCGATTTGCTTGCGGGCTTCTGCCAGAATCGACGGATCATCCCCGACCATGCTTCTCAGAAAATGCCCTCCAAGCGCCTCAAGCTGTTCATCAGTCAATTGGCTCGGATCGCGCTCCCACTGTAAGGCAGTGCGGTCTATGAACATGCCGCGGTGCTTGCCAATCAGCTCCTCGCAACGAACGGCCGCCGAAATCTGACCTAGTTCTTCAGCCTTCCTGCTCAATATATCCAGCCGATTCAGCACCCGTTTCTGATCAAACGCCACTTCTTCCGCAGAGGACTGAGCAGCCAGCGACTAAATCTCGTTTAGTCTTTCTCGAACGTCAGTGCGCTTAAGTAAATTGTTAGCAGACTGCGGCGCGCCGGCCTTACGGTAGCCGAGCGAAACGTATGCTTCGGTTGGCTTTATACCGCTAGCGATGAGTTGAGAAAATTTCTCATGCCGAGGGTTGCGCAAAACTGGCATTTCGAGTGGCTCTTCACTTCTGATGCTGAGGCACTCGGACTTGTCAGTCAAGCAATTCTGGTTCCGTGCGGACAGCACCACGCGGCCCGAATTGCTACAGGGACTTTCACAGGGACTCCAGTTCAATTTGGTGATAGTCTGTAGGCAAGCGTTAGCAAGCGCCCAAGCCTTGAGAGCGCTTAAATACAGGCACTTCGCACAATCGTGAGGTACCCTGAGCGGGCCGGTTTCGGCGATTCTTAATCAGTCGGTTGTAGGTTCGACTCCTACCGCGCTCACCAACGCAAATTATGGGACCGTCCTGTGCAACCCGCATCGCGCTAACCTGCTCCACTCTACTTTCCATGTCGCTCGGCCTTGCGCAGGATTCGCCCGCTTTGAGACCGGGATTGTACGCGATCTTCAACACCAGCGAGGGCGCCATTACAGCGCGGTTGTATGAAAAATACACCCCCCGCACGGTCGCGAATTTCGTGGCTCTGGCCGAAGGGACCAAACCTTGGCGCGACCCGAAGACCGGTGCCATGGTCCGGCGTCCGCTCTATGAGAACATCACTTTTCATCGCGTGCTTCCGGGGGACGCGATTCAATCCGGAGACCCCACCGGCACCAGTGCGCACAATTGCGGAGTAACCGTCAGCGATGAATTCCTGCCCGGACTCCGTTTCTCCGCCCCAGGGCGTCTGGCTCTCGCCAACAACGGCAATCCGGATAGCGGCGGGTGCCAATTCTTCATCACCGTTCAGAGCATGCCTCGCTGGGATGGAAAGTACACCATCTTCGGAGAAGTGGTCGCTGGAATGGATGTCGTTTCGAAGATCGGCCGAGGGCCGGTCCACGGCGATAAGCCCGTGGATCCAGTGAAGCTGATCAACGTTTCCATCCAGCGGATCGACACCGGAAAAAAGTAAGACCACGCGAACTAAAAAACAGGGCGCGGAGCCGCTTCGGTTGTCACCGTCCACACCCTGTGATAACGTCGGAGGCTTACAACAATCATGAAAGCGAGGGCGCGAACTATGGCCCGCAATACGTGCGTTTCTTTTTTGCTCGTACCTGCTCTTTTCGGATTGGCCGGCTGCTCCAGCCAGCCGCCTGCTAAGCCAGCCGCCAGCGCGCCAGACAAGATCCAGGGAAAGGCACAGGTGGTTCTCAGCGAAACAACCCAATTGGACGCCTCTTTGAACGGAGGTGGACCTTCGGTCTACCTGGTGGATGGCCTGAATCGCTACCGCCTCTTCTTCGATAAGGCCGTTACGGTTGAACCGGGCAAGGAGTATATGGCCGAAGGTGTTTATGCGCAGAAGGCCATCGATGGGATTGGCGATCCGGACAAGGGCAAAAACGGTTATCCGCTGGAATCAAGCTGCGTGAGTGTCGTCAGGATGGCTTGGCCCGCGCTGGCCTTTGATGTGGTGGATTCATACTCCACCAGCTTGCGCTCCAAGGTGAGACGCTTCCCTGCGAGACCCGTATTCCTGGTTACCACCATCCAGCCAGTCACCGGCGCCGATTCCGCGAAACAGAAGAACGATGCCGGGGCCGGGGATAAGGAGGCACCTGAAGTTTCCGTTCCGGCGGACAAACAGCGCGCTCTCCTGGTGGAGGGGCCCAGCGCCCTGACCGCGCCCCTCTGGGAGCCCGCCGGTGGAACGATTCGCTGCAAAGTCGTCATCGACGAGCAAGGCAAGATTGCGGAGCTCAACAGCGGCACGCAGCTCTGTGAGACCGTGCCGTGGATGAAATTCCGTTATCAGCCAACGGTCAAGGGCGGCCACCCGGTCAGAGTCAATACCGAGGTGGAAGTGCGTTTCGACCCGCGGACTTAGCAGCGTCGCCGCATGCAGCCCGGAACGGGCCTCCGCGTGCACTGTGTGGGTCGTAAGCGTTAAGTTGTACCAACGATTCCCTAGGGAGACACGACCATGGCAGAAAAAAAGACAGTAGTATGTGGTATTTACCAAAACAAAGCGCAGGCGGAACAAATTACCCCCGACCTTCTGGCGGCCGGGTTCACTCGCGACGCTATCTCGTCTGAGCACGACAACGCCGGAACCCGCCTTTCGGTTCACTGTGTCACATCCGAGCAGGACACTCAGGCCAAGGATCTGCTAAAGCAAACGGGCGCCCAGGACATTTCGTCGTCCGATGAGAAGGTCGACGAAGTCTTCGTTGAAAGTTAAAGCAAGGCGATCCGAGGCGCGGACTCGCAAGCTCTGCGGGGCCGGTCCGCGCTTAACTTAACCGGTCCGCGCTTAACTTAACCGGTCCGCGCTTAACTTAAGATGTTAGATGATGCTCAAATGGTCCGATGTTCTGAACCTGGCAAAGAACGGCAACCCAGCGCCCGATCGCAAAGTCGTTAAGACCGACGCCGAATGGCGCAAACAGCTCAGTGACGAGGAGTACCATGTCACCCGGCAGGCCGGAACGGAGCGCGCGTTCAGCTCGGAAATGTGCAGTCTTTTTGAGCCGGGAATCTATTCTTGTATCTGCTGCGAAACCGTCCTTTTCGATGCCTCGGAGAAATTTGAGTCCCATACCGGCTGGCCATCTTTCACCCAGCCCATCAAGGATAGTGTCATCGCTTACCGGTTTGACGGACCTGCGTTCTTGAAGCGCGTCGAATCCATTTGCAACACCTGTGACGCTCACCTGGGCCATGTCTTCCCCGACGGCCCGGCGCCGAGCGGCCTGCGTTACTGCATGAATGCCGTGGCCCTTCAGAAGGCCGCCCAGGTTTGAGGCATCGAAACGCCCGATTAGGGGTGCTTGACCTCGCTAAAACAGTCGGGTACAGTGCAAGCAGATCGACTGAGCGGGCTCTGAACGGAGGGCATTACCATGGGGTCCAAACAAGCTATTTTGATTGCGGGCGCGAGCCTGCTGTTCGTACCCGCTGGCATGCTCGCGCATCACACATTGCAGGCGCAGTTTGACATGAATCGAACGATCATGCTGACCGGCGCCGTCACAAAGATGGACTGGAGCAATCCCCATGTCCGGCTCTATCTTGACGTCAAAGATGCGAGTAAGCGGGTGACCTGGGAGTTGTACCTGGGCAGTCCGAACCAGCAAATGATGAACGGCTGGAGGATTGACACCTACAGACGCGGTGACCATGTGAGCGTAGACGCCTATCCAGCCAGGGACGGATCGAGCGTTGGATTTGCAAAGAAGGTCATGGCTGTTTCCGGCGACCGCTAGCCAAGCGCGATGGTGGTTCCATCTAACCGTTGTGGTGCTTTTCAACGCGTTGCGCTTCTCAACTATTCAACGCTTTCAGGAACTTAGCACTGGCCTTCCGCATGCCTTTAGAGAGGCGTGGTTTGGAGGTAGTTATGAAAAGCAGATTCCTGAAGTTGGTTAGAAATATACTCGCTCCGGTTGCTCTTGTCGGTGCGATGGCAGCCTTTAGTCCGGTGTCGGCGCTTGCGGCGGTTCACGGCGGCGGCGGCCATGGAGGATTCAGTGGGGGCCATGCTGCAGTGGGCGGCGGTCACGCATTTTCGGCGCCCGCTAGGGGATTTAATGGCGGGCGAGCCGTTAGCGGAGGCCGTGCGGTCTACGGAGGCCGCGGGAATTACGGTGGTCGCGGATACTACGGCGGTCGCGGATACTACGGCGGCCGCGGATATTATGGCCCGGGTTTCGGATTCGGCGTCGGCGTTTACGCGCCGTACGGATATGCCGCTCCGGTTTGCAATCCCGCTGGATTCTATGACGCAAATGGGGTATGGCAATACTATCCAGGCTGCGTCGTACCCTACGGATATTAAACGCCCCAGTGCGCCCGCGTTATAATGGCGCCATTGGAGGCAGAGGGTCGGATGAATCGAGTGTTTTTTTGTGGGCTGGCCCTTATGACGGCGCTCGCCGGCTCCCAGACGTTCGGCCAGACTGCGGGCAACATTCAGACGGTCGCTGGAGATGGAAATTCGGGATTTTCAGGCGATGGCGGTCCAGCGACCAAGGCAGGCATCAATGTTCCCGTGGACGTGTACCTGGATTCTTCGGGCAACATGTTCATCACGGATCAATTCAACAACCGCATTCGCAAGGTGACACCCGGCGGGACCATCTCCACGGTGGCGGGCAACGGCGTAGCGGGCTTTGCAGGCGATGGCGGACCAGCCGTGGATGCGGAGATCAATACGCCCACCGGCATTCGTGGCGATTCGGCTGGCAACTTGTATATCGCGGATGTGGGTAACCAGCGGATTCGGAAAGTGGATTCTTCCGGCACCATTACCACGATCGCCGGCAACGGCAGCACAGGATATAGCGGCGACGGTGGTCCTGCGGTGGACGCCGGTTTCTACAACCCGGTTCGGGTGGCGCTTCTTCCGAATGGCAACATTCTGGTCGCCGACCAGAGCGACCATCGCGTTCGCCTGATTAACTCCTCAACGGGTATCGTCACTACGTTCGCCGGCAACGGCGCTGGAACCCCGGCGAGAGGCGCGTATTCAGGCGACGGCGGGCCGGCCGTAGACGCGTCTCTGAATAATCCCACCGCGGTCGCGGTGACTGCCTCTGGCGACGTATATATTGCCGACCAATACAATCAGCGAATTCGAGAGGTAAACCGGAGCGGCATTATCACCACCATCGCCGGCAACGGCTCCGCTGGCTATGGCGGCGACGGCGGGCCGGCGATCAAAGCGACACTCAACTACCCCGGAGCCGTCAACGTGGATCCGGCCGGCAATGTCTATTTCAACGACGACCAGAACTTCCGCACTCGCAAGGTCTCGACTGGTGGAATCATATCCACCATCGCCGGCACGGGCACGGCAGGCTTTTCGGGGGATGGCGGTCCGGCAGTTGATGCGAAATTGAGCGGGAATTTCGGCGTCTCGCTCGATCTCCGCGGCAACGTTTATATCGCCGATTCCGTCAACAATCGCATACGGGAAATCTATGCCACCCCTCCGGATCCCGTCGTCAATCTGGTGTTGAACGCGTCGGCCTACGGCGCATTTACCAGCGTCGCGCCAGGGTCCTGGATCGAGATCTACGGCACGGATCTGGCGCCGGTGACCACCGGTTGGTCGGCCGCCGATTTCAACGGCAACAATGCGCCCACCACGCTGGACGGCGTCTCGGTGAGTATCGGCGGACAACGGGCTTTTGTGGATTACATTTCCCCGACCCAGGTCAACGCGCTGTTGCCGTCCAACATCGCCGTCGGAGGCCCGCTGCAACTGACACTCAAAAATGGCACCGTGGACAGCGCGCCCGTGAGCGTGACCGTGAACGCGACTTCAGCGGGGCTGCTGGCGCCGCCCAGTTTCAAGGTGGGCGGCAACCAATACGTGGTGGCGCAACATCTGGATGGGACCTATGTTCTTCCCACTGGCGCTATCGCCGGTCTCACTTCGAGTCCGGCGCAACCCAGCGAGACGATCGTGATTTACGGAGTCGGCTTTGGCTCCGTGACCCCGAACATACCCGCGGGCCAGCTCGTCACAGAGAACAATCAACTTTCGGCGTCTTTTCAGATTTTATTCGGACAGACCTCGGCAAAGTTGTCCTACTTCGGTCTGGCGCCCTCCGAGACCGGCGTGTATCAGTTCGATATCGTAGTTCCAACTGTTGCGAACAACGATCTGGTGCCGCTGACATTTAATCTGGGCGGCGTAGCCAGCACGCAGACGCTATTTATAGCCGTGCACCAATAGCCGGGCGGCCGCTTGACCTCTAAATCTTCACCGGAGCGCGCGAGTTATAATGGCGCAATTGGAGGCAAAAGAGTCGATGAATCGGATGTTTTTTTGCGGGCTGGCGATTCTGTCGGTGCTCGCCGGCTTCCGCTTGGTCTGCGCACAGTCGCTTTCCGCTAAGCCTGTCGCCGAGGCTACCTCGGAGCCTCATATCATTCCGATCGGTTCGCCCTTGACGTTCGGGGGCACCAACGTTCCCGACACCTACTCAGCCACCACGACGTTTAGCTCCACGCCGGTCCTGGTCGACAATGGCAAAGTGAAGATCTGGCAGAAGCAGGTGACCACCAGCGCGGACGGTGAGTGGGACATCTTCTATACGCAAATCGTAGACGGCGGACCGCTGGCCGGCAACATCGATGCCGACTGGAATATCACGATGGACTATAACCTTAGTAAGGCCGCCTCCTTCGATGCTGTTTTCCAACAGTGGGTCGTGAACGGCACGCCGGTGGGCCCCCTCACTAACGGCATCGGCAGCATCTGCTGCGCGGAAGCGTCGAACCCGATCGTGCCCGGCTGGTCGTATTACAACTCGGGCTTCAATGTTCAGTTGGCCGCCGGCACCCAAACGAACTGGCAACAAATCTACGTGGATCCTTACAGCCTGGTCTCGGACGGCGGAATCAACCCGAGTTCCCCGAACGAGTTCATTTTTGGATTGCACTTCACTCTGCAACCGGCCTTGCCCACCGTGAACCTGGTGATCAGCGCCAGCGCCTATGGGGCATTCCCCACCTTCGGGTCCAGTTCCTGGATCGAGATCTATGGCACCAATCTCGGTGTTGGCCCGCAAGGCTGGAGCAGCGCCAATTTCACGGGCATCAACGCTCCCACCACGCTGGTGGGGACCAGCGTGACCATCGGCGGCCAGTCGGCTTTCGTCGATTACGTCAACAGCACGCAGGTCAATGTTCAAGTGCCCGCCGGAATAAACACCGGTGCGCAGAATCTCGTCGTAACCACTGCGGCGGGTTCCAGTGCCCCTTTTCCGGTGACCGTGGTTGCCGACAATCCCGGATTGCTCGCTCCGTCCAGTTTCGACATCGGCGGAACCCAATATGTCGTGGCGCAATCTCTCACCGGCGAGTTCGTGCTGCCGTCCGGCGCCATTTCCGGAGTCGCTTCTCAGCCGGCCAAGCCAGGCCAGACTATTGTGATCTACGGGATCGGATTTGGCTCCGTGACACCCACCATTCCGCCGGGCCAGCTTGCGCAAGGGGATAGCACGCTGGCCTTACCATTTACCATTTCGATTGGCGGCAAGAACGCCACCGTTTCTTACGACGGCTTGTCTCCGGACGAAGTGGGAGTCTACCAGTTCGACGTCGTTGTGCCGGACGTCGCTGCCGGCGACAAGGTACCCGTGACGTTCACGCTGGGCGGCGTAAACGGCACGCAGCAGAACCTCTTTATCGCAATCGGGAATTGAGACAAGGGTCCCGGGCTGTCATCTCCGCGCGCTCAGCAATTCGTCGATTTTGGCCAACAGCGATTCCGGCAAAAACGGCTTCTGCAGAAATGCTCGGCTTTGCTCCATCGCGCCTCTCTGCAACAAGGCATGGTCGGTGTAGCCGGACATGTACAGCACGATCATCCTGGGCCGCACGGTCGCCATCTGTGAGGCTAGATCGGGGCCGCTCATTTCCGGCATTACGACGTCGGTGATCAACAGGTCCACGGCGTCGCTGTAGTCCCGCGCGAGTTCAAGCGCCCCACGGCCGTCGGGCGCCGCCAGCACGCGATGGCCGGCTTCGGAAAGCACGTCTTCCAGAAGCATCCGGATGGCGCCCTGGTCTTCTACCAGCAGAATGGTTCCGGTTCTCCTGATCGAAGCAGCTGGTACGATCGCTGGCGCCGCGCCGGGCGGACCCACGCTGGCAGCCGGCATGTAAATTTGAAACGAGGCGCCGTGACCGAGTTCGCTCGCCACGTCAATCCATCCCCCATGCTGCTGGACAATGCCATATACCGTCGCGAGGCCGAGGCCCGTGCCTTTGCTCGGATCTTTCGTGGTGAAGAACGGCTCAAAGATATGGTTGAGCGTTTCCGCGCTCATGCCGGAGCCTGTGTCGGTGACTGCCAGCATGGCATAGCGGCCCGCGGGACGAATGCCGTGGCGGCCCATGTCCTCGCGCTCGCGCTGAACAGCGCTGGTTTCAATGCTGAGCCGGCCGCCGTTTGGCATAGCGTCGTGCGCATTCACCGCCAGATTCATGAGCACCTGGTTGAATTGGCCGGCATCGGCGATCACCGGGAGCAAGGAATCGCCCAGCGCGATGCTGAGGTCAATGTCCTCGCCGAGCAGGCGCTGGAGCATATCCCGGAGACCGCGCACGGCCTGGTTGATATCCAGCGCTTCCCTCTGGATCGACTGTTTGCGGCTGAAGGCCAGTAGTTGGCCGGTCAGCAAAGCCGCCTGTTCGCCGGCGCGGCGCGCTTCCGCCACCATTCTACGCAGAGGATCGCCGCTTTCCAGCTTCGCATGAACCACCGTCGTATAGCCCAGGATGACGGTGAGCAGGTTGTTGAAATCGTGCGCGATCCCAGAGGCGAGGCGGCCCACCGCTTCCATCTTTTGGGAGTGCCGGAACTGTTCCTCGAGCCGCCTCCGGTCGGTGATGTCGTGGCTGACGGCGACCACGCGCACCAGCTTTCCGGCGCCATCAAAAAACGCCTGGCCGCGCGACAAGAGGTGATGCACGGTGGTGTCGGGCCACACCACGCGACACTCGATCGCTACCTCGGACCTGTCCGGGTCCGCTCCCAGGATGGCCTGCGAGACGAGGTCGCGATCCGGCGGATGCACGGCGGCGAGCAACTCGTCGAAGCGAGCGGCGGAGCTCTCGCCGGGGAATCCAAAGATTTCTCGAGCGAAGGCATCCCAAACCAGAGCTCCTGAAACGGCATCCAGGCTCCAGACGCCGGTGCGGGACGCTCGCAACGCCAGGTTGAGCCGCTCCCAGGATTCGGTTACGTCGGAAACCAGCACGAACTCGCAAGGCGGCGGCCCCGGCGCAGAGTGCGAAACGATTTCCACGTCGATGATCTCGCCGTTTTTCCGAAGATGCCGCCGTCCGGGAAGGGATGACACGCGCGGTCCGGCTTCGGCCGGTATTTGGATATCGCTGAGAGTCAGCTCAAGGAACTCCGCGCGGCTGTATCCATACTGGCGGATGGCCGCCTCATTCACGCCTAAAAATTTATGCGATTTGCTGTCAACGACCCAGCCGGGAAGCGGATTGTCCTCGAAGAAAACGCGATAACCGGCTTCCACGGCGCGCAGAGCTTTCTCGCGCTTGCGACCCGCGATTTCTCGTGCCTGCTTTGCCGCGTGATGCATAGATGCTCCTGCACAATGCACAGAGGGCCGGCGAATATGCTCGATACTGGCGGGCAGAAATTGCCGGACGGTGGTGCAAGGATGCGCGCGCGGGCGCTGTAGGCGATTCACCCATTCCAGAGGGAATGGATGCCTAAGCGTGAAAACTAGACTCAATCATACACCACTCAAGCCTAGTTGGTGTTTGATGTAACCGGATGGACGGGTCAGGTTTTCGCAGCAACCTGATTCCGGCGCGACCGCGTTCGTGCGCCGAGACCGATTAAGCCGATCAGGATCACCGGCCAGGCTGAGGGCTCAGGAACGGCACTCGTTGCCGGAGTAACGCTGACGTTATCCAAGCCAATATACTCGGATGTAATGCTTGAATCGCCCAGGAATTCGATCGTCGTCGAGCTGCTATCAGCCGTAAAATCAAGCTTCTCCGTCGCCCACGTGTCGCTGCTCGTCGGGGCTAGGGTGAAAAGCTGCGAGGCGAGTAGCGAGGTGCCGGTCGCGCTCGCGGTCAATGCGGCTGGGTTCGTCGCGCTGTCATACAGCGTGGAAGAGCCCAAATCGAATTGCAATACGTATTTGTCACCAGGCGTAGTGGCGATCGTTTGCTCAATTCCGCCATAGGGGGTGTCATTAGCTTGCCCGGTCAAGTCGACAAAATAGGTACTGCCGTTTCCAGGGCTCTGAGAGAGCCCATAGCTGTTGGGCGTTGTAACCCAAAACTCGTTGGCAAACCCAACTACGTTAATCCAGTCCGGAATAGCGGTTGCTCCGCCGGTCAGCCAATCGTCCGAGCCATCGCCCGTGTTGTCGACCCAGACATTACCTATATTGGCGAAATCGCCGTTTGACACCAGGTTCGCGCGTGCGCCGGTGGCCGTCAGAGCAATCAAACCCACCAAGCTCACAGCGAGGAGGATCTTGTGTACGCTCATGAAATCCACCCTTGCTAAGCCGGAATTTTGCCTCCCGGCTTTCGACAGTATACAGCAATCGCCTCAGTGCCGACCAGGTTTTTGCGTAGACGGATTGGAGGAAAGTCGTAGCAGTACTACAAAAAGCGGGCTGTGCCCCCCTGGCGGAAAGAGTCAGCGGAAAGTTGGGCGCGGCATCTGACGCGGCGGCTGTTCGCGGTGATTTTGTTGCGGATCGGGGCCCCGTCATTACCTAGTTCAAATCGATGAGACTGATCTTCTGGCCCGCCTGGACCAAAGTACCAACCGACGGCACTACGAACGCCGGTACACGCGTTCCATAGACAGCCCCCAGCTTTCGGACTTTAATTGGACATGACCCGATGCGGCTCCTGTAATGGCGTGATCAAAAGAGTGGACCTGGAGTGCTATACCTGCGGCGATCCCGTTCCCGGAGCGTCCAAGCCGTTCTGGCGCCGTCGTCGGGAGGCCACACCTAAAGCGGCCGCCCCCGTGACCCCGTTCAGCAACCTGCTGTTTCTGGCTTCGCTGGCGCTGACAGGAGTCTCGTTCCTATCCAGCCAAAAAATGCCGCTGTCGCTCGCCCTGACGTTATCGGGCATTTTACTAACGGCCAGAATAGTGACGGACCGGAGAGCGGCCAGACGGATCAACCTGCGATGACGGCGCCGCCCGTCATTTTCTAACGCTTCGCCCAGTATCGTTCGCGCGCTTCCACTACCAAATCCTTGCGATTGGTAGTCAGTTGCAGCTTTCGGAATTCCGACACGCGCACCGGCTGGTCCGAAACAAATCCCAAATTATATTGACTGCGCAGCTCCTGCTCGATGATCCCGTAGATCTGGCCGATGGGTAGCTTTTTCGATACCGCGAAAAAACCACCGCCGGTCTCCTTCGCCAAACGCTCCATCGCGTTCCTCCCCTCGCCGCCGCCTCCGCCATAGCCCGGATCCACGAAATAGATGGAATAGATCAGCGTGTCGGCGCGCTGCGCGGCTTCAATCGCGGAAGTCAATGTCTCGTCGCTGCCATTGTCTCCGCCGTCCGACAGGATAATCATCGCCTTGCGATTGCTCTGGCCGCTCATGATCTCCCGCGACGCCTGCACCACGGCATCGAACAGCAGCGTCCCTCCACCGCGCTGCGCTCGCAGCTCGTTCTTGCTGGGAGTATCCACGAAAGGCAGCGTTTGTTCCAAATCCCGCCGGGACGAGGTCAGCTCCTGGCGCGTCAAAACTGCCATGTCGAATTGCGTGACGAAAACTTTGTCTTTGCCTTCGCGCAATACCTGATCCACAAACTGAAAGCTGGCGCTGCGCTCGCTCTCCAGCACCCGCGCCTGGCTCATGCTGGTATCCACCATCAGGCCGATGGTCAAGGGCAGGTCCGATTCGCGGGAGAAATACTTGATAGCCTCCGAACGGCCGTTCTCCAAAATCGAAAAGTCGTCCTTGGTCAGATCGTTGACGATTTGGCCCGATTTGGTTCGTACGGTGGCCAGAACATTCACCACCTTGACGTCGGTGGAAAAGGTGGGTTCGTCCTGGCCGGGCGTTCGCGCTGGAATCAACAGTAGAAGTACCAAGGCTGGGGCGAACCGGCGCCAGAAAGGCTGCAGCATTTACTCCAATTATGCCATCCCAACGTTTTTAGTACTCGCCTTCGCTCGGTACTACGTAAGTACCAAACCATGAAGTACAGGTGTTCTATCGACCTGAATTAGGGCGCGAGCCTTAAATGTGACATGGGCCGTTGCGTATATTGTCATAGCATCGTTGCGAAGGATGAAGGCCATTGCTGGGTCTGCGGCTATAGTGTTCCGAAAGAACCCAAGGTCGTTGTCGTGAGGCGGCCGAGGGTTTCAGTCTGGACCAACCTGGTGTTTCTGGCCTCGATCGTATTCACGCTGTATTGCTTCTTCACTGAACGCAAACTATCGCTGCCGGTGACGCTGGTGATCTCGTCGGCGCTGCTGCTGATCCGGATCCTAGTGGAACGGCTCCCGAACCGAAACTCAAACTGACACGTCCGCGATACAATGCGGGGCAATGACCACTCGTTTCCGCGCTGAACAGTTGGGGAGTCTCTTGCGTCCGCCAGAATTACTGGCAGCCCGGTCGGCATGGGCCGCCGGACAAATCGCCATCGAGGATCTTCGCGCGCAGGAGGACCAGGCCATTCTGGCCGCGCTCGAAAAGCAGCAGTCCATTGGGATCGACATCTATTCGGACGGCGAGATGCGGCGCGGCTCCTGGCTCACCGACATGGCCGATGCGGTGGACGGGTTCGTCAGCGAGAAAGTCACCCTGGAGTGGAAAGGTCCCGGCGGCGGCGCGGAGGGCAGCACGGCGCAGGCTGCCGGCGCGAGGCTTCGCAAGGTTCGCAAGCTCACCGCTCACGAACTGCCGCTATTGAAGGCCGCGGCCGGAGGGCCATTCAAGATCACGCTGCCCGCTCCGTCCAACTTTGTCCTGGCCAGTTACAAGCCGGGCGTGACCGATCCCTTTTACCCTACCCACGCCGATTTGCTGCGCGACCTAGTGGATATCGTGCGGGACGAAGTGCGCTGGCTGGTGTCCGAAGGTGTGCGTTACATCCAGCTCGACGCGCCCTATTACTCGCACTATCTGGATCCGCAGCAGCGCGATCGCATGCGCGCGGCGGGTATTAATCCCAGCAAGGAACTGGTAAGCGCCATCGCCGGAGACAACGCCACCTTGAAGGAGGTTCCACGCGGCAAGGTAACCGTGGCGCTGCACATCTGCCGCGGAAACAGCCGCAGCCGATGGTACTCGGAGGGCGGCTACGAAGCCATCGCAGAAGAACTGTTTCCTCGCTTGGATGTGGATGCGTTTCTGCTGGAATACGACAGCGATCGCGCCGGTGGATTCGAGCCCCTACGCCTCGTCCCGCGTGGAAAGACGGTGGTGCTGGGCCTGGTTACCACCAAAGAGGCCAAGCTCGAATCGCAGGACGATTTGCGCCGGCGCATCGATGAAGCCGCGCGCTTTGTTCCGCTCGAAAACCTGGCGCTGAGTCCGCAGTGCGGCTTCGCGTCGGTGGCGGCGGGGAATCTGTTATCGATAGACGATCAGTGGCGCAAGCTCGAGCTGGTCGTGGAAACGGCGCGCAAAGTTTGGGGCCAGCCCTGAAAGACCGAGCCGCTTCCTCACGGTCGCGGTTCAGCAGGATCCATCGGAACCGCGCGTTACCGAAATTCGGAACCCCGCGCGTAAGCAAGCGTGCTGCTTCATCCTCACGCGCTGGCGGCCTTCAGGCACTCGGCGATTTCCTTCTCCGAAATCGCGCCCTCGCGAATCACCTTCCAGTAGGGTTCGGTAATGTCGACGGTTGTCGCGCCCGGCCCGGCCATCGGCCCGGCGTCCAGGATTAGATCCAACCGTCCATCCATCACCCCGAACACGTCGATGCCGCTGCGGCAAGTGGGCTGGCCGGAAATATTGGCGCTAGTGGCGATTAGCGGCTGATCCAGCCAATCGAGCAGCGCCTGCGCCACGCGCGAGCGGGATTGGCGAACCGCCAGGCGTCCAGTGTTCCCCGTCACTTTGAGCGGCACTTTGGCCGAGGCCGGAAGGATCATAGTCAGCGGACCGGGCCAGAAATGGCGGGCCAGAACGTGGAACCTGGTGGACAGTTCACGAGCGAGTTCTTCGGCCATGAAGGTGCCGCTGATGAGCAACGGCAGCGACCGCTGGATCTCGCGGCCCTTGGCGGCGAAGACCCGGCCGACCGCGTGCAGATTCAGCGGGTCGGCAACCAGCACGTACAAGGCTTCGGTTGGTATGGCGACGATACCGCCGCTCCGCAAGTAGGCCGCCGCGCGTTCGATCGCTTCCGGCAGCGGGTGGTCTTGATCGATCTGGATCAGGTCGGTCGCCAAGGATTAGTCTCGCGAATTGACAGGCGATGGCAGAATCGGCGTTACACGGTTAGTGTACCGCAGGCGGCCCGTGAGTCCAACGCGCGCTTCTTAGGTACTGGAACTCTCCATCCCGTAAACCTATTCCCGGTGGAAAGAGGCTCGTGTATTCTTCAACAGCATTCAGAAAATGCGCAAGGAGTTATTTTGAGGAGTTTTATGAAAGTTTTTGTCTGTGGGTCTTTCTTGGCCCTGTGTCTCACGTTGCCGCTGGCGGCGTCATCGATCGTCTACACGATGACCGGAACCCTCACCGGCAGTCTGAACGGCCATGCGTTCTCGGATGCTGCCTTCACCATTGTTCTCGACGGCAACACGAGCAACATCACGGACGATTCGGGCGTTCTATTGAACCAGGCTACATCGGACACCATCTCTATCGCCGGCTTTACAACCACTGATTTCACGCAGCCGGTTGATGCCGTCGCGATTCCGTCCTTTGGGTTTGCCGGCGTGGGCGATTTCGCCACCACCAGCGGCATACTCATTGATAATGCGGCCTTCGACTCGTGGAATCTGGCGAATGCTTCTGGGCCGGTGGAGCAGACCGGTGCGGCATATGCTGCCGAGGGAACGATTGAAACCGCGTTGGGCGCGCTAGTAATTAGTGGAGCTGAAAATGTTAGCTTCAGTTCCAGCGTAACGAACGCCAACTTCACGGCCGCTCCAGAGCCAGCTACCATCGGATTGGTCGCGCTCTCGCTCCTTGGAATGGCGCTCAGCCGCCGATTCTTACGCGGCTGATCGGCGGAGTAATCTCGCTGCCGCTATAATCGGTTTGTGATCCGTTCCACTCCGATCGCAGCCGCCACTCTCGGCATCGTTCTACTTTGCGGCTGCAACAAAGACATCCAAAACCAGGACGCCGTGCGCCGGGGCGTTATGGCCTACCTTGCGAAGCGATCCGATCTGTTGGCCATGGACGTAAGCGTGGCTTCGGTCAGTTTTCGCCAGGACGAAGCTACTGCCGAAGTCCATTTTCAGGCCAAGGGAAACAACTCGCCCGCCGCGGGGATGACCATGCAATACGTGCTGGAACGCAAGGGCGGCCAATGGGTGGTGAAGGGCCGAACGGGAGCAAATGCGGCGCACGGGGCGAGCGGACCGGGAGTAAATAGCGTGCCCGGCCAGGGAGCTTTGCCGGGATCGCTGGATGGAATGCCGGCTCTGCCGCCCGGCCATCCTGGAACTGGAACCTCACAGGGTCTGCCGCCTGGCCATCCCTCCGTGAGTCAACCGCGATGAAACGGGTTGCCGTCCTGGGCGGCGGTCCCGCTGGAGCCTACGCGGCGGAACGCCTGGCGGGAGCTGGGATCGATACCGTCGTCCTGGATGAGAAGCTGGCGTGGGAAAAACCCTGCGGTGGAGGGCTGACCTACAAAGCATATTCCCGTTATCCGTTCCTGCTGGAAAACAGCGTTCCCAAAAAGATCATCAATGAGACTTGCCTCGCAGCCCCGCGCGCGGGCGCCGTCAAGTTGGATCTCGACCGGCCGTTGTTGATTTATTCGCGCATGGATCTCAACCGCATGCTGCTGGATCGCGCCGAACAAGCGGGGGCGCAATTGGAAAAGACCCGCGTGCTGGGCATCGAGCGGGGCGGCCGCGGTTGGCGTCTCAAAACCCAACACGGCGTGCTCGACGCGGACTTCTGCATTGTGGCTACGGGCGCGCGCAATTCGCTGCGCAACGTGGGAACCGAATGGACTGCCGCCGACACCATGTACGCGCTCGGGTACTTTGTGCCCTCCGCGCAGGATCACATCGACATCCAATTCCTGCCCAACCTGGAAGGCTACATCTGGGTCTTCCCGCGCTGCGGCCATCTGTCGGTGGGCATCTGCGGCAAGGGCGAACCGGCGCATTCACTGCGGGCGCGTTTGGAACGTTACATGAACGAAAAAGGCATCTCCTTTAAAGACGCTTCTTTCTATGGGCACATGCTCCCCTCGCTCGAGCATTCCGGCTGGAAGAATAATCGGCTGGCGGGAGACGGCTGGCTGGCGGTGGGCGACGCCGGAGGCCTGGTGGATCCGATCACCGGCGAGGGCCTCTATTACGCCATGCGGTCGGGCGATTTGGCGAGCCAGGTGGTCATGAGCGATTCGCATTCCTTGGCCGAGCGAGCCCAGGCCTATCGCACGCTGCTACGCCGCGACTTTACCGCCGATCTCGAATTTGGCGCGACGCTCGCGAAACGCGTCTTCCTGGGCCGGTTCCTGTTCAGCACTGTTCCAGCGCGCATGATCGATTTTATTCGCCGCAGTCCCCGGTTTCAGGCGTTGATTGAAGATCTTTTCGCCGGCACTCAGCCATATCTTGACTTGAAGAGCCGATTGTTCAAGAATCTCAACGGCACCATGCAGGAAGTGATCATGAACCTGTTTCTGCGGCGCGTGATCCCGGAGAAAACCTGATGAATCAGCGTGGCGCACGCACTCCTGCGTGCCGCGTTGACACTCGTGTCAACGCCTGGGTTCGTTCAAGATTCATCCACGGTGTCAAGAAGAGTCTCGACACGGCACGCAAGAGTGCGT
>Ga0302324_100005643_pt1 | contig 27261 bp, 26 predicted proteins | sample Palsa_T0_1_FD_201949 | JGI IMG/M metagenome (GOLD analysis project Ga0302324, IMG submission 201949) | Peat permafrost microbial communities from Stordalen Mire near Abisko, Sweden - Palsa_T0_1 | ecosystem: Environmental > Terrestrial > Soil > Palsa > Peat permafrost | place: Sweden: Abisko...
CACAACTAATCATGCAGAGCCTGAAAACCTAACTTAATTTCTGCGTTTTTTGGTCCAAACAATGGGGTCCACCTCAAGCAACCACAGCGGCGTTTGCAACGCAAAGCTGCCGGAAAAATTTCCAGTGAGATTCTTGGCCAAAATCTCCCTGATTGAAAATCACCCGTAAAGTGATTGTTTCCAACCAAGCAAAGACAACTATAGCAACAAGAAAAATAGCGATACGGGTTACAAAAGGAGCAATTGCAACACCAAGATTGAAAGTTCCAATATTTAGATAATTGTCGAGAATAGTGCCGATGTAAAGTTGCCACAGCAATACGGCGACGGGAATTATTATGATTCCAACCAACACTGAAACAAGATTCATCACGAAGTCAGCCAATATACATTGGCCAAGACTCAACGTCGTTAATCGGCGCACAAAGAAAAATTTTAGAATGAGCGCAAATCCGATTACCGAAAAAAGAATAAGAAAATGAGCGTCATGCCCATTCATGCTCCAAACGCTAAACCTTCATTTTTGCCACGTCCAGTTTGATTTGAATTCACTTCGTCGCACGCGTTTTGAAAATTTATTCGCCTGCGGCGGGGAATTTTCGCATCCTTTGCGGGATGAAATCCATGACGGGTTACGGTCGCGGCGAGTGCGCGCGGGACGGGTTCAAAATCACCGTCGAGCTGGGCGCGGTCAACCGCCGGCAGTCGGAGATTTCCGTGAACCTGCCGCGCGAGCTGGAGCTGCTCGAAGCGCAGGTGCGCGACGCCATCAACGCACAGGTCGCGCGCGGCCGCGTGACGGCGCGCATCAGCATCCACGCGGCGGACGGCCAGTCGTCGGCGCGCGCCCACCTCAACCTGCCGCTCGCCAAGGCCTACGCCACGGAACTCGCGCGTCTGGCGAAGTCGCTGAAAATTTCCGGCGAGGTTTCACTGGACCAGATCATCCGCGCCCCGGGGGTTTTTCAAAGCGATGAAGAACTGGTGGACGCAGCGCATATCTGGCCCGCCGTGGAAAAGGCGTTGAAACCGGCGCTGGCGTCGCTCGTGAAAATGCGCGAACGCGAGGGAACGCATCTGGCGGAGGATTTGACGGCACGGATCGGCATCCTGCGGCAAAGCGTGGAAAAAATTCAGAAGCAGGCGCCGCAGACGGCGGAGAATTACCGCCGGCAATTGCTTGAACGCATCAAGAGCGCGGGCATTGAAAACATTGCGCCGGATGACGAAAGACTTTTGAAGGAAATTGTCCTGTTCGCGGACCGCTCGGACATTTCGGAGGAATTGACGCGATTGCAAAGTCATTTCAAACAGTTTGAAGACTGCCGGAAATCGAAGGAGCCGGTCGGGCGAACGCTGGATTTTCTCGCACAGGAAATGAACCGCGAGATCAACACCATCGGCTCAAAGGCGAACGACGCGGTCATCTCGCGCGAGGTCGTGACACTGAAGACGGAACTGGAACGGTTTCGCGAGCAGGTGCAAAACGTGGAATGAAAAACGAAAGCCCAAAGCCCGAGCAGAAAAAATCCGCGCCGCTGTTGATTTTGATTTCCGCGCCGTCGGGCGGCGGCAAGACGACATTGTGCCAGCAACTGCTCAAGGCGCGGCCGGACATGACGCGCGCGATCACGTGCACGACGCGCGAACCGCGCCCCGGCGAAAAGGACGGCGTGGATTATCATTTTTTCACGGCGGCGGAATTTTTGAAACGGCTGCACGCGGGAAATTTTCTGGAACACGCAACAGTTTACGGCAACAGCTACGGCATCTTGAAATCGGAGCTGCTCGGCAAGCTGCGCGAGGGCAGGGATGTTTTGCTGAACGTGGACGTGCAGGGCGCGGCGACGATCCGTGAACAGGCGGAAAGCGAGCCGGAATTGAAACGCGCACTGGTCACGGTATTTTTGACGCCGACGCCGCTGACAGTTCTCGAAGAACGGTTGAAAAAGCGCGCGGCGGATTCGCCGGCGGCCATCCAAAAACGGCTCGCGGTGGCGCGGCAGGAAATCGCGCAGTGGAAAAATTTTGACTACCTGCTGGTCAGCGGAACGAAGCCGGAGGATTTGCGCCGGACGCTGGCGATCGTGGAGGCGGAAAAAATGCGCTCGGCACGTTCGCAACCGCCGGAATTTTGAGTTAGAATTGCAACATGAGCGTTTCAAAAAAAATCGTTCTCGGCGTCACCGGCTCCATCGCCGCGCACAAGGCGGCGGATCTGGCGTCGCTGCTCACGAAGGCCGGATGCGACGTGCGCGTGGTGATGACGGCAGACGCGCAGCATTTCATCACGCCGCTGCCGTTCAAGACGCTCACGCGCAACCCGGTCGTGACCAATCTTTATGACGAGGAGGCAGGCTGGCAGCCGGCGCACATCCGGCTGGCGGACGAGGCGGATTTATTTTTGGTCGCGCCCGCAACGGCGAATGTCATCGCGAAAATGGCCAATGGTTTTGCCGATGACGCATTAACGTGCATCGCGCTGGCCTTGAACCCGAAGGCGAACATTTTGATCGCACCCGCGATGAACGGAAAAATGTGGCGGCACGCGGCAACGCAGGCGAACATTAAAATTTTGAAGGCGCGCGGCGCGGAATTCATCGGGCCGGACGAAGGAATGCTGTCGTGCGGCTACGAAGGTATCGGGCGTCTGTGGCCGGTGGAAAAGATTGCCGGGAAAGCGCTAAAATTATTGCGTTGAAATTATTCTTCGCGCGGTGAATTTATGAAACCTGGCCGTTGGCAGTGGCTGAAACGATTGCCCGCACTGTTTGAAATTCCGGCGCCCGACCCGCCGCGCCTGCTGCGCCGCATCGTGATGATGGAGCGCAACATCATGCTGCCCGTCAAGGCGGTGTTTATCGCGATCATTTCGTATTCGTTCGACATCACGGCGTGGGTGGGCTTGGCGAACAGCACGCTCGACGTGGTGGTGGAGACGGTGCAGCTCATCTTCTGGTTTTACATCCTGGCCAACATCCTTCTGGCGGCGTTTTTGATGGCGGCGGAACGGCTGCCGCTGGCGGTCGTGCAATGGACGGTTGTCACCAGTAATTTCGTGGATGGAATTTTTGTCGCGGGCATGGCGTTGCTGACCGGCGGGCTGGACAGCGTTTTTTTCTGGCTGTTCGTCGCGCTGATCATCCGTAATTCGGTGAGCGTGCCGCCGGGGATTTCGCAGTTGATCTCAAGTTTCGTCATCAGCCTGTGCTATGCGCTGGTGGCGGTGCTGGACGTCTCGGTCTTTCAAAACCTGGACGACACCACCCGGCGGGCGCTGGACCTGACCACGCGTGAGGACTTGGGCCAGCCGTTCGTGCTGCGCATGGTTGTGCTGCTGCTCACGACGATCTGCTGCTCCGGCCTGGAGCTGCTGCTGGAACGCCAGCGGCTCGCCGCCGAGGAGGCGGGAGAATTTGCAGCGCGCGAGGGGCAGTTGCGTTCCGCCGGACGACTGGCCGCCGAGTTCGCGCATCAGATCAAAAATCCGCTCGCCGTCATCAACAACGCCGCCTTCTCGCTGCAACGCGCCGCGCGCGAAAACAAGCCCGCCGCGCCGGAGCAGGTCGGGATCATCCAGGAGGAGGTTGCGCGCGCCGACAAGGTCATCACGCAGATCATGGGCTACGCGCAGTTGAGCGAGGGCCGCGTGGAAAAACTGAATGTAGTCGGGGAACTCGAATGCGCCCTCGCGCAGGTCTTTCCGCCCGCCGTGGCGGACAGGATAAAAATCCACCGCGAATTCGGCCACGGCTTTCCGCCGCTGCTCATGCAACGCGGCCATTTGTCGGAAGTGCTCGTGAACCTCCTGCAAAACGCCCGGGAAGCGCTCGGCGAAAGTGGAAATGTTTTTGTCGCCGCCGGCTGCCACCGGGATTATTCCGTGGAAATTGCCGTGCGGGACACCGGGCCTGGAATTGCCCCGGACAAGGTTGAACAAATTTTTGAAGCCTACTATACCACGAAGGACAAGGGCACCGGCCTCGGCCTGGCCATTGTCAAACACAACGCCGAGCTTTATGGTGGCATTGTTCGCGTGGAATCTGAGCTTGGAAAAGGCTCGAAATTCACCGTAATCTTCCCGGCGAAGGCATTGATGAAATTTTCCAAATGAGCGCACCGCTGCCACCCGTGCTCGTCGTGGACGACGAGAAAAACATGCGCCTGTCGCTTCAGACCGTGCTGAAGGACGAGGGCTACGCCGCGCGCACCGTCGAGTCCGCCGAAGCGGCGCTGGAGCTTTTGGCGCGCGAGGAATTTTTCATGGTCCTCACCGACGCGCGGCTCGGCGGCATGAGCGGCTACGAATTTCTCAAAAAAATCCGCGCCCAGAAACCTGATTTGCCCGCGCTCATGCTCACGGCCTACGCGACGCCCAAACTCGCGGTCGAAGCCATCAAGGCCGGCGCGATTGATTATCTTGCCAAGCCGTTCGAGCCGGAGGAACTGCTCCATGCCGTCGCCCGCTGCGCCGAACGCCATCAGCTTTTGCGCGAAAACGCCGCGCTGCGTTCGCGTACGGAACATGTTTTCAGCCTCGGAGAAATCGTCGGTGAATCGCCAAAAATCCGCGGCGTCCGCCAGCTCGTCCAGACCGTCGCCCCGACTGAAGCCCGCGTTTTGATCCTCGGCGAAAGTGGCACGGGCAAGGAACTCGTCGCCGGCGCGCTGCACAGCCTGAGCAAACGGCGCGACGCGCATTACATCCGCATCAATTGCGCCGCAATTCCAGAAACCCTTTTGGAAAGCGAATTGTTCGGCCACGAAAAAGGCGCGTTCACCGGCGCGATCAAGCAAAAATCCGGGCGCGTCGAGGAAGCCGACGGCGGCACGATCTTTCTCGACGAAATCGCCGACATGAGCAAGCCGCTGCAGGCCAAGCTGCTGCGGTTTCTGGAGGACGGCAGCTTCACGCGCGTCGGCGGCACGGCGGAATTGCGCGTGAATGTGCGACTTATCGCCGCGACCAACCGCAACATCACGCAGGCCATCGCCGGTGGAGATTTTCGCGAAGACTTGTTTCACCGGCTCAACGTCGTCCAATTCCACCTGCCGCCCTTGCGCGAACGCGGCGAGGATATCCTGCTGCTCGCGGAATTTTTTTTGAAACTGTTCCGCGCCACGATGAACAAAAATGTGAACGGTTTCGCCCAGGCCGCGCGGCAAAAACTGCTTTCGCACCGCTGGCCGGGAAACGTGCGCGAGCTTCGCAACGCGGTCGAGCGCGCCTTGATTTTGGAAACCACGCGCGAAATCCAGCCCGCCAGCCTGCCCGATTTCCAGTTCGGGGCGCGCCTTCAAAAAACGCCGGCCGGCCAGGCCACCGCCGATGAATCGCTCGACGACGCCCTGGAGCGCACCGAGCGCGAGCTCATCAACGGTGCGCTCGCGCAGCATGAATTCAACCTGACACACGCCGCCGAATCCCTTAAGCTTACCCGGCATTCGCTCCGCTACCGGATGCAACGATTGAAAATGAACCCCGGTGACGAGCCAGGCGAGGCGTCCTCCGTCGAAAAAATTTCTGAAAGCTAGATGAATTCTGCTCAAATCATGCTGGCCGTTTTCGAGCCGCTGCCCCAATGGCTCAATTTTCTGGCCATGGCCGGCGGCCTTTTGCTTGGGTCCGGCGGCGTGCTGGTTTGGTTCCTGTTCTTCCACAAAAAAAGAAAGCGCAAGCGCCGGCATCATCATCACCACGAAAGGCGCCAGCTCAACCCCACGCTGGCCGAGATCGGCGGCCTGCCGCCCAAACGCGACCCGGATCAGACACCGCCTGGACCGTGACCATGCAACACAGCCGCGCCATCACCCGCAAAAGCGCGTCCAACCTCGCGCTCGCCTTCATCCTGCTGCCGCGCCCCAGGCGCGACGCCATGTCCGCCCTCTACGCCTTCTGCCGCGCCGTGGACGACGTCGCCGATGAAGAATCCGTGCCGACCGAACAACGGCGCATCCAGCTCGCCGTCTGGCGCGATGACATCCGGCGCGCGTGCGAAAACGGGCAGCCGCAGTTCGTCAGCAACCAGGAATTCCGACCCGTCATCCACCAGTTTCACCTGCCGTTCGCGCTTTTCGACGAATTGATCAAGGGCTGCGAAATGGATCTGAACACCAGGCGCTACGAAAATTACGAACAGCTCGAACTCTATTGCTATCGCGTCGCTTCGGTCGTCGGCCTGTTGAGCATCGAGATCTTCGGCCATCAAAATCCGGCGTGCCGCGACTACGCGGTTTACCTCGGAAAAGCGTTGCAACTCACCAACATTTTGCGCGACGTCCGCACCGACGCCGAACACGGCCGGATTTACCTGCCGCAAAGCGAACTGGAAAGATTTGATGTCCGCGAAAACGAAATCCTGGCTTTCAAATACACGGCGAATTATCGCGCCCTCGCTGGCAGCATTGCCGGACGCGCCAATAATTTTTACCAGCTCGCCCGGCAGACGTTGCCGCCGGAGGACCGCAAATCCATGGTCGCCGCCGAACTCATGGGCTCCATCTACTGGCTATTGCTGAAGAAACTTGAAGCCAGCCAGTTCAATGTTTTCGGCGACCAGCCCGTCCGCCTCCACAAGTCGCAAAAGCTGGTTTTGATTTTTCGCGCGTGGTTGCGCTTTGTCTGCAACTCCAAAGCGCCCAATTACGGCGCGCCCTGATTCCGTCCGCGCTTTGCGACCTTGCCCTACCAGACGGCTTTCGCCAGCACATTGGCAAGCTGCTGGGCGGCATAGCTCGTCTTCCGGTGCAGCCGCACCAGCGCACCGATTTTCAACGGCGACCGGGCAACCGCCCGCGCCAGCTTGCCGTAATGCAGGCTCATGTCCGGCTTGGAAAGCTGGTTGAAATCCAGCGGCAGATCTTCATTGGCCGTGTCTGAAATCGCCCGGACCATGGCGCACGGAATTTTTTTCTCGCGACAGACTGCCAGGATCACCTCCGATTCCATCTCCACCACGTCCGCGCCGGTTTTTACGCGTAATTGTTTCTTCTCGGCGACGGTCGTGACGATGTGCGGGACCGAAATATACGTCGCCAGCGTCGCATCCGCTTCCACCAGTTTTTCCTCCAACGCCGGATAACCCGTCATATAGACCACGTCGCCGGCTTGAAGTTCCGGATTCAGTCCTCCCGCAAAGCCGCAGGTAAAAACCCGCTTGGTCAGGTGCTCCGAGAGAAACCGGCGCACGGCGGTCTCCGCGTTTTTGGCCCCGATGCCGGTGATGAGCACCGTGACATCGGGCATTCGCGCCGCGAGCCGCCGGAACGGCCCGGCTTCCTCCTCCAGCGCAAAACACACGAGGGTGCCCACTTCATGCCGCACGTAATGGACTTTTGGCTTCATCTGAATCCTGCAATCATTACTTGATAGCAAAGAAAATGCCAGCTTTACCCGCCGCAATCTTCTGAAACAACACGGCTTTTTCTTTCAGGGCGAAGCAAAGGAGTAAACGCATGACAGAATTACATTTTTTATTCGGTCAGCTGGCTGGTGGTTGCCAATCGAGATGCCAATAGTATTTCCAAAGGTCTTCGAGTTTTACCAATTCGGTGTGACCGTCAGCCAATCCCATGTTGATTGCACCAGGCATTTTGTCATTAATGGAAAAATTGCGCGGCGCACTTGATGCACTACGACTGCCATGTCGCGAAATCGTGCAACGCCCCATCTGATTCGGTGATACGCTGAATGGTTGGCCGGTGTAAAGATTGGTGAACGGCAGATCGGTTTCTTCGGGCCACGCATCCACCCAATTTTCATCAAAAAAAACCGGCGTTGACGCTGGTTTTTGGACGCTTGATTCGCTAGTGAAAATCTGCTGTTGTTTCGGATCACCCTTTTCGGAAAATTTCAAATCCGAATAAAGCCAGCCGTTGTAACCGTAGCTGCCGCTGAACATGGTTTTCTTGTCCGAAGTCCATCGTACCCACGCGCGGTCAGCATAACCTTGTTCGTTTCCACTGGCAGGCGTTGGTTCATGCAAAGGCGCAGAAGGACAAAATAAAATTCCTTTCACTTTCGCATATTCATTCAAAGTTCCCATCCAGTTTCCACCGGGAAACGCTGAAGTTTCAATTCCCGCGTGACGACTGTTCTCGCTGGCATACATGAACCTGCCCAAAGACAATTGCCTGACATTGTTGAGACAATAAACCTGTTGAGCCTTTAATTTTGCGCCATGCAAAACCGAAAGCAACAACGCCGCGAGAACAGCGACAATGGCATTGACCACGAGCAATTCGACCAAGGTAAATCCTTTGTCGAGTTTTATGAATTGAGTCGGCCGGTTAAATTTATTTTGCTGCAAGAATTTCATTTTATCCCCGCCAGCCTTTCCTGCCAGATTTTGTAAAGCTCCACCGTGGCGCGGACGTCGCGCAGGCAGTATTCGGCGATGTCGCGGAATTTTCCGGCGGCCAGCAGCGCGCCCACGTCCATGCCGGTCACGCCGTGGCTCTTGGGCGATTCGACGCCGAAGGCCTTGCAGTAAAAATCCAGGTTGAACCGCCGCGCCGCGCCGTCGCGCCCGCTCACGCTGTAAAAGGTGAACTGCTCCGCGAGGTCGCAATGCGGGTCAGTCGCGTAACGGTAGCCAAGCCAGTTTTTTTTCGAGATAGGCACGTTGAGCAGCGCCGAGCGCAGGTAGATGAACGGTACGTCGAAGCCGCGGCCGTTGAAGGTGACGACGGAATCGTATTTTTTCGCCACGTCCCAGAATTGCGTGAGCAGTTCCGCCTCGTCCGCGCAGGGGATGAATTTCACCGGCGCATTTTCCTCTTCGACCTCCTCGAAATCTTCGGCGACGAACAGGGTCTGGCCGCGCTGCGTCTCGGCGTTGAGCATGGCGATGCAGACGACCTGCGACGTGAACGGCCACAGGCTCATGAACTTGGTGATCTCCTCGCGCCTGGCGTCCCTGGCGGTGGCGTCGGCGAGCTTGTCGGCCTCGCGGAAAAGATATTCCTGCTGCGCCGCGTCGAAATTTTCGAGCGGCAGCGCGGTGGTCTCGATGTCGAAAACGAGCGTGGCCATGCGCCCGTTTTAGAGGAATCAAACCGGTTCGGCAATCAAATCGTAGTCCGTGCGGCCAATAACTCTCACCTTGGCGAATTCGCCGACGGGCAGTTTGCCGCGAATATAAACGCGGCCGTCAATGTCCGGCGCATCCGCCTCGCCACGTCCGACAAAATAATGACCCTTCATCTGGCTCGTGTGCTGGTCCGTTTCACGGATCAAACCGTGTTCCCACGAGCTGACATTCGCGCTCTGAAGTTGTTTCGCGTTGGCTTCACCTTCGACAAGAACTTTGATTTCACGGCCGACGAAAGATGCGGAAACTTGTCTGGCAATCTTGTGCTGCGCGGCCATGACGAATTCGCGGCGCTTTTGTTTCACCTTGCCGGAAATCTGCCCGGCCATCGCGCCCGCGCGCGTACCGTCTTCCTGCGAATAAGCAAAGACACCGAGCCGCTCGAATTTTGCTTCGCGGACAAAATCCAGCAGCGTTTGGAAGCTCGCCTCCGTCTCGCCCGGAAAACCGACGATAAAAGTCGTTCGTAATGCAATTCCAGGAATTCCCGCGCGGATTTTTTTGATGAGGTCAACGATGTATTGCTGCGAGGTTTCGCGGCGCATCCGTTCGAGCATGTTTTCGTGGATGTGCTGTAACGGAATATCAACATAGCGCGCGACTTTTTTGCACGCGGCGATGGTGGCGATGAGTTCGTCCGTCCAATGCGCCGGATGCGTGTAAAGCAGGCGGATCCAGAAATCGCCCTTGAACGAATTGAGTTCACGCAGCAGGGTGCAGATGGTTGTCGCACCGGCGAAAAGCGATTGGGTGGCGGCGGAAAATTTTTCGGGCGACGAAATCGCGCGGCTGTGGTTCGGGCGCAAATCCAGCCCATAATACGTCGAGTCCTGTGAGATGAGATTGATTTCCTTCACGCCGTCAGCGATGAGCGCCTTGGCTTCGGCGACAACATCATTTTGTGTGCGGCTGCGGTGCGAGCCGCGCATCCGCGGAATGATGCAGAAACTGCACGGATGGTTGCAGCCCTCGGCGATCTTCAAATAGGCGAAATGCTTTGGCGTCAGCCGGAAGCGCGGTGTGGCGAAATCAGGGATGAAAACCGGGCGCGCGGTCACGTCCAAAATGGGAGGAGTTGACAGTTGGAAGCTGGCAGTTGGGGATTTAACTTCGACGACGATTTTGGTTCTGCCAAACTTTTCCGAGCCACGAATGGATTCTTCTTTTTCGTGTTGGGAAATATCGCGGGATTTTTCCAGTTCGTTCAGGCGCGCGGAAACTTTTGTTTTTGAATTTTTGATTTTTAATTTTTCATCCGCAGCTTTTTCGGCGCGATTTGAAACGGCTTGATTAACGATGTTTCCAACCTGGGCGACCTGGTCAATGCCCATGAATGCGTCCACTTCCGGCATGAGCTTGGGCAGTTCCTCGCGGAAACGCTGCGGGAGGCAGCCGGAAACGATGACGGCCTGGCCGCGACGGTTCGCGTCGCGCAATTCGACGGATTCGAGAATCGTGTCCACGCTTTCTTCCTGCGCGGAGTCAATGAAGGAGCAAGTGTTGACGATGACGGCGTCGGCATGCGCGGCGTCATTCGTGATCTCGACGCCGCTTTGCATCAACGAGCCGAGCATGATCTCGGCGTCCACCAGATTTTTGGCGCAACCGAGCGAAATCAGGCCGACGCGCAGCGGACGGGGTTCGGATTTTTTTTCCTGGGTCACTGAAGCTTCAGACTACGCGAATGGGCGGCGGCGGTCGAAATCATTTCGCGGCGGCATTGGTCGGGGCATTGTCCCCGGCGTTTGTCACGTCAACCGGCGGCGTGTTGGTGGAGGCGGATTCGACGGGCATGCCAAGTTGGGTCCGCAAAACAGCGCGGGCGGCGAACGGGAGCACCTGCTTTTGCGGGTCTAGGATGGTGTTCAGAACGGTGCGGTTGAGGACATCGAACGGCGGCAGGCCGACACGGTCGGCATTGCTTGCCAGCGAAGAAGTTTTCTTCTGGTATTTGTCATAAACCTGCCGGGCGAGCAGCCGGAAGCCGACGGAGCGGTCGCCCTGCCCGATGGCCAGCTCGTAATACGAGCGGGCGAGCAAACCTTCGACGACCCCCGTGGTGCGTTCCTGCGACGTGTCGCCAAGCTCCGACTGCACGCGCGCCACGGCGTATTCATCCAGCGTGAGGTTGCGCGGGTATGAATTGGTGTCCCCGTCGAGGATGGTGTTGTCGGGATATTTATCGCCGAGCAATTTATACCACTTGGCGGCCTCGGCCTCGCGGTTGTTTTCGTAGAGAAAATAAACGGCGTCCTTGAGAAAATTCCGGTGGGCCTTCAGGATGCCGTTCCTCATGCCGGGCTGGGTTTCTTCGCCATACAATTGCATATAGGCGTCGTTGACCTTGCCAACCAGATCCAGGTTCGGCTCCAGCGAGGAGGTTTTGGCGAAAGGATCGTCAATGATGCGGCCGTGATGGAACGCCTGGAGCATGGACTGGTAAATGATGCGGCGCAGCGTGATCAAATCATCCGACTTCACCTTGTCGGGATGTTCCTTCGCCTTTTGCAAACCCTGTGCGCCCCAATAAATCGCCTGCGCCTCGGGCAGACGCCAGTCGAACGGGCCATATTGCGCGTCCACTTTTTGCGCGAAGGCCGCGTCCATCTTGTATTTTTCGCGCAGCACCAGCGCGTTGGTCCGCGCGGCGGCGTCCGGCGGATTGATCAAGTCGGAAAAGTTCGTGCCGTACGCACCGAAAAACGGCGACATTTCCGCCGCCCACTGCTGCTTGTAATACGCATTCGCGTCATCGAGGTTCTGCCCCATCTTGTGCTGGAAAAACCACGCCAGCTCGCGATGGATCAAAACATCATCCGGATTGTAGCGCAGGCCATTGTCGCGCAACAGTTCAATGCCGCGTTCGACCCAGCGCCAGCGGTCAGGAAAATCCTTGAACTTGACGGAGATGTTGTAGGCCATGTTCCACGCCTGAAACAGCCAGACCTGCGTGAAGCTCGGCTCCAGGTCCGTGATCCAGGTGGCGAGCTGCGCCGCCTCGAAAAACTTGTCGTCGTTCTGCAAATCATTGGCGCGAATCCAGAGGACGTTCGCAATCAGGCCGCGAAAGCCGCCCAGCGCGACGGTGGTGAACGCCAGCACCGGCGGCGCGTTGTCCAGCGCATCCATACGCGTCAGGCCAAGCCGCTCGCGGTCGCGGTTCAAAACTTTCTGCATCTGGCCGGAACCGGCCAGCAGCATGGCGGCGAGCAGGAGCAGCAGAATTTTTTTGGCACGAGGGTTCATTGCGTTCCCTGCGCCGTCGCGAGTTCGCGCCGCTGAAACAACCCGATGCCCGCCAGCGCGATGATGCCGCCGAGCAGCAGGACAATCTGGCCGAACGCCAATCCCAGTTCGCCCCAGGTGATGGCGCGCCCGGTGCTCAACGAGTCAATCGGCGAAAAATTTTCCACCAGCCGGACGACGGACAGGATGCCCTTGAAGAACGGAATCAGCACCGCGTCGGCGGCCGAATGTCCCATGACGCCGGTCTCCTCGTTGCCGCCCACGACGGTGCCGGATTCGACCGCATCCGCCAGCGTGCCGCCCGACAGGATCACGCCGAGCATCGCCAGCGAGAAAAAGGCCGCGACCGGAAAGGAAAGGCAGCTGGCCGCCGCCAGCCCCAGCGCCGCCAGCAGCGCCATCCAGCAAAAAATGATCCCCAGGCCGCGCACAAAATTCATCGCGAAGCCGCCTTCGGGATACAGGACTTCCATGCCGTCCTCGAGCGGGAACAGCAGCGCCGTGCCGCCCGGGTTGGCGGCCACGATGGTCAGCACGCCGTTGGTGTCGAACAGATCCGGCGGGATTTGAAATTCGTGGACCGTGTCCGGCGCCAGGCTCATCGGCTGGCTCTGCCAGATGTTTTGCGAATTCGGATCACCGACCTGCCAGGCCAGCACAAACGTCCCGGACGAGCTGTGGTTCGCCGAATTGAACTTCACGCGCAGTTGCAGCGGTTTGCCCTGCAGATCATTTTTTTCAAAACCCAGGTCAATCTGCCACGGGCGCGAACTGTAGCCCGCCGGCACAACCTGCAGCTCCGCCTTGACCTGCTCGCGGATCTGCTTCTGCACTTCTGGCAGGTAGGCCGAGGGGGCCAATTCCGGGCTGCTGTTGGTACGCTCCTGAAAAATCCTCGCCGCCTCCGCGTCAATTTCCGCGTCAAAACTTTTTTCCTTCGCCACGCCGCGCGCGACCAGCACCTGCTCGCGCAAAATTTGCTGTTCCGCCGCCGGCAGTTTTGTGGCGCGCCATTGCAGCAGGCCATAAACGCACGAGCCGGAAATCGCCAGCAGTGCCGCGTTCAACGCCACAATGCCGAGCCATTTGCCAATCCAGATTTGCCAGCGCGCAATCGGCTTCGTCGCGACGACCTGGATCTGGCATTCCTCGATGTCGCGCGCCAGCGTGCCGCATGAAAGCCAGAGCGTCGAAAGTCCCAGCAGCGCCGTGATCGCGCTCAATGTGTAGGTCAAAATGATCTGGGTGAACCCCTGCGCCGTGCCGTCGTCCTTGATGACCAGCGGCAGGCCGACGACCGCCAGAACCAGCAGCACCGCGATGACGAGGAACAGCCGGAACCGCAGCGCGGCCTTCCATGTCAACCAGGCGATGGCTAGAATTCTTTGCATGAAGAACCGGAATTATTTCCTGCCACCGAGCAGCGACGAAAGTTTTTCATCCGCCTTCGACAAATCAACCGGCTTCGCTTCCGGCGCCGGCCTGGTTTCTGGAATTTTTGTCTCGATCGGCTGCGTCAACGCTTCCAGTTTCTTGTCATCCATTTTTGGCACGGCTGGCACGGGTATTTTCGCTTCGGCGACCGTCTGGGAAACTTGTGGCAAGGTCAGCCGTTCCAGAACTTTTTCCGCCGCCGGTTTGGCTTCCACGCCGCCGCGCAAATATTCCGCCACGCGCGCGCCAGATTGCGCACCGCTGGTTTCGTTCGCCGCGCGCGCCTTCGCCACCACGTCGAGGAAATAGCTTTCGAGATTCTGCGTCGGATTGTCCACGCGCACTTCGCCGGTTGAAACGTCCTTGCGGATGATCTCCAGAACGCGTTCCAACGTTTCGCGCGGCAAAACCGGCGTCGTGATGCGCAACGTGTCCGGCTCGGCCAGCAATTCTTTCAATGTGCCGGCGGCCTGGATTTTTCCGCCGTAATAAATCACCACGCGGTCGCAAACATCCTCGACATCGGAAAGCAGATGGCTGCTCAAAATCACCGTCTTGCCGCGGCGCGCGAGCGCGATGATCAAATCCTTCACCTCGCGGCAGCCGATCGGGTCAAGGCCGGCGGTCGGTTCGTCGAGAATCACCAGATCAGGATCGTTGATGAGCGCCTGCGCCAGGCCGATGCGGCGCTGCATGCCTTTGGAAAATTCGCCGACCGCGCGCGTCTGCGTTTTGCCGAGGCCGACCATTTCGAGCAATTGTTCCGCGCGATTGTCGCGTTCGCTTTTGGAGAGATGAAAAAGATTGCCAAAAAAATCCAGCGTCTCACGCGAGTTGAGGTAGCGATACAGATACGATTCCTCCGGCAGATAACCAATGCGCGCTTTCGTCTGCACATGACGCGGCGAATGGCCGAAGACTTCGATGTGGCCCTTCGTGGGATTCAGCAAACCGAGCAGCAGCTTGACCGTCGTGGACTTGCCGGAACCGTTTGGCCCGAGCAAGCCGAAGACTTCGCCACGCCGGACTTCAAAATCCACGTTGTCCACTGCGCGCGCTTTGGGGCGATTCCAGAAATCCTTGAACACCTTCGTCAGCCCGCGCACGGACACGACGACTTCGGCGGATTTTTGATTTCCGGTTTGCGATGGCGGATTTGGTTCGGTCAAAGTCATGGGTCATTTGCGTGTTTGCGAAAGATGGCAGCATAGTCGGATTTTGTCATCCGCTTTTCAGCAATGGCAATCATGGCGTCATAGATCATCACTTCGTCAACCCGCAGCTTCACGTCGTTGCCTTTCAAAAACGTCAACGCCGCCGCAACCGCCGTACGCTTGTTGCCGTCCAGATAAGCCTGCGCTTCGGCGATGTGAAAGGCGTAACTCGCCGCGATGTCGAACACGTCGCCATGACCGTAAAGATAAGTGTTCCGCGCAGAAGCCAGCGCCGATTCAACCATCCCACGATCCCGAACACCTGCGCTGCCGCCGAACAAAGCCGGCGAGTCGGTGTGGAGTTGTTCGATAATTGCCGGGCTTAAAAATTCCGGTTCGCACACAAGTCAACAGGCCAGTTTGCGGAACAGCCCCGCGTGCTCCGAAAAAATTTCCGCGCTCACCGCCTTGGCTTTGCCCGCGTCCATGTAACGCATGCCCGGCCCGTCATGCAATGCGTTTTCCGTCGGCAAGCTCTTGATAAAAGCAAAAACTTGCTCCTGCTCCTCGCGGGACAACAGCTTGATTTTTTCAATGACTTCAATTGCACTCATAAAGTCAAATTAGCAGGCTTTTGCCGCGCCGGCAAGCCCGCGCACGGACACGACGACCTCGGCGGATTTTTGATTTCCGGTTTGCGATTGTGGATTTAATTCGGCGACAGGCATAAATTAATTTTCAAACTGTTCCAAACTGCAGCAACACATAAAACACCAGCAGAATAATCTGACCTACTCGCGATGCTGGTTCATCGCGGCGATACGAAACATAAAGGCAAATTACACCAGCAACCGCCAATCCCCAACCAGACATAATTAACATATCACTCTTGCGGGATAAGCGATTCGCTTCAGAATATAACTCTTGCAGTCTTTGAACATCTGCCGTGTACATCGCATTATTCTTATTGCGAGTTTTTTCTGTCGCCGCTCCAAATCCGACCATATGTAAAAAACTGCGAGCAGAATCAGCAACAACGAAGCGAGTGAAAAAGCGCGCTTTTTCATTTTGGCTTACGCCAGCTTCGGCGTCAGTTGGCCGTTAAGAAATTTTTCCTTCATACAAATCTGCCATCGGGAACACGAGGTCGAAATCATTCCAGTGCAGGAAGCCTTCCTCGACGGTGAATTTGCGGAAGCGTTTCCGGTCGTGATACGCCTGCACCGCCGGATGCCGCGACTGGCTCAAAAATTGAGCGAAGTCCACGAGACTTTCGTAGCCGTCGTCGAAACACAGACGCAGCTTGTAGGGCGGCACATATTCCGCCGATTCGATGCGGACGACTTTGGGCATCCGCGATTTCTTTTTCTCCAGCGCGATCATTTTAATTTCCGGGTGATGACTTCGGTCTCAATCTGCCGGTGATGGACAAAAAATTCAATCCACTTGCTGACAATATCTCCGGCCTTCCGCGAAATCAATAGATTGAAATTGGCCAGCGCTTTGCCATTCAGAGGTCTCATGCCCGCAACCGCCAAAATACGAATTCCAACGACAACGCCATTTTCAATCACCAGTTCCGCCTTGCTCTCGCGGCCTTGATAAAATCCGTGGATGTGAACCGGCTCGTGTTCATTCGCGTAAAAATAAATCCGCAGGCCGAAATATTCATAAAGTTTCGGCATACGCGAAAAACATTTCACGCCAGCTTCGGCGTCAGTTGGCTGGAAGCTTTTTGCGGCGGCTCTTCCGTTTCGGGATGGAAATGTTCCAGTTCCTCGCCTTTGCGCACGAGGCGCGCGCTGTTGAAAATCACGATGAGCGTGCCGATGACGTGCAGGATGGCGGCGGTGATCGGCCCAATGTAGCCGAACGCCGACGCCGACAGCCCGACGATGATGAAGCAGACGCCGAACGCAAAATTCTGGTTGATGACGGCGCGCGTGCTGCGCGAAAGTTTCACGAGGAACGGCAGCCGGCGCAGGTCGTTGTTCATCAGCGCAATCGTCGCGCTGTGGATGGCCACTTCGCTGCCCGCCGCGCCCATCGCGATGCCGATGTCGCCCGCCGCGAGCGCGGGCGCGTCGTTCACACCGTCGCCGATGACCGCGACTTTGTAGCCTTTCAATTTCATGGCGCGGACAAATTCAACCTTGTTCTGCGGCAGACAATCGCCTTTCGCTTCTTCGCAGCCGATCTCGGCGGCGACGCGCGTGGCGACGACTTGACGGTCGCCAGAAATCATCGCGATGCGGCGGACGCCGGCTTCCTTCAATTCGGCCAGCGCTTCCTTCGCCTCGGCGCGTGTCTGGTCCTGCATGCCGACCCAGCCGACGCACCTGCCGTTTTGCGCGACAAAAATCAGGCTCCAGCCTTCCGTCTCTTTCAAGTCCACGGACTTCTCGAAGCTCGCGTCAATGCCGTTGTCCTTGAGCCATTGCGCGCGACCAACCAGAATTTTCGCGCCGTTGATTTCCGCCTTCACACCGCGACCGGCGGTTTCGGCAAACTCTTTCGGCTCGGCCAGCGGAACTCCGGCATCAATGGCAAGATTGGCAAGCGCCTTGGCCGTCGGATGGTTGCTATATTTTTCGGCGGACGCGGCGAGCAATAAAAGTTCGGCGGGTTTGGTTTCGCCAATCGGCGCGAGGCGGCTGACGGCGAGCTGGCCGGTCGTGAGCGTGCCGGTCTTGTCGAACACAAACGCGTTGATTTTCGCGGCGAGTTCGATGTCGGCGACATTTTTAATTAAAATTCCCAGACGGGCGGCGGCGGAAAGCGCGGCGACCATCGCAGTCGGCGTCGCAAGGATGAACGCGCACGGGCACGAGACGACAAACACCGCGATGACGCGCGTCAAATCATGCGTGAACGCCCAGACCAGCGCGCCGATGACCAGCACGAGCGGCGTGTAAAAGCCCATGTACTGATCCACGATTTTCTGGATCGGCAGCTTGGTTTTTTCCGCCGCAATGATGAGTTCGCGCACGCGGCCAAGCGTCGTATCCTCGCCGGCTCGACTGACTTTGATTTCCAGAACACCCGTGAGATTTTGCGTGCCGGCAAACACTTCGTCGCCGGATTTTTTATCGGCAGGCAGCGATTCGCCGGTGATGGTGGCCTGGTTGAAAGAGCCCTGGCCGTTCACGATGACGCCATCCGCGGCGACGTTGTCACCGGGGCGGATGCGGATGACATCGCCGACGGCAAGTTCACTCGCGGCGACTTCTTCTTCCCGGCCGTCCTTCAAAACGCGCCGCGCCTTGGTCGGCGTCAGCTTGATGAGCGATTCGATGGAATCGCGCGCGCCTTCAGCCGTGCGCGTCTCGATGATTTCGCCGGTCAGCATGAAGAAGGCGACGATACCGGCGGTCTTGTAATCCTCGGACGCGAACGCGGCAAGCACGGCGATGGCAACGAGTTCGTTGATGCTCAAGCGGCCGCGCCGCAAATCCTTGACGGCGGTGACGATGATGGGATAGCCGAGGATGATCGCGCCGATCATGGCGCTGGCGCTGGCGACGGTCGTGCCCGACTGAAACAGCCAGTCCACGACATAGGCGTTGAGGACGAAGATGACGCCAAGGCCGACCTGCCGCATATGCACGACGGAATGTTCGTGGTCATGGCCGCAACCCGGCCCGTGCTCGTGTTCATGTTCGCTCAAAAGGGACGTGACTTGCATAACAAATTTCAATTTTCTAATTACGGATTCGCCGCTGGTTTCGGCTCCGGCGGTTCGCGGTTCAACTGTAGCCTAAGTTCGCGCGGTTTGCCATCGGCGCGCTGCGGCAGATAAAATTTGTCCTGCACGTTCGTGAACGCCTGGCTCATCGCCTGCACAAACATCTGCTGCACGAAGAGGTCGGGGTTGGCCACGTATTGCGGCAGCAGGTCGTTGAACCGCCTGGCCTCGGAGGTGATGGATTTGACGTAGTTGGCGCTGGCGACCGCGGCGGCGTTGGTGATGGACGTGGCCTGCGCGCTGGACTCGTTGAAGACCCGGTTGGTGTAGCTGTTGGCCTCGTTAAGGGCCTTGTTCCGGTTTTCGCGCGCGGCCGTGACCATGGAAAAAACATCCTGCAACTGGCGCGGCGGAATGCTCTGCACCTCGCACTGGTCAATGACGATGCCGAGCTGCGCCTGTTCCACCAGGTCGCTGACGCGTTCCTGCACGGCCTCCTTGAAGCCGGCCACGTCGCGCGTGAGGATATCGTCCACGTTGAACTTCGCGGCGGTGTAAAGCAGCGCGTTGTCCAGCGCGTTTTGCACGGTGTTCGAGGCGGACACGAAGTCAAAGGCAAAATGGATCGGCTGGTCAATGTGATAGGAAAGCGTCGCGCGCGTGTGGATGATATTGCGGTCGGCGGTGATGACGTAGCCGTCCACCGCCGGATTCAACGACGCGGCGGGAGGCATCTCCTCGCCGCTCAATTCCGCCTCCGGCGTGGTCAGATACCAGCCGTTGTTGGAGGAGACCCTTTGGATTTCCGTGATGGGAATCCGCACCACTTCATCAATCGGATACGGCAGCGACCAGTGCAATCCCGAGGTCAGCAAAGCCTTCTGCCCTTCGCCAACGGGCCTGCCAAAGCGCAGGATGACGGCCTTTTCCGACGGGCCGACGGTGAAAAATCCCGAGCAGAAAAAGGCGACGACCATCAGCACCATCACGATTTTGACAATCGCAAAGCTGCTGCTCAACGCCTCGGCCAGCGCCTGCGAACCCGCGTCGTCCGCCGCCACGGGCGCGGCGTGATCGTGCGCGTGGTCGTGATGTTCGTGCTCGTCGCTCATGGTCAATGGCTCTGGCTGGGCGCACTGATCGGAATGCCGGTGAACAGGTCAAACGGCGGCGTGCGCTCGTCGAAAATCAGGGTCGAACGCTGGTTGAGCGCCTGCTGCAGCGCATCAATCCGCAGAAGAAAATTTGCCAGCTCGGGATTTTGCTGGAACACCGGCAGCACCTGGGCGGCCGCCGCCTCGCCTTCGCCGCGAATGCGCGTGGCGTCGGCCACGGCGTTGTTGACGACCTCGGACGCCTGCCGGTCGGCGGCGGACTTGATTTTCTGCGCCTCGGCCTCGCCCTGGAACTGGGCTAGATTGATGAGCACCTGGCGTTCGGAGGTCATGCGTGCGAACACCGCCTGCGTCACGCTTTCGGGCAGGCCGATTTTTTTGAAGCCTAGAAATTCAAGCTGAATGCCGTAATTGTTGGTCTGCAACTGGGCCTGCACGGCCAGCTCGATCTCCTTTTCAATCGCGTCGAACTGCAAATCCTGCGGGTTCGCGTTGACAAATTCGGACAGCGTGTGCCGGCCGATGACCGCGTTTTTGGCGCTGCGGATCATGCCTTCCAGCTGGTTCTGCGCCGCCGAAACGGAGCCGCCGGCGAATTTGGGGAAGAACACCTGGGCGTCGGAAATCTTCCAGCCGACGTAAACGCTGGTCAGCAGGTTGTTGTTGTCCGCCGTCAGATTTTCACTGTATTTGTCCTCAAAATTCTGCACGCGCTGGTCGAACTTGTAGACTTTCTGGATCGGCCACGGCCATTTGAAATACGCGCCCGGTTCGGTGTAAGGCTTCGCCGTCGGCTTGCCGAACGTGGTGACGACGGCGACCTCGGACAGGCGTACTTGAAACACAAACAGCAGCAGCGCAAAAATCAGGATCAGCACTGCGCCAATGACAATGGTTAAAAAATTTCTTTTCATGGCGGTTATGGTTTTTCGTTCACATTCAGGTTCAAAAGGTCCTGGCGGATGGAATCCTCCAGGTTGAAAATCACCACGTCATCCGTGTTCGTGACGAGCAAAATGTATTTGCGCGCATTGGCGGTCGCGGCGGCAAAGGTCTGGAAATACGCGCGCTGCCGGTAGACGGATGGCGCGGCCGCAAACGCCGGAATCTGGTTCGTGAACAAGGCCGCGCGGGCGAGCGCCGAGACTTCCAGCCGCTGGCGGGCTGCTTCGGCGATGTTCGTGGTCGTGAACGCCAGCGCACCGGCGAGCGCGTTCGTGCGGATGGCGTCGGCGCGCGCGCCCAGAATCATGGCGAGCTTCGTCTGTTCCGCGCCCACGACTTTTTCGTAATCGGCCGCGACTTTCACCGGCGGATGGATGTCCTGCAACCCGACAAACAGGATTTTCACGCCCAGCTGGCGCGTGTCGGCGGCGGCCTGGATTTGATCGCGCAAAGTCTGCGCGGCCTCCAGCCGACCCTGCGACATGACAGAATTCAAATCCACGCCCGCGAGATAATGCACGACGGCGCGCGTGGCCAAATCTTGCAGTAAATTCGTCGGGTCGGCGTTGTTGTAAGCCCACGCCCGCACATCGCCGATTTGAAATTGCACCGGAATGCTGACGGTGATCAGGCTGACCGGCGGGGCCTTGAGCGTGTCGTTGGCGTCGGCGTTTTCATCCTGGATCGTCGCCGATTCGCGGTTGGCGACGAGAAAATTATCCTCCTTCGCGTGCCCCACGCTCCATAGGATCGTGTTCGCATTTTCACTTTGGGCATCCGGCGTGTAGCCGACATCGAACGTCTGGATCTGCTCCGTGCGAAATTGATAAGCCTTGTCCGCCGGCCACGGCAGCTTGAAATGCGCTCCCGGCGTCAGCACGCCGCCCGCGACGGGTTTGCCGAAGCGTTCCAAGACCGCCTGTTCGCCCGCGTCCACGAACACGACACAGGTGGACAAAATCAAAACGGCGAACTGCGCGAGCAGCAGCACGAGCAGGTTTCTTTTCAACAGCTGGAAAAACCACGTCTCGGAAACATTGAAACCGAACTGGTAGTCAATCGTCTGCGCGGCGGTGGTGAACAGGCTTTCCGGCTGGCCGAGCAGCCCGGCCAGGCGGCTGTCATAGATCGGCCGGGAAATCTTCCCTTTGACCCGCGGCCGGTAAATCTCCAGCAGCAGCGCGATCAGGATTTCCACCGCCATCAATCCGAGCAGCACGCAGAAACCCTTGGCGACGTATAAATCGGCCTTGGGAAACTCCACCTTGACGCCCGCGATGCCGAGCGCCGTGATGAAGCAGATATACGCGCCGAGCAAAAGGAAACTCGCACCGGGCCGCAGCAGCCGGTGGTTTTCCAGCCGCGCCATCGTGACGGAAAACCGCCCGAACAGGAACAGCAACAGCGCGAAAATGGCGAACAGCGACAATACCGGCAGCGCGCGGTCGGGCGCGATGACGCCGGCCGCCTGGGAAATCCAGCGCCAGAGCAGCCACGCGCCGCCGGCTTCGAGCAGCAACAGCAGCACGCCAAAACCGGGCACAAAATATTTTTCGAACTGTTCACGCGCCCGTGCCGCCGGAAAAACCTCGTTGTCCTTCGCTTCAAACAGCGTCGAGCCGCCCTTGCTTTTGGCGAGTTCGTCCAGCTCGAGTTTTTCCAGCCGCCCGTTCTCTTCGAGCCGCATCTGGAACCAGCTGACGAAGGCGACCAGCACGCCGAGGCCCAGAAAAACTGAAGCAACCTGCCCCGCCAGGGAATTGACGTAATACGTCACGCCAAGCGCGGCGACAAAAACCGCCACCAGCGCGACCAGGTTCACGAGACCGTTTTTAGCTGCGTTGCGTTCCATTCGTTAATTCAATTCCCGTTCCTCAAACAGCGCCGTCGCGACGGCCAGCGCCGCGCCCGCGTAACCGACCATGTAGCCAAAAGCCCTGGCGACATAGCCCCAGTGAAACGTGCTTTTGCCCATGTCCAGCGCATCCGCGAGCCAGAAAAGCTGCCAGTTTGGGATGATGCTGTAAAGCGTCGAAGCCCACCATTCGCCTGCAGCCGCGCGCCGGCCAAAGAAATAATCCGACATCAGACCGGTCAAAAATATCCCGGAGCAGACCGCCAGCGTCGGAATGGTGTCCAGCCGCGTTGAGCACGCAATCGCCAGCGCCGCGAGAATCCAGAGCGCAAATAGGATCAAAATGCCCGCCGGCACGAGCCGCCAGTCCACATGCGCCGGCGTCCCCAAGGTTTCCATCTGCGTGGTGAACTGGAAAATCAAGAACGCCGCCAGCGTCACCAGCACCACCATGCCCAGGACGGCGTTGCTGACAAACGGACGCCGCAGAAAAAAATTGCTGAAACCCGCCAGCGCGTAGGCGAGGGCGATGCCGGCCGCCAAAATGCCGACCGCCGGCAGATCCGTCTTGCCGTAGGCGTCAAACGCCATGCGGCTGGCGATCAGCACGCCGATCATGTTCACATAGGTCAAAATGGCGAGCGCGATGGCGAGGCCGGCGAATTTGGCCAGCAAAAATTGCGCGCGCCCGACCGGCTTCGACAAGACGGCCAGCGCCGTGCCGCTGCGGATTTCCCGCGCGAGCGACGACGACGCGCTCAACACCGCGCCAAACAGCCCGGACAACAGCATCACCGCCAGAACGGAATTTTCCACCAGCTTCGGTTCGTCGCCGAATGCGAAATAATACGGCACCGCGAGAAAAATCTCGAACAGCAGAGAACCCGTCATCAACAGCAGGAAAATCGGCTGCCGGATGAGTTCCATGAAGGCGTTGACCGCGATGTTCCAGAATTGTCGCATGAACTTTAGTAAACCAGTCGTTGAACTTCCAATGAGCTTACAAACCGGCCGCGCGTTTGCAAACGGTTAATCCGCGTGGGCAATGAAATGGAGCGGGAAAATGGCGGCGGCGTTCAAACAAAATTATGCCATCGCGCGGGCGATGGCATTCCACCACGCATCGTGCAATCCGGTGAGCGTCGCGGAATATTCCCCGGCAGAAGTTTTCACCGTCAGCTTGTCGCCGCCGGCTTTGCCGATTTCAATAGCCGGAACGCCCATGAGTTTGGCGCGTTCGACGACTTTCACGGCGTCGAGCGGTTTGCAGGAGATGACCACGCGCGATTGCGTTTCGCCGAAGAGCAGCGCATCGATGCGAATGTTTTTCATTGCGCTCAAATCAATCGTCGCACCAATCAACCGCGGTGTTTCGCGGGCGATGAGCTGGCTGATGCAACTTTCGGCCAGCGCGACGGCTAGCCCACCGTCACTGCAATCGTGTGCGCTTTTCACAAGGCCGGACTGAATCAAGCCGAGCAGCGTCGTGTGCAGGGTCTTTGCCGTTTCCAAGTCGCAGCGCGGCGGTGAGCCGGTTTTCTGGCCGTGAACCACCTGCAGATATGCGCTGCCGCCGAGGCCGAGCATCGGATCGGCGTTGTCAACCACTTCGCCGAGCAGGATGATGGCGTCGCCTTCGTCCTTGAACCATTGCGTGGTGACGTGCTCCGGTTTTTCCACGATGCCGACGACAGCGACGGTGGGCGTCGGGTCAATCGGGCCGCCAGGACTTTGGTTGTAGAGCGAGCAGTTGCCGCCAGTGACGGGCGCGTTGAACGCCTTGCAGCCCTCGGCCAGGCCGCGCACGCTTTCACGCATCTGCCAAAAAAGTTCCGGCTTGTGCGGGTTGGCCATGTTCAGGTTGTCCGTTGCCCCGAGCGGAATCGCGCCGCTGCATGCGAGGTTGCGGCAGGCTTCGGTCACCGCCGCCTTGCCGCCTTCATACGGATCAAGGTAAACATAGACGCCATTGCAATCCACGGTCATGGCGATCAATTTCTCGGAAATTTTCGCGTCACCGGCTTTCGCCGCGAGTTCCGCGCTCATCACGGGCAATGAATCCGTCTTGATGCGAATGACTGCGACGTCGCTGCCGGGCAACACCACCGAACCGTCGCGCACCTGTTGATCGAATTGGCGATACACCCAGTTCTTTGACGCGATGCTTGGCCACGCCAAAAGTTTCAGCAAATCGGAGATGGGAGATTGGGAATCGGGAATAGCGCCAAGCCGGAAGGCCCGGACTTCCTTCAAATATTCCGGCTCCTGCGCGTCGCGCTGATACACCGGCGATTCGTCGGCGATCTTTTTCGCGGGAATGTCCACGATGAGTTTGCCGCCGTGACGCACGACCATGTGGCCGGTGTTCGTGATGATGCCGATCTCCGACCACGGCAAATCCCATTTGTCGAAAATGCGTTTCACTTCCTCTTCGCGGCCTTTGTGGACGACGATGAGCATGCGTTCCTGCGATTCCGAAAGCATGATTTCGTAACTGCTCATGTTCGGCGCGCGTTGCGGAACTTTGTCGAGTTCAATCTCAATGCCCGTGCTAGCGCGCGCGGCCATTTCGCAGGTGGAACAGGTCAAACCCGCCGCGCCCATGTCCTGCATTCCCGCGACCGCGCCGGTGGCGAGCAGTTCAAGGCACGCCTCGCACACGAGTTTTTCCATGAACGGATCACCGACCTGCACCGCGCCGCGCTGTTGCTCGGCGGATTCCTCGGTCAAATCCTGCGACGCAAACGCCGCGCCCGCGAGCCCGTCACGACCCGTGGCCGGCCCGACGTAAAACACCGGATTGCCCACGCCCTTGGCCGCGCCGCGCGTGATCTGTTCGTGCCGCAACACGCCGAGGCAAAACGCATTCACGAGCGGATTGCCCTCATAGGATTTGTCGAAATACACCTCGCCCGCGATGGTCGGGATGCCGAAGCAATTCCCGTAATGCGCGATGCCGCTGACGACGCCGGCGAAGAGGCGACGATTGTTTGTGATTTCTAAATTTGCGCCTTTGGCAAAAGGGTTTCGCTTGCCCTCACCCCGGCCCTCTCCCACGGGGAGAGGGTGGTTCTTTGTTCCCGCCGCACTTGAATCCGAAAGCGTTCGAGCTTGCCCATCAGCGGAAACCGTTTCTCCCTTTCCAGGGGAAGAGACCTGCGGTGATGGCGGACAATCCTCAACAATTGGCCCGAAACGCAGCGAGTTGACCGCACAGACCGGCCGCGCGCCCATCGTGAAAATGTCGCGCACGATGCCGCCAACGCCAGTGGTTGCGCCCTGAAACGGCTCGACCGCGCTTGGATGATTGTGCGACTCAATCTTGAATGCGATGGCAATGCCGTCGCCGATGTCAATGATGCCGGCGTTTTCCTCGCCCGCGCCGACAAGGATTTTCGGCGACTTGGTGGGGAAGGTCTTGAGCAGCGGTCGCGTGTTTTTATAGCTGCAATGCTCGCTCCACATGACAGAGAAAATGCCCAGCTCGGTATAGCTCGGCGTGCGGCCGCCAAGGATTTCCCTGGCGTGGGCGTATTCTTCCGGCGTGAGGTTGTGCTTCGCGACGAGTTCAGGTGTGATGGCGGGTTCGGTCATGGAAATTTTAATCTATATGTTTGCGAATAATCCTATCGGCCAGAGAAGGCCAAGATGATTCGGCGTTCACGTCAAAAACAAAAGGGTTCAATACTGTGCCCGGCATATCATCAATGATGATGTCCGGCTTGGCTGAAAAACGTTCAAACAAATCAGTCAGCCCATGCAACCGAGCAACTTTCTGCGCGTATTCCGCGCCGTTTGTTGACCAAAGAAAGAGATGGCAGCCTTTGTCTTTCAATTTTGTCAGTGCTTCAGTTACGCCAGCCAATAAGTTTCTGTTTGCGTCAACCAACGTCAAATCAACGTCCACAAAAATGTTGGCGTTTTTCATTTGAAAAATTAGGCCGCCTTTGCCGCCGTTTTCTTTTCCAGCGCAGCGAAGATGCTTTCGAAAATCCATTTGCCGTCGTCGCTGCCGAGAATGGATTCGCAGGCGCGTTCGGGATGCGGCATCAGGCCGGCCACATTGCGGCGTTCATTGCAGATGCCGGCGATGTTTTTGAGCGAGCCGTTGGGATTCGCGGTGTCGGTCAGGTTTCCACTCGCATCGCAGTATTGCCAGAGGATTTGATTGCCTACCTTGAGCCGGGCCAGCGTTTCTTCATCGGCAAAATAGCAGCCTTCGCCGTGGGCGATGGGCACGCGGAGAATTTTTCCATCCGGAATCCGGTTCGTGAATGGTGAACCGGGCGTGGCGGTCTTGAGGAAAATGTATTCGCAATGGAATTGCAGGTCGCGGTTGCGGATGAGTGCGCCGGGCAGCAGACCGGCTTCGGTGAGGACTTGAAAGCCGTTGCAGATCCCAAGGACGAGGCCGCCGTTGTCGGCGAATTGTTTCACGGCCTGCATCACGGGGCTGAACCGCGCGATCGCGCCGCAGCGCAGATAATCGCCGTAGCTGAAGCCGCCGGGCACGATAACACAGTCGGTGTCGCCGAGCGACGAATCCTTGTGCCAGACAAGCCGCACGGAATGGCCGAGCAGGCGGACAGCATGCACGGCGTCCTGGTCGCAGTTGCTGGCGGGAAATTGTAAGACTGAAAAATTCATTTTTGCTTTGCCACCGGGTCACCTAGCCACAGAGAAAACAAATTCATAAAATTCTCTGCGTTTCTGCGCCTCTGCGGCCAAAAAATCA
>Ga0302324_100005644_pt1 | contig 27259 bp, 19 predicted proteins | sample Palsa_T0_1_FD_201949 | JGI IMG/M metagenome (GOLD analysis project Ga0302324, IMG submission 201949) | Peat permafrost microbial communities from Stordalen Mire near Abisko, Sweden - Palsa_T0_1 | ecosystem: Environmental > Terrestrial > Soil > Palsa > Peat permafrost | place: Sweden: Abisko...
GGTATCTTTTCCTCGCATAGGCTAAACATAATGACGTTGTTTTGTCTTCCCTGGTCACACCCCATCACAATTACTTTTTCAGCAGCCTGCTAAACCCAGGATTTGGCCGAAGAAAGTCATGGAGCGTTGCAGGTTCATGACGGTCAAATGGCTTTCGAAGAGATCGAGAACAGGAACCATGCGGACCTCCAAGTTCAGGTGATGCGAATTGTCAGGTCGAGGATGCAGGCGTCTACCGGCTTGCAGCGACAGAATTGAGATACACTTTTTATCGAACTGGTACGGATTATCGGGGAGGCCGCAATGAATCTCTCGGGCAAAATTGCCCTTATGGCAGTGTTGATCGTCGCGCAAATAGCATGCAATTCGCCGGCGCCGAACGTGGAGATGCCAAAACTGGATTTGCCCAAGCTGGATCAGTTCGATGCCGCGAACGTCGATACTTCCGTCAATCCATGCGACGACTTTTATCAATATGTTTGCGGCAAATGGGACGCGGCCAATCCGATTCCGGCGGACCAGGCGGCATGGTCCACCGCGAGCCCCATCGAGTTGTGGAACGAAACTGTCCTCGAGCAGACGCTGTCGAAAGATTCCGCGGACGATCCCAAGCGCACGCCGAACGAGCAAAAGGTCGGGGATTTCTTCTTCACGTGCATGGATGAAAAGTCGATCGACGCCCACGCCCGCGAGTGGTTGAAACCCGAGCTTGACCGCATCGCCGCCATGACCGGCAAACAGCAGATTGCCTCCGAAGTGGCCCACCTGCATCAAACCATTCCCGGCGCGTGGGCGCCCAGCGACAACCAGACCAACGCGGCGCTGTTTGGTTTCAGCGGCTCGGCGGATTACAACGACGCTTCCCACAACGTCGCTCAGATCGACCAGGGTGGCATGGGAATGCCCGGACGAAGTTTCTACCTGGATCAGGACGACAAGACCAAACAGGTTCGCGCAAAGTATCAGCTGCACGTGGAGCAGATGCTGACATTGGCGGGCGAGCCGCCGGATCAGGCGAAGCGCGACGCCACAGTGGTGCTGGAGATTGAAACCGGGCTCGCCTCAGCCGCGATGGACCCGGTGAGCCGGCGCGATCCCAAGAACCTCAATCACCAGATGACGTTGGAACAGGTGAAGGCCCTGATGCCCTCCTTTGACTGGGCGCAGTACCTCACCCTGATCAACGCGCCTGCTTCGCCGCACTACATTGTGACGACGCCCGCGTTTTTCGAACACGTCGAAACCGCGCTGCGCGATCGATCGCTCGACGATTGGAAAACCTACTTTCGCTGGCGGTTGGTGCACGGCTCGGCCGGCGAGTTGAGCCAGGCATTTGTCGATGAGAACTTCGACTTTTTCAACCACACGCTGGTTGGATCGGAGAAGCTGCAGCCACGCTGGCGCCGCTGTGTGCGCGCGACGGACGACGCCTTAGGCGAGGCTCTAGGGCAGGTCTACGTCGAGCGCGCGTTTCCAGCCGCGAGCAAACAGCGCGTGCTGCAACTGGTGCAGGATATCGAAACCCAGATGGCTCGGGACGTCCAGAGCCAGGGTTGGATGGCGGCTGCCACGAAACAGCGGGCGCTCGAGAAACTGCGCGCCGTGCTGAACAAGATCGGCTATCCGGACCACTGGCGCGATTATTCCGGCGTCAGCATCGGCCGCGCGAGCTATTTCGAAAATCGTCACCAGACCGCCAATTTCGAATTTGAGAGATGGGTCCACAAAATCGGCCAGCCCCTGGATCGTACCGAGTGGGGCATGACCCCGCCGACGGTGGACGCTTACGAAGATCCGCAAACCAATACCATCAATTTCCCGGCCGGAATCCTGCAGCCTCCTTTTTTCGATCCTGCTAAAGATGACGCCGTAAACTATGGAGGCTCGGGCGGCGTCATCGGCCATGAGCTAATTCACGGATTCGACGATGAAGGCCGCAAATTCGACGACCACGGCAACCTGCGGGATTGGTGGACCCCGGCCGACGCCGCGCATTATGACGAGCGCGGAAAATGCATCTCCGACGAGTACACCCAAATGATTCCCGAGGCCGGCGTAAAACAAGACGGCCGCATGACGCAAGGCGAGGATACCGCCGATAACGGCGGGCTGCACCTGGCGTTCCTGGCGCTGGAAGACGCGCTTGCGCGGCAAGGAAAAAAGATCGACGAAAAGGGAGCGGACGGAGTCACCGATCGCCAGCGCTTCTTTCAGTCCTACGCGTTCGGCTGGTGCGCACAGATGCGACCCGAGCTTATGCGGACGCAGGTGCTGACAAATCCGCACTCCATTCCCAAGTATCGGGTGATCAACGTGGTTTCAAACATGCCGGAGTTCTCGCAGGCGTTTTCTTGCAAGGCGGGGCAGAAGATGGTGCGAAAAAACGCTTGCCGCCTCTGGTAGGGCGCGCGATGAGCTCGGCCGCTGGCACCAGCGTCTGGTTTTTTCGCGATAGACTGAACCAGAAATGCATTGTACACCTGTAGCTCCGCTGGCGATGATTTTTGTTGCCAGTTTAATTCCTCTTGGCGCACAGACGGCGGCAGGCCAATGCGCCGTGAACGCGGTTCTGACGGAGCCCGCATCCGGTTCCGCGTGGAACGGCTGGGGGGCGGACATCTCCAATTCGCGTTTCCAAACGGCGCAGGCGGCCGAGATCACGGCGAGCCAGGTTCCCGGTCTCAAGCTGAAATGGGCCTTTGGAGTGGCAGGCGCCAAAGAAGTGTTTGGAGAGCCGGTAGTGGTCGGCGGACGGGTCTTCGTCAGCGCCGACACGGGCGTGGTTTATTCACTTGACGCCGAGACCGGATGCGTTTATTGGACGTTTCAGGCGGAGGCCGGCGTCCGAACTGCGATCTCCGTTAGGCCCGCCAAACCGTCCGCGATGGCATACTTCGGCGATCTGAAGGCGAACGTCTACGCACTAGACGCCGCGAAGGGAACACTGATCTGGAGAGTTCGCGTGGACGAACACCCCACCGCGCGTATCACCGGCGCTCCGCAGGTTTTTGAAGATCGAGTCTACGTACCTGTGGCATCGTCGGAAGAAGGAGCCAGCTCGGACGCCCAATATCCGTGCTGCAGTTTTCGGGGCAGCGTGGTGGCGCTGGACGCAGCCACCGGCAAGCAAGCCTGGAAAACCTGGACCATTGCCGATGTCCCGAAGATCGTCTCCAAGAATTCGAACGGCATCAGCCGCTGGGCTCCGGCGGGCGGGGGCGTTTGGAGCGCTCCAACGATCGATCCAAAACGCCACGCCCTGTACGTGGGCACCGGCGACGCGTACGCCAACCCCGCGCCGAAAAACACAGACGCCGTGATGGCCCTGGATCTGGATTCTGGCCGCATTCTGTGGTCGGTGCAAGGCACGGAAAACGATGCGTGGGTGGTGGGCTGCATGCGTCCCACGCCGCTCGAGAACTGCCCCAAGGATTTTGGCCCGGATCAGGATTTCGGCTCGCCGCCGATTCTGCGAGAGCTTCCCGGCGGGCGCACTGTGCTGATCGCAGGGCAGAAGAGCGGAAACGCGTGGGCCTACGATCCCGACCGGCGGGGAGCCGTAGTGTGGCGCACGGCGCTGGTGAACAACACCAAGGAATTCGGCGGGAAGATCGTTTGGGGAGCAGCGGCCGACGATCGGAACGCTTACTTCGGCTTGGGCGAGGGCGGCATCGCGGCCGTCGATATTCGCGACGGGGAGCGAAGGTGGTTCACGCCAATCGCTCCGGCGGAGGGCCGCGCAAAGTATCGCGGACAGACCGGACCGCTGACGGCAATGCCCGGCATCATCTTCTCGGGCGGCTTTGACGGCGTGCTGAGGGCCTTGTCGGCATCCGACGGAAAAGTGGTCTGGCAATTCGATACGCTGCGAGAGTTTCAAACTGTCAACGGCGTGGCGGCCAAAGGAGGATCGATGGGCTCGGCTGGACCAGTGGTGGCGGGTGGAATGCTGTTTGTGCCGTCCGGGTATGTCGGAGTAACAAACAGCATGCCGGGAAACGTGCTGCTGGTGTTCGCGAGCCGGCCGGAATGATAACATGCATCCCAGTAAAACACTGAAGCAGATTATCGCCATCCGCTTTATATGCTGGGCGGCCGCCGTTATCGCGTTGGCGGTTCCCTGCCAGGCCGCGGAGGCGGATAGCGGCGAACTTGACGTTGTGCGGGTCCGCCCGAACTTCTATATGATTGCCGGAGCCGGCGGAAACATCGGTGTGCAGATTGGCTCGGATGGCGTGGTGCTGGTGGATGCGGGCGCTGTGAACGCGTCTGACCGGGTTTTGGCCGCGATCCAAAAACTGACGCAACTACCCGATTCGGTATGTCATCGACACCAACGCGGAGGCGGATTTCGTGGGGGGCAACGGCAAGGTCGCCAAAGCCGGAAAAACCATTTTCACCAATGTGCTCGGCAATCCAGCGCTGGCCGATGCGATGACCAACGGCGGCGCAGCGGCCATTCTCGCGCACAACAGCATCCTGGACAGGATGAGCGCTCCCACTGGCAAGGCGTCGCCGTATCCTGATGATGCGTTGCCGACGGAGGCGTTTTACACGAAGCGATACACGCTGCGTATGAACGACGAGGGGATCGAGGTTTTGTATCAGCCCGCGGCCCACAGCAATGCCGACAGCTTCGTATTTTTTCGCGGCTCGGACGTGGTGGTGGCCGGAGACGTTCTGGATAAAACGCGATTTCCGGTGATTGATATTGCGCACGGCGGCAGCATCCAGGGCGAGATCGACGCGCTGAACAAGTTGATTAAACTGGCCATCCCGCCGACGCCTTTTATCTACAAAGGGGTTGGCACGTATGTGATTCCAGGTCACGGCCGGCTGTGTGAGCAGATGGAGGTTGTGGATTATCGCGACATGGTGGTGATCGTGCGCGACGTGATCGCGGACATGATCAAGCAGGGGATGACGCTGGATCAAATCAAGGCGGCGTCTCCGGCCAAGCCTTATGAGACGCAGTATGGTACGCAAGAAGGCGCCACCAGCGCATTTGTCGAGGCTATTTATAAAAGTCTGGCAGTTAAGAAATAAAGCATGCGACATTTAAATGCTTTTCTCGCGCTGACGGTTGCCATCGCACTGCCGATCCTGGCTCCTCCGCTTGCGGCTCAGCCTCCGGGCGGCGGGCGAGGTATGGCGCCGGCGAATCCAAAAGCGGCGGCGCCGATCGACTTAACCGGCTATTGGGTTTCGATCGTAACAGAGGACTGGCGATACCGCATGGTCACGCCCGCGCCGGGCGATTACCAGAGCGTTCCGATGACGACGGCCGCCATCAAAATCGCGGACACCTGGGATCCGGCGAAGGATGAAGCAGCGGGAGATCAGTGCAAGAGCTATGGAGCGCCAGCCATTCTGCGCGTGCCGGAACATCTTCACGTCACCTGGCAGGACGACCAAACCCTGCGCCTGGACACCGACGCGGGCAAGCAGACGCGTCTTTTTCATTTCGGTGATTGGAAGAACGCCCAGAGTGTTCCCACGCTGCAGGGAGATTGCGTGGCCCAGTGGGAAATACAGCGCGCCGGCCCTCGGCCGGTGAACGGGTCCTTGAAGGTAACGACCTCCCATCTGAAGGGTGGTTATTTGCGAAAGAACGGTGTTCCATACAGCGAGAACGCCGGTGTTGTGGAGTACTACGATTTGGTTAAGGAGCGCAACGGCGATCAGTTGCTGGTGGTGACGATCGTCGTGACCGACCCGATGTATCTGCGCGAGCCTTTTATTATCAGTTCACATTTCAAAAAGCTCGCCGATGACACAGGGTGGAAGCCCACGGAGTGCTCTGCGAGATGGTAGAGCAGAGGAGAACATTCATTGACTGGAGATAAAATCTTCCTCACTGGGGCGATATTGCTGTTGGCAGCGTTCCCCGCGCTGGCCGAGATAGATCTGTCAGGATCCTGGACTGCCAAGAATCACGAGGACAACATGGAGCGCGGCGCGGGTCCGAACCCTGACGACTGGGCAGGACTTCCCTTCAACGAAGCCGGCCGCGCGAAAGGCTGAGCTTTTCGCAATCCACCATCTCCATGCCGGAGCGCATCTGCTGGTTCCAGACGCAGTGGCATATCGCGGCTGGGCCGTTCAGCCTGAAGATCTGGAGCGAAAACGATCCACTGACGGGCAAAATCAACGCGTGGGTGCTGGGCGGATGGGAAACTCGCGCGCCCATGACCATCTGGATGGATGGGCGTCCGCATCCTTCGAAGAATGCTCCGCACGATCAGACCGGCTTCACCACCGGCTCCTGGAATGGCGACGTGCTGACCGCCTACACCACGCACATCAAGACCGGGTATATGCGCCGCAATGGCGCGCCGAGCAGCGACCAGGCCACGATCACCATCACTTTCATGCGCCACGGCGATATGCTGACGCTGGCGTTGGTCATGGAGGACCCGGTTTATTTGACCGAGCCGTATATTCTGACGCGGTCCTATATGTCCACACCGACGCCCGTAGCAGTGGCGGGGCCGCCCTGCATTGTGGGGTATGAAGGAGTGGAGTCGGGCAGGGTTCCGCATTATCTTCCGGGAAAGAATCCGTTCATCGACGAGATGGACAAGATCTACCATATCCCCAGCAGCATGCGGCTCAAATACCCAGCGTCCAATCCCAGGGCCTTTGCGATTTCGGCCGCGGCCGGCGACTCTCGATGCGCCAGCTCATACAGCACGCGCACCTCGGCCAGCGTGAATGGGCTGTCCAGGTATCCCTTACCGAGCAACCCGATCTGCCGCGTATAGAAGCGATTGAACCGGCGTACCGCGCCTACCCGATCTCTCGGACTTTGCATGGGACAGTGTCAACGAATTACTTGACAGCAGTCAACTAGGCTGGCCTGCCGATCCGGCACTCCAGGACATGTACCGCCAAGCGTGGGGCGGACGCCCTCGTCTGCGCCAGACCCCCTGGTCCGGCTTCTAGTAGGCTGGTATGTGACTGCTGATGGACGAAAAGAAGATACTGGAAAACTTGCGCGAAATCTGTCTAGCTCTGCCGAAAACCAGTGAAACCACTACTTTCGGCCACCCCACCTTTCAGGTCGGCACCAAAACTTTTACCGTGCTGGAAACCTACAAGGGCGTGCTCTCCATATGCGTGAAAGTGGGCAAGAAGATGCAACCCGTCTTCCTGGAGGACGACCGTTTCTATCGCACTCCCTACGTCGGCCAGCACGGCTGGGTCTCGCTGCGCGCCAACACGAAACTGAATTGGACCGAGATCCGTGGGCTGGTCGAAGGCAGCTACCAACTGGTCCACGTCCAGAAGAGGCGCAGGTGATCGGAGAGTCACGGTGACCGCCGAACTCGCCAGCCGCCGCATTGCCATCGCCAGCGTGCTCATCGGCGCTGGACTCGCGGTTGCGAAAATCACAGTTGGTCTGCGCGCCCACTCCACTGCCACGGTCTCGGACGGCGTCGAATCGGCCGGCGATGTGCTCACCTCATCTCTTGTGCTGCTCGGCCTCATTGTCGCCTCCAAGCCGCCGGATGCCGACCATCCTTACGGCCACGGCCGCCTGGAAACTCTCAGCGCAATGGTGGTCGGAATGATTCTCGCGGCCAGCGGCGTCCTCATCTCTTTCGAGTCGCTCCATCTTGCGGATGCCTCCAGGCTCGCCCCGTCCGCCTATGCCATTTGGCCGCTTCTTGCTTCGATCGCCATCAAATCCGTTATGAGCGCCACGAAATTGCGCTACGCCCGCAAAATCGGCAGCTCCGCGCTCGCGGCCGACGGCTGGAACGACACCGTCGACATCCTCTCGGGAACTACCGCGCTGCTCGGCCTGGGCCTCACGCTGCTCGATCCCCGGAAATTCTCCGCGGCTGACCGTATCGGCGGCTCCGCTATCGGCGTGATCGTCATCTTCCTCGCCGTCCGCGTGGTTCGCGACACCATGCTTCAGCTCATGGACACCATGCCCGATCCGAACGCCATGGACCGCATCCGCATGGCCGGCCTCACCGTCCCCGGCGTCCTCGGCATCGAAAAATGTTTCGCGCGCAAGACCGGTTTGAAATGGCACGTCGATCTGCACCTGGAAGTCGACCCGGCCATGACCGTCTACGAATCCCACGAAATCGCCACGCACGTCAGGGAAAAGATCCGCGCTGAAGTCGATTGGGTCGCCGACGTGTTGGTTCACGTCGAGCCGCACATGCTCGCCACCATTGCTGACGGGCCGCGCGGCCCGGGCTCAAACAGGCCGCATGGAAAATCGTGAATTCGCGCGAGTACTCGCCGAAACCGCGGACCTGATGGAGATTGCCGGCGAAGACGGCTTTCGCATCCGCTCCTACCGCAACGCCGCGTCGGCCATCGAAGGATATCCCGAGCGCGTCGACGACATCCTGGCCAACCCCGAGCGCAAAGCCACCGAGATTCCGGGCGTCGGCAAAGGCCTGGCCAGCGTCCTGGAAGAGCTAGCGAAGCGTGGCTCTTTCGAAAAACGCGATGCATTGCTGGCGCAATTTCCGCCCACTCTTCTGGAGCTGTTCAAGATCCAAGGCCTCGGCCCGAAGGGCATCGCGCTGGTCTACCAGCACTATAAGGTCGCCACTATCGACGAGCTCGAGCGCATCTGCAAGGAACAAAAACTGCGCGAGCTGCCTCGCATGGGCGTCAAGCTCGAGGAAAAGGTTCTCAAATCCATCGCGCAATACCGCCAGCGTACCGGACGCTTTCTCCTCAGCTTCGGACAGAAAGTCGCGGCCGAATTGATTCCCTATCTTTCGGAAACCGGAGGCATCGAAAAAATCGCGCCCGCCGGCAGCCTTCGCCGAGGTAAGGACACCATCGGCGATCTCGATCTCCTGGTCACGGGACCCGGCGCCGCCGAGGCGCTCGAACGATTCGTCAAGCATCCCAAGGCGCATACCGTGCTCGGCAAGGGCCCCAACAAGGCCAGCATCCAATACGGGCTCGAAGGCCTTCAGGTAGACCTTCGCGCGCTTCCGCATGAAAGCTACGGCGCAGCCATGCAATATTTCACCGGCAGCAAGGAACACAACATCCTGCTGCGCAGCCGCGCCCTCAAGCTCGGCGTGACGCTCAATGAATACGGCCTATTCCGCGTGAGCGATGAAGCCCGCGTCGCCGGAGAAACCGAGGAAGAAGTCTACGCCGCGCTGGGCCTTCAATGGATCCCACCCGAGCTGCGCGAGAATTGCGGAGAGATCGAAGCCGCCCTCATCGATCAAACGACGGCGGGGCGGCTGCCCACACTCATCCAGCTTTCCGAGATCCGCGGCGATCTTCACATGCACACCACCGAAACCGACGGCCGCGCCACGCTCCAGGAAATGGCCGAAGCCGCGCACGCGCTCGGCTACCAATACATCGCCATCACGGACCATTCCAAGGCGCTCGCCATGGCCAACGGCCTGGATGAAAAACGCGCCGTGGCTTTCGCCAAACAAGTCCGCGATCTCAACCGCAGCGGTCTCCCGCTTCACATCTTTTCTGGACTCGAATGCGACATCCGCCGGGATGGCGCTATGGATTTGGCCGAAGACGCGCTGGCCGAGCTCGACATCGTGATCGGCAGCGTTCATAGCCACATGAATCTCGAAGCCGCGGAGATGACCGATCGCTTGATGCGCGCACTCGAATCGCCTTCGATGCGCATCATGGGCCATCCCACCGGCCGCATTTTGCTCAATCGCGATCCCTTTCCATTCGACTTTGAACGCGTCGCTTCCGAAGCCGCGCGACGCAACGTCTATCTCGAAATCAACGGCAGCCCGGAGCGTCTCGACCTCGGCGCCAATATGATTCGCACGGCCAAAGCCCTAGGCGCTAAGTTCGCCATCTCCACCGACTCACACCAAACCAAGCATCTCGGCATCAACATGCCGTTCGGCGTCCTCACCGCGCGGCGAGGCTGGCTGGAAGCGCGCGATGTCCTGAACACGCTGCCGTTGGCGGAGTTCGAAAAGACCATTCACAAATCATGAAAATCGTTTCTTCGGTTGAAAAATACAAGAACCGCCTGTTCTCCGTATCGGAGGACCATGCCGTCGAGCCCGGCGGGTTTCAAATCAAGCGCGCCATCGTGCACCATCGCGGCTCGGCCGTCATGATGCCCGTCGATGATCGCAAGCGCGTTTTGCTGGTCCGCCAATATCGACTCCCCGCCGAGCGCTTCTTGTGGGAGCTGCCCGCCGGCTCGGTCGATCCAGGCGAGAAGCCGCTCCAAACCGCCAAGCGCGAGTTGAAGGAGGAGACCGGCTACCACGCGAAAAATTGGAAAAAGCTCACTTCGTTCTTCCCCAGCCCTGGCTTCCTATCCGAGAAGATGACCATCTTTCTCGCCACCGGCCTCACCGCCGGCGTCGCCACCCCCATGGACGACGAGCGCATCACCACCCGCTGGTTTACCGCCAAGGAAATCGAAGCCGCCATGGACGCGGGCGATATCGTCGACGCCAAGACCATGCTCGGCTACTTCCACTGGAAACGCGCCCTGCGCAGGCGCTGAACGGTACACCTACCAAATCGGTACACGCGGATTCAGTGGTACACGCGACTTCAGCCGCGTTTTCGCCAAATTGGTACACGCGACTTTTTAGCCGCGTTCTGCCAAATCGGGCGACAAAGCGCCGCTTGAGAAGTTCTTATGGTTGAACCACCACTTGGCTATAGACTTCCATCGCCGGCTGGAACATTCCTGGCACCCGGCCTCCGCGTATTTCGTGACCTGGCGTCTGGACGGGTCGCTTCCGGTCACAAGGGTGACAGACCTGTGGACCATCGACGGACCCAAGTTCGTGGAATTGGACCGACTCCTCGACGCGGTCGACCGGACCGAGATGGCTGGAGCGGCGCGACATTGCCGGTGTCGTCGCGAATGCCCTCTGGAAAGGAGTGCGGGAGTCCAGGTATGAATTGGGCGCCTGGGTGCTGATGCCCAATCACGTACACATTGCGCTCCGCCCGTTGGGCGATCAAGATCTTGCCGCAGCGGTCAGGACCATTAAGGGCAGCAGCGCACACGCAGCCAATCGGCTACTCATCGAAGCGGCTCGCGATTCTGGGCAAGGAGTAGGCAAAACGCGGCTAGAAGAAGCCGCGTGTACCACTACGTCACCCGGTACATCGACAACAATCCAGTGCGAGCCGGACTGTGCGGCAGCGTTCAAGACTGGCCCTGGTCGAGCGCCGGGAAAAACGCGGCTTTGAAGCCGCGTGTACCTGACCCGCGGCCCAGCGTACCCCTACGCTCGTTTCCAAAAAACCTGCACTTTCAAGTCGCACACCCGGAAGGGCTCGCCATCACGCGCCAGCTCATTTCCAGGCTGAATAAACCGGCTTCGCCACCAGAAAATCCGGATTGGCGCCCGCCTTGGGACGAAACTTTTGAACGCGCCCCGCATCCACTTCGGCGACGTACAGATTCCCTTCCTGGTCCACGCTCATTCCGTGCACGCCCCACAGACCGCCCGCGAAGTCACCCATGCTGCCCCACGAATACAGCAGGTGCCCCTGCAAGTCCCACTCGACCATCTTGTTCGTGGTGCGGTCATAGGTCCACACGCTTTTACCCGATCCGATGTACAGCAGATGGAGACTCGATGGGTCGGCGTCGATCTTCCATTCGTATAAATATTTGCCATTTTCGTCGAATACCTGAATTCGATGATTGTTTCGATCGTTCACAAAAACGTGACGAGTCGCCGGGTCCACCGCCACTCCATGCACGTTGCTGAAGTAGCCGGGACGAGTATCGATGGGTCCGCGCGGAGGCCCGCCTACCTTGCCCCAATCCATGAGAAACTTCCCGTCTTTATTGAATTTCGCCACGCGCGTTCCAGTGTAGCCATCCGAGACGAAGAAGGTCCCATCGGGCAGCCAATCGATATACGTCGGACGGTTGAAGTGCGTGGCATCCGCGCCCGCCACTTCGGGCGTGCCGATGGTCTGCAGCAGTTTGCTGCCGTCGTGAGTGAATTTGTAGATGACTTGCATGTTGTCATCGACGATCCAGACGTTCTTCTCCGGATCGTATGGGCTGATGTAAATCGAGTGCGGACGCCGGAACAGCTTGTCCCACTGCTTCCAGGTCTCGATGATCTTGCCGCTGCCATCCACCACCACTACGCAGTTCTCCCATTTCGCGTCCACGCCCAGCTGGCGATAGGGCGGGCCCTTGATCCCGAGGTCTGGCGCCTTCCCCTCCCAAGACGTCAGCCACTCGCTCACATCGTTGTCCGTGCCGCCCGTCCCCGGCAGAGAGGCCACCGTGGCATCGCGCCAAAACCCAGCCACTGGAAAGGTGAGGCTCGGCCCCAGTTGCGGCAACAGCGTCGCCTTCGGCGGAGCCATCTTCGGCAGCTCGCCGCGGAAGAGCATATAAATGCGATTCGGGCTTTCCGCAAAAACGCTTTCACCCGCGCCGTAGGTCCACTTTTCATTCCCAGGCAGAGCGCTGACGTCCTGCGGCCAATTCTTCACCACGTCGTAGGCGCCGGTCAGGTCCTCCGACCCGAGGCTTCCTGGAACCGCCGCAAATCCTGCCCCGGGCTTCGGCTGGGCTTGGACAGACGCCAGCCTGCCCGAGATCGTTAGCCCGATTCCGACGCCCAGCGCCAGCATCAACAGCATGAGCGAAAGTTTTCGCATAAATGCCCCTCCTCGGAACCAGCCTACCGCCGCCGCTCAAATTTCACCAGCCCATCGCGATAATCGATCGTCAGCGTGAACAGATCCAAGACCGGCAGCCCCAGGAAACCCGAAATCTCAGTTCCCAGCCGATGGCTCAGTTCCCAGGTGTCGATAGCCGTCACAGCCAGATTCTTCTGCGCGAACCCAGCGAACTCCAGCACCAGGTTCCCGGTCTGATACACGTCCCCCACTTTGCCGCTCATCCCGTGGATCGTCAGCTGGTCATCGTGATTCAGCTTGCTCACCTCCGACGCCAGATCGTACGACATCATGGTGCGCGCCGCGCCCGTGTCCAGGACGAACAGCCCATCGCGCGAACCCGCCCGGACCGGCACCAACAAAATATGTCCGAACCGGAACACGCGCGCGGCGTCCCGCATCTCTGGGCTCTCCACCCGATCCTGAAACCCGTCGCCGGGGCGATAGCCGGGCAGCGGGTCCAACCGCAAGCTCCCGCCCGCGAAATCCAGCCTGATCAGAAACTCGGAAAACACATTCGATCCGATTAAGCCGTCTTCGATCCCCTCCATGCCCTGCTGTGTGACACTGATTAACGCATCGCGATACTCCACATCGCCGATCCGAAAGTGCTCCGCGATGGCGCGATAACCGCCTGCCCCCTTCGCATTGTCGCCGATGCCTGCCACCGTCGCATCGGTAAGCCGCGACAGCCCGGCCCGCTCGGCGGCCCCGCGCGACATCACAATCCCCGACGCTCCGGTATCCAGCACCAGCTTCACGGGACTTCCGTTCACCAGCACCTCCAAACCGTATGTGCGCGTGTGCGTGGCGTTCTCGAACCCCCGCAGTGGAATCTCCACTGCGTGATAGGGACTCGCCAGCACCGTCACCTCGCGGCCATCCAGCACTTTCGCAAGGTCCATCCGCTGGCGCAGCTCCTTCGATTCGGTCGAGTTGCCCATCAATGCCGCGTAGGTTTCTAGAGCGGCGGCGAGTTCCCGGCCATGCAGTCGCGGAATCCAAGCAGCCAGAATCCTCGGATCCTTGGGATTCAACTCATACGCGCGATGAAAATCCTCCACCGCCGTCTTGTTCATCGACATGCACTCGGCCACGCGCCCCAGGCCCCACCACGCCGGCGCGAAGCGCGGCTCCAGCCCGACCGCGTTTTTGAACTCAGCATCCGCTTGCGCGAACTGCCCGCGCCGGAACAAAACCTCGCCCGCGAACTCGTGCGCCGCCGCGGAATCCGGAGCGTCCGCCAGCGCCTTTTGCGCGATCTTCCAGGCGGTCGCCACGCCGTCGTGCTCCAGCGCCTTGCGGCCCGTGGCCAGCGTGTCGTCGAGCGGCCCCGCCTGTAACAGAACGGAGCTCAGGATGAACAGAGCGTGCGGTCTCACCTGAAATAAGTCTATCGTGCGGCCAGCGGGCTCTACGGATTGGTCCGCTTCCTGGTCGCCCGCCGCACCCAGCACCCGGTGCGACACTGGTCTTATCTGTGATGCCTCGCGCGCTTGTTCACTCCCGCTCCAACGCCACGCTGCTCGATCGCGCGGCCACCTTCCTCGCCGCGAAAGAGCCGCACACCGAGATCCTCGTCATCGCGCCTACCCGAGCCGCCGCCAACGAACTCGCCATCCGAGCGTTTCCGTCCGGCTGCCAAGGTGTCCACGCTCTCACGCTTACTCAGCTTGCTGCGAATCTCGCCGCGCAACCCATGGGCCGCCTCGCGCTCGCGCCCATCTCCCGCCTCGGTATCGAAGCGCTTACCGCTCGCATTGTCCACGCAGCCGCAACTGCGAAAGACCTTCCCTATTTCGCGCCCGTCGCTCAAACGCCCGGTTTCGCTCGCGCTGTGGCGAAGACGATCACCGAGCTCCGTCTACAAAATGCCACTCCGCCAATTCACGATCTTGCACACCTCCTCTCGCTCTATGAAGAAGAGCTGGCCGCGAGGTCGGTCGCGGATTTGCCGCTGCTGCTCCGTCTCGCCACCGAGGAAGTTGCACGTGGCAATCATCGCTTCACGCAAATGCCGCTGGTCTTGCTCGGCCTCGCAATCGACTCCGAGGCCCATGATCGATTAATTGCCGCCTTGGGCGAACGCTCGCCCTCTGTATTTGCGACAGCCATCTCGGATGACGACGCCGCCATCCGAACGCTGGAACGTATTCTCGGGATTACCTCCGAGAATCTCGATACCAGCGCGCCTACCGCGACTCTCGATCGCGTTCGCACCTGGCTTTTTTCCTCCGATCCGCCGCCCTCCGCGCCGCCCGACGCATCGCTGCTCTTCTCCGCACCGGGTGAAAGCTACGAGTGCGTCGAGATCGCGCGCCGCGTCCGCGGGCTTGCCGAGCGAGGCACGCCGTTCGACCGCATCGCTATTCTGCTGCGCAATGTCGACCCGTACCAGCCGCTGGTCGAAGAGGCTCTGCGGCGAGCCGGTATCGATCATTATTTCAGCCGAGGCGCCGCCCGTCCCGACCCCGCCGGCCGCGCCTTTCTCGCGCTCCTGGCTTGCGCGAGCGAGGGCTGCTCGGCATCGCGCTTCGCTGAATACCTTTCGCTTGGCCAAGTGCCGCCGCTCGATGTTGACGGCGCGCCGCTAGCGCGTTCGCCGCAGTGGGTCCCCGCGGACGATGAGATTCTTGGGACTTTCGAGGCGCCGCTGACAACCCCCGATGACGCCGGCACGCCCGATGTTGCGCTCGACTTTCCCATCGGATGGGAGAAACTCCTCGTCGACGCCGCGGTGATCGGCGGCCGCGACCGCTGGGCCCGCCGTCTGCGTGGACTCCGCGCCGAATTCCAAGCCCAGTTGCGCGATCTCGAAAGAGAAGACCAAACGCATCGCATCCACATCGAACGCCGCATCCAGCAGCTCGTCCGTCTGGAACATTTTGCGCTCCCATTGATTGATGCGCTCGGATCGCTTCCGGTTGCCGAACGCTGGGGCGTGTGGTTGGATCGCCTGGCAGCCCTCGCGCAAATGGCCCTTCGCCGGCCGGAATCGGTGCTGGCCGTGCTGAGCGAGCTGGATCCCATGAGCGAAGTCGGCCCCGCTTCGCTCGATGAAGTCTACGATGTTCTTTCCGAACGCCTCGGCTTCCTCCGCTCGGAGCCGCCCAAGCGCCGCTACGGCCGGGTATTCGTCGGCTCCATCGACGAGGCCCGTGGCCGCAGCTTCGATGTCGTCTTCCTGCCCGGCCTCGCCGAAGGACTGTTCCCGCGCCGGGCTCTCGAAGATCCGCTCTTGCTGGATGAACAGCGCACTGCACTCAGTTTGGAAACACAGGAGCAACGCGTCGCCCGGGAACGCATGCTGCTCCGCTCCGCCGCGGCTGCTGCGAATAGCAGTTTCATTGTGTCCTATCCGCGCATGGACGTGGCGCAAGCCCGAGCCCGCGTGCCTTCCTTCTATGCTCTGGAAGTGGTGCGCGCCGCCGAAGGCCGCCTTCCGTCGCTGAGTGAGTTTGGAAAGCGCGCCTCCGCAAGCGCTTCCGCACGGCTCGATTGGCCGGCGCCAGCCAACCCGAGCGATGCCATCGATGATGCCGAATACGATCTTGCCGCGCTTGACAAATCGATGAAGCTGCGCGGAGCTGGAGCCACAGGCAGCGCTCGCTACCTGATGCAATTGAACGAAGCGCTCTCGCGATCGCTGCGAACGCGCGGCCGCCGCTGGCGCAACTTCTGGTCAAGCGCCGATGGCCTGGTGGATCCCGACGCTGCCACGCTCCAAGCGCTTCAAATGCAGCGCCTGGCCAAACGCAGCTATTCGCCGTCGTCACTACAGCAGTTTGCCGCTTGTCCATATCGCTTTTTGCTGCACGCCGTTTTTCAACTGCGCCCGCGCGAACATTCGGCTCGCCTGGAACAAATGGACCCGCTAACACGTGGCGCCCTTTTCCACTCCACGCAATTCGAACTGTTTCGCGCGCTCACCAGCGCCAGCCTACTTCCCATCACGCCGAAACATTTGCCGGCAACGCTAGACCTCGCGGACCAGGTGCTGGATCGCGTCGCAGCCGGGTATGAAGACCAACTCGCGCCTGCCATTCCTCGCGTCTGGAAAAGCGAAATCGAAAACCTGCGCACCGACCTGCGCGGGTGGCTGCAACATGTCGCCGCTACCGAATCCGAATGGCTCCCGGCCCATTTTGAATTCGGTTTCGGCCTCGCGCCCGATCCGGATCGCGACCCAGCCAGCACCGCTGAAGAGGCTCTCATATTGGACCATGTGCGTCTGCGCGGTTCCATTGATTTGATTGAGCGCCACGCATCGCGCAACGCTTGGCGCATCACCGATCACAAGACCGGCAAAGCGCCGCAAAACCGTCCGCAGTACGTTGGTGGCGGAGCGATGCTCCAGCCATTGCTCTATGCACTGGCGGCCGAAACATTACTGGGCGAAACATTACTGGGCAAATCAGTGGAATCGGGCCGGCTCTTCTACTGCACACAGCGCGGCGACTTCTCGGCCGTCGATATTCCGCTCAACGACGAAGGGCGCGGTCGTCTCAGCCGGATACTTCAAACCATTGACCGGTCCATCGCGGAAGGTTTTCTGCCCGCCGCTCCGCAGGCCGGCGCGTGCTCCATGTGCGACTACACCGCCGTCTGCGGCCCGTACGAAGAAACTCGCGTGAAGCGCAAACAATCCGATCGCTTGGACTCGCTGATCGAAATTCGCCATTCACCATGATTGGATTTAACCAAGCATGACTCCGGCAATTGAGCACCGGCTTGACGACCGCGCGGCGCGTGAACGCATCCGGACCTCGCTTGCCGAAAGCCTTATCGTGGAAGCCTCGGCTGGGACCGGCAAAACCACTGAATTGATCGCTCGCATTGTAGCGGTGCTGGCCAGTGGCCTGACCACAATCAGCCACATCGTTGCCGTCACGTTCACCAACAAGGCCGCGGGCGAATTGAAGCTTCGTCTACGCCAGGAGCTGGATCGCGCGCGCAGCACCGCGAGCACGTCCTCCGAAAGATCGAACATTGAGGACGCTCTGGAACATTTGGAAGAGGCCTGTGTCGGGACCATCCATTCCTTTTGCGCGCAAATCCTGCGCGAGCGGCCCGTCGAGGCCGTCGTCGACCCGGCGTTCGAGGAGCTTTCCGAACAGCAGGCTTCCCGCATCTACGAGCGAGCTTTTCGCACCTGGATCCAGCGCAAACTCGGCGAGGCCGCGCCCGGGCTGCGCCGTGCATTGGTTCGCTTGGCGTGGCGTGAGTCCTTCGATGGCGCTTCGCCGATGGAGCAACTGCAATACGCGGCGTGGAAGCTGATCGAGTGGCGCGACCATCCAGCGCCCTGGCGCAAGGAGGAATTCAACCGCGACGCCGAAGTCGATCGGCTGGTGGAACAAGTCCGGCTTATCGCGGAAGCTGCCTCCCGATGCCAGAAGCGCAACGACAATCTGGTGAAATCGCTGCGGCCAGCGCAAGCGCTCGTCACTTGGATCGAACGCGCGGAGGCCGCGCGCGCCCGCGATTACGATTCGCTCGAAAGTCTGCTCATCAAGTTAATCCGCGACATCAAGAAGAATCCGCAAAAGGGCTCCGGCTTCTTCGCCGAGGGTGTTCCGCGCGAGCAGGTGGTGGAAGCTCGGCAACATTTGCTGGATCAACTGGAGGCCTTCCAACATGCCGCCGACGCCGATCTGGCGGCCATACTTCGCGGCGAAATGTGGGACTTGGTGAACCACTATGATCAGCTCAAGCGACGCGCCGGCAAACTGGATTTTGTCGACCTGCTGTTGCTCGCGCGCGACCTGGTGCGCGACAAACCCGAAGTGCGCCGCTACCTGCAAAACCGTTTTACTCACATCTTCATCGACGAATTTCAAGACACCGATCCGCTGCAAGCCGAGATCCTGCTACTGCTCGCCGCGGACGATCCGGCCGAATCGGATTGGCGCCATGCCGCACCAAAGCCCGGAAAGCTGTTTGTCGTCGGCGATCCCAAGCAATCGGTATATAAATTCCGGCGCGCCGATGTAGTGCTTTACCGCGAGATTCGCGATGGGCTGGAGCAGCGTGGCGCGGGAATCGTGCAATTAACCACCAGTTTCCGCGCACTGCGTCCCATCCAGCAATGCGTCAACGCGGCATTCGAATCCGAAATGCAGGACGACGCGACAGCGGGACAGACCGCCTACGCTCCACTTTATGGAGACACGCCCGCCATCGACGGGCAGCCCAGCATCATCGCGCTGCCCGCGCCCCGGCCTTATGGAAGCATGCGAGTTTCTAAAATGGCAATCGACGCCTGCCTGCCGGAGACCATCGTGGCTTTTTGCGAGTGGCTGGTGCGCAAGAGCGGCTGGAAGGTTCGCGATCCCGAAGATCCTGCTCGGCTCCTGCCTCTCCGGGAGCGGCACATTTGCCTGCTGTTTCGCAGATTCACCAATTACGGCAAAGACATTACTCGCGATTATGTTCGGGGGTTGGAAGCTCGCGAGATTCCGCACCTGTTGGTCGGATCGAAGTCGTTTCACAGCCGCGAGGAAGTGGAAACGTTGCGAGCCGCGCTCACCGCCATCGAGTGGCCGGATGACGAGCTTTCGGTTTTCGCGACGCTGAAGGGTTCGCTGTTCGCGATCCCGGACAATCTGCTGCTGCGCTTCCATCACGAAGTCGGACGGCTACATCCGTTCCGCGCGCTTCCGGAGGATCATGACCAAGAGCTCCAACCAATCGCGGAGGCGCTTGGCCTGTTGGCGGATCTTCACCGCAGCCGGAATCGAAGACCGATCGCCGACACCGTGAATGCATTGTTGGAAGCCACGCGCGCGCACGCCGGATTTGCATTGCGTCCGGCAGGACACCAGGTACTCGCCAACGTCCATCGCATCGCCGATCTGGCCAGAGGCTTTGAACTGTCGGGCGGAGTTTCGTTTCGCGGATTCGTGGAGGAGCTGGAGACACAATCGGAAAAGGCTGAGTCGGCTGAAGCGCCGGTGCTGGAAGAAGGCGCCGAGGGAGTGCGATTGATGACCGTGCACGCGGCCAAGGGCCTTGAATTTCCGGTTGTGATTCTGGCCGACATGACAGCCAATCTCGCGGCCGGCGATCCGGACCGGTACGTGGATGCGCGCGCGCGGCTGTGCGCGACCAGGTTGCTGCGCTGCGCTCCGTGGGAATTGCGCGAGAACGAAGCCAACGAGCGGTTGCGCGAACGCGCCGAAGGAGTGCGAGTGGCATACGTCGCGGCTACGCGGGCGCGCGATCTGCTGGTGCTTCCGAGCGTCGGCGATGAGGAGCTGGATGGATGGCTTGGCCCGCTGAACAAGGCCATCTATCCCGCGCACGATCGTTATCGGCATGCGACGCGCGCCGAGGGATGCCCGGATTTTGGCGATGCCTCGGTGGCCGACCGGCCATTCTTCGCGCACGACGAACCTTCGGTGCAGCCTGGCTTGCACACGCCGCAACAAGGAAATCATGCAGTGGTTTGGTGGGACCCCCGGACGTTGACAGTGGCGCGGCCCGCGAATCTGGGATTGCGGCAAGAAGAGATTTTGAAGGGCGATCCGAATGACGAGGAATCGCCGAGCTTGACCGCTTATCGCGAATGGAAGGAGCAACGCGACAAAACCATCGTGATCGGCGGGCAAAAGCAGTTCGATGTCGTCACCGCGACCGAGGCCCCGGATTCGCCGATAGCCACGCCGGTGCGATTTGAAACCGTGCAAAAGGCCGCTAACCGTTCAATGGGACCACGATTTGGAACCCTGATGCATACCATCCTCCGCGATGCGCCGTTGGAAGGCGATGGAAAGATCATAAAAGAACTCGCCGAAGTCCATGGCCGCGTTTTCGGGGCGACGGATCAAGAAATCAAAGATGCCGCGATCGCCGTTGCCGCCGCGTTGCAGCACCCGCTCTTGGAGCGAGCGCGAAAATCCAAAACCTGCCGGCGAGAATTGCCGATCCTTTTGAAGCTGGATGGCAACCGGATTCTGGAAGGCGTGATCGATCTCGCGTTCGAGGAAAACGGAGGCTGGCACGTGGTCGATTTTAAAACCGATGCCGCGATCGGCCCTAATCGACAGCGATATGAAAACCAGCTTCGATGGTACAGTCTGGCACTGACGCGCTTGAATGATGCGCCGGTCGAAGCGCACTTATTGAACATTTAGCCGGTAGGTGTTGATGCGCGTGATCGCCACAAAAGCTAGTGCGTAGACGCGAACTCGATCACCTTGCCGCTCAACTTCCGCCGCCAGTAGCTCTCGAACAGCCCCTTCATGGCCTCGCCCATGCCGGCGTGCTCGAACACGACCGCGGTCCAGGACGGCCGCGTGATCACCGGATCCAGAAGCGCCAGCAATCCGCGCGCGCCATCGAACACCGCGAGTTTCATCGGCAGCGAATCGGCCTGGGCCACTTCCACGCCCGACGACTCGTATTCGCCCAGCCGCTGGCGATGCGCCGCATCCAGCGTCCCCGCTTCAATCAGCAGCCGGCAGGTGACGCCGCGCAGGCGCGCCTGCTTCACCAATTGTTCATCCAACGGATCAACAGCGTACGGCGGCCGCGAGAATTCCAGATACTCGTGCCGGACATCGGAGAGCATGCGGCGATATTGCAGCGCAATCTGCTCGGGATCGTTCACGATCCTGAGGTACTCAAGCGTCCCGCGCTCGCCCTGCCCTTCCGAATACGACGCGGCCAGATCCACCACCAGGCTGTCGGCCATGCGGGTCTGATCGGTGAGCTCGCGCTGCAACGTCTGCGCCCGGCGCGCCAGGTAACTCGGAACCGCGAGGCTCGGCTCTACCGCCGAAAACAGCTTGGTCTTCTCTTGAACAACTTGCGCAAATCCCTTCTCCACCAAGCTGTCGAGCACTTCATAAATCTTTTGGCGCGGCACATGCGCGCGGGCCGCCAATTCGATGGCTTTGAAGCGCGGATGCCCGATCAGAACCAGGTACGAGCGCGCTTCGTAAGCGTTCAGGCCCAACTGCTGCAGCCTGCGCCAGAAGCGCTGAAAATCCAACTCGGGTAGTTCCGTGGTCATTGGAACCCCGAGCATATCAGATGGTAGTGCGCAGCCGTCTGTGTGCGGGTCCAAGGGTGATATCATGCGATATCTCGCCGCGATGAACCCACCGAGCACGCTTGCCCACTACCGAATCGCTTCCAAGATCGGCGCAGGCGGGATGGGCGAGGTCTATCGCGCCACCGACACGAAGCTCGGGCGCGACGTGGCCCTGAAGGTGCTTCCCGCCGAGATGGCCGGCAATCCCGAGCGCCTGGCGCGCTTCAGGCGCGAAGCTCGGGCAGTGGCCACGCTCAATCATCCGCACATCGTGACGATTTTCTCGGTGGAGGAAGCGGACGGTATCCATTTCCTTACGATGGAACTGGTGGAAGGCCAATCGCTCGACCGCCTGATCCCGGAGAACGGTCTCGCGGTCGAGCGAATCCTTGAGATTGCCGGTCCACTGGCCGACGCGCTGGCCGCCGCGCATGAGAAAGGTATCGTGCATCGCGACCTCAAGCCGGCTAACGTGATGGTGACCGGCGACGGCCGCGTCAAGGTGCTGGACTTCGGCCTGGCGAAAGAGATGCGCGCTCACGATCCGGCCGACGCCACGCTGACGTCAGCGGGGAACACCGCGCTAGGCGTGGTTATGGGGACGCCCGCGTACATGTCGCCCGAGCAGATCTCGGGGCGAGCGCTCGATCATCGGACGGACATCTTCTCGCTCGGCATCATCCTTTACGAGCTGGCGAGCGGCCGGCGGCCTTTCGAGGGCGCGTCCTCGGCCGAACTGGCTTCCGCGATCCTGCGCGACACGCCGCGTCCTCTGAGCGAGATCCGGGCCAGCCTTGCGAACGAGCTGGGCCGGCTGATTCAGCGCTGCCTGGAAAAGGAAGCGCGGAACCGTTTTCCGTCGGCGCGAGAGCTCCGCGACGCGCTACAGGCTCTGCGCCGCGATCCCTCTGGGTCGGGGGCGCGTCCAGCGAGTACGGCCAACATGGCGCCGTCGATTGCGGTCCTGCCCTTCGTCAACAGGAGCGGCGATGCCGATAACGAATACTTCAGCGACGGCCTCTCGGAGGACCTGATCAATGCGCTCAGCCGCCTGCCCGGATTGCACGTGGCTTCCCGGACGTCGGCCTTCCGCTTTCGCGGCAGCGATCTCGATATCCGGCAGATTGGACAGCAGCTGGATGTCGCCACGGTAGTGGAGGGCAGCGTCCGCCGATCCGGCGCCAGGCTGCGCATCACCGCGCAGCTGGTCAGCGTGGACAACGGTTACCACTTGTGGTCCGAGCGCTACGACCGGCAGATGGCCGACGTGTTCGAGATTCAGGACGAAATCGTCGCGTCGATCGTGAAGGCCGTGGTGCCGGCGCTGCTGGGCGACGCGGCTCACGCTGTCCAGCGATCGACGGAGAATACCGAGGCCTACGAGCTGTACCTCAAGGGGCGTCATTATTGGCATCAGCGATCGCCGTCTACTCTGCGTCTCGCCATGCAATGCTTCGAGCAGGCCATCAAGATCGATCCAGAATATGCGCTGGCCTATGCAGGGCTCGCGGACTGCCACGGCATCCTGCGCGTCTACGGCTGGATTTCGGCCGAGGAGGGCCGCCCGAAAGCGCATGCCGCGATGACGAAGGCCATCACGCTCGCGCCCTCGTCGTGGGAAGCGAACTTCTCGCGCGCCATGTATTGGTTCTACTTCGAGCGTAGCTGGCGCGAGTCTGAGCACTACTTCAAGAAGGCCATCGAGATCAATCCTCGCTCGTCGCTCGCACAGGTGTATTATGGCGTGTTCCTGGCGACGGGGGCACGGGCCGAGGAGGCGGTTGAGCACACCACTTCGGCCCGCCAGTTGGATCCGCTTTCGCCGATCATCCACGCCCTGGCTGCAACAGCGCTGACCGTTGCCGCTCGTTTTGATGCGGCGGAGCGCGCGGCGCGGCAGGCACTCGAGCTGCAGCCCGAACATTTGGTCGGTCTTTGGTTCCTCGGGCTATCACTTTGCGGTCTGGAACGCTATGCTGAGGCTATCGGAGCGCTCGAACGCGCCGTCACTCTGTCGCGCGCCCCGACGTATGTGGGCTTCTTGGGACTCGCGTACGCGCGTGCCGGGCGTCTCGACGATGCCAACCGCTTGCTGAGCGAGCTGGAGGATCGCGGCAGCCGCGGCGAGTATATCCCGGCGTACGGACCATTCGCCATCTACGCAGGCCAGGGCGACCTGGCCGCGATGAGGCGATCCCTCTCGAAGGCGTTAGAAGAGGCCACGCCCCTGCTGATGCTTCGTTGCATTACATGCCTGTTCCCGGAAACGTTTCAGAGTGATCCCGAGATGAACCGACTGCTCTCCGAGCTGTTCGGCAATTAGCGAACCTTCAGATGCCAACCGCCGTTTGCTGTTAGAATCCTGATATATCGTCTTCATCGTTATGTCTGAACTACCTTCTACCCTCGGCGCGTTGAAAGACAGCAAATTTGGCGAGCGGCGCCTCGGCGAGCGCACCGTGAAAAGCGAGTTGCGCGAGAATCTGATCTGCAAGCTGCAGCGCGGTGACGACCTGTTCCCCGGCGTGGTCGGGTTCGAAGATACCGTGATTCCACAGATTGTGAACGCCGTTTTGTCGCGGCACAATTTCATCCTGCTGGGATTGCGCGGGCAAGCCAAGACCCGCATCATCCGCATGCTCACCGGGCTTCTTGACGAGCGCTTGCCATATATTGCCGGATGCGAAATCCGCGACAATCCGTTTCAACCCATCTGCCGCCGCTGCCGCGATCTGGTGGCCGAGCAGGGCGACAAGACTCACATCGCGTGGCTCGACCGCGACCGGCGTTACGTGGAAAAGCTGGCCACGCCGGACGTCACTATCGCCGACATGATCGGCGACATCGATCCCATCAAGGCAGCGCGCGGCGGGCACGAGCTTTCCAACGAGATGACGGTCCACTACGGCCTGTTGCCCCGCGCCAACCGGGGCATTTTCGCCATCAACGAACTGCCCGACCTGGCCGGTAAGATCCAAGTGGGATTGTTCAACATCATGCAGGAAGGCGACGTGCAGATCAAAGGCTACCCGGTGCGCCTGCCGCTGGATATCATGCTGGTGTTCACGGCCAATCCGGAGGATTACACCGCGCGCGGCAAAATCATCACGCCGCTCAAGGATCGCATCGGCAGCGAGATTCGCACCCACTATCCGCTGACCGTCGAACAAGGCCTTTCCATCACCAAGCAGGAATCCTGGGTGGAACGCGAATCGCCCATTCGGCTGGAAGTCCCGCAATACATCCGCGAAATCGTGGAGCAGCTGGCGTTCCTGGCGCGCGACGACAAGCGCGTGGACAAGCGCTCCGGCGTCTCGCAGCGGCTGCCGATTTCAGCGCTGGAAAACGTCATCTCGAACGCCGAGCGGCGCGCGCTGAAATCCCGCGAGGATCTGGCCGTGCCGCGCGTGCTGGATATTTACGCCGCGCTGCCCTCCATCACCGGCAAGCTGGAGCTGGAATACGAAGGCGAGTTGAAGGGCGGCGACAACATCGCGCGCGAGCTGATCCGCGCGGCAGTCGGCAAAGTCTACACGGGCTCCTTCGAGGGCGTAAATGTTTCTCAAATCGTGCAATGGTTTGAGATGGGCGGGTCGCTCAAACTCGACGAGTCGGTGGACTCGGCCAACATCGTCAAACAGCTCTCGAAGATCCAGGGGTTGATGGAGAAAACCGGAGCGCTCGGCCTGGGAGCCAGCGAGCCGGATGCGTTGCGCGCCTCAGCCGCCGAGTTCATCCTGGAAGGTTTGTACGCCCATCGCCGCATCAGCCGCAACGAAGAAATGGGATTCACGGCCGGCGAGCGCAAGCGGGAACCACCCGAGGGTGGCGAAGGCCGGCGCCCGCCCCGTAAGCAGTTTAATTGAGGAAGCAGGGCTGTCATGAAATGGATTCACTACTCGCGTTTCACCGGCGATGATTTCGGAATCAGCTCCGAAGATCTTCTCAAGGCCTTGTCCGATTTCTTCCTCGAAAGCGGATTTCAGAACCAGTACATGGGCTTCAGCGAGTGGAATCAGCACACGCTGGAAGATCTGAAGAACGCGCTTCAACGCGCGCTCGAACAGGGCGAGATGTTCGATTCGGAGCAGGCCCAGCGCATTCAACAAGCGCTGGAAAACATGACGCCCGAGCAAATCGACGATTTGATGAACCGCCTGGTCCAAAAACTGGCGGACGACGGTTATATCAACACCGATCAGCCGCAAGCCAACGAAACCGGTCCCGGCGGCATGGGTAACGCCGATCGCAAGGTGGACGTCAAGATCACCGACAAATCCATTGACTTCCTTGGATTCAAGACGCTCAAGGACCTGCTCGGCTCTCTCGGAAAATCCAGCTTCGGCGCGCACGACACGCGCGACCTCGCCACCGGCGTCGAGACCAGCGGAGCGGCGAAACCTTATGAATTCGGCGACACGCTGAACCTCGATATCAGTCAAACGCTGTTCTCGGCCATCCAGCGCGAAGGCCTGAAGGTTCCGCTCAATCTCGAATATTCCGACCTCCACGTGCACCAGTCCGAGTACCAGAGCTCCTGCGCCACGGTGCTAATGCTGGATTGCAGCCACAGCATGATCCTGTATGGCGAGGACCGTTTCACGCCGGCCAAGAAGGTTGCGCTCGCGCTGGCGCATTTGATCCGCACGCAATATCCGGGCGACAGTCTGCGCGTCGTTCTGTTCCACGACTCCGCCGAGGAGTTGCGGATTTCCGAGCTCGCGCGAGTGCAGGTGGGTCCCTACTACACCAACACGCGCGATGGCCTGATCCTGGCGCAGCGGCTGCTCAACCAGGAGAAGAAGGACATGAAGCAGATCATCATGATCACCGACGGCAAGCCCTCGGCGCTGACGCTCGAAGACGGGCGCATGTACCGCAACGCGTTCGGCCTGGACCCGCTGGTGATCAGCCGCACGCTCGAGGAAGTGGGCCGTTGCAAGAAGCAGGGCATCCTGATCAACACCTTCATGCTGGCGAGCGACTTCGGCTTGGTGAACTTCGTGCAGAAAGTCACCGAGCTGTGCCGCGGCAAGGCGTATTTCACCACGCCGTACAATCTCGGGCAATACTTGCTCATGGATTACATGAACCGCAAGACGCGGACTATTCACTAGCCGCCGACGGGCGTTCACACAGCCGGCCCGTTGTCGTGTTACAAAGACTATGGCGTTTTTGAATGACACCGGCGGGCGCTCTTGCAACCGCGCTGGCCGTCGCCCTCTGCGATTCAGACCGGCGCGAGGAGGGCAGGTTGCTTGAACGGGCCATCCGAGATCTGACGAAACACCACGGCAGCCAGCACCCGGTTCGTATTCGCGCGCTGGAGGCGTGGTCCAACCTCGGGTGCCGTGTTAGCAACCGGGGTTTCGCGAACTGACAGCGCGGTATGCGACACCCTGGTACCCGCGGCTTTGAGCCGCGTTTTCGCCAAATCGGTACATGCGGCTTGAGCGGCACACGCGGCTTGAGCGGTACACGCGGCTTGAGCGGTACACGCGGCTTGAGCGGTACACGCGGCTTGAGCGGTACACGCGGCTTGAGCGGTACACGCGGCTT